>Ga0315271_10000971_pt1 | contig 16928 bp, 13 predicted proteins | sample C3_top_MG_FD_204664 | JGI IMG/M metagenome (GOLD analysis project Ga0315271, IMG submission 204664) | Sediment microbial communities from Yellowstone Lake, YNP, Wyoming, USA - C3_top | ecosystem: Environmental > Aquatic > Freshwater > Lake > Sediment | place: USA: Wyoming | collected 2017-08-01
TTTTCGAAGGCGGACTTGGACCCAGAGATGGAGCGGGGCCGGGCGCTGCGGTGGGTCGCAGGCGACCGGGACGTGCCGCGCGAGTCACCGCACTCCGTCCGTAAATTTCGCGCGGCCCGAGGCGAGCAAGGAGCCACACGATTCCATCGTTCCCGTATTCCAGTGGCGACGCGCGAAGCCGGTCCCGGCGCCGCGAGCCCACCTCAGTGCCCGGCCTCGCGGGCCCCACTACCAAGCCCGCGAGATTGCTTCGGGCCATCTCGGACGGACCGGGCCCTCGCAATGACGGCAACGCGGAGGGCTCACGAAAAAAGCCCTCCGCGTTGCCGTCAGAAGCCGGTGGCGCTCACGGAACCTGAGCGCAAAGGGTGGGGTCCCGCGCTTGCTTCAGGCTTCCTCAACTCGGAGGCATGCACACCGCAAGACGACTGTTGGACCCCGAGATAGCGACATTGGTTCCTCGGTCCACCGACCCCAAAAACGCACAACGCAGGGGGCCTTTAAGATCATAAGCGCATCGGCTCAACATGGTAAGAGGGAACACGGTCCGTCGCATCCTCGTCACTCTCCCTTTCCTCACGGGCTGCGTGAACGTCCAGGCGCCAACCCATGACGCTCCGACGGAAAGCCCCTTTCTTCAGCGGGTTCGGCAGGTTCTCTCCCGCGTCCCCCCGACCCTCGCGAAGAACCACAAGACATTCGCGGTGCGAGGTGGCGTGGTCTTTGGGTTCGGTGCGGGCGACGCGTATCCGCAGATCTGGCTTCGCGACAGTTCGTGGCTCGTGGACGCGGCTTCCGCCCACTACCCCGTCGAAACGCTCACGTCGTGGCTCGACCTGCACCTCGCCAGCGCGCAGCGAAACGGGAGGCTGAGGGACTGGGTGGCCGGAGGATCCGCGGCGGCCTTCCGGGAGTGGGCGCCCCGGGCTCAGGAGCAGGCCGGGATCGCCTTCGACACCAACAGCAACGAATCGGATCAGGAACCGAGCGCTTCGCTCGCCTGGTGTCGAACCCAGGCGCTCATGGGCGGCGGCCTCCCGGCGGGCGGGCGGGTCGCGAAACTCGTCAGGGCCATGGATGCGCTCGTCCGCGACCGCACCGATCCGAGATCCGGCCTCGTCTGGAGCGGCCTCACCGCGGACTGGGGCGACGTGAGCCCGGTGTATCCCGATCAGCGCGCCATCTACCTCGACGCAAAGACGCCGCGAACCCTGTCGCTCTATTCGAACGTGATGGCCTACGCGGCCCTCGACTGTCTCGCCTCACTCGACGGACCGAAGATCCAGCGGGAAACGCTCGCGGCCCGCGCCCTGAAACTGAAGGATCGAATCCGGTCCGGGTTCTGGATGAAGGATCGCGGCTTCTTCAGGATCCGTCTTCCCCTCGACCCGCTGCCCGACGGCTTCAGTGATGACGGCGACCGCTTCGCGCTCGGCGGCAACGCCCTCGCCGCGCTCTTCGGGGTCGCCGACGACGCCGAGGCCTGGTCGATCTTCGACGCCGCGGAGCGCCTGCGCGTCGAAAAGGGCTTTTCGACGATCTCCACCACGCTGATCCCGCCCTATCCGAAAGGCACGTTCCAGCATCCGACGATGAACGAGCCGTTTCAGTACCAGAACGGCGGTCAATGGGACTGGTTCGGCGCGGCGCTGGTGCAGGCGGAGTTCGAGCGGGGACGTTCGGAACAGGCCCGCGTGCATCTGGAACAGATCGCGACCCGCGTCCTCAAGGCCGGGCCCGGTCTCCACGAGTGGTACGCCCAGGACGGCTCGCCCAAGGGGAGCGCCGCCTATGCCGCGAGTGCGGCGGCGATCCACAACGCGATCGTGAAGGGTCTTCTCGGAATCACCCGCTCGGCGAAGGGATACCGGGTCATTCTGAGAACGGGCGAGACGCTCCCGCCCTTCGAGGTGAAATCGCGGGCGGCCGGAACGGTCCTGAACGTGAGTCAGACCGTGGGCCCGTCCGCTATCGACGTACAGGTTGGAGGCGGCGCTCCCCTGAGCGAAATGTGCTCGGTGGTCCCCAAAGGCCGGACGCCCCTCGACCTGTCCACGTCCGACGCCGCTTTCCCTCAAAGCGTCCGTCGCATCGGAAACGACACCGTCATCTGCGCCGACGTGAGTTCGCAGCCCTCGCCGGTGCGCGTGCGGTTCGCTCTGACCCCCCGTTAGCGCACCTCGCTCGACTCGTCGAAGTAGCCCTTCCGGGCGATCACGCGCAGGTTCTTGTTCAGGACCTCCACCTTGATCTTGCGGAATCCCGGCTTCTTGTGGTCGGGCGGATCGTAGCCGAGGATGTAGTAGGTCGTGGTCATGTCGAGCACGCGGGTCAGGCCGCGAGCCAGATCGTTGGTGTTGCGGATGACGATGCCCCCGGTGTCGAGGGCCAGGCCGGTCGAGCCCTCGGAGGCGTCCGAGAAGGCGAAGGGCGTTTCGCCCGCCTCGTGATCGAGGGCGGGCCCGTACTCGACACCCTGGAACACGCCCATGCCCTGCAGGCCGCGCGCGTCCAGGAAATGGATGGGGGCGTTGGCGCGCAGGGAGCGGGTCACCACCTGCTGCTGCTTCGTATCGTCGGAATCGTAGGCGAAGCCACCCGACACCATGACCACGCTGTGCCGGCCGGGTTGCTTGACCAGCCAGTCGAGAGAGCGAAGGAGGACGCCGTAGGCATCCTCGCGCCGGATGCGCGCGTCGTGGACCACCTCGGTGGCCCGGCTGCGTGCGGTGAGCGCGGCCTGGTCCGCCTCGAAACCGGGATTGAGGGCGACGAACCGCTGGGTCAGCCGGCTGAGCATGGTCGGGTCGCCCCGTTCGATCGCGAACCCCTCGGCATCGGACATGGGGAAACTCGTCATCTGGGCGCTGCGGCGGCCGTTGATCTTGTCGATCGCGGCTCCGAACAGCGCGAGATTGCCCTCGACTTCTCTGGCCAGCGAAACGTTCGACCACGGCGCCACCAGGGCCAGGGCGCCGCTTCGTTCCGCGATGACGCCGACGAGCTTCTTGAGGGCCGGCCGCAGTCGGACCGCCTCCTGAGGCGAGAGCTGGCCGTCGTCCACGAACAGGACGGTGATCGCGGTGCCGGGCGTCGGGGCCGGCGTCGGAGTGGCAGGAGCAAACGGCTCGACCACCACGTCCGAAGGGCCCGCATCCACGCTGACCGCGGCGCCGCCGAACGCCGCGAACGAAACGATCGGACGCTCCTTGCCATCCTCTTTCACCACGAAGTCGCTGGCCTTGAGTCCGCCCACCGTGTTGTCCGACTTGTCGGTCACCACGAAGTCGACATGGACGAGGTTGGTTCCCGTGGAGAAGATCGGGGGCTTCGGCCGATCCTGCGCACGGGCGGAATAGGCCGACAGGAGGGCAAGGCCCAGGAGTAGGGTCCGGGAGCGAGACATCAGAGGAGATTAGTCCAGAACCGGCGACGGACCTGCCTCCAGAGGCTCGCACAGGTCGCCGCCGGGTCGGCCTCGGAAGTAGAGTCCATACTGGACCGTCCTCATGCTCGCCTCCCTCCCGCGATTCACCACGAGCGTCCTGGCCCTCGTCCTCCTCGGCGGGGTGGCCGCCCGGGCGCAACTCGGAACCGCCGGTTCGACGCGGCCAAAGCTCATCTACGCGGGCGACGCCTATTTCCCGCCCTTCGAGTACAAGGACACGAAGGGCCAGGCCCAGGGTTTCAACATCCAGCTCGTCACCCTGGCCGCCAGGGAGTCGGGCTACGACATCGAGTTCCGGCTCGGCCCGTGGCCCAAGGCCATCAAAAGCCTCGACGACGGCAAGGCCGACCTCGCCGCCGTCGCCTATTCCGGGGAGCGCGCGGAGCGCTACGACCTGCTCTCGCCCATCTGGAACATGCACCTGTCCCTGCTCTTTCCCCCCGGCCGGGAAACCTACCCGCGGAGCCTCGAGGAGCTTTCGGGAGAGCGCGTGGCCCTGCTGGAGCGCGGCCTGATCCACGAGACCCTCCTCAAGCTCCCCGCGAACAAGCAGCCGAAGTACCGGCTGTGCGCCGACCAGTTCGAGGCGGTGCAGAAGCTCGTCGCGGGCGAAGCCACCATGGTCGCGGGAAACGGCCTCGCCCTGCGGCACATCGCCGCCCAGTTCGGTCTTCGCGATCTCGTCGAAGTGGATGTCGCCTCGACCTCCTACTACCTCGTCGCCTTGAAGGGCCGCGGCGCCGAACTGAGCCGGTTCGTCGAGGCCATCGAGCGCATCCGCGCCTCGCCGCAGATGAGCGGCCTCGTCGAGAGCACGCTCACCGTCGCCCCGCCCCCGGTTCCCTTCACTCAACAGGTTGAGAAGTACGCGTATGCGGTGGTGGCCCTCATGCTGGTGGCCGCGGGGGCGTTCGTCTGGTCGGCCCTGCTGCAGCGGGAGGTGCGCACGCGCACCCTTGAGCTCGAGCGCGGACTCGCCGAGAGGCAGAAGCTCACCGCCGAGAGAGACCGTTTCTTCGAGGTGTCGCAGACCCTGCATGTGGTCCTCGACGCCCAGGGCACCATCCGCTGGGTTTCGCCCGCCGCGAAGCGCATCCTCGGACGCGCTCCCGAGGACTTCGTGGGCACGAAGGTCTGGGAACACCTCGACCTCGACGAGGAGACGGCGCATCGCGAGGTCCTCCCGCGGCTCAAGAACGGGGCCACCGACATCGAGCTCCGGCTGAAGCACCGCGACGGCACGAAGCGCTGGACGCTCTGGAACGCGGCGCCCGATCCGCTGGGCGAACTGGTGTTCGCGGCCGGCCTCGACATCTCGGAAAGACGCAAGGCCGAGCATCAGATCGAGCACCTCGCCTATCACGACGCGCTCACCGGCCTGCCCAACCGGCACCTGTTCGTGGACCGCCTCGACAACGCGCTCACCCGGGCCCAGCGCACCGGGGAGACCCTCGCCGTGCTCTTCGTCGACATCGACCACTTCAAGTCGATCAACGACTCGCTCGGCCACACCGCGGGCGACGTGCTGCTGCGCACCATCGCCCTGCGCCTGCGCTCCAGCCTGCGCACCGAGGACACGGTGGCGAGGCTCGGGGGCGACGAGTTCACCGTCCTGGTGAGCGGCCTCAAGGACCCGAACGACCTCCTGCGCCTGGCCCAGAAGATCCACTCGACCATCAAGGTGCCGGTGGACGTCGCCTCCCGCGAGTTGACCGTGTCGGCCAGCATCGGCGTCGGTCTGTATCCCCAGGACGGCGAGACCGCCGAGCAGCTCCTCCGAAACGCGGATCTCGCGATGTATCGGGCCAAGGAACTGGGACGCGATCGCACGCAGTTCTACACCGCGGCGATGAGTGCCAGGCTCCTCGAGCACATGAACCTCGAGGCGCGGCTCCGGCGGGCCCTGACCGCAGGCGAGCTCTTCCTCGCGTATCAGCTCATCGTGCGGCTCAGCACATCGCAGGTCGAGGCGCGTGAAGCGCTGCTGCGCTGGCGCGACCCGGATCGGGGCACCATCCAGCCTTCCGAGTTCATCGGGATCGCCGAGGCCACGAACCTGATCTCGGAGATCGGCCACCACGTGATCGGCCTCGCCTGCGCCGCCGCCGTCCTGCGACCCGAGGGGGAGCGCGTCTCCATCAACCTCTCGGGCCGGCAGTTCCACGACCCCGGCCTCCTCGAGGTGGTGGACCGCTCGTTGCGCGAGTCGGGGCTCAACCCCTCGCGACTGGAGTTCGAGATCACCGAGACCGTGGCCATGCAGGATCTGGAGCGCGCCGACCTGATCCTGGAATCCCTGCACAAGCGCGGGATCAGGCTGCTGATGGACGACTTCGGCACCGGGCATTCGTCCCTTTCGAACCTGCGCCGCCTCCCCCTTCACGCGGTGAAGATCGACCGCTCCTTCATCGCGGACCTGCCCGGCGAAACGCGGGCGCGCGGCATCGCCACCGCCATCATCGCCATGGCCCATCACCTGGGGCTCGAGGTGATCGCCGAGGGCGTCGAGACCGAGGAACAGCTCGCGTTCCTCAAGGCCGAAGGCTGCGACTCCGCGCAGGGTTTCCTGCTCGGACGACCCGAGTGAGGACTCCGTGAACCTGGCCGTGACCCTCCCCGAAGTCCCTCCGATGATGAGCGACCAGGTCTTCTCGCGGACCGCGGGCGCCCACCTGGTGCGCGGGAACAGCGTGCGGATCCTGCAGGACGCGAAGGAGAACTATCCGGCGTGGCTCGAGGCGATTCAATCGGCGCGGCGGTTCGTCCACTTCGAGAACTACATCCTTCACGAGGACGCCGTGGGGGAGCGTTTCGCCGGCGCGTTCATCAGCAAGGCGCGCGAGGGCGTCCCCGTGCGGATCATCTACGACTGGATCGGCTGCATCGGGACGTCGCGCTCGTTCTGGCGGCGGCTCCGCGAGGCCGGGGTGGACGTCCGCTCCTTCAATCCGCCGCGCCTCGATCAGCCCCTCGGCTGGGTGACGCGCGATCATCGCAAGTGCCTGGTCGTGGACGGCGAGATCGCCTTCGTCACCGGCCTGTGCGTGGGACAGGCATGGGAAGGCCGCCCGGAGCGCGGGCAGGCGCCCTGGCGGGACACCGGGATTTCGCTCCGCGGCCCCGCGGTCGCGGAAGTGGCGCTCGCCTTCGCGGACAGCTGGTCCGCAGTGGGTCCCTCCTTGCCCGACGAGGAGGGCATCGGTCCGGAGACCATCCCCGACGCGGGTGACGTCGATGTCCGGGTGGTCGCGTCCACCCCGGGCAGCGCCAGTCTCTACCGGCTGGATCCCCTCGTGGCCTCCCTCGCCCGGCGCACGCTGTGGCTCACCGACGCGTATTTCGCGGGCACGTCCATCTATGTCCAGGCGCTGCGCGCGGCCGCGGAGGATGGGGTGGACGTGAGACTGCTCGTCCCCGGGCCGGGCAGCGACATCCCCCTGGTGCAGGCCATCTCGCGCTCCGGCTATCGCGCCCTTCTGCGGTCGGGCGTGCGGGTGTTCGAGTGGAACGGCCCCATGCTCCACGCGAAGACCGCGGTGGCGGACGCGAGATGGGCGCGGGTGGGCTCGACCAACCTCAACCTGTCGAGCTGGGTGGGCAACCGTGAGCTCGACCTGGTCATCGAGAACGAGGCGTTCGGCCAGGCCATGGAGGAGATGTTCGCGCTCGACCTCACCAATGCGACCGAGATCGTCCTCGAGCCGCGCCACCGCGTCCGCCCGGCCGGAGGCGTGCGCGTCCGGCGCCCGCGTCGCGCGGGCGGAAGCGCGACCCGCGCGGCCGCCGGAGCCCTGCGCATCGGCAACGCCATCGGGTCCGTGCTCGCGGCGCGGCGCGTCCATCACCCGACCGAGCGCTGGCTCATGGGCCAGGGGGCGGTGGCCCTGCTGGTGGTGGCGTTCATCGGCTTCGTCTGGCCGCGCGTTCTGGCCTGGCCCCTGGGAGCCCTGTGCCTCTGGTTCGCCCTCGCGCTTCTCGCCCGGGCTCTTCGCCGGCGGAAGCGGCGCGCGTCTTCCGAACCCGATCCGAACTTGAACCCATCGCCATGAAATTCCGAGTTCTCTCCTACAACATCCACCGCGCCATCGGCGTCGACCGTCGCTTCCGACCCGAGCGCATCGTCGCCATCATCGACAACTACAAGCCGGACATTGTCCTGCTCCAGGAGGTGGACGAAGGCGCGCCGAGGTCGAAGGAACTGGACCTCGCGCACGAACTCGCGGCCGCCCTCGGCTTCCCCTATCACGCGGTCGGCCACAACGTGACCCTCCGCAAGGGACGCTATGGAAACGCGACCCTGAGCCGTTACCCGATCCTGAGCGAGCGAAACATCGACCTCACCATCGACCTGTGGAAGCGCCGCGGCTGTCAGCACACCGCCATCGAGCTCAAGAGCGCGGACGCGCATGGCCACCACCATCATCGGCGCCTCGACGTCTTCAACCTCCACCTCGGCCTCTCCGCAGGACAGCGGGCGCGGCAGGTGGAACTGCTCGCCCGCTCGGGAGAGATGACGGCGCTGCCGCCCGATGCCGCGTGCCTCGTGGGCGGAGACTTCAACGACTGGCGTTCACTGCTCGTGCCGTTCCTGACCGGCGGCATGAACTTCCGTTCGGCCACCGATTCCGCCACCGGCCGGCCACTGCGGACCTACCCGTCGTTCTTTCCGAGAGGTCCGCTCGACCGCATCTACTACCGCGGCCCGCTGGCGCTTCTCAACGCGTACCGTTGCCGGCTCAGGCTGTCCCGCCTCGCGAGCGACCATCTCCCCATCGTGGCCGACTTCGAGGTCCACTGAACGAGGGTCACTTCGGCACGCGGCCCTGCCGCTGGAACCACCATTTCATGCACTTGTGGCCGATGTCCACCGGTTCGCAGAACATGAGCGGACAGCCGCCGACGATCGCGTCGATGCCGCGCGCGGCGCACTCTTTCACCGCGTCTTGGGAGACGCTGCCGTCTCCGATGGAGCGATGGAACCAAACCCGGCGGATGCCGAGATCGGCGCACTGTCGGACGATCCCGACCGACGCCCCCGGCGCGGTCACGATCATGACCCCATCCATGGGTCCCGGCACCGCGGCCAGGTCGCGGTAGCAGGCAACGCCTTCGACCTTTTCAGCCTGAGGGTTGATAGGAAAGACCTCGTACCCCGAAGATTTCAGTCGCCTGAAGATGGCATTGGCCGGCTGGCCCGGGTCCCGGGACACGCCGGCCACCGCGATGCGTCGTCCCTGGAGAAATGCGGCGACGGAGTCCGGAATCTTTGCCATGAGGTGTTCCTCCCTGCGAGGCGCGCGCCCGAAGGGCTGATCCCCGGGAGCACCAATGTAGGGACGGCCTGAGGCGACCTCAATGGGTCAAATGCCTCACGCGGGGACGAGGGCCTTGATCAGCGCCAGATCGGATACGGGTCGATGGGCGCTCCGCCCCACCACTGGTCCTTCTTCTCGACCCGCGCGATGGCGAAATGAAGGTGCGGCGAATGCGCAGGCGCGTTGCCGGTGGTGCCCACGTAACCGAGAACCTGGCCGCGCCTGACCGCCTGGCCAAGGGCGAGGCCCGGGGCGTACTCCTGCAGGTGGGCGTAGTAGTAGACGAAGCGCTGACCCGCGCTCCACTCGTAGACCGCGATGCCGCCGGCAACACTCGTCATCAGGCGGGCGATGGTTCCGTCCGCCACCGCGACCACCTCCGAGTGGCGCGGCGCCATGATATCGACGGCATGGTGGACGCGCTCGCCCCGCGAGTCGTTGAAGCTGTCGGCCATGGCCGCGGGGGACACCGCGGGGACGGGAAAGAGGAGGTCCGCGGGCCGGGCATCCGTGGTCACGCTCACGCCTTCGCCCGCATCAGCGCTCGTGCCCGCCCTCGTGGCCGCCTTCGCCTCCTGTCGGGCCGCCAACACGACGCAGACAAGCAGGAGGAGGAGGCCGGAAAGCGCGCCCGCGCTCAAAAGCTCCCCGGTGCTCCTCGCCCGACCGCACAGCCACTTCACGGCCAACACCTTACCGGAGCCGGATGGGGCGACTTGTATCATCCCGAGCCGTGCCCCTCCGCCGATTCCTCGCGTGGTCCCTCTATGCGCTCGCGGTGGCTCTGGCCTTCGAGGGGGCGGCCCGGCTCGTCCTTTCAAGCCCCGGGATGCGCGAGCGACTCTTCACCAACGACGACGTCTCGTGGCGTCTGCAATGGGTGGCGCGGCAGGTGGATCAGAAGGGACTGAACTACGCGCTCGACGACTGGAGCCCCACACGCGGCTGGACGCTCAGGCCGAACCTCCGCGACGTTCCCTTCCGGGGCAAGCTCGTGAACTCGAATTCGAAGGGGATTCGAGGGAGTCGGGAGTTCGCCTACGAAAAACCGGCGAGGGTCACGCGCATCGTGGTGCTGGGCGACTCGTTCACCTTCGGCGAGGAGGTGGGCGACGACGAGACGTACTCGCACTATCTGCAGGCGCTCCTCCCGAACACCGAAGTGCTGAACCTGGGCGTCCACGGCTACGGTCACGATCAGATGCTCATCTACCTCGAGGAGGAGGGCCTCAAGTACCGCCCGGACATCGTGATCCTGGGCTTCATGCCCGATGACATGGAGCGGAACGTCCTCTCTTTCCGCGATTATGCGAAGCCCCACTTCGCGGTGAGGCAGGGCCAGCTCGAGCTCACCACCGCGCCGGTGCCCCGGCCGGAGGAGACCCTCGACGCCGAGAAATGGCGATCGAAGTTCGCCGACCTGCTCTCCATGGCGCGATCGCGCTACGAGTGGCGTTCGGGACGGACCGCGGCGATCCGACGCGAACTCACCGCCGCGATCCTGGACGAGATGAAAGCCGCGATCGAGTCGGCGGGCGCGCGGCCGGCCTTCGCGTACCTGCCGGTGTATGGCGAGATCCCGCGCACGGATGAAGGGATGACGTCGCGCGAGCGCGCGTTCTTCGCGTACTGCAAGGAGCGCGGCATCGCGAGCCTCTATCTCCAGCCGGCCTTCCGTGCGAAGGCGAAGCAGGGCGCGAAGTTCAAGACCACGGGCCACTGGGGCCCGCTCGAACACCAGACCGCGGCGGAAGGGCTCGCCGCGGAACTGACAGCAAAGGGCTTGGTCCGAAACCCGTAAGCCCTTCCGCGGCCGTCATTGCGAGGCCCCAATCCGTTTCGTAGCGGGCCGAAGCAATCTCGCCGGGGGATTGCTTCGGCCCACCGCGAAAGGGACTGGGGCCTCGCAATGACGGTGGTGGGGTTCTCTTCACGGTCACGGAGCGCGCAGCCTGGCCTGGGCCACGCCGTCCGTGAGGGGGCTCGGGTCCCTAAGGTATCAACCCCAGCGCCACCTCGATCGCGGTCTTCAAGCCGAGGCTCAAGACGAGGAGGGTCAGTGCGACGGCGGGCGCGCGGCCCCATCGGGATTCGATGCGAGCCATCAGACCCCCGAGGCCCACCGCCACCGGCAGCATCACGTAGTAATGGTGTTTGAGGAGGAAGTTGAAGAAGAGGTCGATGCCGCTCACGAAGAACAGGATGCCCATCCAGGACATCAGGATCAGACGGTTCCACGACTTCGGCAGCCAGAGAAGACTCACGGCCCCCGCGAGAGGAATGAGCATCGAGCCGTAGCTGTACGAGAGCTTCCCGGGCTCGAGGGCCAGGCGGGACAGGATGGGTGTCGCCTCCGCGGCCTTTCCCCCCAGGCCTGCGCCGCCCATGATCTTCGGCACCGACTGCATGAGGAACGGCAGCGTCCAGTGGACGTAGTAGAGAAGGAACGCGAACGTGCTGGCCGCGAGCAGCATGGTGAACACGGATCGCGCGCGCGGGAGGTTCTCGCGCGCCGTCATCAGGATCACCCACACCAGAACCGCGCCGGTGAAGAGGAGCGCCGCGGTGTAGGAGAGAAAGCAGAACGTGAAGAGCCACGCGGTGCCGAGCCACACCTTGAAGCGGCCGAGGCCGTCGACCTTGAACATCAGCCACGGCAGCGCCAGGCTGGAACTCCACACGCCCAGGATCGTCATCAGGTGTCCGAGGCCCAGGAGCTGGAACCCGGGCACGAGACCCGCGAACAACACCGCGGTGAAGACCGCGGCCCGCTTGCCGGAGACGCGCTCGGCCACCACCGAGGCCATGAGGACCAGCGAGGCGAAGAGGGTGGCGAGGAACACCTTCTCCGAGAAGTAGAACCAGGGCTTCGGCAGGGCGGACAGGGGCGACACCAGCGTCTGATAGAGCGCCGGATGCGGCATCACGATCTTTCCCCACTGCGCCTGTTCGCTCAGCATGCTGCCCGGAAACGGAAGGTAATAGATGAGGAAGCGGCCCTTCCAGATCTCTTCCGCGATCGACGAGTGGAAGACGAAGTGGCCGCCGCGATAGAAGGGGAACGCGGTCGCGGTGAGCCACGCCACCCAGCCGGAGACCGCGGCGCCGATCGCGACCGGCCCGGGCAGCAGCCGATGGTCGTCGTCGAAGAAGGAGACGAGACCCCGCACGATCGACGCCAGAGCGGTCGCGACGACCACGATCGCGAGAAACCGGAACGTGAAGGGAATCGCGGCCAGGGGCTCGGACGCGATGGCGAGAGCGCAGCCGATCAGAACGAAGGCGCCGGCGATCCGACCCGCGGCAATCGACAGGCCGGCCGCGCCGAAGGCGACGAGCGCGAGCAGGGCAACCAGCAACACCGCGACAACCACGCGCACGGATGGAAGGGCCGCCCCGCGCTCGATGGAAACGCGATCGAGGCGCAGCAGGTCGGAGCCGCCAGGCACGGTGAGCACGAGGCCGGACCTCCAACCGAAAGGCGCCGCCGCGGACATGGAGCCCGTCGTCCATAGCACCTCCTGGAGCGGCGCCACCAGTTCGCGATCTCCCGCACCCAGCACCGCCACGTCGCGTGGCCCGCCATCGACCGCCGCGGACGCTTCGATCTTCCACGAGGCGCCGCCGCCGAAGTCGGAGAGATCGAGACGCGCGCCGCGCGGCGCCCATCGCGCCTTCTCTCCGCCCTTGCCCACGAACGATCCGAAGCCCTGCGCGACCGCGACCTCGCGGCCGGAGCCGAGGTCGATGTCGATGCGCGAGGGGAAGCGATAGGCGAGGCTGATCAGGATGATGCCGGCCACCGCGAGGCTCATGACGTGGATGTCGCGAAGCCGGGCCGCACCCGAGGCCAGGGCACTCGCGGACGCGGCGACGATCCCGGCCACGGCGCGCGCGACCCCCGGCATCAGGGCGGCCGCGGCCGCGATGAGCAGGAAGAGCAGGACGCAGGGCCCTGACCACACCGCCGCGAACGGCCGCGCGAAAGCGTAAAGACCGGCGAGGACCAGGATCGCGGCCAGAGCCACGCGCTCCGCGCCGGGCGGCGCGACCCCGGCGCGACCGAGCGCGAACGCGATGAGCAGGGCCAGCGCCGCGGCTCCCGCGAGCGCTCCGGCCGGCGGCGCGCGCAAGCCGCGTGAGACGGGCACGAGCCGCGCCTCCTCCACGCGGATGCCGAGCCTCCGCTCATCGCCCTGGCCCGGCTCGAACACATCGGAACGAATCTCGACCTCGAGATCCGAACGCCACCAGCCCGACGTGGTCGCCTCGATGGTGACGCGCTCCGCCCCGGGGCCGGGATGAATGGTGGTGGACCTTCCGCCCGCGCTCAGAACCACTCTCGGCCCGGCCTGGCCGGACGGCCGCCACGCGGAGAGCAGCAACTCCACGCGGACGGGAATGCCCGGACCGGGATCGGGGAACACGAGGACGCTGCGGTCCGTGCTCCAGCGGAGACCGCTCTCGGCCGGAAAGAAGTCGCGGAACGTCGCGGATGAGACGAGCGGGTCGGCGGCGGTGAGGGTCATCGAGCCCGAGAACTGAAATGCCGCGCCGATGAGAACCAGCGCGACGAGGGCGAGCCGCGTCTTCACGCGCCGGACCCTGCGGCCCGGTCAGGCCCCCGGGACTCGCGCCGCAGCCGCACCCACATGCGCGCGAGCGAGACGAGTGTGCGCGGCACATCGCTCGGCCGCACCGTGGACTTCCCCGCGGTGCGCGGGTAGTGCCTCACCCCGCGCTGGACGTACCGGTAGCCCCCGCGGTGGATACGGGCCACGAGCTCGGTGTCGATGAAGAAGTCGGGGGTGTCGAGAGGCAGCGCGCGGATGAGATCGCCCTTGAAGAGCTTGAACGAGCAATTGAGGTCCCGGACCTTCATGCCGAACGCGAAGGAGGACAGGCCGTTGAAGCCGCCGGACACGAACTTGCGCAACCACGGGTCCTGACGATCGACGCGGTAGCCGAGGACCACGTCGTTGTCCTTCATGAGGGGCATGAAGTCCCTGAGCTCGCCGAGATCGAACTGGTTGTCGGAGTCGGTGTAGAAAACGAGTTCGCCCCGGGTCGCGCGGAAGCCGTCACGCAACGCGACCCCGTAGCCGAGGTTGGTGGGATGGCCGACCACGCGGAGGCTCGAGCCCAGTTCGGCTTCGAGCTTCCCGAGGATCGCCGCGGTGCCGTCGCGACTGCCGTCGTTCACCACCACGACTTCGCAGGTCGCCCCCGCTTTCGCGGCCCCCGCGAGTGCCTCGCGAACCGCGCGCTCGATGTTGCCTTCCTCGTTGTAGGCGGGGAGGACGATCGAGAGCCGGGGCAGGGACTCCTTTGTGTTCGCGTGGTTCTGAGATTCCATGGCCTTGCAGGTGGCGGCCGAAGGAAGGCAAACGCGGTCCCGGTTCGACGCCCCGTCGAGGCGGGGAGTTTACTTGACGCCCCGGACCGGGGCCGTGGGCTAGGTGCGGGCCGGCGTCTTCGCGGGACGTCCTTCGCGCACGGCGCCCAGGATCGCCTGGACCCTGCGCACGTAGGCCCGGGTCTGGCCATAGGGGGGAATGCCTCGATGGCGCGCCACCGCCGTCTCGCCCGCGTTGTAGGCGGCGACCGAGAGGGCGATGCTCCCCTGGTATCGGGTCAGGAGCACCTTGAGAAAGCGCGTCCCCGCGGCCACGTTCTCGCGGACATCGAAACAGTCGGCGACGCCGAACCGGCGCACCGTGCCGGGCATGAGCTGCATCAGGCCGCAGGCGCCGCGCGAAGACACCGCGACCGGATCGAACTCGGACTCGGTCTCGATGATGGCGCGGATGAGGTGGCGGCTGACCCCGTGCTCGCGCGCGGCGTCGTTGATGACGCGGTCGAGGTCGATGACTTCGGGCTCCCTCGGAAAAGCCGGAGTCGCGAGAGCGCCCGCCTCGAACGGCCTGAGGATCGTGCCCGGCAGCGGCGCCACGCCGGCTTCCGCGGCGAGGGAGAGAAACGCCGAAGACAGGGCCGCGGCGATGACGCGGCGCTTCTTGAGGCGGTTAAGGGGCGTGCTCGATTGCATGTTCGGGGGCTGAAGTGCAAGGAGCGGGCCAGAACGCGCTCCGGGCGCTCTGGACACAGTCCGCTAGACACGCGATCAACAGGGAAACGCGCGGCCTCCGCACGACTTGAAACCGGCCCCCGGGACCCGAGGCGCTACCGATAGTGACGGCGAGCGAGTGGGCGATTGTGGCCGCATACCCACACGGACCGCGGCTTTCGCGCCCGATATCTACACTGCGCGGGCTCCATCGCCCGTCAGCGCATCAATCGGGCCAGGGTGGCTCGACGTCCCGTCGAGGTCGCGTGGACACGTCCGAGATGTTCAGGATGAGGGCGGCAAGGACCCCGGCCCCGGCGATGAGGCCGACGCTGAGCAGCGGCTTGCGCTTCATGAAACGGCCGGCGCCGCTCGCGCCGATCTTGATCTGCTTCGCCGCGACCTTGGCGTACTTCTCGGTGAGCGGATAGGAATTCCTGGGGCGAAGAATCTCTTCCTCCTTCGCCTCCGGCGTGGCATCGCCGGCGCGAGTGGGGACGAGCGGCACCACCTTCGTCTCGAATCTCTCCGACCGCGAACCTCGCTGGTGCGAGTAGACCCAGGTGAACTCGGCGCCCAGAAGGAAGATCTGCGCGGAGAGGTAGACCCACACGAGGAAGAGAACGAGGGACCCCGCGGCGCCGAAGCTCGAGGCGACGCTGCTGCGGCCGAGGTAGAAGCCGATGAGGAGTTTGCTGATCTCGAGCAGGAACGCCGTGACCGCGGCGCCGATGCCCACGTCGCGCCAGGCGATGCGGGCGCGCGGCATGAACTTGTAGATCATGGCGAAGATGCAGGCGTTCGCCAGGAAGGAGACGAGGAAGTTCGCGAACTGCAAAACGGTCTGCCATCCCGAGAACCAGTGGTTGGACCACTGGCCCACCGAGGACAGGAAGGTGCCGAAGGAGAGAGACAGAAGAAGCAGAAACCCGAGGAAAAGCACCATGCCGAAGGAGAGGAGGCGGGTGCGGACCAGGTTGAAGAGGCTGCCGTGCCGCGCGGGTTCGGGGACGCGCCAGATGCGGTTGAGCGCGCTCTGGAGTTCGCCGAATACGCTGGTGGCGCCAAGCAGCAGGGTGAAGAGGCCAACCGCGCTGGCGATAGCGCCCGCCCCGGGCTTGCTCACGCTCTTGATGAGATCCTGCACCACGGCCGCCGCTTCGAAACCGATGCGCCCCTGGAGCTGCGTCACGATCTCGCCCTCGGCCGCCTCCTGTCCGAAGGCCATGCCCGCGACCGCAATCATCAGGATGATGAGAGGCGCTATGGAGAAGAGCGTGTAGTAGGCGATGGCCGCGCCCATGCTGGGCGCGTAGTCATCGACCCACGCATTCACCGACTTGTCGACGAGGAGACGCAGGTCCTTGAACGTCATCGGAGGTCGGCGGTCGGGATTCGGCATGCGGGATCGGGTTCATTATCGACCCTGGTGGGGCGCGGTACTCATTTCATACGCCGCGATCGCCCCATCCTGCTTCAGCAGATACCCCAGTTCATCGACCCCTTCCATCAGGCAATGCCTCGCGAAGGGCTCGATCGCGAACTGGGCTTCACCCCCGGGCCAGGCCACGAGCAGGTGATCGAGGTCGACGAGGATGGGGGCCGCCGGTTGCGCGAGCAGCGCCGCGTGGCTCGCCGCGTCGATCACCACCGGCACCACGCCGTTCTTGAGGGCATTCCGCTTGAAGATGTCGGCCACCGCGGTGGCGATGACCGCCTGGATGCCGTTTTCGCGCAGCGCCCACACCGCGTGCTCGCGCGACGACCCGCAGCCGAAATTGCGCCCGGTGACGAGAATCCGCGCGGCCTTGGCCTCGGGCCGGTTCATCGGGAACTCAGGCCGCAAATCACCCGCCTTGTCATACCGCCAGTCGGCGAAGAGCGCGGGCGCGAATCCCTCGCGCGACGTGGTGGTGAGAAACCGCGCGGGACAGATCTGGTCGGTATCGATGTTTTCGGCGGGCAGGATCACGAACGTGGACTCGATGCGACTGAGAGGCTGCTTCATTTCACGAACTCCCGTGCGTCGGTGATCCGACCGTTGATGGCCGAGGCCGCCGCGGTGAGCGGACTCGCTAGGAACGTGCGCCCCCCGGGG
>Ga0315271_10000972_pt1 | contig 16917 bp, 14 predicted proteins | sample C3_top_MG_FD_204664 | JGI IMG/M metagenome (GOLD analysis project Ga0315271, IMG submission 204664) | Sediment microbial communities from Yellowstone Lake, YNP, Wyoming, USA - C3_top | ecosystem: Environmental > Aquatic > Freshwater > Lake > Sediment | place: USA: Wyoming | collected 2017-08-01
GCCACGACCGACCCGCAAAAAGTGCCGGTCACTGTGCTGTCGCGCTGTCTGCAGTTCAACCTGCGCCCGATGGCGCCTGAAACCATCCGCGAACATCTGCAGACGGTGCTGCAAACCGAGAACGTGCCGGCCGATTCCCAGTCGCTCAAGCTGTTGGCACGCGCGGCGCGCGGCTCCATGCGCGATGCCCTGAGTCTGACCGACCAGGCGATCGCGTTCGGCGCCGGTCGGATCGAAGAAACCCTGGTGCGCCAGATGCTGGGCAGCGTCGATCGCTCTTATGTCTTTCGCTTGCTCGAGGCACTGGCGCTCGGGGATGGCAAGACGGTCTTTGAGATCACCGAGGTTTTGCGCCTGAACGGTCTGAGCGCGGCCTCGACGCTCGAGGAAATGAGCGCCGTGTTGCAGCGCATGGCGGTCATCCAGGCCGTCCCGGGCGCTGTGCAGTCCGATGAATCCGACCCGGAGGCGGCGCAGGCGACTCGCCTGGCGGCCCTGATGCCGGCCGACGAGACCCAGTTGCTCTACAGCATATGTCTGCATGGGCGTGCCGATTTGGGGCTGGCGCCCGACGAATACGCGGCACTGACCATGGTCTTGCTGCGTTTGCTTGCCTTCAAGCCTGGCCCGGCTCAGGCCTGCGTGGCAGAAAAAAAAACTCTGAACAGCCACCCGCCGGGCCGGCAGTTGCATGTGGTCAGTACGCCGGCCAAGGCCGGTCAGCCTCTGGTCACCGAGACCATGCAGCCGTCGCCGCTGGCGGATACGGCGCAGGCGGCGACAAAGATCGTCGCGATTCCGGTGCGCCTGCAGGCTGATTCGCGAACCGAGGCGGTCGCGCCCCAGTCGGGCGGCGCCGCGCTGCTGCCGACCGAGGAGGGTGATTTCTGGCACCGGACGGTGCAGCAACTGATCGCTGCCGATGCCATCACGGCCATGGTGCGCGAGCTCGCACTGCAGTCGCAACTGGTGGCGCGCGACAGCGATCAGTGGCTGCTCAGGGTGGAGCGGGAGTCGCTCAACCAGGCCGGCAGCCGCGACCGGCTGGCGAGCGCCTTGCAGGCCGCGGGACACGCGGTGCAACTCGCGGTGGAAATCGGCCGGGTGACCGACAGCCCGGCGCGGCGCAATGTGGCACAGGCTGCCGAGCAACAACTGGCGGCTGAAAAAATCATTTTTGACGATCCTTTTGTACAGGCCATGATGCGCGATTTCGGGGCGAAAATCGTGCCCGGCAGCATCAAGCCAAGCTAATTCTTCTCCAACGCAAATCAAGGAATATCGATGTTCAACAAAGGACAACTCGCCGGTCTCATGAAGCAGGCGCAGGCGATGCAGGACAACATGAAGAAGGCCCAGGATGAACTGGGCCTGCTCGAAGTGACGGGCGAGTCCGGCGCGGGCCTGGTCAAGGTCCTCATGACCTGCAAGCATGATGTGAAGCGCGTCAGCATCGACCCCAGCCTGCTGGCCGAAGACAAGGACATGCTGGAGGACCTGGTGGCTGCGGCTTTCAATGCCGCGGTGCGCAAGGCGGAAGAAACATCGGCCGAAAAGATGGGCAAGATCACCGCCGGCATGCCGGGTTTGCCCGGTGGCATGAAGTTTCCGTTTTGACACTGCGTGGCTGATTCGCATTCCCTCGAGACTTTGATCCACGCGCTGCGGCGTTTGCCGGGCGTGGGGGTGAAGTCGGCCTCGCGCATGGCCTTTCACCTGTTGCAGCATGATCGATCCGCGGCCCTGAATCTGTCGCAGGCGCTGCAGCTCGCGGTCGCTAGCGTGCGACACTGCGAGCGTTGCCACACCTTCACGCAGGATGTCGTCTGCAGCACCTGCTTGAACCCGGCGCGGGACAGCAGCAAACTGTGTGTGGTGGAGACGCCGGCCGATCAATCGGCGATCGAGCGCACCGGTGCTTACCAAGGCCTGTACTTTGTCTTGATGGGCAAGCTCAGCCCGCTCGACGGCATCGGACCGAAAGACATCGGACTCAAGGGCTTGTTCGAGCGGGCTTGCGACGGCGTCGTGCAGGAGGTCATCCTGGCCACCAACTTCACAGCCGAAGGCGAAGCCACGGCCCACGTGATCAGCGAAGGTTTGAAGGCCAGGGGCCTGCGGTCAAGCCGCCTGGCGCGCGGTGTTCCGGTCGGCAGTGAACTCGAATATGTGGACCTCGGAACCATTGCACATGCCCTGGTGGACCGGCGCTGACAACTTTCGGTAAGTAAAAACCCGCACGGGATGTTCCCGATGCGCGCTGCCGCATGGCTGGCTATGCTCGATCTTGTTTCAATTCCGAAGGGGCAGGTAAATCCAATGGGCGTCACCGGGTGCAACCGGCGCATTTTTTCAGCAGCAACGGCCGCCTTGGCCGTGACGGCCGTGGTGCCGGGGCTGCGCGCGCAGCCCCGGCTGGAGAAGAAAAGGCTGACGCTCGCAGTCGGCACGAGATCAGCCTTCCATTTCTTGCCTTTGACCATAGCCGAACAGCTCGGCTACTTCAAGGCAGAGGGCCTGGAACTGGAACTTGGCGATTTCGCGGCCGGTGCCGCCGATGTGGTGTCGGGTTCCTATGAACAAGTCCTGGGCCTGCAAGCCAGAGGGCAGCGATTTCAATCCTTTGTGCTGCAAGGCCGCGCGCCGGCCATGTCGCTGGGAATTTCGACAAAGACACTGCCGCTGTACCGCTCACCGGCCAGCCTCGTGGGCAAGAAGATCGGCATTTCGGCAGCAGGTTCTTTGAGCCATCTGCTTGCCAGTTCCGTCCTGACCCGTGTCAACCTGAAGCCTGGCGATGCAAGTTTTGTTGTGGTTGGCAGTGGCGCCGGTGCCTTGTCGGCGCTGCGATCCGGTCAGATCGACGCGATCTGCAACGTCGACCCGGTCATGACCATGCTCGAGCAGAAGGGCGAGGTTCGCATCGTTGCAGATACCCGTACCCTGAAAGGCACGCTGGAGATCTTTGACGGTCCGATGCCGGCCGCCTGCCTGTATGCGGCCACCGAGTTTGTACAGAGGAACCCGAACACGGTGCAGGCGCTGACCAATGCCATGGTCTACGCGCTGAAGTGGCTGCAAACAGCCGGCCCGGGCGACATCATCAAGACGGTGCCGGAAGCTTATCTGCTGGGCGATCGGGCCCTGTACCTGACCGCGTTCATCAAGGTGCGCGAGGCAATCTCTCCCGATGGCTCGATGCCCGAGGACGGTCCGCGAACCGTGTTGAAGGCGCTTGCCGGTTTCGATGCCGGCATCAGGGCCGACAAGATCGACCTCTCCAGAACCTACAGCAACGAGTTTGTGAAAAAGGTCAAAGACCCGTTCAACATCCGCGGTGCTAGCGCTTGACCACCTGAACTCCCTTGCTCGGCTTGCGTCGCGCCACCTGACGGGTTGGCGGTTTTGCCTCGGTCTTGCCGTGCTGCGCCGGCTTGCCTGCTTTGCGCTTCGTCCGTTTTGCCACGGGCTCGGCCGCCAGCGATAACTGGCCGTTGTCGGCCAGATGCAATCCGACATCGGTTTCAAGATGGACTGAACGCGGTACCAGCAGGCTGGAACCAGCCTTGATGACAACCCGGGGCGGTATGTTGTTGACGCTGCGCAGCGCCTGCTCGGTCATGCCGACCCGTTTGGCTGCATCGGCCGGCTTCATTGTGCTGGGTGCCAGCCAGACCGTCCAGCTGGCAAGGCGGCCACCCCCGTAGGCTTCCAGGTTGCTTTGAAAGGTCGCGGCGTTGTCCCAGGGCAGCAGTATTTGGGGTGTGCCTGCCGCCAGAATGACGGGGCGATTGGCGGACGGGTTCAGCGCCTTGAAATCTTCGAGCGGAACCTCGGCCAGTTTGGCCGCGAGCGCGACGTCAATGTCGCGCTTGATATCGACGGTCTGGAAATACGGGTGGTTTCCAATGTGCGGCAGGCTGGAATTGAAGGCCGCCGGGTTGCTCACAATGTTCTTCAAGGCCTGCAGCTTGGGCACGTAAAAGCGCGTTTCCATCGGCATGGTGAGCTCGCTGTAGCTGGTGCCCAGACCGGCGCGCTGGTTCTTGGCGATGGCCCGAGCGACGCTGCCCTCGCCCCAGTTGTAGGCGGCCAATGCCAGCTGCCAGTCCCCAAACTGGGCATACAGCTTCTGCAGGTAGTCGAGCGCGGCGCGGGTCGATGCCAGCACATCGCGCCGGTCGTCGCGAAAGGCGCTTTGTTTGAGCTCGAAGGTCTTGCCCGTGGCGGGCATGAATTGCCACATGCCGGCCGCCTTGGCGCTCGAGATCGCCTGCGGGTTGAAGGCGCTCTCGATAAAGGGCAGCAGCGCCAACTCGGTGGGCATGTTGCGCAGTTCCAGTTCCTCGACAATGTGGAACAGGTATTTGCGCGAGCGCTCCGTCATGCGCAGGATGTAGTCGGGCCGGCTGCTGAGCCACAACTCGCGGTCATGCACCAGGCTGCTTTCCAGATCGGGCATGGCATATCCGCGCCGGATGCGCTCCCACAGATCGGCCGGCGGCGCCAGCGGGGCAACCACGCCGGAGCTGGCATGCGCCGAGGTGATCGGCAGCAGTTCGCCGCCCGGGCCGAAGGAGTGGCGGGTGTCGGTCGCTGCGCTGCCGGCCGGCCTTGCGTCGCTGCTGGCGGACGGAGCCGCCGTATTCGTGATGCCGGTACTGGCACAGCCTGTCAGCCAAATCAGGCCGCTAAGGCAGACAAGCGTGAAAACTCTCATCGGAACTCGTTCTTCCATTGGCGAAGCGCGGCAAAGGTGCTGACTTCATCGCTGGCCGATGCGCAGTGCGCCTGCACTGCCTCGATGACAGCGGCTTCGCGGGTGCGCAAGAATGGGTTGATCTGGCGTTCGAGCAACAGGGTCGAGGGCAGGGTGACCTGCTGTTGCACCCGAAGTGCCTGAACCGCCTCACGGTAGGTGGTCAATACCGCGTTGCCGGGTTCCACGGCGCAGGCAAATTTCAGGTTGCCCAAGGTGTACTCATGCGCGCAGCAGACGCGAGTTGCATCCGGCAGCGCGGCCAGCTTCTGTAGTGACGCCAGCATCTGCGCCGGGCTGCCCTCGAACAGGCGTCCACAGCCGCCACTGAACAGGGTGTCGCCACAAAACAGCAGTGGCGCCGGGCCGATCTCGGCGCAGTAATAAGCGATATGGCCTGCGGTGTGGCCAGGGACCTCGATCACTTCAAAGCTCAGGCCCAGGCAGTGCAGGCGCTCGCCAGCGCCGAGCCGGGTCAGCGGCTCTGGCATGATCTCGCGCGCCGGGCCGAATACCCTGGCACCGGTGGCCTGGCGCAGCGCGGCGACGCCGGCGGTGTGGTCAGGGTGATGGTGCGTGACTAGAATGGCTGCGAGTTGCAGACCGGACTGCTGCAAGGCTTCAAACACGGGCTGGGCATCGCCGGGATCCACCACCAGAGCGAACTGGCCGTCGTGCAACATCCAGATGTAGTTGTCGGTGAATGCAGGGAGTGGAATTAACTTCATGAACGATCAAATTATAGGTTTGCAGGACTGGTTTGCCACGCCGCCCGGGCGCTACCTGCTGTCCTGGGAGCGCGCGCAGCTCGATCTTGCCGTGGCCGACATATTTGGTTATCACGCCCTGCAACTGGGTTTGAGCGAACTGGAAGCCCTGCACGCGAACCGAATGCCGCACCGCTGGCTGGCCACGACGGCGCCTGCGCGCGGTGCGGTCGTCGTGACCGATTTTGCAGCACTGCCGTTTCCCGCCAGCAGCCTCGATCTGGTGGTGCTGCCCCATTCGCTCGAACTGGCGCGCGATCCGCACGCCACCCTGCGCGAGGTCGAGCGCGTTCTGGTGCCCGAGGGGCGGGTGGTGATTTGCGGCTTGAACCCGGTTTCCCTGTGGGGTCTGCGCCAGCGCCGCGCCTACCTGTACCGGCGGCTCGGATTCGGCAAATTGTTCTTGCCGCAGGAAGAATTCATCGGCTACTGGCGCTTGCGCGATTGGCTCCGGCTGCTCGGTTTCGAGGTGGAAGTCGGCCAGTTTGGGTGCTACCGACCGGCCCTGGCCAGCGAAAGATGGCTGCGCCGTTTTGCCTGGATGGACGGCGTCGGCAAGCGTTGGTGGCCGATCTTCGGCGCCGTCTATTTTCTGGTGGCGGTCAAGCGCGTGCGCGGCGTCACCCTCTTGAGTCCGGCCTGGCGCGCTTCCAGAGCGGTCGCGGCAGCCCCGGTCTCGATCGCCGGCAGTGCCGGTTTGAACCATCGCTCTGAGACAATCATCGGTGCAAAGGCAGGGAAGTCTGATTGAACACGATTGATATTTACACCGACGGCGCCTGCAAGGGCAATCCGGGGCCCGGCGGCTGGGGCGTTCTGCTGAAGTCGGCCACGACGCAAAAGGAATTGTTTGGCGGTGAACTGGAAACTACCAACAACCGGATGGAAATGACGGCCGTGATCGAAGCCCTGTCGGCCTTGAAGCGGCCCTGTCACGTGCGGCTGCACGTGGACAGCAAGTACGTGCTCAAGGGCATGACCGAATGGCTCGCGGGCTGGAAGGCCAGGGGCTGGAAGACCGCGGCCAAACAGCCCGTCAAGAATGTCGATCTCTGGCAGCGTCTCGATGCGCTCGTGGAAGGGGCTGGTCACCGGATCGACTGGCGCTGGGTCCGGGGTCACGATGGTGATCCCGGCAACGAGCATGCTGACGCGCTGGCCAATCGCGGCGTCGAGCACGCGCTCAAGCAGCGCTGAATTTCAGAGCAGGTGACAGGCGGCTTGCGTATCGGGGTTCAGCGCGCGCAGTTCCGGCCTTTGCCCGGCGCATTGGGGCACGGCTTTCGGGCAGCGCGTTCGAAAGATGCAGCCCGAGGGCGGGTTGATCGGTGACGGCAGATCGCCCTGCAGCAGTTGCAGGGTCTTGTGCCGTTCGCGCCGGGGGTCGGGTGTCGGAATGGCGCTCAGCAGCGCCTGGGTATAGGGGTGGCTCGGGTTGCGGTAAATGGCCTGCTTGTCGGCGAGTTCCATGGTACGCCCGAGGTACATCACCATGACGCGCTGGCTGATGTGCTTGACGACGGCCAGATCGTGGGCAATGAAGACCAGTGCCAGGCCCATCCGGGATTGGAGCTCCATCAGCAGGTTGATGATCTGGGCCTGGATCGAGACGTCGAGCGCCGATACCGGCTCGTCGCAGATCACCAGCTTGGGTTCCATCACCAGGGCGCGGGCAATGCCGATGCGCTGGCACTGCCCGCCTGAAAATTCGTGCGGGTAGCGGTTGATCTGCTGCTCGGTCAGGCCCACTTGCTCCATCATGGCGCGCACCTTGTGCATCACCTCGGAGGCCGGCATGGCGGGGTAATGGGTGCGCAGCGGCTCGGCGATGATCTGGCCTATGGTCATGCGCGGATCGAGCGAGGCCAGCGGGTCCTGAAAAATCATCTGCACGCTCTTGTGCACGGTCTGCCAGACCGGCGGGCTCGCGCCATAGAGCTCCTGACCCTGCCATTTGATGCTGCCGGCTGTGGCTGGAATCAGATTGAGCATGGCGCGTGCCAGCGTCGACTTGCCGCAGCCCGACTCACCGACGATGCCCAGCGTCTCGCCGGGCGCGATGTCGAACGAGACGCCATCGACCGCCTTGAGCCAGCGCGCGGGCGTCCATGGCCAGATTGACTCGCCCTTCATTTCGAAGTGGACCTTCAGATCGCGAACCGACAACAGCGGCGCAGGCAGGCTCATACGCCCACCTCCTTGGCATGGCGCAGCACGTCGGATGCGCTGATGTGGCAGGCGCGCAGCACCGTGGCTTGAGCGCCTTCCGCTGTCTGGCTGCGTGCCAGGGCGGGGCGTGTCTGGACACAGCGCGCGTCGGCCAGGGCGCAGCGCTCGCTGAACGGGCAGCCTGGCGGCAGCTGCGCCATGTTCGGCGGCGCGCCGGGAATCGCAACCAGCGCCTGCTGGCCTTGCTGCAGGCGCGGAATGGCGCCCAGCAAGCCCACGGTATACGGGTGACTCGGGTGGTAGAAGACCGATTCCGCGCTGCCTTGCTCCATGACGCGGCCGCCGTACAGCACCATGACCTCGTCGCACAGGCCCGCCACCACACCGAGGTCGTGCGTGATCATGACGATGGCGGTGCCGAAGTCGCGCTGCAGTTCGCGCAGCAGCGCGATGATCTGGGCTTGCACCGTGACGTCGAGCGCCGTGGTGGGTTCGTCGGCAATCAGCACCTCGGGTTCGCACAGCAGCGCCATGGCGATCATCACGCGCTGGCGCATGCCGCCGGAAAATTCGTGCGGGTACATGCCGACACGCCGGGCTGCCTCGGGGATCTTGACCGCATCGAGCGCCTGCACCGAGCGGGCGCGCGCCGCTGCGCGCGTCATGCCTTTGTGAAACTCCAGCACCTCGGTCATCTGGCGTTCCACCGTCAGGTAGGGGTTGAGCGAGGTCATCGGGTCCTGAAAAATCATGGCGACGCGGTTGCCGCGAATCCGGTTCAGCTCGGGCGCTGGCAATGTGAGCAGGTCCTGCCCGTCGAAGCGGGCCTGTCCGCTGGCCGAGCCATTGATGGCCAGCAAGCCCATCATGGCCAGCACGGTCTGGCTTTTGCCCGAGCCGCTTTCGCCGACGATGCCCAGGGTCTGCCCACGCTCGAGCGAAAAGCTGATGTCGTTGACGGCGGTCAGCAGGCCGTCGGGCGTTTGAAACCGGACGCTCAGTTTGTTGACTTCTATCAGCGCCATCTATCGATCTTTCCCGAAATCACTACAGGTCAGAGGCGTGGAGAGTGGTGGGAGGATCAGGCTGGCGGGGCACTCAGCTCCGCGGCTGTCCCCCGGCCTGCGGCCTCCTCCTTGATGCCGCTGCGCTGAGCGCCCCACCAACCTGATCCGAACTGGCTGCTCAGCCTGCGCAAACCACAGACGCCGCTGCCCAGGGTGTTGGGGTGAGTGACGCAGCGACATCAAGGAGGAGGCCGCAGGCCGGGGGACAGTCGCGGAGTTACTCACCCCAGCACCCTCGAACCACCGATGCTTGAGACAGTCTTCTTGAGTGATAAAACTGACCACTAGCGTTCCTTCGGGTCGAGCGCGTCGCGCATGCCGTCGCCAATGAAGTTAAAGCAATACAACGTTACCGACAGCAAAGTGGCCGGAAAGAGCAGGATCCACGGTGAAACTTCCATCACCTTGGCGCCGTCCTGGATCAGCACGCCCCAGCTCGTCATCGGCTCCTGAATGCCCAGGCCCAGAAAGGACAGCACCGATTCGGTCAGGATGACGCCCGGCACCGTGACCGTGGTGTAGATGACCACGACGCCAAGCAGATTGGGCACGATGTGGCCAAAGATGATGCGTGTCGTCGACACGCCGATGGCGCGCGCCGCTTCCACGTATTCCATCGAGCGCAGCGAGAGCGTTTGTCCGCGCACGACGCGCGCCATGTCCATCCAGGAAAACACCGTGATCGTGATCACCACCAGGTAGAACTCGCGCCCCAGGATGGTCACCAGCAGAATGGCGATCAGCAGGTAGGGGATGGCATACATCATGTCGACAATGCGCATCATCACGGCGTCCACCTTGCCGCCAATAAATCCCGCTGTGGCGCCCCAGGCAATGCCCAGCGAGACCGAGGCCAGCGTGGCCAGCAAGCCGACCGTGAGCGAGATGCGGCCGCCGACCAGGCAGCGCACCAGCAGATCGCGCCCGGCCTCGTCGGTGCCCCAGAAATGCGCGTTCTTCAGACTCGGGCCTATGCTCATCGCATCCCAATCGGCACTGTCGAAGGCATGCGGCAGGAGCCAGGGGCCGATCACGCAGGCGCCGGCGATCAGCAGCAGCAGGCACAGGCTGACGACGGCGGCCCGGTTGCGCATGAAACGCCGGCGGGCATCGCTCCACAGGCTGCGCGGCTTGGTCGCGGCAGTGCCGTGCTCCGTGACCGTGGCGGCCAGTGCATTGAACTGTTTCGACGTCAGCATGGCCTAGTAACGGATCTTCGGATCCAGCCAGGCGTAGGCCAGATCGACCAGCAAATTCAGCGTCACGGTGAGCACCGCGACCAGCACCACAAGGCCCAGTACCAGCGTGTAGTCGCGGTTGCCGGCGCCGTTGACGATCAGCTTGCCCAGACCGGGCAGCGAGAACACGGTCTCGGTGACCAGGGCCGAGGTGATGCTCGATATCGCCAGCGGGCCGATCAATGACACCACCGGCAGCAGCGCCGGCTTGAGCGCGTGGCGCAACACCACGACCCGTGTCGGCAGACCCTTGGCGCGGGCCGTGCGGATGAAGTTGCTGTGCATCACCTCGATCAGGCTGCCGCGCATCACGCGCCCGATGACCGAGACGTTGATGAAGGTCAGCAGCACCATCGGCAAGACCATGAAGCGCAGCTCGAAATCGTGCCAGCCACCGGCCGGTAGCCACTTGAGCACAATTGCAAACACGATGATCAGCAAGGGCCCGATGACAAAGCTGGGCACAGCGCTGCCCACATTGCCGATCAGCATCACCAGGTGGTCGGCCACGCTGTTTTGCCGCAGCGCCGCGACAATGCCCAGGCCGACACCGATGATCAGGGACAGGATCAGCGAACCGCCGCCGATGGCAGCCGACACCGGCAGCGCATTGGCCACCAGGTCATTGACGGACCAGTCAGCGTAGCGAAAGGACGCACCCAGGTCACCGTGCAGCAGGCTCTGCAGGTACAACAGGTACTGTTGCCACAGCGGTTGGTCGAGGTGGTACTTGGCCTGCAGATTGGCCAGCACCGCGGCTGAAACCTGGCGCTCGCTGTCGAACGGCCCGCCCGGCGTGGCGTGCAGCAGGAAATAGCAGACCGATATCACCGCCAGCATGGTCGGCAAGGTCGCCAGAACCCGGCGCAGTGTGTAGGACCACATGGTGCCGCTGCTTCAGTGCTTGATGATGTAGAAGTCTTTGGATCGGTAGTGGTCTTGCGGGTTGAGCTCGGAATAACCGCCGACATAGGGCTTGATCAGGCGCGGCAGCGAGTACTGCAACAGGGGAATCATCGGATAGTCGTCCATGATCATTTTGGAGGCCTGGGTCAGCAGCGCCTTGCGTTTGGCCGCATCGGTCGACTGCGTGCCTTTTTGGATGATGGCCTCGGCTTCTCGGTTGCAATGGTGGTTGGTGTTCTGGTCCGAGTCGCAACGGACCAGCGCCAGGAAGGTGGTGGCGTCGTTGTAATCGGCCAGCCAGCCGTTGCGCGCGATCTGGAACGAGCCGTCGTGACGCTTCTTGGCCAGCACCTTGAACTCCATGCTCTCGGTTTCCATGATGATGCCCAGCTTGGTCTTCCACTCCGAGGCGACAAAAATCGCCATCTTCTTGTGGTACTCGCTGGTGTTGTAGGAAAAGGTGTACTTGGTGCCCGGCTTGACGCCGGCCTGCTCCAGCAGTTTCTTGGCTTCGGCCACGCGCTTGTCCATCGGCCAGGTCGCCCATTCGTAGGGCGTCGGGTCGGCGCCCACCACGCCCGGCACGATCAGGCTGTAGGCTGCCGCCTGCCCGTCGGCGGTTACGCGCTTGGACAGGATCTCGCGGTCGATCACCATCGAGAGCGCCTTGCGCACGCGCACGTCCTTGAACGCCGGATCCTGGGTCTGGTAGTCGTAATAGCGCAGGCCGATGATGGCCTGGTTGCGAAGTTCCTTCGGGTACTGGGCCTTGTACTTGTCGAAGACACCGGGCGGCAGTTGATAGACGTAGTCGGTCTCACCCGACTCCCACAGTTTGACGTCGGCAGACTGGTCTTCGATCGGCAGGTAGGTCACCCGTGTCAGGGTCACATGGGCGGCGTCCCAGTAGTGCGGGTTCTTTTCCACCACGATGCGGTTGTTGACCTGCCAGTCCTTGAGCACAAAGGCGCCGTTGCCCACCATGTTGCCGGGTTTCACCCAGTCCTTGCCCCACTTTTCGACGGTCGCCTTGTGCACCGGCCCCAACTGCGTGTTGGCCACCAGCTCCGGCATGAAAGCCACGGGGTCCTGGGTCTTGATTTCCAGCGTGAACTTGTCGAGTGCCTTCACCCCCAACTCGCTGCTTGGTTTCTTGCCCTGCGCCACCTCGAGTCCGTTGAGCAGAAAAACACCGAAGGTCGTCGCGTAGGGGGATGCGGTCTTGGGATCGACGAAGCGACGGATGCCATAGACAAAATCCTCGGCCGTGACCGGGTCGCCATTGGAGAACTTGGCGTTCTGTCGCAACTTGAAGACCCAGGTCGTCGCATTGGTCTGTTTCCAGCTCTCGGCCACGCCCGGCACGGTCTTGCCGCTGGTGTCGGTGGCGGTCAGACCCTCGAACAGATCGCGCATGATCTGGTTCGCGGGCACCGTTTCAGCCACAGCCGGGTCCATGCTTTCGGGCTCCGAGCCGTTCGAGCGAATAAAGGTTTGCGTTGGGTGCAGTTGCACGCCGGGCGGGATAATTGCCGCGTGGCTTGCGATCAGGGTGAGCGATAGCGCAATCGCAGCCGCGGTGATCTTCAGCATTGGGTTCATGGTCTGATTCCTGATTAATGGCGCGACCGGCTTGGCGCCGGGCCGCTGCTGATGGTTTTTCTGTGCCCTAATTGTCGCTCACGCGAGAACGTCGTCCGCGGGCCATGTCGCCCGCGCCTAGGCACCGCGCATGAGCCGCGGTACCGCCTTGAGCAGACTCTGCGTGTACTCGTGCTCCGGATGATGCAGGACTCTTTGCGCGGGACCGGACTCGACCAGCTGTCCGTTTTTCATGACGGCGATGTCATGCGCGAGATACTCGACAACGCCGAAATTGTGGGTGATGAAGAGGTAGGCGACACCCAGTTCCTGCTGCAATTGCCTCAGCAGGTTGAGGATTTGTGCCTGCACCGAGACATCGAGGGCCGACGTCGGCTCGTCGGCCACGATCAACTGCGGCTCCACGGCCAGCGCGCGCGCAATCGCGAGTCGCTGGCGCTGGCCGCCCGAAAACTCGTGCGGATAACGACTGAGCGTGCTGCGCGACATGCCAACCTTGTCCAGCAATGCGGCAATGCGCCCGCGTCGGTCCGGAGCCGAAACCTCCGGACGCAGGGATGCAACCCCTTCTTCCAGAATCTCGTTGACGCGCATGCGCGGGTTCAGTGAAGCAAACGGATCCTGAAAGACGATTTGCACCGTGCGCCGCGCCGTGCGCAGGGCTTCGCCGCCCAGCCGATCCAGCGGCCGGCCCTGCAACAAGACCGATCCGCTGATCTGCGCCTTGCCGCGCAGCAATTGCAGCAAGGCTTTGCCCACGGTGGTCTTGCCGCTGCCCGATTCGCCGACCAGCGCCAGCGTGCGTCCGGCGGCAATACAGAAAGACACGCCATCGACGGCTTTCACATGGCCAACGGTGCGTTTCAACAGGCCCTTGCGGATCGGAAACCAGACCTTGTAGTCGCGCACCTCTAGCACGGGTGCGCCGGATTGCGAGTCCACCGACAGCAGCGGCTCCTGCAGCGAACTGCGGGTCGCGCTGGGCAAGCCATGTCGATCGTCATAGAGAAAACAGCGCACGGTATGGCCCGGATGAAATTCGTCCAGCGCCGGCACGGCACCATGGCAGCGATCCATTACGTCAGCGCAGCGCGCGGCAAAGCGGCAGCCGGCGAATTCCTGATTCAGTGCCGGCACGGAGCCGGCAATCGAAGCAAGACGGCGACCCCGCTTGCTCTCGTCGGGCAGGGCGTCGAACAGGTTGACCGCATACGGATGCAAGGGGCGGGCGAAGAACTCGCCAGTGCTGGCGACCTCGAGCACCTGGCCCGCGTACATCAGGGCGACGCGATGCGCCATCTGCGCGACGATGGCCAGGTCGTGCGTGATCAGCAGCATCGCCATCTTTTGCGAGCGTTGCAGTTCCTTGAGCAAGTCCAGGATCTGCGCCTGTATCGTCACGTCCAGCGCGGTCGTGGGTTCGTCGGCGATCACGACATCGGGTTCGGCGGCCAGGGCAATGGCGATCATCACGCGCTGCTTTTGCCCGCCCGACATCTGGAACGGATAGTCGTGGACGCGGCGCTCGGGCTCGGGTATGCCGACGCGCCTGAGCCAATCGACCGCCTTCGCGAGCGAGGCTTCGGCGCGCAGAGCGGTGTGGCGCTCGATCACTTCGGTGATTTGACGGCCGACGCTCATGACCGGGTTCAGGCTGGTGGAGGGCTCCTGAAAGATGATGCTGATGCGACGGCCGCGAAAATCGCGCATGCGGGCTTCGGGCAACTGCATCAGGTCGGTGCCATCGATGTCGACGCTGCCGCGCGCGACGCGACCGCTGTCGGGCAGCAAACGCAGGATCGACAGCGCCGTCATCGACTTGCCGCAGCCCGATTCACCCACGAGCGCAAAGGTTTCGCCGCGCGCTATCGTGAGCGTGAGGGCGTCGACGGCACGCACTAGGCCGCTGTCGGAGTTGAGCTCGGTGGTCAGGTCTTCGATTTTGATCATGGCTGCTCCTGCGCCGCAGTGGCGCTGGCAGTGCGCCTGGCGGCTCGTGCCGGGGCCTTGTGGCGACCCACCCGGAAGGCCCGCGCGTGCGGATCGAAGGCTTCGCGCACGGCGCTGGCGAACAGCGTCATCGAGAGCACCAAGGTCACCATGAAGGTGAAGGCGGCCAGCAGCGTCCACCAGACCACGGGGTCGCGCGACATCTCGTTGCGCGCGCCGTTGATCATGGTGCCGAAGCTGTTGGTGCTCGGGTCCACGCCCACGCCCACGTAGGACAGCACCGCTTCGTACAGCACCAGTCCGGAGAAATCGAGAACAGCCACGATCACCACGATATGCGTCAGGTTGGGCAGGATGTGGCGGCGCATGATGCCGGGGTCCGACACCCCGAAGGCGTGCGCGGCCTGCACGTAGTCGAGTTCGCCCAGCTTCAGGGTCTCCGCCCGAAGCAGGCGCGCCAGACTGGCCCAGCCGGTGATTCCCAGAATCGCCGCCAGCAGGAACAGGCGAATGTCGGCGCGCTCCAGACCGGTTTCAAACAGCGTCGGATTCTTGTCGATGAAGACCTGGATCATGAGAACAAAGGCAGAGATCAGCAGCACCGAAGGAATCGACGACAGCACCGTGTACAGGTACTGGATGGCGTCGTCGACGCGCCCCTTGTAATAGCCCGCCAGGATGCCGAAAACAATCGCCAGCGGCAGCGTGGCAACGGTCGCCAGCGAGCCGATCACGACCGCCGTGCGGATCGACTTCAGCGCCTGGAACAGCACGTCGTTGCCGGTCTGATCGGTCCCCAGCACATGGTAGTAGGGCCACAGCGCCGCCACCGAGCCGGCGACAAGCGCGAGCGCCGAGGCCGTCACCAGCATGGCGCGCCAGGGTACGTTGGTCTGTCGTTGCCAGATCGCCCGCCAGGACGCCGCGACGCCGGTGCTTGGCGCGCGCACCCTCAGCAGGGCGACCAGCCAGCACAGGGCCATCGCCGCCAGGGCGCCGCCCAGCAGGCCCGCGGCCGAACGCCGCAGGACGTCAGCCGCCCACTCGGCCTGCGTGTCGCGCAGATGCGCGCCGCCGAACTGGAGCCGGGGAAAATCGCGCACGGTCTTGCCGTCGACCAGGATCGATTCCTTGGAGAACTGGTGCGTGGCCAGCGGCTGTGAATAGGTCTTCTCCCTTGCCTCGCGCGGGCCGGCCAAGATCAGGTCCAGCAGCGACAGCGTGCGCGTCGAATAGGCGGCTCCCGCGTTCACCGCGGCCCCGGTGGCCGGCGGCAACAGCGGACGAAAGTGGACCGAGTCGAGCATGGCCACCAGCAGGAACAGCAGCAGCACCACGCCCGCCGACATCGCAGCGGCGTCGTGCAGCACATGGCGCCAGGTCTGGCGCAGCGTCGCTGTGCGCAAGGCGTGCCAGACGTAGAAGGCGATGGCGCCGAGTTGTGCATAGAGCGCCAGGTCGGTGGCGAGGAAAACGATTTTTGGCATGCAGTGGTCCCGGCCGGTCTTAACTCAAACGGATGCGTGGATCGGCCAGCGTGTACGAGATGTCGGTCAGGATCAGGCCCACGATATAGAGCACGGACCCGACAAACACCATGGAGCGAACCACGGCGAAATCCTGCGCGTTGATGGCGTCGATGGTGTAGCTGCCCAATCCGGGAATGCCGAAAAAGGATTCCATGATGAGCGCGCCCAGAAAGAGCAGCGGCAGCACGGCGACGGTGCTGGTCAGGATCGGCAGCATGGCGTTGTGCAGTACGTGGCGAAACAGGACGACGGTTTCGCTCAGCCCCTTGGAGCGCGCGGTGCGAACGTAGTCCTTGCCGATCTCCTCCAGGAACATGGTGCGATAGAAGAGCGCCTCGCCGCCCAGGCGCGAGACGATCCCGATCAGCACCGGCAGCGCCAGAAAGACGACGATGTCCCAGCCTCCCGAGAAGCCCGAGATCGGCACCAGCTTCAAGATCTTGCTGAAGAAGAACTGGCCCGCAATGATGTAGAAGAGCCCCGACACCGACAGCAGGAATACCGCCAGCGCAACGCCCCAGAGTTCGAGGTAGGTGTTTCGGAAGAACACCAGCAGCAGCGAGAAGACGATCACCGCGAAAATTCCCAGAAGGAAGGTGGGGATGGCCAGCGCCACCGAGGGGCCGACGCGCTGGCGCAATTCATAGCCAATGTCGCGGCCTGAGTCGGAAGAACCGAACTTGAATGCGAACAGCGGCACCGAGCGCTCGAAGAAGATGGTCTTGGTGAGCTTTTCCGCGCCTGCCTCTTGTTCGTTCCAGAGGAGGGGCTTGTTGTAGCCGCGCTCCACTTTCCATTTGTCAATGGCGTCCTGCGTCACGCGCTTGCCGCCGATGTTCATGCGCGCCATGTCGTCGGGCGTGTTCACGGCAAAGAACAGGACGAAGGTGAAGACATTGACGCCGATGAGGATCAGCAGCCCGTAGCCGA
>Ga0315271_10000973_pt1 | contig 16911 bp, 9 predicted proteins | sample C3_top_MG_FD_204664 | JGI IMG/M metagenome (GOLD analysis project Ga0315271, IMG submission 204664) | Sediment microbial communities from Yellowstone Lake, YNP, Wyoming, USA - C3_top | ecosystem: Environmental > Aquatic > Freshwater > Lake > Sediment | place: USA: Wyoming | collected 2017-08-01
GCCCGGCTTGAGCCTCGCGATCATGGTGGAGAACTCGTTGCCGCGCTCGTTGTCGGTCTTCTGCGCGGCGGTGAAGGCGAAGGGGACCCAGGCCTGGGTCGTGGGAGTGGGGAAGTAGAAGCCTTCCGCCATCACTCCGATGACCTGGTAGGGCATGGAGTTCAGGCGAATGGTCTTTCCGACCACCGCGGGATCCGCGCCGAAACGGTCTCGCCAGAGGGCGTGGGACAGCACGACGACCTTCTCGTTCCCGGGCTCGGCCTCGGACTCGCCGAAGACCCGGCCGAGGCGGGCCTGCGACTGCAGGGTCGAGAAGAGGGAAGGTGTGGCCCGCAGGCCGGTGATGCGCTCGGGCTCGCCGTCGCTCGCGAGATTCATGGCCTGGTTCGTGTACATCGCGGCGTCCTCGAAGCCGGAGACACCGGCTTTGCGATCGAGGTAGTCGGGAATCGAGGTGCCCGCGTTGGGCAGGTTCATCAGGGGATAGCTGTTGTAGACGAAGGCGAGCCGTTCGGAAGCAGGCCACGGGTAGGGCTTGAGCAGGATCGCGTTCACCACCGAGAAGATCGCGCTGTTGGCGCCAATGCACAGGGCCAGGGTCAGCATGGCGATGGCGGTGAAGGCCTTCGCTTTTGCGAGCGCCCGGAGGGAGTAGCGAATGTCGTTCATGGCTTCACACTTCCTTTGATGGGGTCGACCGGTCTAGTCGCACCGCAGGGCGAGCAGGGGATCGATCCGCGCGGCCCGGCGCGCGGGGAGAAGACAGGCGAGGGCGGCGATGACGAAGAACAGGGCGGTGACCGCGGAGTAGAGAGGCGGATCGATGGGAGCGATGGCGTAGAGGAGGGAGTTCATCGCCTGGGCCACGGCCGCTGCGGCCAGGAGGCCAATTCCCAGCCCGATCACGACGAGGCGCATTCCTCCTGACAGGACTTGGGCGATGATCTGGCCCGGACGCGCGCCCATGGCCATGCGGATCCCGATCTCGCTCGTCCGCTGGCTCACCGAATACGCGATGACGCTGTAAAGGCCGACCGCGGTGAGCACCAGAGCCACCGACGCGAAGATCGCCACGAGACCGGCGAGGAGCTTCTGGACGCCGACCGCCTGATCGACGGCGCTTTCCATGGTCTGGAAGACCGAGATGGGCTGATTGGCATCCACCGCGGCCACTGCGGTACGCATGAGCGGCTGTAGTGCGTTGGCGTCGCCGTCGATCCTCGCGACGATGTTCGCCGCGGGCTTGCCCATCTGGGAGAACGCGTAATAGATGGCGTCGGGCGGCGGCGCGTTGAGTCCGTTCGACTTGATGTCGCCGACCACGCCGATGACCTGCACCTGAATGTCGGCGTTGGGCCCGCGTAGGAGGACCTTCCCCACCGCGGAACCGTTCGGGAAGATCCGCTTCGCGAACGTCTCGTTGATCAGGCACACGGCGGGCGTCCCGTCGCGGTCCTGTTTGCTCATGGATCGGCCCTCGCGGAGCGGGATCTCCAGCGTCTTGAAGAAGTCGTTCCCCACGACATGGTAGTTTGCGAGCGGACGCTCGGGAATGGGCAGGATCGGCGTCCCGAGAACGGTGTACGGTGAGATCGGCCCGCCGTTCAGGGCCACGCCGAAGGAAACCGAAGCGTCCTTGACCTGGGGCGCGCTCTTGAGCCGCTCGACCACCTGACGGTAGAACTCCGATTGCTCGGCCGCGGTCTTGTACCGCTCGACCGGCGCGCTTACGAAGGCGGTGGCGACGCCTTGGGCCCGGAGGCCGACGGGCGTGTTCTGCAGGCGGTAGAAGCTCACGAGCAGCAGGGCCGAGCCCACAAGCAGGATCACCGACATCGCGACCTGCACCACGATCAGTCCCGAGCGGAAGCGCGTTCCCTTCGTGCCGCCGGGCGCGCCCCGTGCCGCGTCCTTGAGAACACCGGCGATGCCGACCTTCGACGCCTGTAGCGCGGGCACGAGGCCCACGGCGAGCGCGCTCAACACGCAGACCGCGGCCATGAACGCGAAAGAAAGCGCGTTGAATTCGAAGACGGTGTTGGGGGGGAGTTGATTCGCCGCGGCCTGTGCGACGGCGCGAAGGCCCAGATGGCCCAGGAAGGCCCCCGCGACCGTGGCGATCCCCGAAAAGAGCAGACTTTCGACGAGGAACTGGCGCACGAGATGATGCCGTTCCGCGCCCATGGAGAGCCGTACCGCGATCTCGCGGCTCCGCGAGGAGAGCCTTGCGAGAAAGAGATTCGAAACGTTCGCGCAGGCGATCAGGAGGACCACGGCCACCGCGCCGAGGAGCAGCCTCAGGGTCGGCCTCAGATTGCCCGCGAGTTCCTCGGTGAACGTGCGGAGTTCGGACGGATTCTGCGCGTCGAGCTTGACCGGAAACGCGCTCGCGTAGCGGCCGTTCAATACGGCCAGCTCCTGGTTCGCCTGATCGAAACCCACGCCCGGCTTGAGGCGCGCGGTCACCTGAAGGTAGGTCGCACCCACCTGGACCTGCGCGGGTACGAGAGCGTTCGGCTCCGAGACGTGGGGGACGAAGACCTGTGCATTGCTGAACGGATTGCTCAGGTGCGGAGGCAGGATGCCGACCACGGTGTGGTCGACGCCGTTGAGGAGCAGGGTAGCGCCGAGAGCCGAGTCCGCCCCCGCGAGGCGCGTCTGCCAGAGCTCGTGGCTGATGATCGCGACCGGTGGGGCGCCCGGCTTGTCGTCCTCCGGCGTGAACTCACGCCCTCGGGCGGGGTCGACACCCAGCACCTTGAAGAACTGGTCGCTGACCTTCTGGCCCACCAGCTGTTCGGGCTCGGCGCCGGTCCGCGCGTAGGAGAAGCTCGAAAACGTCGAGGCGGCGATGGCCGAAAAGACCGACTGCTGGTCGCGAACCAGTTCGTACTTCGGCAGCGAATAGACGGGGCCCACGAACGCCTTCTGAGGATTGTTGGTCCAGACGCGGACCAGCTTGTCGGGATCGTTGAAGTGATGGGGCCGGAGGATCAACTGATCGAAGATCGTGAACAGGGCGGTATTCGCCCCGATGGCGAGAGCGAGCGACAGGATGGCGGCCGCACTCAAGACCGGGGCCTTGACCAGCTGGCGCGCGGCGTACACGAAATGGTTCATGAAGGAGGTCACTCCGACCGAAGGGCGGTGAGGGGCGAAATGCGGGCGGCGCGACGGGCGGGAAGCCACGCGGTCATCGCGCCCACCGCAAGAAGTCCCACGAGTACGGTCGCGAGGGCCACGGGGTCGACCACGCTCGTCTCGTAGAGGCGCGACCGGATCAGCCGGCCGAGGAGCAGGACGAGGAAGAATCCGGCGCTGAGGCCGAGGCTCACCAGACGCACGCCCTCGAGGGTGATGAAGCGTGCGACCGCGCCGCTGGTGGCTCCGAGGGCGAGGCGCACGCCGATCTCGCGGGCGCGGCTCACCACGCCGTGGGTGAGGATGCCGTAAAGCCCCAGGACCGCGAGCAGGACGGCGGTCCCCGCGTAGGCGGTGGCGAGGAAGGTCCAGAATCTCTCGCTCACGGTCTGGAAGTCGAGAGCCTCGTCCATGGTGTCGATCCAGTGCAGCGCCGTGGCCGGATCCCGGCTCACCACCACGCGGCGCACCGGATCGATGAGGGATCGGGGGTTCACCGAGGTGTCGAAGAGGACGCCGACCGAAGCCTGGGGAAACTGATCGAGGGACAGGAACAGATTCAGCCCGGATGGACGCCGGTTGCGCAGCCCGCTCCAGCGCGCGTCCGCCACGACGCCCACGATCACCGCGTCGATGCCGCCGTCGAGGGACAGCACGCGACCGATCGCCGTGCCCTCGGGTGCTATCGCGCGCGCGAGGGTCGCGCTGACCAGGCCCGCCGTCGTCCCACCGCGCCGGTCCTCGGGGCCAAAGAGGCGGCCCTCGCGGAGCGGTACGCGCAGGATGTCGAAGGCCTCGTTGGTGGCGAAATGCTGGTTGATCCGGATCCCGCTCCGCGCGCGCGTCTCCTGTCCCTTGACTCTGGCCTCGATCTCGTTCGCGTCGTAGGGTGGAAGAGTCGGGGCGAGATAGGCGAGGCCACGCACGCCGGGAACGGCCCGCAGTTCCGGGGTCAGCCCGCGATAGAAGGCGTCGACGGCGTCGGGGGTGGAGTATCTCTCGCGCGGGAGGGAGATCTGATAACGAAGCAGGTTCGCGGTCCGGAAGCCTGTGTCGACGAAGCGCAGCTTGTCGTAGCTTCGCAGGAAGAGTGCGGCTCCGGCCAGGAGGACGACGGCGAGCGCGGTCTGGCCGATGACCAGGAGCCGGCCGCCCCGTCCCTGCAGGGCGCTCGAGGCCACGCCCCGGCCACCGGTCCGCAGCGCCGAGGCCGAATCGACCCGGCTCGCAACCATCGCGGGCAGGAAGGTGAAGGCGGCGCCGGTGAGGAGGACGACCCCGGCGCATAGCGCGAGGGGCGCGAGTCCGAACGCAACGGGAAGGTGAGTAGGAAGCGCCAGCCCCGCGACCCGGCGGAAGATATCGCCCAGTCCGAAGGAGAGCCATATGCCCAGGCTGCCGCCCGCGAAGGCAAGGAGCAGCCCCTCGGCGCCCATGAGCCGCACGAGGTCCCGTCGGGTCGCGCCTATCGACAAGCGCACCGCGATCTCCCGCTCGCGGGTCACCATGCGGGCGAGAAGGAGGATCGCGACGTTGCCGCATCCGATTCCGAGCAGGAAGAGCGAAGCCACGAGCATGGTCGCGAGGCCGGGCCGGAGGTCGGCTCGCCACTTTTCGCCGAAAGCCTGCAGGGTCCCGCCGAGTTCCCGGTTCGCCGGGTGCTCCGTTGCGATGCGCGCGAGCAGAGATTGGATCTCCCCCTCTGCCGCGGCGATCGTGATCCCGCTCTTCAAGCGTCCGAACACGAGTGTGGTCGGCTCCGTCCTCTCGGTGAGCAGGGTCGGGTGGTTGGTCTGACGCTCCGCGAGCCAGTAGTCGGTACCTTCGTCCTCGGCGACCCCGAGATACCCCTCCGGCATGATTCCGATGACCACGGCTTTTCCGGCCCGGGTTTCTATGGACTGGCCGACCAGATCTTCACGTCCCGCGAAGTGGGAACGCCAGAGTCGGGTCGAGATCAGGATGGCGCGCTCGCCGCGTCCGGCGTACTCGTGGTCGGTGAATGCTCGGCCGATTCTGGGCGTGAGCCCAAAGAGACCGAAGTACCCGGGTGTGACGACTTCGCCGCGAAGGCGCTCCGCGCCGTTGGCGGTGACGACGATGAGGCGCGACACCGTGGCGCCGCCGAGGATCTCGAAGGAGGCGGCCGCGGATCGAAGGTCGGCGAAGTCGGGATACGACAGGTAGGGCCGGGCGCCCGGACTCCGGTCGCGGCTGCGCGGTTGAAGCAGAACGAGCCTCGAGGCCTCCGGGAAGGGAAGCGGCCGCCAGAGCAGGCTGTAGGCAAAGGTGAGGACGGTGGACGCCCCTGCGATCGACACCGCGATGCAGGCCACGATCGCGAGGGTCAGCCGCGGCGTGCGGAGCCACGACCGGCCCGCCCGCGCCAGGTCCTGAAGCATCATTCCTCGCGAAGCGCCGCCATGGGATCGATGCCGGCGGCCCGGCGCGCGGCAGGAAAGCAGGACAGCACCGCGACGAGAACGATCAATACGGGGACGGTCGCGAAGGTGAGCGGGTCGGTGGCGCTCACCTCATAGAGCTGGCTGGAGAGAAGGCGCGTGAGGGCAAAGGCTCCGATCAATCCAAAGAAGACGCCGATGGTCGCGAGGCGGCCGCCGTTCGCGAAGACCTCTCCCAGGACCTGGACGCGATTGGCGCCTATGGCCATCCTCACGCCGATATCCCGGGTTTCGAGGGCCACCTTGTGGGAGATCACCGCGTAGATGCCGAGCGCCGAAAGGACGAGTGCCAGGGCGGCAAACAGGCCGAACAGAAACGTCGCGAATCGCGCGCGCACTACCGTTCCGGCCATGAGCTGGTCCATGGTCCGCGGCTCGGACACCGGCAGGTTTCGATCGAGGGCCCAGACCTCGCGCGGAAGGAAAGGCCCGAGTCTTAGGGGATCGTTCTGGGTCCGGATGAGGATGGTCATCATGCCGATGGGCAGTTCCGAGTGGGGCCAATACGCCATCTCCCGCCCGGCGCTGTCGAGGCGTTCATGGCGAATGTCTGCCGCGACGCCGATCACCTCGCTCGGGGTGCTCGGCTGTCTCATGTTGATGACCACCTTCTCGCCGATCGGGCTGCGGCCCGGGAAGTGCTTGCGGGCGAAGGTCTGGTTGATGATGACGACACCCCGCTTCTGGGCCTGCTCTTCCGGCGAGAAGTCGCGGCCCTCGAGAATCGGGATTCGCAGGGTGTCGAAGTAGCCGGCGGTTACCACGCGCACGTCGGTGACCGGGCTCTGCCCGGGCTCGACCGGCCGGCCCACGATGTCGAAACTGGTGGCGGCCCCCGGACCGGTGAACGGCCCGAAGACGTTCCCGGTGACCGCGAGAACTCCCGGAAGGACCTTCAGCCGGCCGATGAGCTGCTCGTAGAAGGCCTGGATCTTCGCGTCGTTGTCGTAGCTCGAACCCGGCAGCGTGATGCGAGCGGTCAGAAGATTGTGGGCGTCGAAGCCGGGGTTCGTGGAAACCAGCCGGTCGAAGCTCCGCACGAGCAGGCCGGCGCCGATGAGGACCATCAGGGCGACCGCGACCTGCGCGGTCACGAAGACCTGCCGGATCCCCCGGCCCCGGGCCGAGGCGCCGCGGCTTCCGTCCTTCAGGGCTTCGGCGAGACGAGCATTCGACGCGGCGAGCGCGGGGATGAGGCCGAAGAGGACGCCCGTGAGCAGCGAGATCGCGAGTGTGAACGTGAGGACGCGGGCGTCGAGGCCGATGTAGTCGGCGGGGAGCAGATCCCTTGGCATGAGCGCCTGCACGGCCGCGAGTCCCATTCGGCCAAGAAGCAGACCGCCGAAGCCGCCCACCAGGGACAGGACGACATTCTCGATCAGGAGGAGTCGAATCAGGCGTCCGCGCGAGGCCCCGAGGGCCGCTCGCACCGTGAACTCGCGGGCGCGGGCTGAGGCCCTCACCAGCTGCAGATTGACCACGTTGGCGCAGGCGATGAAGAGGGTGAGACAAACCGCGCCGAAGACCAGGAGCAGAACGGGCCGGATCTCGCCGGTGATCTGTTCCCGCAGAGGCACGACATTGACGCCCCAGCCCTTGTTGAACTGCGGGTTCTGCTGTTCGAGCACGGTGGCGATCGTGGCCAATTCCGCCCGGGCCTGTTCGAGCGTCACTCCAGGCTTGAGCTGACCGAGCGCCGCCATGTATCGGCCGCGACGCGTCCTATGCGATGCGTCGAAGCGAGCCTGCACCCAGAACGCGGGCGGGGTCCGGTTGAACGAGGCTTCCTTCACGTAGAAGCCGAAGTCGCGCGGCATCACGCCCACGATGTTCGCGGCCGCGCCGTTCAGGGTGATCTTGCGGCCGATCACCCCCGGGTCGGCTCCAAACTGCGCCCTCCAGTACCGGTCGCTCAGGACCACCGAAAGGGGGCTATCCGGCTTTTCGTCCTCGCTGGACAGGAGTCGGCCGAGCTGGGCATGGGCGCCGAGCATGGCGAAGAGGTTCGGCGTCACCCCGGTGACGTCGACATCGTGCGGGTCGCCTTCTCCGGTCAGCGTGAAGGTCCGGTCGAAGAGGCCCGCGACCGAGCTGAAGCTCGTCGAGCGCTCACGCCAGTCGAGGAAATTCGCGGGCGAGACCGTGTTGGTCAGATGACCCCGTCCGACGTTTTCTTCCCACAGCATGACCAGCCGCTCCGGTTCCGCATAGGGCAGATCGCGGAGGAGGACATCGTTGACCACGCTGAAGATCGCGGTGTTCGCGCCGATGCCGAGGGCGAGAGTGAGGGCGGCGGCCAGGGTGTAGCCCGGGGACTTGGCGAGAGAGGTGAAGGCGTTGGCGAGATCAGTGCGCATGTCTCAGGTCCTCGGGGGTGTCGTGCATCATCAGGGGTTCGGGCCTCAGTCCTCGCGCAGCGCCACCATCGGATCCACGCGGGCCGCACGCCTCGCGGGGAGGGCGCAGGCGAGGGCGGCTGCGAAGGTCAGGACCAGCGCGGCCGAGAGGTAGGCGAGAGGATCGATGCCCGAGACGTCGTGAAGCTGGCTCTCGATGACCCGGGTGAGGGCTGCGGCGCTGACCCAACCGAGTCCGAGGCCGAGCGCCACCAGCCGGCCACCCTGGCCAAGGATCAGGCCGACGGTGTCCACGGCGCTCGCGCCGAGGGCGCTACGAATTCCGAACTCGCGGGTGCGGTGGGCGACCTGGAACGAGAGGAGGCCATAGAGGCCAATCGCCGAGAGCAGGAGGCCGAGGCCGCCGAAGAGGCTCATCATGAGCAGACCGAATCTGTCCTCGACCCGCGTGTCCTCGATCAGCCTGTCCAAGGTGTTGAAGTCGTAGGGCGCGATGGTCGGGTCCACCCTCGCGAGTTCGGTCCGGATCTGCCGCTGCAAGGCTTCGGTGGGGAGGGCCGAGTGAACCACGAAGCCGACATCGTTCGCCAGGTAGTTGGGATTCTGCGCGTAAGGGAGGTACCACATGCCCGGGATTTCGCCGTCCGTCGGATCGGAGGTGCCGTGCACGTCGCGCGCCACTCCGATCACCAGGTAGGGCGGCCTCGGGTCGTCGGCGCGTCCGCGCCTGATCGTCTTGCCGATCGGATCCTGTCCCGGCCAGAAGTAGTTCGCGAAGCCCTCGGAGATCACCGCCACCTTCTGCCCGTCGGGGCGGTCCGCCTCGTCGATCGCGCGGCCCTTCAGGATCGGGATGCCGAGATCCTTGAAATAGCCCGGCACCACCATCTTGTGCGAGACGATGAAGTAGCCGCGACCTGAAGGCGGAGTGCTGCCCTGCGGAGTGATGCCCGCGAGATTCCGTCCGAGGGCGATGAGGTCAAGCGTGGTGGCGGAAGCACTCTCGACCCCGGGCAGGGCGCGCAGCCGTTCGAGGGTCTGGTCGATGTACGAAACGCGCTGGGCGTGTTCCGGTCGAAGCTGAGCCGAGAAAGAGGTGGTGAAGGCGAGGCGGTCCTTCGTCTCGAAGCCCCAGTCGAGGGCCACGAGGTTCGAGAAGCTTCTGATCATGAGGTTGGTGCCGACGAGAAGCACCACCGCCACCGCGATCTCGGCCACCGCGAGCGACGAGAGCGCGCCTTTCGTGCCACGGTCGAGGGTGGAGCCGCGACTTGCGCCCTTGATCGCGAGTTGAAGATCGTCACGGCTGCCGCGCAGCGCGGGCAACAGGCCGAAGCCGAGGCCGACGAGCAGGGTCAGGCCCGTGGCGACCAGAAGCACCTGGACATCGATCCGCACCGTGGTGTCGAACTCACGCATGGCGTTGCCGGTGGCGTCGCTCGCCATCGGGGAGAGAGCGTAGAGGGGGCCGGTGAGCACAGATGCGAGCACCACGCCGAGAACGCTCCCGATCACCGCGAGCACGAGACTCTGCGTGAGGAACTCCTGCAGCAGGGCGCCTCGCGATGCGCCGAGGGCCGCGCGGATGCTCGTCTCGGTGGCGCGACTCACCTGCCGCGCGAGCAGGAGGCTTGCGATGTTGGCGCCCGCGATGAGCAGGACGAAGAGGGCGGCGCCCATGATCGCGACCATCTTCGGCCTCGACTCGCGTACGAAGCTGTCCTGGAGCGGAACGATCTGGGCCTGCCGGGCGTTGGCCGGGGAGGGGAAGTCCCGGGCCAGCCGCTCGCACAGAAGCCGCATCGCGTCCTCGGCCTGCGCGAGGGTGACTCCGGGCTTGAGGCGCGCGGGGGCGTAGAGATAGTGGCCCGCGTTCTGGGCGGGGTCGATGTTGAGAGCGATGGGGGCCCAGATCTGCGCGCGGTAGGGATGGCGGAAGGTTTCCGGCATCACGCCCACCACGGTTCGTTTCTCGCCGTCGAGAGTGATCACGCGCCCGATCACATCGGGCGCGCCGCCGAGGGCCCGCTGCCAGAAGCCGTGGCTGACGAGGACGACGCGCGGGGCGCCGGGGCGATCCTCTTCGGGAAGGAAGTTCCGGCCCTTGGCCGGCTTGACGCCGAGGACCGGAAAGAAGTTGTATGAGATGACCGCGGCCGGCACGTACTCGGCTTCGGCCTCTCCGGTGAGCGTGAACGTGGCCCCCGTGGCCACTGCGATGTCGGTGAACACCGTGTTCGACTCCCGCCATCGCTGCCAGGTGATGGGGGCGAGATTCAACTGGGTCTCTTCCGCCCCGCTCGCGAAGTTCTCCCGGATTCGAACGAGGCGCTCGGGCTCGGCCATGGGGATGGGGCGCAGCATGACCGCCCGGACAACGGAGAAGATCGCCGCGTTGGCGCCGATGCCGAGAGCGACGATGAGGATGACCACCGCGCTGAATCCAGGGGTGCGGCGGATCTGCCGGAAGGCGGTTCGAATTGCTCCGAGCAGGCGGCGGGCGTTAGGCATGTCTGCTTTCAGGCTGGTTGGGGGTCTCGCCGTTCGCGTTTGGGACCTCGTGTCCCGCAATCGGACGCGGACCCTGGTTCGGCGGCGGGTTCAGAGCCTGTCCATTCTCTCGGTCAGGCGCTCGATGGCTCTCGATAGCCGCCAGGCGACGACGCGCCTGCCCGACTCGAGCAGACTCTTCGTCTTCTCGAGGTCGAGGCACCAGTCCAGGCTAGGTTGGCCGGAGTCACCGCCTCGATACGGCATCGCGGCCAGCCCCGAGCGCGCGCGGTCGACGGTGGGGCACGCTTCGCCAGAGTCGAAAGTGGCGGTGAGGACCAGGGAGCGGCCATCGGGAGTGGCGCTTTGGGCCGCCGCGACCCCGGACAGGACCAGGGCGAGAAGGATGGAAGGAGTTCGCATCGGTGTCGTACCTCATTCACGGAGCGTGCCAGGCTCGCCTCAAGGCTCGGCGAGAGTCTTCGCGGGGTCGATGCTGGAGGCGCGCAGCGCGGGCAGGGCGCCCGCGCCGAGAGCGGAGAGAAGAAGCACTCCGGCAACCGCGATGAAGGTGACGGGGTCGCACCCGGAGACGCCGAAGAGCAGGGACTCGAGGGCCCGGCCCTGCGCGAAGGCCCCGGCGGCGCCCAGCGCGAGGCCCAGGCCCACCGCACCGAGGCCTTGTCCGAGGACGAGGCGGACGACGTCGCGCGGCAACGCGCCGAGCGCCAGGCGAATGCCGATCTCGCGCGATCTCTGGCCGGCGAGATAGGCGATCACCCCGTAGATGCCCATGGCGGAGAGGGCCAGCCCCACCAGGCCAAGGCAGGACAGGAGGAGGCGATTGAACCTCGTGAGAGCGGTGGACGCCGAGACCCGCGATTCCATGGTGGCTATGTCGTACAGGGGGAGACCGGGATCGACCACGCGGACCGCCTCGCGCATCATGGGCGTGAGGGCTTCCGCCCGCATTCCCGATGGGCGGGCCACGAGCGTGATCGAGCCTCCATTGGCTTCGAATGAGCGGGAGGGCGCCTGGTCGAGGGGGAGGTAGAACTCGGCGAGGCCCGCTGACGAAAGGCCGCGCGCCTTCGTATCCGCCACCACGCCGATCACTTCCTTCCATACCGGCTGGTCGGGGCGGCCCTCGCAGCAGGCGATCCGTTTGCCGACCGGGTTTCCTCCGGGCCACGCGAGGCGGGCGAGGGATTCACTGATGATCATGACCCGCGCCACGTCCCGCCGGTCTGCGGCGGTGAAGGTCCGCCCCGCGCGCAGCGGGACGCGCATGGTCTCGAGATACCGGGGCGTCACCAGCTGCATGCGCGCGTTGATCCGATTCTGCGGGATCGGCTCCCGGCCCTCGATGCGCAGTCCGTAGTCCACGTCGCCGATCATGGGCGGTCGAGTGGAGGCGGCCGCTTCCGCGACGCCGGGCTGGGAGGCGAGGTTCGCGACCATACGCGCGACCGCCGCGGCGGGCTTTTCTTCGCCTGGATAGGCGGCCATCGGAAGCGCCAGCCGCGCGGCGAGGAGATTGCGGGCGTCGAAGCCGGGAGAGACGTGCTCCAGATTGGAGGCGCTTCGAATCAGCAGTGCCGCGCCCATGAGAAGCATGAGGGCGAGGCCCACCTCGATCGCCACGAAGGCCTGCCTCACGCGGTCGCGCAGGGTTCCGACCGAGCCGCGCGAGGCCTGGGCCGCGCCGGCCGTGAGTCCCGCGCGGGATTCGCGCAGCGCGGGTGCGAGGCCCGCGAGGAGGGTCGCGATGAGAGCCAGGGCCGACGCTGCGAGCAGGACCGGGCCGTTGATGGCGGCCTGGGCGAGCCGCGGGACATCGGCGGGGCTTTGCGAGATGAAGAGCGGTAACGCCACCGCCGCGAGGGCGAGGCCGGCGACGGTTCCCAGGGCGCACAGGACGAAGGCCTCGGTCATGAGCTGGCGCGCGATGCGGAACCGGCCCGCCCCGAGGGCCGCGCGTACCGCGATTTCCCGCTGCCGCGACGCGCCCCTGGCCATGAGCAGGCTCGCGACGTTCACGCAGGCGATCAGGAACACGAGCGAAACCGCCCCGAGCAGAACGAGCAGACGCTGGCGATAATCGCCGACGATCTGGTCGAGCAGGCGATTCGCCGCGAGGGCGCGGCCGGCGTTGTCCCGCGGCGCGGCTTCGAGCATGGCCTGGTTGAGGGCTCGAACGTCAGAGGCGAGCGCCGCGTCGTTGGCGCCGTCCTTCAGTCTCGCGGTGACGGAAAGGTAGCTCGCGTCGAAGCTCGCACCCGTCTCCACGAGGGCGAGGGGGGTCCACACATCCGTCGGGTCCTCCGGGATCCGGAATTCGTCGGGCATCACGCCGATAACCTGATACGGCTGGCCATTCAGCTGAATGGCCCGACCGAGGATCGCGAGGTCGGCCCCGAAGCGACGGACGAAGAGGCGATGGCTGAGAACGGCCACGCGGGCGTGGCCCGGAACCTCGTCGTCCTCGGTGAATCCGCGGCCGAGCTTCGCCTCGACGCCCAGGACCGTGAAGTAGGAGGCGGTGACGTGCGCGCCCTGGACCCGCTCGGGATCGCCTCCTTCGGCGAGGTTGAAGGTGGCGCCGCTCCGCGCGGCGACGCGTTCGAGCGTCCTGGCCCGCTCCTTGATTAAGAAGTAATTCCCGACGGAGATGGCGCCGGGCTCGTCGCGCAACGTGGTGGCGATGTCGATGAGCCGTTCGGAGCGAGGGAAGGGCAGCGGGTTCAGGATCACGGCCTGAAGCACGCTGAAGAGGGTGGTGGTGGCGCCGATTCCCAACGCGAGCGTGAGGACCGCGACCGCGGCAAAGGACCGGTCGCGTCGAAGCTGCCTGACCGCGAAGCGGATGTCGTAAAGGAACGCGGCGAAGTTCTGGGCGGGCATCGTCTCTCCTCCATGGAAGGGCGCGCTTTGAAAGAGGAGAGCGCCCGATCACAGCTGAGACGGTGGTCGAGGCCTCTCGGTTAGCGCGGTTCCGGTCGGGGCGCGATGAGGGCGAAAACCGAAACGACGGAAGGAACCCTTTCAGCCCGACTCTCGTCTCTTTCGGTGTGAAGCAATCGAAAGTCCAGTCTCAGCCGCGCAGCCAAAGCATGGCACGGCCAGCGCTTTCGCCCGCGATCTCGTTCGCTTCCGGAACGGCGTCGTCCGTTGCCGGACAGTCGTACACGGGCGTTCAACTGAGCGGTTTCTTTTCACGCTTCATCGCCAACCAACCTGTTCGTCCCGCTGTCTCACCGAAGGCGTGACTAACCGAAAAGGAGCACAACTATGATCAACCCGATACTCAGGACACTCTCGTTCTCCTTCGTCACCCTGGTCTCCGCCGCCACGGTCGCGGCATCGGAACACAGGCCGGTCGTTGATCGCGGGGCCGCGGCCCCGGATTCGGCGCGCGCCGGCTGCGCGACTCAGTCGGAGGTCGACCTGGGATGGGAAGAGCAGATCCAGCGGGTCGAGAAGCGGCTGGCGGAAAGGGAAGCCGAAGGACTCTCGGTCCCGGGCGCGATCATCACACCGCCCTTCGAGGTCTTCGCTCCCTATCGCACCGACGCGCCGCCGACCGTGAACGCGGCCGGTGCCACCAGGATCGCGAAGCGCAACCCGTCCGGTCGGCCGTCCCGGAAGTGACCCAAACTCACAGTTCGCGGTCCGTCCCCGGAATCCGGGCGCGCTTGAACGCGCCCGCACGTCTCGGCGAGCCCCGCATCGCGAACGGGAAGATCGCGACGATGTCGGCAGCGCGAGGGCCCGCGCCTTCCGCCCACGGGAACCCGGTGTCCGGTAATGGGACTGAAACAGCCGATTCTCCAGCCGCGCCGTTTCCACAAGTCCTTGTTAACAAGCAGAATAGAGGAACCTGCGCCGGCTGGCACAGGCATTGATAAGAGGATCGACATGGACATCGCCCGCCCCGACCTTGCGGTCAAGCGCAAGAGACGGAATCTTCAGATCGGCATCGGCGCCGCGGTGGTGCTGCTCTCCGCCACGTGGGGCCTCTCCCAACTCAAGCCCGCGGCGCCCAGCGTCGATCGCGGCACTCTATTTCTAGACAAGGTGAAGCGCGGCGAGATGCTTCTGCAGATGCGGGGCCTCGGCACCCTGGTGCCCGAGGAGGTGCGCTGGATCCCGGCACTCACGGAGGCGCGGGTCGAGCGCATCGTGGCGCTCCCCGGCACGGTGGTGAAGCCCGACACCATCATCCTGGAGCTGTCGAATCCGGATCTCGAGATGCAGGTGCTCGACGCCGAGTCCCAATTGCGAGAAGCCGAGGCCCGCCTGGTCGAGGCGCGGTCCAACATCGAGAGATCCCGTCTGGATCAGCAGGCGACCGCCGCGCGCGTCGAGTCCGAGTCGCGACAGGCTCGCCTGCGCGCGGATGCGGATGTCGAGCTCGCGTCGCAGGGACTGGTGGCCGGCCTCAACGCGAAGCTCTCCAAGGCCGCGGCCGAGGAACTCGAAGGCCGGGCGCGGATCGAGCAGGAGCGGATGAAGCTTTCGAACGAATCCATCGAGGCTCAGATCGCGGTGCCCCGCGCGACCGTGGAGCAGCGTCTCGGGCAGGCGCGGCTCCGCCGGGCGCAGCGTGATGCTCTGAAGGTTCGCGCGGGAATCACCGGCGTTCTCCAGTCCGTTCCGGTGGAAGTCGGACAGCGCGTGACTCCGGGGACGAACCTCGCCCGCGTGGTCGAGCCCACCCGTCTCAAGGCCGTGATCCGGGTGGCGGAAACCTCGGCAAAGGATCTGGCCCTAGGCCTGCCCTGCGAGATCGATACCCGCAACGGCGTGGTGAAGGGAAAGGTCGTTCGCATCGACCCCGCGGCCCAGAACGGCACGGTCGCGGTGGACGTCTCGCTCGAAGGCGACCTGCCGAAGGGCTCCCGACCCGACCTCACCGTCGACGGCACCATCGAGGTCGCGCGCCTGAGCGACACGCTCTACGTGGGACGGCCCGCGCAGGGAGCGGGGGAGAGCACGATCAGCCTCTTCCGCGTCGACCCCGTGACCGGAGAAGCCCATCGCGTGCGGGTCCGCCTCGGCCGCGCCTCGGTCAACAGCGTTCAGATCCTCGAGGGCCTGAATCTCGGCGATGAGGTCATCCTCTCCGACGCCTCGGCCTGGGACGCCTTCGACCGGATTCGCCTGAAGTAGCACGGTGCCAAGGAATGTCATCACCGTGCGTATCCCGGCGGAAGCCGGGATCCAGATACAAAACGCGGAACATAAAGCGCCGTCCGGACGTTGAAGTAGGAAGAACCCAAGAGGAGCTGAGAGAGCCATGACCGATACCCCTGCCCTGATCGACCTGTCCGGCGTCACCAAGGTCTTCCTGACCGACGAGGTCGAGACACACGCTCTCTCGGGTATTCACCTGAAGATCCAGAAGGGCGAGTTCGCGGCGATCGCCGGCCCCTCGGGCTGCGGCAAGTCGACGCTGCTTTCCATCCTCGGCCTCCTCGACTCGCCGACCGACGGCCAGTACATCCTGAACGGCCAGCCCGTGGCCAAGCTCACCGCGGCTGACCGGGCGCGAGTTCGCAATCGCGAGATCGGTTTCATCTTCCAGAGCTTCAACCTGATCGGCGACCTCACCGTGTTCGAGAACGTCGAGCTTCCCCTCACCTACCGCGGCACCAGCGCGGCCGAGCGCAAGAAGCGGGCGATGGAGTCCCTCGAGCGCGTGGGAATGGGCCATCGGGCCAAGCACCTTCCGAGCCAGCTCTCCGGTGGTCAGCAGCAGCGCGTCGCGGTAGCCCGTGCTCTCGTGGGATCGCCCGCCGTCCTCCTCGCCGACGAGCCGACGGGAAACCTCGATTCGAAGAACGGCGATGCGGTGATGGCCCTCATGACCGAGCTGCACCAGGGCGGCGCCACCATCGTCATGGTGACCCACGATCCGCGGTTCGCAAAGTACGCCGACCGCACCATCCACATCTTCGACGGCCGCATCGTTGAAGAAGGCGCCATGCCGGAAAACGCTCAGATCGCCTGATGGGCGGCCTCCTCGGTGACGTGCGCCTCGCGCTGCGGCGCGTGGCGGGGACCCCGGGTCTGACCCTTCTGATCGTTGCGACGTTTGCGCTGGGCATCGGCGCGAACACCGCGGTCTTCTCGCTGTTCGACCAGGTCCTCCTGCGTTCGATGCCGGTGAAGGATCCCGGCAGCCTCGTGATCATCCATACGCCCGGTCCGAACCAGGGGCTCTTCGAGTCGAACAAGAATTTCCCGATGCCGATCTCCTACCCGATGTTCAAGGATTTCCGGGACAAGACCGACGTCTTCGACGGCGTGCTCGCTTATCTGCCTACCACCGTCTTCTTCGGCGTCGACAACAACACCGAGCGGGCCCGTGCGGACCTGGTCTCGGGCACGTACTTCGACGTCCTCGGCCTCCGGCCCGCGCTCGGGCGAGTGCTGGCGCCCTCCGACGACGTCACACC
>Ga0315271_10000976_pt1 | contig 16885 bp, 17 predicted proteins | sample C3_top_MG_FD_204664 | JGI IMG/M metagenome (GOLD analysis project Ga0315271, IMG submission 204664) | Sediment microbial communities from Yellowstone Lake, YNP, Wyoming, USA - C3_top | ecosystem: Environmental > Aquatic > Freshwater > Lake > Sediment | place: USA: Wyoming | collected 2017-08-01
CGATTCCGCCTGCCGCACCGTCGGAAGTGAGTTCCGTAGGTTCAGCGTGCGCGCCGGCCCGAAGCGCGCATCATCGAGCGCTTCATGCACCGCCTGGAGGCCCGGCCCCCGGTCATTACCGGCCATCATCCACCCTCCGGCGCACCGACCTCACTTCAGCGCGCTCCAGAGCACGCTCCCGTCCACCTTGTCCGTCGGCACCGTCGCCGTGAGCCAGGCGAGCGTCGGCGCCAGGTCCACCACCAGCGACGGCAGCGCGTAGCGCCCCGCCTTCACCGGCGCCCCCCAGATCACCACCGGCACCCGGTTGTCATAATCGTACGGCGACCCGTGGATCCCCGGCGCATACGTTCCCCAGACGGAGTAGGGCTGCAGCGTCACGACCATCTCGATCGGATAGTCGGGCGGCACGGCGTGCAGCCAGCGCCGTGCGATCGGGTCCTTCGTACTGTCCTTCGCCAGGTCCGCGAGCCGGTCCACGCGCGCCACTCCCGGCAGCGCGCGCACCTCGGCGGCGAACGCCCTCTCGAGCGAATCGACGTTGATCCCCGCCCGGTGCAGCGACGCGCGCTGCACCCAGAGCATTGCCTCTTCGAAGACGAAGTCCTCCGGATCCGCGCCGGCGGAGGCGAGCGCTTTCTGATATCGCTTGGCCACGCTCGCCAGGTCCACCCGCTGCGCCGCGTGGTGCGTCGTCGCCGTGTACAGCTCCGGGATCGGTGCCACGCCATGGTCCGCCGTGAGGGCGATCACGATGCGCGTCGAATCGCGCACCGCGAACAGGGAATCGAAGAAGGCACCGAGGGCGCGGTCGAGCCGCAGGATCTGGTCGTGCACCTCGCGCGAGTCCGGCCCATAGCGATGGCCCACCGCGTCGGTGGTCGAGAGGGAGACCGCCACCACATCCGTCCATGTGCCGGCGCCAAGGTTCAGCTGCTTGAGACCGTTCAGCGCCACCTGCAGCGTGAGCTCGTCCATGACCGGCGTGTCGGTCAGCGCGCGGACCGCTGCCGCCGTGTCCGCGGGCAGTGCGTGCGGGAAGAGGAAATCGCTCCCGAAGTTCTCGTACACGATGCTGTCCGCCTCAGCGTATGCGGAATCCGGGAGCAGCAGCCGCCACGCCGTGCCGGCGTACGTCGCCGGGATGCGCCGCGCGTTGTACGCGACGAGCCATGATGGCAGCGTGTCCGCGTAGTAGCGGCTCGTGGTGAAGCGCCCGCTCGCCGGGTCCCACCAGTAGACGTTCTGGTGCGCGCGCCCCATCGGCAGGATCGCGCCACGGTCCTTCCGTGACACGGAGAGCGCCTGCGACCGCGCATCCTTGATGCGCAGCCAGTCGATCAGCGTCCCGCCGCGGAAGCGGAAGGGGGACGCGAACATCGTGGTGCTGCCGATCACCGGCGCCTGCGGGTCGTACACGCCGCGCGAGTTGCTGACGATCCCCGTGCTCCGTGGGAAGCGCCCCGACATTCCCGTCGCGTGTCCCGGCGCTGTCTCCGTGTTCTCGTAATCGAGCATCGCGTTCGTGAAGAACGCGCCGCCGCGGACGAGCCGGCCGAGCCCGCCGGTGAACTGCGGCGCGTACTTCACGAGGTAATCCTCACGCAGCTGGTCCACCGTGATGAACACCACCAGCGTCGGGACATCCTTGCCCGACGGCATGGGCCGCGTGGCTCCCTTCGCCGTTTTCTGGGCGGCGGACGGAGCGATGAGCGCGAAGCAGAGCAGCGTGGCGAACAGTGAGCGCATGGTGTTCCGGCGGGTGAGTGTGTGGCGGATCAGGAGCGTCGGTCTCGGAGCGCGTTCACCACTTCTTCGGCAGCAACTCGGCGCGAGCGTAGAGCGCGCCCCCCTTCATGACCCATCGGACCAGCTTCGCGTTCGCGATGTCGGCCGTCGGGTCGGCGTCCCAGACCACGAGGTCGGCGGCGCGCCCCGCATCGAGCAGGCCGAGATCCTTCTCGCGCCCCATCGCCCGCGCCGCCACGAGCGTCGCGGACGCGAAGACCTCCGATGCCGGCATCCCCGCCGCCTGCAGCGCCTCCATCTCACGATACACGCTGGGACCCGGCGCCGTGCCCGGGTTCCCCGCATCCGTTCCCATGGCGATCGGGATGCCCGCAGTACGCAGACGGCGCACGTTTCGCTCGGTCGCGCGGAAAATGCTGTCGAACACGCCGGAGCGCATGCGCGCCAGCGGCTTCGCACGCAGCGAATCCGGGAGCGCTGTCTCGAGGTGCGCGCGCGTGACGCGGTCGACGCAGTCGAGTGGATAGCGCGCCGCCGGCGAGCGTCCCGCGAACACATCGGCGTACCCCTCCAGCACCGTCAGTGTCGGGATCACGATCGTCCCCTTGGCCCTGGCGAGGGTGATGAACTCATCGTCGATGTCCTCCGGTGCCACGCTGTGCACGAGCACCTTCGCCCCGGCCCGCAGCGCATCCTTCGCCGCCGCCAGCTCCGTGGCGTGGACGATGAGCGGGAGTCCCGCGCTCCGGGCTTCCTCCCCCGCGAGCATGAGCCGGGCCCGCATCGCCGCCTTCAGCGAATCGGGCACCGACAGGTACCAGACCTTGATCGCCGACGCGCCATCGCGCGCGAGCGCACGCACCGCGGCGCGGATCACCGAGTCGCTCCCCATATAGATGAACTGCCGCTCGACGGGCGTATTGAGCCACGGGTCGTATGTCGTGAGCAATGGCCCCGCCGCCGCCATGCGCGGCGCGTCGAGCGCACGTTCGTGGCGCGCCGCCATCGAGAGCGACCATGGATACCCGCCGACATCGAACACCGACGTCACGCCGCTGCAGAGGTAGGCCCGGTCGAATCGCGATGGATCGTCGTGCAGGTAGGCGACCACCGAATCGTACGGGAATCGTGCGCGCAGGTCGAGCGCGTCAGGTCGACCGTCCACCCATCCGGTCTGCGAGTAGTGCACGTGCGCATCCACGAGCCCCGGACCCACGTAGGCGCCGCGCACATCGATCGTCTCGATCCGCGCCGGCAGCGGGCACGCACTGCGCGCCCCCGCACAGGTGATCCGGCCGCCACGAACCAGCACCACGGCGTCACGCACCGGCGCGCGCCCCGGATTCACCAGCGTCGCTCCCACGAGCGCCACCGGCGGCGGTGCAGCGCCATCCGGAAGGCCGAAGGCGGAGCTCAGCGCGATCTTCCACCCCTGCGGGGTCTTCACGAAGATCCGCTCCGAGATCCCTTCGATCGTCATCCCCCCCTGCGCCGGCGGATAGCTCACCCGGTAGTGGTACGTGCCATACACCACCCCGGGCGCGATCCGGATCATGCGCAGGTCGCGCGCGATGAGCGTATCGGGCCAGGTGCTGTCGCGCCGCGCCGACCAGTCCTTGAATCCCTGGTCCAGCCCCCCCGGACCGTTCCGCGCCGTCTCATCCGTCGCCAGGTAGTACGACAGGTACCGGGCGCGGTCGTGCTTGTGGATCGCATCCACGTTCCCCTCGAACACCTTCCGCGCCGCCGTGGTGTCGCTCTCCGTCGCGCCCTGCGCGCGCGCATGACTCGGCGCCGCCAGCGCGCCCGCGATCCCGATGCACGCGATGGTCCGGAAGGCACGCATGATGTTCTGCTCCGCGAGGGGGAGCCGAAATGTTCACCCCGCCGCGCCACTCGGCCAGTCGCGACACCATGAATGCAGCGCGCCCCGCCATTGCTGGCGGGGCGCGCTGTCACTGCTACCCTGAACCCTCAACCCTGAACCCCGCTCCTAGAACAGGAATCCCACGTTGATCGGGATCATCTCGAGACTCTGGCTGGACTGGCCATAGGCCGAGCCATCGAGCCCGCCGTTGATCGTGTTCCAGCGCGCTTCGACGAAGAACTTCGTGAACCGCACGCCGAGCCCCGCGTTGTAACCGAACTTGCCGGCGCTGGACGTCGGCAGGGGAGGCACCCCATTCACCGCAATGGTCTGCTGCACGTTGTAGTAGCCGATCCCACCGATCAGGTAGACCTTCGTCGGCAGTGTGTTGCCGATGATGTTCCAAACGATGTTGCCCGTCGCGCTCCAGATGTTGAACGTCGGGGTCACCGTCCCACCGAGCTGCGGCTTGCCGGGCATCGTGGCGTACGAACCATCCACGCGGAAGGAGACCGGCACCAGCGGCGCGCCGATCGCGAGCGTCACGCCCGCATCCCACCCGCTCTTCGCATAATCCTTGACCGTTCCGTACGGGGTGGCCCAGCCACCCATGATCCCGAATCTGGTGAGCGGAACGCCTTGAGCCGCCACGGGCGCCGAGAGCGCCGCAAGAGCGACGAGAGTGCCGAGCAGGGAACGCTTCATTCTGGGGGCCTCCACGAAGTCCGGGGATACCGGCGGCGCCACCGTTGACGCCGCCATCACGCGTCGCGGCCGCCCCTGGGCGGCCGCTGACGGGGCGCGCGCGTCACCCGGCCCCGCGCACCAGGAAAAGGACGACCCACCGCCTCTCCAAGTCATACCCTGGTGCCAGCCGCGTGATACCAGGAGTCCGGGATGAAGAACGGGGCGGCACTCTTGCGAGTACCGCCCCGTTCCGATCTACCGACTGTCGCGCGCTAGCGCTTGGTCACGTTCTCCGCCGCGGGGCCCTTCTGTCCCTCGACGATGTCGAACTCCACCGCCTCGCCTTCGGCCAGCGTCTTGAAGCCGCTGCCCTGGATCGCGCTGTAGTGGACGAAGCAGTCCTTCTGACCGTTGTCCGGGGTGATGAAGCCGAACCCCTTCGCGTCGTTGAACCACTTCACTTTGCCTGTGACACGCATTGCCATACTCCTGACGATTGTTTGTTCAGGGTGCGGCATGCGCCTTTCCCCTGACCAAGTGACCTGGCGCGCGCGGATTTGCCATCGCGCCCAGCTCCACCCAAAACCCCGAAAGTACAAAACCCGAGCGAGAGATCCGCCCGGGTCCTCGAACGAGATGCGGGTGGTGCCTAGCGTGAATATAGGCCTGGCGGCCCATTCGGGCAATAGCGGACTTCGGGAGCCCCGCTGGGCCCTGCCTAGGGGGGCGGGAGCCGCTGAGCCCGGACCACGAAATACTCAGTCTCCCCGAAGCAGCTGGTCGGCACCCCTCGGTGCTGCTCATAGTAGATCGCCACCCGCTGCCCGCTCATCCCGTTCAGGATGGCGGCGATCGAGTCGTCCCGCACCGTGAACGAGAAGATCTGCGGCATCGTCCCCGGCAGGTTCGCCATCGCGATCTCCCCCTCCCACGTCTTACAGAGCCACCCCTTGTTCGAGAACTTCTGCAGATAGCCCGCCCGGTCCCCCGACGAGTACGTGAATGAGAGGGTGATCCACGCCCAGAGCGCGAACCCCAGGAAGGGCGTCATCAGCACGCCGGCAAGGATCCACTTCCACTTGCTCCGCTTCTTCTTCGGGACGGTGGCTTCCGCCGCTGCCGGTTCTGTCGCCATGGGATCGCTTCCTCGAACAGGGTGAGATCGACCCCCTGAAGATATCCTCCCGCCACGCCGGCGCGACCCACCCGCCGCGCGGAGCATCCCCCTCCCCTCCCTCCACCCCTATCTTTCCAGCCATGCCCTTCCTCGCGCGCCGCAAGACGGTCACGGTGGATGTCGGCGGCGTCGCCGTCGGATCCGGTCATCCCGTGGTCGTGCAATCCATGACGAACACCGACACCGCCGACGCCGCCGGCACCGCCGCGCAGATCGTCGCGCTCGCGGCCGCGGGTTCGGAGCTCGTTCGCGTCACGGTCAACAACGATGAAGCCGCCGCGGCTCTCCCCGAGATCGCACAGCGCCTGCACGACGCCGGCGTCACCGCCCCCGTCATCGGCGATTTCCACTACAACGGGCACCTCCTGCTCGCCAAGCATCCCGCGTGCGCGAAGCTCCTCGCCAAGTACCGGATCAATCCCGGCAACGTCGGCGGCAAGCGCCGCGATGAACACTTCCGCTCGATCATCCGCATCGCGCTGGAGCACGGCAAGCCGGTGCGCATCGGCGTGAACTGGGGCTCGCTCGACCAGGACCTGCTCACCTCCATGATGGACGACAACGCGCGCCGCCCCGCACCGCTCGATGCCCGCGAGGTCTACATCGAAGCGATGCTCGAGAGCGCGCTCCGCTCCGCGCAGCTCGCCGAGGAGACGGGGCTCGGCCACGACCGGATCATCCTCTCGGCGAAGGTCTCGGGCGTCCAGGACCTCGTCGACGTCTATCGCCGGCTCGCCGCGCGCTGCGACTACCCGCTCCACCTCGGCCTCACCGAAGCGGGACTCGGCACCAAGGGGATCGTCGCCAGCACCGCCGGGCTCTCCATCCTCATCGGCGAAGGGATCGGTGACACCATTCGCGTGTCGCTCACGCCGCGCCCCGGCGGCGACCGCACCGAAGAGGTGCGCGTCGCCCAGCAGATCCTCCAGTCGCTCGGGCTCCGCAGCTTCACGCCGCAGGTGACCGCCTGTCCGGGATGCGGGCGCACCACGTCCACCTTCTTCCAGAAGATGGCCGAGGACATCCAGGCATATCTGCGCGATCAGATGCCCGTGTGGCGCGACCAGCATCCGGGCGTCGAGGAGATGCGCGTCGCGGTGATGGGCTGCGTCGTGAACGGCCCCGGGGAATCGAAGCACGCCCACATCGGCATCTCGTTACCGGGCACCGCCGAGGATCCGCGCGCACCAGTGTACGTGGACGGTCAGCTGCAAGTGACGCTCAAGGGCGACGCGATCGTCCCGGAGTTCCTCGCCATCCTCGAGCAGTATGTAGCGCGCGCCTATCCGGCGGGCGCGACGGACCGCTCTTAGGCCGGCGCCCGGTACCGTTCGAGTTCACGCACGACCGCGTCGATCTCGAGAAGGATCGGCGCGTCGAACGCGCCATCGCGGAGGTGGCGGCCGACGTCGCTGTACCAGGAGATCGTCCCTTCGCGGCCGGCGGCGAAACGCCCCCACACCGATTCGGGGAACTGCGTGCGGCGAATGTTCGCGAGCAGCGTGCCGGCGGCGTGCAGCGTGATCGCGGCGACCACCCACCGGGCGCGCGGCGACGTACGGCCAAGGCGTGCGAGCAGGTCCGCCTTCCGCTCTTCCGGCGAGAGCTCCACGCCTTCATCGTCAAGACGACGCTCGACGATGCTCAGCGCGGTCTCGAGCACCGCGTCGCCGAACTTGTCCCCGATGCGGCTGCGCAGCATTTCCGCCGTGTAGCCGTCGCGCACGAAATCCTCGATCGCCCCCTGCAGGATCGCCGTGACCACGGTGTCATCATCCTGCCCGTAGCGCGCGAGGATCACCGCGACATTCGGTGCGGCGATCAGGTAGGGCAGTCGCGTGCCTTTCCGCACCTCTTGGTCGTGGTGCTTCGCGGCAAAGGCGAAGGCGTGGTTGATCGCGTCGGAGTAGCCGTTCATCGTTGCGAGAACTTACCCAAGCGGCAGGCGGGGGGAAGTCCGGTGGTCCGTGAGCCCACCGACAACGCAGTAGCTGGGTCCGGCGCTACTTTGTATCCACACGGGGCAAGATGTAGCGCTTTCTAATGGGAATTCGTCCTTATGTCCCGGGGACCAGAGTCAGAGAATTGCCTGGACCGGGACCGTATTTGAGCTTCTGTAACCGTTCGGGTGTTGAGTTAACCTCGAATTCGTGGACGTAACTCCCGGCTTTGCCAATTATTGTTACAGGAATCAGCCCGACCGGCAATCGCCGGACGCAATATGCTACGAATCGTTCCACTCCGGTGCTATCGGTGTTCCGGGCGCACGGTTCGTGCATTGAGAACCACCCACAACGGTCGATCCCGGCTACTCGCCGGGCAAGGCCATACGAACCATCGAGGAAGACCTGTGGTCACGTCGCGCTCCTTCCGATCCACCCGCCGCACCGGATTCACGCTGATCGAGCTGCTCATCGTGGTCACGATGATCTCGATCATCCTGGGGTTCGCGGTCTGGAAGATCGATATCGCGCGCTACCAGATCAACGGTGACCAGCAAGTGGTCGGCTCGGCACTCATTGCGTCGCAGCGACAAGCGATCGCGAAGCAGCACAACGTGATCGTGGTCTTCGACCAGGCGAATTCGGTCATGCGCATCATCTCGGACGACAACAACAACGGACGTTCCGACGCTGGCGAAGCCGTCCGCTCCATCGCGCTCGGCGATCGGGTGCGCTACGGACTCGGCTACGCGCCGGCGATGCCGTGGGGTTCCGGCGCGATCAGCTTCACGGGGACGGATGGGGCATCGGGGCTGCCGGCCGTGACCTTCTACCGGAACGGCAGCGCCAGCGAATCGAAGGGCGTCTATCTCTGCTCCACGCGCGCGCTGGTCGACGCGAAGTACGTCAGCGACGTCCGGGCGATCCACGTCGAGCGCGCCACTGGGCGCGCCGAGTGGTTCCATTACGACGGCTCCACTTGGGTGCGAGGCTTCTGATGCGAATCAGCGCGGTGCGGCACGGATTCTCCCTGGCCGAGATCATGGTGGCGCTCGTCATCCTGAGCGTCATCGTGATGGGGCTGGCGAGCACGACGACGACGTTCCTGCACGAGACGACGCTCGACAATGTGCGCGTCCGCGCCTCGACGGCGGCGGACACGCGTGTCGCGGAGATCCAGGGCTGGCCGGATTATTCGGGGCTGACATCGTTCGCCGAGACGAAGGCGAACTACCCGGACGTGGGGTGGACGCGGGTCACCACCGTCGTGCGCGACACGGCGCCGGCGACCGGCTGCAACAGTCCGCCATTTCCGGCCTGTCCGAACAGCGACATCACCCGGGTCACCGTGACCGTCACCGCGCCGTCCTTGCAGACGCCGGTCACGCGGTCGATCGCGATCACGTCCTTTTGAGGTCCGGCACTCATGAGTAAGCGACGCGGCGTCTCGTTGATCGAACTGATCGTGGCGATCCTGATCATGGGACTCGTCATGGCAGCCGCCCAGCGGTTCTTCGTGGCGCAGTCGAAGACCTTCCGGCGCGGCGCGAGCGACGCCGTCATGCTGCAGAATATCCGCTTCGGTGCCGACCTGCTGAATCAGCATTTGCGCTCGGTCGGCGCCAATCTCACCGACGGCCAGCCGCCGGTGATCTACGTCGACGACAAGGTGCTCTCCTTCAACGCCGACTACGCCACCAACACCGCCGGCGACCTGAACGCGATCTACTACACGCCCAAGGCGCCGAACGACGAAGTGATGGCACTCGCCGCGGCGGCCCAGGTCACGGTGCCCGGCCAGACGTCGCTCAAATATCCCGATTTCAGCTACGAGGCGGCCGTCGGGATCCCGAGTCCGGCGGAGATGATCACGTTCTGGTTCGCCCCCGACACCGAGACCGTCCGTGCGGACGACTACGTGCTCTGGCGCCAGGTGAACGGTGCAACACCCGAAGCGGTGGTGCGCAACATCCTGAAGGACAGCGTTCCCTTCTTCCGCTTCCTCTACCTGAAGGACTCGGCATCGGTACTCAGCATCGATACCGTGAAGGCGGCGAGTCTGCCGCTCCAATACAATTTCAGCACCGACACCGTGCGACTGCGGCTCATCGCCAACCTGCGCGCGGTGATCGTCAGCTACATCGTCACGAACGGCCTCAGCGGCCCGAGCGAGCGGACGCGGCCCATGAATCTGATCGTCCCCTTCCCGAACATGCAGAGCCACCAGTTGAAGACGTGTGGTAACGATCCCCGCCCACAGGCGACTCCGAGCGTCGTACTCGACGCCGACGGCCGCTCGGTGGACATCGGCTGGACGGCCAACGGCGATGAGACTGGCGGCGAGCGCGACATCATGTCCTATCTGATCTGGCGCCGTCCGGTCGGCGCGACGTCCTGGGGACCGCCGTTCATCTCGGTCCCCGCCGGGAATCCGCCCGACTACAACTTCCAGGACAGCTCCGTGCCGCAGGATACGGTCGCTGTCTGGTGGGAGTACGCCATCGCTGCGCAGGATTGCACCCCGAGTTATTCGTCACCGGTGCCGGGCATGTCCGCCGTCGCCGTACCCGCCGCACCATGAAGACCACGCCCCTGGAGGGTAGCCCTATGAAAGCAGCGCGCCGATCGGGCAAGAAGCGTCCCGGCGCCGCGTTGATGGCGGTGTTGCTGGTGATGCTGGCCGTGATGGCCATCATCGTCGTCGCATCGACCACCACGCTCAATGCGCGGTTGATCGCCAAGAACAGCGAGCGCTCCGTGATCCTCTACAACACCGCCGAAGGCGCGGTGTCGGAGATCCGGAACCTCATCAACCAGCATCCCGCCGACAGCACGTTCTTCAAGGATAGCGGCGAGATCCAGCTCGAGACGCGCGTGCCGGTACGCAACGCGAGCGGGGCGGTGATCCCGCATGTGTACCGCACCACGTGGGCCGGCCCGAGCTTCAACACCACGGGCGAGTTCGGGATCTTCGGCACGATCATCGCCAAGGTGGAGGACGACTACGGCAACGTCGTCTACCACCGCGGCACCGTGTTCCAGGAGACCTTCGCCAAGTTCGCCTACTTCTCGAACAGTGAAGGCGGGATCTTCTTCGGCGGCGGTGACCAGATCTTCGGCCCCGTCCACTCGAACGACGTCATCAACATCGCCCCATCGGGCGTGCAGTTCCACGATGTCGTCACGACCTCGAAGACGATCGGCGGAACGTCCTACGGCATCTTCGACCGCGGCTATTCGCAGAAGGTGCCGAGGATCCGCATGCCGTCCACGCGCCTCCTCCCTGAGCTGAAGGGGCTCGCGTCAGTCGGCCACACCATGATCCTCGGTGACCAGGTCGGCGGCGATGGCGAAGCCACAACCCGTGTCGAATTCGTCGCGATCGACCTGAACAATGACGGCGATGCCTCCGATGCAGACGAGGGCTTCATGCGCGTCTGGCGGGCGAACCCGAGCACCGTGGAGAACGCCCAGTACACCGTGGCGGCGAATGTCGGCAACCCGGCGACCGGCGGGATGGTAAAATCGAACTCCCGGCCGAATGACAACTGCGGAGCCGCGTTCAACGGTCAGTTCCACCTCGTTTCCGAGTACGGCACGATCGCCCAGCGGCAGTCGCTGCTCAACTCGACCCCCGGGGCCGGGAAGTGCTACCTCGGCGGCGATCCGATGCTTGACGTCGACTCGGGCTTCGTCGGCCGTTTCGAGCCGTGGAAGAACGGCTATGGCACCTGGCTTCCCTCGCCACTCCCCGCCGATCCGCGCCTCGGCGCTATCGGACGGGACGACAGTTTGTACCTTTGGCCGATCAACAGCACTCTCAACCCGGACTTCAAGGGCGTCGTCTTCGTTGACGGTAAGGTCGCGATCAGCGGCAAGGTCCGCGGGCGCCTTACGATTGCATCGCCGTACGACATCATCATCGTCGATGACGTGGTTCTCGAGGACGGGGCGGCCTCCGACTGCCGCGACTTCCTCGGCGTGTTCTCCGGACAGGATGTCATGATCGCGGACAACATGCTCAACTCGCCGCAAACGCTCGGCACCTTGCCCGACACGGTATTCCACGGAGCCTCCACGCAGTCCGAGTTTCTTCAGGCCACCGTCCTCGCCCTCGGCAGCTTCACGGTGCAGAACTACAGCACCGGCGTGCCGCAGGGTGAGATGTGCGAAGGGACTCCCGCCGGCCGGGGCTGCCTCTATCTCACGGGCGGGATCATTCAGGGAACGCGCGGTCCCGTCGGCACGCTCAATGCGTCGCAAACGGCCGGCGAGTTCGGCTACATCAAGCGCTACTCGTTCAACACCTGCGGCCTCTCTGATCCGCCGCCGTATTTCCCGACCACTGGCCGCTTCTCGGCGAACCGCAGCTACGAGATGGACCCGGTGAACGTGGACATCCACCCGTACTACAGGATCCCGGAGCCGGTGGCGACGATGGGGCTCACCGTGCCGAAGAAGCCGAAGCCGGAGCCGCCGGAGCCACCGAATGGCGTCCCCCCGACGCCGCCGCCGCCGAAGCCGCCGAAGCCGCCACCGCCGCCGCCGCCGCCGCCTGGCCCGCCGCCGGCGCCAAGGCCGCCACCGCCGCCGCCGCCGCCACCGCGGCCACCGGCTCCGCCGCCGCCGCCGCGTCCACCGGCTCCGCCGCCGCCGCCACCGCCGAAGCCGCCGCCGCCGCCGCCGCCGCCGGTACCGAAGCCGCCAGCTCCGCCGCCGGTGCCGAAGCCGCCACCGCCGCCGCCGCCGCCGCCGCTTCCGAAGATCTAGGCGGCAGATGAAGGAAAGAGCCCGGGTGCCAAAAGCACCCGGGCTCTTTTTTCAACTGACCCTTCGCATCCGCGCAAGGAGCCGGGGCCGGAGATCGTTCCCCGCTCCGGTTCTTCCTGCCAGAACTACTGGACCGTGACCGTGCCCTTCATCCCGAGCGCGAGGTGCGGCGTGCAGTGCAGGCCGTACGTGCCCGGCTTGATGTTACCGAAGGAGACGATGTAGGTCTCGTTCGGCTGCATCATCATCGGGCCCTCGAGCGGACCCATGGTGTGATCACCCGGCATGTTCGCCGCGAACTGCGCCTGTTGATCGCCCACCGTCGCGGGATCGAAGCCGACGTTGTGCGGGAAGCCGATCACGTTGATGAACTTGATCGCGTCGCCTGCCTTGACGGTGATGACGTTCGGCTCGAACCGATAGCCCTTCGCATCGCCGATCATCTGGACCTCGATCGTCTTCCCCGTCACCGGAGCCGCCGTGCCCGCCGCCGCCGGAGCCGCGGCCGGCGCCGCCGCCGGAGCCGCCGCACTGCCTTCCGTCTTCGGCGTACCCTTCTCACCGCCGGCGCACGCGCCGAGGACGATCGCGCCCACGATGAGCGCCAGACCGTTGATCTTCATTGTTGGTGGTCCTCCCTTTCCGTACGGATGTCAGGATTCATGACTCCGCGGGGCCCCGCGGAGAGGCGTGAATTTATGCGCGCGCCTGGGAGAAGGCAAACGAAGCCGCACCGAGCTCGAGCAACCACGCGCACTGATGTCCGATCGCTGGAGCTCCCGCGGACCGCGACCCGATTCTTTCCGCTCGAATTCTGCTTCGGCGCTCCCGCTGCCCATACCATGCCATCCGGTTAGGTGCTCATTTCCGAAGACTGATCCAACGCAGCTCGAACCTCTTCCAGTTCAGCCCAAGTCTGTTATTTGACTAATATCATCGTATTTAGTTGTTTTATTGCTGTTATATGTACTTCGCACTATCCTTACCTGCCTGACTAGACTCCCCTATTGGTCACTCAACGCCATTCTCGTGCCCATTCCCAGCCGGATCAGAGCCGCGCTAGGCAGCACCAGGGCCGAGATCCTCGACCAGCTGCTCCATCACGCCGCCACCGCCGACGAGCTGGCACAGACCCTTGGCATCGCGACCTCCGCCGTCCGCTCTCAGCTCGCTTTCCTCGAGCGCGACGGATTCATCGAGCGCAACACCCGCCACCGCCCAGCCCGCGGCAAGCCGGCCCACGAGTACCGCATCGCGCCGACCGCCCAGGCTGAACTCTCCACGGCCTACGCGCCGCTTGCCGCGAGTCTCCTCGGCGTCCTCCGCGACCGGATCCCGCACCGCGATCTCGTCAGCCTCCTCCGCTCGGTAGGGCGCCGGCTCGCCTTCCGACGCCCGGCTCCGAATGCACCCTTCGCCGAGCGCGTCGCCGCCGCCGCACGCGCGCTCGATGAACTCGGCGGCGCCTACGAACTGACCCCGACGCCGGACCGGATCATCCTCTCGAGTACGATCTGCCCGCTCGCGTCGGTCACCGCCGAGCATCACGAGTGTTGTCACGCGCTCGCCGAGTTCGCCGGCGAGGTCGCCGCCGCTCCCGCACGCACGCGTTGCGTTCATCACGGCCGGCCGCGCTGCATATTCGAGATCATGGGAGAACAAGCGGCCCCCGATGCCAGCGGACACTCGGGCGAATGATCGTCATCCCCGCGATCGACGTGCGCGCCGGCCGCTGCGTGCAGGCCGGTGAGCCAGCCGCGCTCGCCGGTCACTTCACGTGCGATGACCCAGTGGAGATCGCCCGGCACTGGGACCGCCTCGGCTTCCGACGCCTCCACGTGATGGACCAGGACGGCACCGCCCGCCGCGCTGCGCACAACGATGTCATCGCCGAGTTGCTGGCCGATGTGCCCCTCGTCTTCCAGGTGGGAGGCTCCATTTCGAGCGGTGACCAGATCGAAGAGCTCATCGGGGGCGGCGCGGCTTTCATTGTCCTCGGTCCGCGGGCCCGGGCCGAACCGGATTGGCTCGCGGGGACCGCGGCGGCATTCCCTCGGCAGCTGATCGTCGCCGCGCAGCTTCACGAACGGATGGTGGATGCGGAGGGCGGCGTGAGGCGACAGCTGGTCACCGATTTCGTCGAGGAATTGGCGTTGGCGCCCCTCGCCGGAGTGCTCCTGGTGCCGGACTACGAAGTGGACGGCGTCGCTGATGGATACCTGCCGATCCTTGAGGACGCTGGGGAGGCCAGCGCGCATCCGCTGTTCGTCGCCGGCGGCTTCCACACGCTGCCGGCGCTCCGCGCGTTGCAGGACCGCGGCATCGCGGGGGTCATCGTCGGATCGGCTTTGTATTCCGGACAGATCGATCCCCGGCGCGTCGCCGAGGAGTTCGGCGAGTGATGGACTGGGATTCCCTCTGGTATTCCCGCATCATTCGGCATCGCCGCGCCGTATCCATCGGCGCGGATCGTACGTGGACGTCAGGAGAACGACTGCATGCTTGATCTTTCAGGGCTCGATTTCGAGAAGGGAGGCGGGGCCGTCACCGTCGTGACGCAGGACGCTGCGAGCGGCGTCGTGCTCATGGTCGCGCAGGCGGACCGCGAAGCCGTCGACCGCACGCTGGCCACCGGCGAGATGCACTACTTCTCCCCCACCCGTGGCACCTGGCACAAGGGCACCTCCAACGGGAACACACAGCGCGTGGTCTCGCTCGCGTGCGATTGCGACGGCGATGTGTTGCTCGCCCGCGTTGTACCGAATGGCCCGGCCTGCCACACCGGTTCGCTCTCCTGCTTCGTCGGCCCGGAATCGATGGGCGACGCGCTCAGCGCGCTCGACGCGAGCATCGCCGGCCGTGCCGCGAGCACCGAAATGAATCGCGGCGGCAAGGCGCCGGCGCCCCAGGCCGAGAACTATACCGAGCAGCTGCTCGAGGACCGGAACCTCCGCCTGCGGAAGCTCGGCGAGGAAGCGGCGCAGTTGATCGCCGCCTGTGCCGACGGCGACTTGCAGGCCGCTACCGAAGAGGTCGCCGACCTGCTGTATCACGCGCTCGTCGCGCTGCGCGCCGCCGGGGGCTCGCTCTCTGATGTGCAGCGGGTGCTCGCGCGCCGCGCCACACCGTCGATGTCCGTTCGCCCCGTGCGCCGCGAGACGCCGGACAAGGGCAAGCGGAAGTGAGCGCCGTCGCGGCCCAGCTCGATGCGAAGCGGCTTCGACGCGACGCGCCGCTGGCGCCGCTCACGACCTTTCGCATCGGCGGGATCGCCGATCTCCTGTACGAGGCGGACTCCGCGGACGATCTCGCCCGCGCGGTGACGGCGGCGCGCGCCACGCGCACGCCGTACTTCGTCCTCGGCCTCGGCGCCAACATCCTCGTCGGCGACGGCGGCTTTCGCGGTCTCGTCATCCGGAACGGCGCCGCTCGTGTCACCTGGAGCGATGACGGCCGCGTCCGCGCCGAGAGCGGCGCCGTCATGAGGGATCTGATCCTCGAAACCGTGCATCGCGGCTGGTCGGGGCTCGAGCACTTCGTGGGGATCCCGAGCACCGTCGGGGGCGCGATCTGGCAGAATCTGCACTTCCTCTCACCCGCGCCCGACCGCGAGCGCACGGTGTTCATCGCTGAGCTCTTCGCCGACTGCGACATCCTCTCCGCCGAAGGAGAACGCCGCACCGTCGACGCGTCCTATGTGCGTTTCGGCTACGACGACAGCGTCTTCCACCACCGGGACGACGTCGTCCTCGCGGCCACCTTCGCGCTGAAGAAGGGAGACCCCGCCCTGATGCACCGGGTGATGCAGGAGAACCTCGCCTGGCGCGGCGCGCGTCACCCCTGGCTCGAATGGCATCCGAGCGCGGGCTCGATCTTCAAGAAGATCGAGGGGGTCGGCGCCGGCCGGCTCATCGACCAGTGCGGTCTCAAGGGCCATCGCATCGGTGACGCACAGATCTCGCACCTGCACGCCAACATCATCGTCAACCTCGGCCGCGCCACGGCGCGCGATGTGCGAGCGCTCATCGATCTCGCGCAGCAAAAGGTGAGGGAGAAGTGCTCGGTCGAACTCGAGCCGGAGATCCGTTTCGTTGGCGAGTTCTAGCGGCGCGCGTTCACTTCGCCGCGAGCCATTTCAGCCATTCGTCCTCCGCGAGGCCGACCGTCACGCGCTGCTGCTGGCGCACGAGCGGGAGCCGCAGCATGCCGGGCTCCTCCGCGAGCAGTTCGAGCCAGCGGTCGTCGGAGCGGGACGCGTACTGCAATCCGAGATCGAGGAAGCGCCGCGATGCGCGGTCGATGAGCGCGGTCACACCGAACTTCTGGGCGAAGCGCCGCAACTCGCCGGGTGCCGCGGCCCGTTTCGTGAGATCCACGAAGTGGGTCTTCACCCGCCGCTCGGCGAAGAATCGGAGCGCCTTCCGCGTGTCGGCGCTCTTCTGCACGCCGAAGATCTGGACTTCCATGCCATGACGCTATCGTGCGCGCCGGCGTCCGACCAGTCCGCATGAGCGCCGGTTTCCGCGCCCCCTGGTGGCTGCGCGATCCGCACGCCCAGACGCTCTGGGGGAAGTTCCTCCGCGGCGGGCCGGTACGTCAGACACGCCGCGAGCGGTGGGAACTGCCGGACGGGGACTTCCTGGAGATCCATCGTCTGGATGGCGCACCCGAACGCCCGCGGCTCGTGCTGCT
>Ga0315271_10000977_pt1 | contig 16877 bp, 19 predicted proteins | sample C3_top_MG_FD_204664 | JGI IMG/M metagenome (GOLD analysis project Ga0315271, IMG submission 204664) | Sediment microbial communities from Yellowstone Lake, YNP, Wyoming, USA - C3_top | ecosystem: Environmental > Aquatic > Freshwater > Lake > Sediment | place: USA: Wyoming | collected 2017-08-01
TATTCCCGAACTGGTGCGCCTGATCGACGAGGGCTGGGACATCGTGGCAGCCATTCCATCCTGCGTATTGATGTTCAAACAGGAATTGCCCCTGATGTTTCCCCACGATGCCGATGTGCAAAAAGTGAAGCGGGCGATTTTTGATCCCTTTGAATACCTGTTGCACCGGCACAAGGCCGGGCTGTTGAATACTGAGTTTAAAGTGGAGTTGGGCAAAGTCGCCTGGCACGTGCCCTGCCACCAGCGGGTGCAAAACATCGGGCCCAAGACCAGGGATGTCCTGGCACTGGTGCCCGGCACGGAGATCGAAATCGTCGAGCGCTGCTCCGGCCACGACGGCACCTATGGTGTGCGCGCCGGAACCTACGACAGGTCGCAAAAAATCGCCCGTCCCGTGATCAGCCGCGTGCAAAAAATGGCCGTCGACTACCTGGTATCCGACTGCCCCATGGCCGCAACGCAAATTGCCGATGGTCTGGAACTCAAACACGGCGAGACCAACCCGCTGAGCCTGCTGCGCAAGGCCTACGGGATATAGCTGTAGGAGCGCGCCTCGCGCGCGACCTAAGCCAGTCGGCCGCAAAGCGGCCTCTTACACGTAGGAGCGCGCCTCGCGCGCGATTTAGGACGGAGAGCATTACCATGAAACCATTATCGCGCTCAGACCTTCTGAGCCTGGAACACTACGCCGAAAAGCGTGCCTCCTTCCGCGCCCGCGTGCTGGAACATAAAAAGCACCGCAGGGTTGATATCGGCCCCAATTTCTCGCTGTACTTCGAGGACCGCCTGACCATCCAGTACCAGGTGCAGGAAATGCTGCGCATAGAGAAGGTGTTCGAAGCTGCGGCCATCCAGGAGGAACTGGAGGCCTACAACCCGCTGATCCCCGATGGCAGTAACCTCAAAGCCACGGCCATGCTGGAATTCGAAGACGTCGATGTGCGGCGGCAACGGTTGGCGGAACTGGTGGAGATGGAACACACCGTCTGGGCCCAGGTGGCCGGTTACGAAAAGGTATTCGCCATCTCAAACGAAGACATGGAACGCTCCACGGAGGAAAAGACCTCCGCTGTGCATTTCATGCGCTTTGAATTTTCGCCCGCCATGATCGCTGCCTTGCGCGGCGGAGCAGACTTGTCCTTCGGCTCGGACCACCCCGCTTACCCGCATCAGGTCACTCTCACAGCCACGACCCGCAAGGCCCTGATGGAGCATTTTGACTAGCCGGAGATGTAGACACATATCTACATATTCTCGTACACCGAATGATTTGTCGTAACGTACCTTACAATCCGAGTTCGTTATGCGAACCGATACGCACCAACTGCAGACGCTCGTCGTCCGGCTTCCGGTAGATCAGCACCAGGTCTGGCTTGATATGGCAATCCCGGAAATCTTTCCAGTCGCCGGTTAATGCGTGGTCGTGGTATCGCTCCACGAGCGGCAGGTTATTTGCCAACAGCTTAACGACCTCGACGAGATCACCTTCCAGCGTCGCGCGGTGCTGGCCTTTCGATTCACGCTTGTAATCCCGCTTGAACTGATTTGTCCGGTCAACCGTCCGCATTCAGGTCAGCCATCAGATCGTCCACATTCTTAAACGATTTCATGTTGACAGCACGGCGCGCATCCTTCATCGCCTGGATGGTCACTTCATCGGGAACCAGCGGTTCAAATGGGAGTGCTTTTTCTCGTGCGATACGGGTCAGCATGATGCGGAAAGCATCGGAAACAGTCAGCCCCATCGCCGCCAGAACGGCGGAAGCTTCTTCTTTGGTGTGCTCGTCTATACGCGCACGGACAACGGTATTAGCAGCCATGTCTAAATCCTCCTAAATTGAGCTACAATGTAGCTCAATTGTCGTTTACCGTCAATTCTATTAGCTCCATCTATGAGCTCCATCTTACCCCCGCAGGATGCCCTACAATACCAAGAATAGTTGATCCTTATTGCCGGATGAGGCGCGCTACGCCTATGTTTATGCCATAGCCCGGCATTCTTGTCACACTGGCACACGGATTCCAAAACCGGCAAATCGAATTGTTCCAGCAACGGCACAGAAAATAAATAAGCACCATGACAATCAACCGCATCCGAAGCTCAATGACATCGCGAAGGTGAAATTTAAGGAAAGAGTTCCACCTGGCTCTGGCAGGCCGGCCAAGCTACCTGTTCAGCGCTTCCCAACGCCATTCTTCTTGGCACTTTTCTTGGCACGTTCGGCAAATCGCGCCGCGAGAACCGCTTCCCGCTTCACGATTTCCGCCTCCACGGCCCGAACTTCCTGCATATAGGCCAGAGCTGCAGGGGACAGCGAGCGATGGTTCACTCCAGTTTTAAATGCAAATCAACAAACTGATCGGCGCGGCAGGCATTGAAAGTAAGGCATATCTGCATTACTATGCAATGTGTCAAGTGACTACAAGGAGATCGCCATGCCCACATTGACCGTTACCGCACGGGGGCAAGTGACGTTTAGAAAAGACGTGCTGCAACACCTCGGCATCAAACCGGGGGGAAAGATCGAACTGGATTTGCTGCCCGATGGCCGGGGCACGCTCAAAGCGGCCCGGCCCGCCGGAACGATAGACGGCTTCGTCGGATTGCTCGCGGGCCGGACAAAGAAAGTGGCGACTATTGAAGAAATCAGCGAGGCGAGCGCAGAAGCCTGGGCCGGCAAGGAATGAAAGTCGCTGTGGATACCAACGTCCTGGTTCGCGCTGTGGTGTGCGATGACCCGGCGGCGGCTGCCGTCGCCGCCAAGGTGTTGAACGATGCCGAATTGATCGCGGTCGCAACGCCGTGCCTGTGTGAGTTTGTGTGGGTGCTGCATAGGGTCTACGGTTTCCAGGCCGCCGACGCGGCCAGCGCGATCCGCGCACTGCTTGCCGCCGCCAACGTGGAAGCGAACCGACCTGCCGTGGAGGCTGGCCTGTCAGTCCTCGAAGCGGGTGGAGATTTCGCCGATGGCGTCATTGCCTACGAGGGGAACTGGCTCGGCGGGGAAACCTTCGTTTCCTTCGACAAAAAGGCGGTTGCGCTGCTCGCGGCACAAGGTCAATCCGCGCGCCTTTTGTGAGTCAATGGAAGCTACCGCGATCACTTGGCAACCACCCGGCATTGCGCAGGTGAAGTGAACAAATCATTCGACCGCAGACTAAATAATTAATGTGCCCCGTCCCCTTTAGAGAATGCCGTCATCGTTTCCATCGTTTGCGACCGCGGCGACCATTATCTGTCCACCGGTGTTTTTCCAGCTTGAAATTGACGTCTGTCCGGCAAGGTGTTACCTTGGTAACACTTTTTTAGACGGAGATTGCAATGGCTGTCACCACGACACTCAAACTGCCCGAACCGCTTAAAGCCCGCATCGCACCCCTGGCCAAAGCCGCAGGCAAGTCGCCCCACGCCTGGATGGTTGAAGCCCTGGAAAAACGCGCGGGACAATCCGAGGCCTACGCCGCTTTTATTGCCGAGGCGCTGGAAGCTGATCGAAAAATGACCGAGACCGGAGAAGGCTACGCCATGGAAGACGTGCATCAATACCTGCTTGCCAAGCTCGATGGCAAACCCGTCAAACGTCCCAAGCCGATCAAAATCTGATCAATGGCGGAGGTTGTCTATACCCTGCGAGCGCTTGATGATTTGGATCGGCTGCAGGATTTTCTGCTTGTAGTTGACGAACAGGCCGCCAGGAAAACCATCCTACTCATCCTTTCGGCGATAGAAGTGCTTTGCCTGCATCCCAACATTGGCGGGGGGCGTGGAAATCAGGTGCGTGAACTGGTCATCTCGCGTGGCAGCACTGGCTATCGCGCACTGTATCGCTATGACGAAATCCGCGATGTGGCGCGGGTGCTGGCGATCCGCCATCAGCGCGAGCTTGGCGGCACATAAATCAATTGTGAGGTGTGGCATGGAACGCTTTGAATATCCTGTTTTACTGAAAGCCGCCAAAGAGGGCGGTTTTATCGTGAGCTGTCGCGACTTCCCGCCTTTGATTACCCAGGGCGAAGATCACGACGACGCCCTGACCCAGGCCGCAGACGCGATGGACGAGGTGTTTGCCGCGTACATGAAACAGGGCTTGGCCATGCCCCCGTCCAGCAAAGCCCGGCGCGGCGAATATCGGGTCGCCCCGCCCGCCGAGACCGTGGCAAAGGCAGCGCTGTACGTGGCCATGCGTGAATCCGGCATCACCAAAGTGCAGTTGGCCAAACAACTCGGCGTGGACGAAAAAGAAGTGCGGCGCTTGCTCGACCCGCATTACGGCTCCAAGCTGCCGCGCATCGCCGAGGCGATTCAGCTATTGGGCAAGCGGCTGGTGATCGGGTTGGACGGGGTTTGAATCAAATCGGTGAGAGGTATCAATGTCAACGGTTGTGCATGTTGATCGTGAAGCGGCCGTGCGGATTGTCAGCTTCCGCCCGGCCAGCGAAATTGGAACGGAGGCATAGCTCGGCCGGCGTGGAATCGGTCACCTGCGCAGGCGGCCTCCCTCGAGGCGGCCCGTGACTTCACCAGCGGGACAAAATCAACAGCCATGAAAACCATACACAAACAGAACCTTCTCGCCACCATGCCGAGTTATTCACAAAATCCTGCTTGTGTATAAATTAAATCCTACTAAAATAGTACTCATTGACTTGGCGAGAGAGTAGAGATGCAGCAAACCTTAGGACGAGCTGGCGGGTCGCTGGTAATGACCGTGCCCAAAGCCTACATAGAACAAAACGGACTCCAGGAAGGGTCACAGGTTGAGCTGCAGTTGGAAGGTGCCCGCATGACCATCAATGCAACGCACAAGCTCCGTTACAAACTGGAAGATTTGCTGGCTGAAATGTCCGGTGAATTGCCGCGTGTAGAGGGCTGGGACGAAATGTAACCGGAGGGCATGGAGGCGCCTTAATGCCCTACACGCCAGATCGCGGCGACATTGTGCATCTGCAATTCGACCCCGCTTCCGAGCAGGAGATGAAAGGGCCGCATTTCGGCTTGGTAGTTAGCGCCAGGGTGTTCAACCACCTCGGATTGGCGATGATCTGCCCCATCTCGCAAGGTGAAATTCAAGGAAAAAGTGCCAGCGGTTATTCTCGATGAAGTGGCAGCACGCGTTGAAGCAATCTTGTTTGCATAGGTGGCATGTCACTGCCAAATCCCCTACAACACATGAGGTAACCCATGAACCGTAAAACTTTGATTACATCCCTTACCGCCGCACTCCTGCTGGGAGCCGCTGGCCTGGCATCGGCCCAGCAATCGGCCGCCAAGCCCCCAGGCCCTGCAACGCCGGTCGCGGATGAGGCTGCCCCAACTGCAAACGCCGATGCATTGGCCAAGCAACTGTCCAACCCGGTTGCAGCGCTTATTAGCGTGCCGTTTCAATACAACTACACCCGGACTTACGGCGATGATGGCTATCAGAACCTGTTGAATATCCAGCCCGTCATTCCGATTTCCATCTCTACGGATTGGAACCTGATATCACGCACCATTCTTCCCGTCATCCAGCAGAAAGATGTGCATCCCGGCGACACGCAATTTGGCCTCGGTGACACTACTCAGAGTTTCTTCTTTTCGCCCAAGAAACCGACCGCGTCCGGGCTGATCTGGGGCATTGGACCGGTCGCATACATACCGACCGGAACGGACGGCATCGGCGCCAATACCTGGGCGTTCGGTCCGACAATTGTTTTATTAAAACAGACCGGCCCCTGGACCATCGGTGTACTGGCCAATCAGTTGTGGGATACCAGTGGTCCGGCCGACATCAACGCGTTCTACGTGCAACCTTTCATCGCGAAAGGTCTGGGCAAGGGCAGAACCATAACCTTCAACACCGAAACCACCTACGACTGGGCCAATGACCAGTGGACCATTCCCTTCAACCTCATCTATAGCAAGGTCTCCAGGATGGGGCATCAGCTGGTGAGCAACGCCATTGGTCTCAAAGTGTATGCCGACACCCCTTATGGCAACGGCCCGGATTGGGGCGTGCGCTACGTGTTTACCCTGCTTTTTCCAAGAAAATAGGGTTCAGGGCAGCCAATCGAGGGCGCCGGCTATTTCGCAAAATCCTGGTTGGGTAGGACTTTAGGTCCTACTAAAATGGTACTTATTGCCCGTGTAGGAGAGTGAAATGCTGCAAAAATTAAGACGAGCCGGCGGGTCACTGGTCATGACCGTGCCCAAAGCCTTTATAGAACAAAACGGACTCAAGGAAGGTTCGCAGGTTGACCTGCTATTGGAAGGTGCCCGCATGACCATCAATGCACCGCGCACGCGCCGTTACCAACTGCAAGACTTGCTGGCTGAAATGCCCGGTGAATTGCCGCGTGTAACGGGTTGGGATGAATTGCAGCCGGTGGGGATGGAGGCGATCCTGTTTGCATAGCTTATTGCCGCTCGACATCTTGACGTGCCATGTACATATCACTATTGTATATACTTGGATATACAATATGGAGTCTTGGTAATGAGATTGCTGATATCGAAATGGGGTAACAGCCTGGCTGTGCGTTTGCCCGTTGAATGCACGCGCGCCGCCGGGCTCAAAGAAGGCGACAGTGTTGAGGCCAGCATTGCTGCGACGGGTGCAATCACCCTGGCAGCGAAAAAATCGTTCGACAAGGATGCTTTCCTGACGCGCATTGCCAGGCTTCATGCCTCCATGCCGATGACCGAGCCGGTGGTCGAAACTATGCGTCAAAGCGCACGCTACTGATGGTTTATGTCGATACCAGCGTGATCGTCGCGCTACTGACCGTTGAGCCAAAAACGCAGGACGTGACTGCCTGGTTTGCCGGACTGCGTGACGCGCCGACCTGTTCAGACTGGCTGCTGACCGAGTTTCACAGCGCAATTTCGATCAAGCTGCGCACGCGCCAAATATCTGCGGCCAATGCAAAGCGCGTGCGCAAAGCATTCGAGTTGTTGGTGGACGGGGGGCTACGCATGGTTCCCGTCAGTCGCGCCGCATTCAGTCAAGCAGCAATAATGACCCAGCAACACGCCCATGGATTGTGCGCAGGAGATTCCTTACATCTGGCTGTTGCCCTGGAATTGGGCGCAAGCCACATGGCCTCACTAGACGAAACTCTCGCTGCAAATGCGCAGCGCAATGGGATGGATCTGATCGGTTTGTGACAAGATCGAAAAACCTGGGCCGATTTTTTGTCAAGTCATAATGGCTTTTACCCTGACTCCGCATAGATTTTACCGGTTTGACATTGATTCTTCCTTACCATAAAGTAAGGAATATCTATTTAAAGGGAAATTTATGTCAACCGCAACCCTGACCAGTAAAGGTCAGATCACCATTCCTGCTGCGGTCAGAGCAAAGCTGGGTGTTGATGCCGGGGACCGCCTGGAATTCATTGAAGTGGCGCCCGGACGTTATGAGATGGTAGCGGCTACCCGGTCGGTGACGGCGCTTAAAGGATTGGTTCGCAAACCTGCCTCCACGGTGACCATTGAGGCGATGAATGCTGCCATTGCAACTCGTGGGGCGTCCGCAAAATGATCGGACTGGACACCAATGTGCTGGTTCGGTACGTGGCTCAGGACGACCCCGTTCAATCACGCAAAGCGTCCACCCTGATTGAATCTTTAACGGCAGAAGCACCCGGGTACGTCAGCCTGGTAGCGGTGGTCGAGTTGGTGTGGGTGCTCACCGGATGTTATGCCACTACGAAAAAAGAGATAGGTGAAGTGCTCAAGGCTTTGCTGCGTACCAAGGAACTCATTGTGGCACAAGCCGAAACCGTGTGGAAAGCGCTGCGGCAATTCCGGGACAATGACGCAGATTTCGCCGACTGCCTGATTGCGTGCTCGTGCACCGAAGCAGGATGCGACCACACCCTGACATTCGACAAGGGTGCGGTAAAGAGTTGTGGTATGAGATTGTGCAGTTGAAGGTATTGGCAGGTAGACTACTCAGCCTGGCCGCAATGGTATTTACTCTGAACCCGATTGTTGGCCCCGATTGTTGGCCCCGATTGTTGACCCAATTATTCACCAGGAGATATGCAATGACCCGCACCTTGCTTAAATTGTTCGCCATTGCCATGGCCGCCATTGTGTTGGCGCCAACGATGGCGCAGGCGGCAAGTAAACCGAACATCCTCATCATCTGGGGCGACGACATCGGTTACTGGAACGTCAGCGCCTATAACCAGGGGATGATGGGTTACAAGACACCCAACATCGATCGCATTGCCAAGGAAGGTGCGCTGTTCACCGACTGGTACGGCGAGCAGAGCTGCACCGCTGGCCGCGGTACGTTCATCACCGGCCAGTCCGCCTTCCGCACCGGCCTGCTTAAAGTCGGCCTGCCCGGAGCGAAGGAAGGCATCCAGGCGCGTGATGTCACCATTGCGCAATTGCTCAAGGCGCAGGGTTACATGACGGCGCAGTTTGGCAAGAACCACCTGGGCGATGCCGACGAGACGCTGCCCACCGCGCACGGCTTCGACGAGTTCTTCGGTTCGCTCTACCACCTCAACGCCAGCCAGGAGCCAGAGCACGTCGACTACTTCAAAGATCCGGAGATGATCAAGATGTTCGCGCCACGCGGCCTGATCCACAGCTGGGCCAACCCGGACGGCACGCAGAAGATCGAAGATACCGGCCCGCTCACCATCAAGCGCATGGAGACTATCGACGAGGAAGTTACCCAGATGACGCTGGATTACATGGCGAAAGCGAAGGCCGCGGACAAACCGTTCTTCATCTGGTGGAACGCCACGCGCATGCACATCTGGACGCACCTCAAGCCGGCTAGCCAGGGAGTGACCGGTCTCGGCGTCTATCCCGATGGCATGGTCGAGCACGATGCGATGGTTGGGCAGTTGCTCGACAAGCTGAAGGAACTCGGCATTGAGGAGAACACCATCGTCATGTACTCCACCGACAACGGCGCCGAGGAGTTCAGTTGGCCCGATGGTGGCACGACCCCGTTCCGCGGCGAGAAGAACACCAACTGGGAAGGCGGCTACCGTGTGCCGACCGCGATCCGTTGGCCCGGCGTAATCCAGCCCGGCACCATCAACAACGACATCTTCTCCCACGAAGACATGTTGCCCACGATCATGGCGGCGGTCGGCGTCCCCGATGTGAAGCAGCAACTTCTCAAGGGCATGAAGGTCGGCGACAAGACTTTCAAGGTGCACCTCGACGGCTACGACATCACCGATGCGCTGGCCGGCAAGGCGCCAGACCCACGCCACGAGAAGTTCTACTTCAACGATGACGGTTCGCTGGTCGCATTGCGCTATGACCAGTGGAAGATCGTCTTCGCCGAGCAGCGCGCGGAAGGCTTCGGTGCCTGGGAGGAGCCTTTCGTCCCGCTGCGCGTTCCCAAACTCTTCAACCTGCGCTCAGATCCGTTCGAGAAGGCGGACCATGTGGCCCTGGATTACGGCCATTGGCGCATCGACCACGTGTTCGTGTTGGTGCCCGCGCAGGCCTACGTTGGGAAATTCCTCGCCACGTTCAAGGAATTCCCCCCGAGCCAGAAGGCTGGCTCCTTCTCACTGGATGCTGTGCTGGAAACGCTTCAGACCCAAGGCGGGAGCGGCAACTAACCCGATCACTTGTTCGCCTGGGCAGTAATGCCCAGGCGAATTTGAACGGGTGAATTGGCTCATGGCACTGCCTCGAGCTCGGCGGCCAGTTCTTCAACGTAGCGCCGGTAACTAAACACCCGGCCCCGCTGCCGGTTGGTGATCTCGTCCACGACACCGATGTCTTCCAGATGGACCAGGGACTTGTTGACCGTGGCTGCTGTGAGCCCGGTGGTTTTGACGAGCGCCGCTGAGCTGGCAATGGGCTGACGCTGCAGGGCCTGATGCACCGTGAGCGCCGATGCCGCTGCGCGCCCCAGAGCCGCGATGCGATCGCGGTCCACATTCACAAGCGACAGCAACGCATTGGCCGTCGCCACGGCCTGCGTGGCGGTCTCCTCGATGCCCTGGGCAAAAAAATCCAACCAGCACTCCCAGTCCCCGTGCAGGCGAACCTCGTTCAACAACTCGTAGTACAGCGCGCGGTGGGTCTTGAAGAACAGACTTGGATACAGCATGGGCTCGCGCAGCACCCCGTCGGCCACCAGTTGCAGCACGATCAAAAGCCGGCCGATGCGCCCATTACCGTCGAGGAAAGGATGAATCGTCTCGAACTGCACATGAGCCAGTGCAGCCTTGATGAGCGGCGGTGTCGGCTCTGGCTCATCGTTGATGAATCGTTCCAACTGCTTCAGGCAATCCGCAATGGCTTCGGGCGGAGGGGGCACGAAGACCGCATTGCCGGGACGTGTTCCGCCAATCCACACCTGCGAGCGCCGCACCTCGCCCGGTGTCTTGCCGCGACCACCGGGATGGGTCAGCAGCACCTTGTGCATGTCGCACAACAACCGTGTGCTCAGTGGCAGCCCGCCCCGGAGCAGCTTCAGGCCACGCTCCTGCGCTGCCACACAACGGCTCACTTCGCGCGCGTCCTCGACCGGCACGCCGGGCTGCTCGTCGATTTCGTACAGAAGCAGGTCGGCGAGTGACGATGTTGTGCCTTCGATCTGTGAGGACAGCACGGCCTCCTTGCGCACAAAGCTGTAGAGCAACAATGCGGCATTCGGCAGCAGCGCAGTGACAGCATCGAGCCGCCCGAGTGCCAGCAGCGCCGCGTCGAAACGGCGGCGCAAGGCAGGCGACCAGACCACCGGCGGCACCGGCGGTAGCGGCGCGGGCACGAACGCCTTGAATGGCTCGCTGGCCGTTGAGACGCTAACGTAGTGGCCGGGTATGGGCCGGTGCATGGGTGTGTACGCAACCTATAATAAGGATGAGCGTTATTTTAGGTTAGGTTGTCAACGTAAATCAACGGTAAGAGTTAGTTCAGTTTCTGCGGGAGCGCGGTGGTTTGTCTTGGCGCGATGCTAAAAATCGACGCTCCCGCTACGACTCACTACCTGCGGAGAGGAGATATCCAACTGCGTCGCCGCTATCATTCAAAACCATTGTTAAAGACTGTATCCAGGACGTTTATCAACACCCCTCCGGGGTATGGGGATTCGTCGGGATCATTTGAATTGATCAGTAAGCGGACTTGAGAGATGCCTGCTGGCGCGCTGGTATGATCAATAGTGACCTTGATCACCTTCAATTCACCTGCCTGGATGGTAAATGGCGCTTGCGGTGTCCAGCTTATCCAGGGCGCTGGTGTTTGCGGGCTTATCGAGGAAACATCCAAGGCACCAGGGCCTTCATTGAGAATACCAAACGTGGTGCGCGGCTCGCCGATCGCAAGATCAAGGTTGATCCGCGGCATTAGGGTTGACAGTCCGCCCACGCGCAGATCCTTGACCGCAGTTGCGGTACTTTGCAGCTTACTCAGAATCTCGCTGACACTTGCGCCGGGATTAAGCTGCTTCAGCACTGCCCAGGCACCGGCCGCGTGCGGTGCGGCCATCGAGGTGCCGCTAAACGTCGCCGTTCCACCACCGGGCACGGCAGACGTGATGGAAGACCCCGGCGCCAGCAGGTGGATTTGCGCATAGACATTGGAAGCCGGTGCCACGGCATCTGCGTCCGTGGTATCGCCCACGCTGATTGCTGAGGAAACGCAGGCAGGCGCGAGAATGCTATCCCGCCAGCCGTTATTACCTGCGGCAATCACGGTCGGGATATTGACGGCTCTCAGCGCATCAATCGCGGCCTTGATCGAACCATTGCCTGCATCGCAGGTCGCCTGGTTAAAGAATTGCCCGCCGCCCAGGCTCATGTTGACCGCTGCGATGGCAAAACTGTTGCGCAGTTCGTATACCCGCTGCAGTGCAAGGATTTGATCCGAACTGAAACTGGCTATGCAGGGAGCGGGATCACCGCCGCAATCTGCCGGGTTTGCGAAGCGGGAAAAAACCTGGATCGAGATGAGGTTGGCGCCCCGGGCCACGCCAAAATTAGGCCCTGTACCGTCGTTGCCCGTTGCTATTCCCGCCACGTGAGTGCCGTGTTCGCAATCAGCAAGCGAAGGAGTGCAATTGATGCCGGAACCCGCGGCAGTCGAACTCTCCACCCCGCCCGGACACAGTGAAAGTACATCCGTTGCGGTGCTCGAATAACACGCTTCCGATACAACCTTGTTCCCGCCGGTGGTAAACCAGGGATGGGTTTTGTCCACCCCGGTATCCAGCACCGCGATGGTTTGCCCCGCACCGTCATAGCCTTCGGCCCAGGCCAGTGGCGATCCAATCACACTGTTGCTGCTGGCCAGGGTAGGAAAGGACAAACGGTCTTCTTCAATGCTGGTTACGTTGGGCAAGCTCGCCAGTTTGCGTAATGCGGTCGCATCCACCGTGAGCGCCAGGTAGGGGATGAAACGAAATTGCGCATGTTCCCTGAAATCCAATCCTTGCAGAGCAGAAAGTACCTGTTTACCGCGGGCCTGGATTTCCTGCCGTTGGGCCTGCCTGCCCTCTTCTGTCGGCGCCCCCTTGAACTGCGCTGGCATGGCGTAACCCACGATAACCCGCACCTTGCCGGTGTCCATTGCCCGGGTGAGCAACTGTGGCAACACGGTGCGGGTCATTGCTTGCGAACTTGAGACTGCTGCAGGCGCCGCCACAATCCCTGACGGGGCTTTGGCCGGCTCATTGAAATTCAGCGCCAATGGCCGGATACGAATTTCCGGCGATGTGCGAACGGAAATCGGGTTGGGATCATGATTGACGTTGTTGGAAGCCTTGGGGTCTGAAGCATCGAGGATTCCGCCAATGAACCAGGTGCCGTTGGCAAGGTCACCCGGCAATGCGGCCGGCGCAGTAGCCTCAAACGACCCTCCGGAGTCTATGGCCGGTATGTCGAAATTGCCCAGTGCGCGATCGGCATTGGTGATCGTCGCGTCCGTGGATGCATACAGGTTTACCAGGCTGGCACCCGACGCAACAGCGCCCACATTGTCGATTTTTACATAAACATCCAGCGCGCTGCCGGGAAGAAATGCGCCGTCATCCGCATCCACCAGTTGCAATGCGAGGTCGGTCGGCTGGGGCAAGATGTCCCAATACATCTGGATGCTGGCGACATTGACGCCGGCAATATTCTGGCCGCTGTTGCCCAATATGGCCACACCGGAAAGAGTGGTTGCCGTGCTGGTGTTGCTGGTCAAGGCAAACGTGTTTACAAACTGTCCCGCGCTGTTGAAAACATTGATACCTGCGCCGACCGGGGTAAAGGCCGTAGCGGGCTGAATGGGGTTGGTTCCCCCGGAGGTGGAACCCACATCGAGCCGCCAGGAAATATAGCCGCTACCGGCATAGGCGCTGTTTACCCAGGGCTCTGCCTGCAATGCGGAATTGACTGCGGTAACTTCAACAATGATCCGGTTGACGCCACCGGCCAGCGGAACAATTCCTTCCACTACCCTGAAGGTTCCGCCCGCAGTACCCCGCAGATTGCTGCCCCCGGTTTCACTGACCCCGTCGAATGTGTGTGCGGTTGGGCCGGCGGCACCCGATATATAAAAAGCTGTGACAGAATTTTGCACCAGGGGCGCCAGGGAAAACGTATCACCCAGAACACTGGCCCTGGTGATCTGCTCTTCGGTGAGTAAATGCGCTGCCTGGGTTTGGGCTGACGGGGCGCCCAGATGTGCCTCCGCCGCTATGCTTTCCATCGATATTTTTTCTGCGGCATGCAGTGAAAAAGCCAGGGCCGATAACAACAAAATAGCCCAGCGCCTGCATCTGTGGCTGAACGCTGCTGACTGCGTGCTGATCAAGATGAATCTGCCAACCAGCTGCCTATTCAAACCCTGCCTGCAGAATCAGATCGCTCAGGATGCTGAAATCATCCACCACTGCGGTCGCCGGGAGAATACTGGTCTGGTAGATGCCAGTTTCCAGTTCCAGGGTATCTATGTCGGTGCGTGTCACCGGTGAGGCACTAAGCTCAGTCCAGGTGGTGTCAGTACCAACGCGATAAGCCAGGCTCAGAACACTGCCGTTGCGCAAGACACTGCCGTTACGCAGGACGCTGCCATTGCGCTGGATGCGCAGGTGAATTTCGTTCGCTGCGCGGCCGTCAGGAAGATGCAGGCCAGCCGGCGCTTTCGGAACTTCCGTGCCACCTGTGGTTACTCCGCCATTGGTACTGCTCCAGGCAATCTGCGTGTCACCATTAACACCGAGCGTGACGTAGTCCCGGCCGGGGCCTCCTGCCGTTGCATCATCATCGGCGGGCACGCGCACCATCAGGCCAACGCTATTGCCGGGTACGGCGTCCAGGCTGTTAACCGTCAATTCAACCGTGAAATCGCCCCAGGTGCTCAAGCCCAGGAATACACCGTCATCGGCGGCACCCGTCCAGGTTGCATTGCTTGAATCCAGGGTCAGCATGCCGCCGTTGGTGATGCCGGCATCGACAACAGTCACCACCGCGTCCTGGGTTGGATCAAAACCGGAGTTGGCCTGCAGGGTGGTAAACGGCGTGCCCACGAACGGATCCGGGGCGGTGAGCAAGTCGGTGGGTGTGGTAAACCCGGTAGATTCATTGAGGGGGGGCGGGACCGGGGTAGCTATCCAGCTATATCCGGTCTTGGCTATCAAGAATGTATTGAGTGCGGCATCGGTGGTAAACACCGCATTCCCAAGAAGGTTCAGTTGGCCATTGCCCAGGAAAGTGAGGTTCTGCAGCTGAGTAGGTAATGCACCTTCCAGGTTGCTGTTGGGCAGCGCCAATGCGATGACATGGTTACTGCCATTGCAGGTAACCCCTTGCCAAATGCAGGCACTCGATGCCGACAACCAATTGGTTTGGTTGGTCCAGGTGGGCCCGCCCGTTTGGTTGTACAGCGCGACCAAAGCCTGGCATTCAGCCAGCGAGACATCAGTGACCAGGGAGCAGTCGAATATGGTTAAATCATCGAACCAGGCAGCATCATCGCCAACGGAACCCGAGCCGTTCTTGGCATATTGCCACTTGAGGATGTGTACCCCTGCTGTGGCTGGAGTACTGAACAACTTCCAGCCGGTATTTCCTGAGTCCGTCAAGAGCACATTGCCATCGATGCTGAAGGTCAGCAGGTCAGCGCCCGCTTCGCTGTCCACTTTGTACCAGAACCGCAAAAGGGTAGCCGGGAAACCGGGATCCGTAGTTAGCTGGATCGCCGCCTTCTGGTTATGGCCGATGGTTTGGCTGCTCATACTCCGCGCCCCGCCGTGGCTTTGGTCATCAGCACTGGTCCAGGGCACGTCAGCGCCGGCAGGAAATGAAAAAGGTTCCAGCCAGGGTGATGGGAAACGGTCTGCCTCCTGTGCGTTGTAGGTCTCGAAATTCAGTACGGGAGTCCCGGCATCCAATGGGTCGATGATGTCATACACGTCGGGAAAGCCGTCACCATCGTCATCCGTATCGGCATTATTGCGCAGGCCATCGCCATCGGTGTCGGCCGTTTCCGTGGCATCGAAATCAAACTGATCGGTCGGCGTGGTCGTGCCGTCATTGTCGGCATCGGTATCCGCGAAATCGGCAGTTAAGTCGCCATCCAGATCAAAGTAATTTGAAGCATCTGCATCAAAATGATCGAGGGTGTTGCCCGCACCATCATGATCCGCATCGGCCGTTTCGGTGGATTTCTGCGGAAAGGCATCACTGATGTCGGCAGTAAGGTCGCCGTCGTCATCCGTGTCGGCATTGTCGCCGGTCAGGTCGCCGTCGATGTCGCGCCATTCGCCGGCATTAACTGGAAATGCATCCACTGCATCTGGAACGCCATCACCATCGGTGTCGGTATCGCCGGATTGATTGATAATGGACAGGGTGATATCCCGCGATCCAGTAAGGGTAGTGGCTGAATCCACCACGGGAAAATCAGCAGACTGCGTTTGCCCCACCAGAATAATTTTGCCGGAAGCATTGACCGCCACGCCACTCGTAGCCTGCACAAATTGATCCGTGCTGCCGCCCAGGTAGGTCGAAAAAGCCAGCGCGCCTGCGGGGGTAAACTTGGACAGCACAAGTTTTCCGTCACCCGAAAGTGAGGCCTGCCCGGCCAGGGGATTGAGCAAAGGGTAGTCGGTGGCGTGGGTCCAGGCCGCGACATAGATGTTGTTACTGGCATCGATGGTCAGCGATGGAAACCCGCTTTCTGCCTGGCTGCCGCCAAAGAAAGTAGAAAAAACGATGCCCGGGCTTACCGGGTTCAGCTTGGTGACAAACAGGTCCACCGCACCCGACTCTGAGCTCCCATTCCTGAACTGAGCCGTGTTCTGTGGCACACCCAGGTTGGTCTGCGTCGCGTTCAGGGTGGGATAGCTCAGCGAATTCACCACACCGATAACGACGATATTTCCTGCGCTGTCCACTTCGATGTCCGCCGGGAACATCCCCAGCGAAAACCCATCCGGGGCCACGCCTAGCCCGGCCGGCAAATAATAGGGTGCCGTTGGGCCGAAATAGGTGGAAAAAACCAGGGTTGATGTATCCGGATCAATTTGGGAAACCGTCATCACGCGGGCAGATGGCATTTTCGTTAGCTGGATCGGGGTAACGAGTGGAAAATCGCTCATTCCTGTCAGGCCCAGGACATAAAGGTCTCCATTACCGCCAATGGACACACCACGCAAAGCTTCCGCCGAAAAACCGTCCTTGATTGAGCCACCGAGGCAACTGGCAAACTCCAGGGTTCCTGTCGTTCCGAACAGGGCGACAAATCCATCGCTGTTTTCGTTCCCAGTCACAACACAGGTTTGACCCGTAATGGGAAAAGTTTCGGGGAAGCCACTGCCCTTGCCGCTCATGCCCGTTACCGCAACTTTACCCGCGGCAGAAACATCGAGTCCCCGCAAAAAATAGTTGGGACTGGAGGTGTCGCCAATCTGCAA
>Ga0315271_10000978_pt1 | contig 16863 bp, 9 predicted proteins | sample C3_top_MG_FD_204664 | JGI IMG/M metagenome (GOLD analysis project Ga0315271, IMG submission 204664) | Sediment microbial communities from Yellowstone Lake, YNP, Wyoming, USA - C3_top | ecosystem: Environmental > Aquatic > Freshwater > Lake > Sediment | place: USA: Wyoming | collected 2017-08-01
CCCAGATCATCGCCGTCAAGCTCGGCGACCTGATCGAGCAGACGAGCATCGGCGGCGGCGGGCTCCTCCTCATCTCGATCGTGATCACGCTCGTGGTCGGCATCATCCTCCCGAAGGCCATCGCGAAGTGGGCGCTCCTCGCGCCGATCTTCATTCCCCTGTTCATGCACCAGGGGATCGACCCCGCGGCGGTGCTCGCGGCCTACCGAGTTGCCGACTCGCCGATCAACGTCGTCAATCCGATCATGGCGTACTTCCCGCTGATCGTGATCTTCGCGGCGAGGTACGACCGCAACTCCGGCATCGGCACCGTCATCGCGCTGATGCTCCCGTACTTTGTCCTGGCCATGGTGGTGTGGACGGTCTTCTTCCTCGGCTGGTTCGCGCTCGGGCTGCCCTGGGGCATCTGATCCGGTCACGCTCCGGCGGCGTGGATGCCGCCGAACTGCCGAGCGGCCGCGGTTTCGGCGTCCGCTCAGGGGGTTGAGTCTGGTGCGTCGGTGTCACGGTCGACGCCGTGGTCTGTTGTGCGCGTGACCAGCCGGTCGAGGCCGCCGACGACGGCGCCCGCGACCGGGTCGACGATCTGCTCGCGGATCTGCAGGTACGTGGTCACGACGATGTCGCCCGACGCCACGCCCACGCCGATCGCGAACGCGGTCAACAGGGCGTCGGCGAGCAGTGAGACCTGGAGGACCGCGGATGTCGCCAGCATCGCGCGCACGATCGTCAGGCCGGGCAGGAGCACCAGGACGGCAGGTACCGCCCACAGGGTCCACGGCGCGTGCATCTGGCGAGCGAAGAGGCGGCTGAGCACGCCCACGACGAGCGCGGCGACCAGCACGTCGCCCACGAGCGCGAAGGTGGTCACCAGGCCCTCGCCCACGAGCGTCGCGAGCGCCCCCACGAGCGAGCTGGTCAGGAGCACCTTGGTCGGCACGCCCAGGCCGATTGCATAGAACGCCACAGCCACAGCGCTCGCCGCCACGAGCACCCAGAGTGGCCAGGACGTGGCGCCTTCGAGCGAGATGATGAGGCGGATCCCCATGTTCGATGCCACCGTGAGGACCGTGCCGAGGCTGCCCGCGACGGCAGCGCCGAAGAGCAGCGCCTCAGCGAGCCGGGCGGTCCCCGAGACGATGGAGCGGTCCATGAGGTCACGCATGCCGGCGACCAGGGTCGAGCCGGGCAGGAACCGCAGGATGGCGCCTGTCAGGACGAGGCTGGCGTTCGGCAAGAGGCCGAGGCCTGCCAGCAGGGCGACGAGCGCGGTCGTGACCGCGACCCCGGCGGCCGTCTGGAACAGCGGCGGCAGGCGGGTCCGCTCGACGCCGACGACGACCGGCTGGACGAGAATCCCCACCGCGAGCGTGGCGAGCGCGTCCACGTACGAGCCGCCGAACAGGACCGCGAGACCTGCGGCGGACGCGCCGGCGGCGGCCACCAGGGCCCAGCTCGGGTAGGGCACGCGGGTCGCCGCGGCTGCGTCGAGGGCCTTCTCCGCGGCGGGGAGGCCGAGGCGACCCTCAGCGACCTCGTTCGCGACATCGGAGACCGCGGCGAGTTTGGCGTAATTGGTCTGCCAGCTGGGAACCGCGCGCATCGCGGTTGTCGGGAGCGCGCCGCCACCCTGGACGAACGAGACCATGACGATGGAGTAGGTGACGAGCGCCTCCGCGCCCGGGAGACCGAGGCCCCGCAGGAGCCGACGCATTGAGCGCTCCGTGTCCGTGGTCTCGGCACCGCTCTGGAGGAGCAACACCCCGGTCCGGAGGGCGACCTCGACCGCGCGGGCGGCGTACGCGTCCGCGGGCACCTTGCCGAGCGCCTGCGCGGCCGACGCGAGGCTGCCCTCAGAAGCCGATTGCACGGACGATCTCCCTTCCACGGGCCGGGATTGTCGCACGGTCGTCGACGAGACAGACCCAATTGGCTGGTCCCGATTGGGAACACTTGTTCCATATGTGACGAGTCGCTAAACTCGGGCTGTGCCCCAAGACCGAATCGTCGTGCGCGGAGCGCGCGAGCACAACCTCAAGGACGTCAGCGTCACGTTCCCGCGCGACCGCCTCGTGGTCATCACGGGGCTGTCCGGCAGCGGCAAGTCGAGCCTTGCGTTCGACACGATCTATGCCGAGGGCCAGCGCCGCTACGTGGAGAGCCTGTCCGCGTACGCCCGGCAGTTCCTCGGCCAGATGGAGAAGCCGGACGTCGACCAGATCGACGGGCTCAGCCCGGCCATCTCGATCGACCAGAAGGGCGCGTCGCGGAACCCGCGGTCCACGGTCGGCACGGTCACCGAGATCTACGACTACCTGCGCCTGCTGTTCGCGCGCATCGGCCACCCGCACTGTCCCGCCTGCGGCCGGGAGATCGAGCGCCAGACCGTCCAGCAGATCGTGGACCAGATCCTGGGCCTGCCGGAGGGGACGCGGCTGCTCGTCCTCGGCCCGCTCATCAAGGACCGCAAGACCGAGGGCGATCGCGTCTTCGAGGGCGCGCGCAAGCAGGGCTTCGTCCGCGTGCGCGTGGACGGCATCGCGTACGACCTGACCGAGGCGCCCACGCTGGACAAGTACAAGCGCCACACGATCGAGGTCGTGGTGGACCGGTTCATCGTCCGCCGCGCGGACGTGCCCGAGGGATGGGCGACGGACGCGCTCGGCCGGCCGGTGGACCCGGAGACCGGTGCGGTGACCCCCGACCCGGATGCCGCGCGCCTCGCGGACTCGGTCGAGACGGCGCTGCGCCTCGGCGAGGGCGTGATGGTCGTCGCCCCCGTCCTGCGCGATGGAGAGGCCCCAGCGTTCGAGGAGCGCCGCTACAGCGAGCGGTACAGCTGCCCGTACGACGGGACCACGATCGACGAGCTGGAGCCCCGCAGCTTCTCGTTCAACTCGCCGCACGGCGCGTGCCCCACGTGCACCGGGCTCGGCACGCAGCTCGTCATCGACCCTGACCTGATCATCCCGGACAAGCGCAAGAGCATCCGGGCCGGCGCCCTGGCCCCGTGGAACAAGATGCCCACGGAGATCAGCTGGCGGATGAAGATCACGGACGCGGTGTTCAAGAGCCGTGATTGGTCGATCGACACGCCGGTGGGGGACTTGCCGGCCGAGGCGCTGCAGTACCTGCTCTTCGCGCCGAAGGACGAGAAGGTCGTCGTGCGCTACCGGCACGAGCGCGGCGAGAACTCGTACGTCGCCACGTTCGAGGGCGTGGTCACCAATCTGGAGCGGCGCTTCAAGGAGACGGAGTCGGAGTACATCCGGACCGAGCTCGAGAAGTTCATGGTCACCAAGCCATGCCCCACGTGCAAGGGCCAGCGCCTCCGCCCGGAGACGCTCGCGGTCACGGTGGACGGGAAGAACGTCGCCGAGACGTCCCTGCTCTCGGTCACGGACGCGCTCGACTGGGCCGCGCTGCTGATGGACCGCATCACCGAGCGCGAGCAGACCATCGCGCGCCAGGTGCTCAAGGAGATCGTGGCGCGCCTCGGGTTCCTCGTGGACGTGGGCCTCGACTACCTCACGCTCGACCGCGCGAGCATCAGCCTCTCGGGCGGGGAGGCGCAGCGGATCCGGCTCGCGACGCAGATCGGGACCACGCTCATGGGCGTGCTCTACATCCTCGACGAGCCGAGCATCGGCCTGCACCAGCGTGACAACGCCAAGCTGATCGCCACGCTCACGCGCCTGCGCGACCTCGGCAACACCGTTCTCGTGGTCGAGCACGACGAGGAGACCATCCGGACCGCGGACTGGGTGATCGACATCGGCCCGGGCGCGGGCGAGCACGGTGGCGAGATCATCGCGAACGGCCCGCTCGAGGCGACCCTCGCGGAGCCGCGCTCCATTACCGGCGCCTTCCTGCGTGGCGAGCGGTCCGTGGCCATCCCCGAGCACCGGCGGCGAGGCAACGGCAAGCACCTCGTCGTCCGCGGCGCCCGCGAGCACAACCTGCGGAGCGTGGACGTGAAGTTCCCGCTCGGCACGTTCATCGCGGTGACCGGCGTGAGCGGCTCGGGCAAGTCCACGCTGGTGGACGAGGTGCTCTACAGGGCGCTGGCGCGCGACCTCTCCGGCGCCCGCGAGCCCGTGGGCGCGCACGACGCGGTCGAGGGCGTCGAGCACATCGACAAGATCATCGAGATCGACCAGAGCCCCATCGGGCGCACGCCGCGCTCGAACCCAGCCACGTACGTCGGGCTGTTCGGGCCCATCCGAGAGCTCTTCGCCGGGACGCCGGACGCCAGGGTCCGCGGCTACCAGCCCGGCCGGTTCAGCTTCAACGTGAAGGGCGGCCGCTGCGAGAACTGCAAGGGCGACGGGATCATCAAGATCGAGATGCAGTTCCTACCGGACGTGTACGTCCCGTGCGAGGTCTGCAAGAGCAAGCGCTACAACCGCGAGGCGCTCGAGATCCACTACAAGGGCCGCTCGATCGCGGACGTGCTCGAGATGACCGTCGAGGAGGCGCTCCACTTCTTCGACGCCGTGCCCAACGTGCGCAACAAGCTCCAGACCCTGTTCGACGTGGGGCTCGGCTACGTCCACCTTGGCCAGCCGGCCACGACGCTCTCCGGCGGCGAGGCGCAGCGCGTGAAGCTCGCGACCGAGCTCTCGCGGCGGGCGACCGGCAAGACGCTCTACCTGCTCGACGAGCCCACGACCGGCCTCCACTTCGCCGACGTGGACAAGCTGCTCCACGTCCTCCACCGGCTCGTGGACAACGGGAACACGGTGCTTGTCATCGAGCACAACCTCGACGTGATCAAGACCGCGGACTGGATTGTGGACCTCGGGCCGGAGGGCGGGCATCGGGGCGGCATGGTCATCGCGGAGGGAACGCCGGAGACGGTCGCCGAGACGGCCGGGTCCGCCACTGGCGAGTACCTCGCGCGCGTGCTCCGCGGCGAGCCGCTGGTGCCGCTCTCGGACGTGACGTTCTCCGACGAGGCGGGCCGGCCGGGGATCAGCGCCAAGCCGGCGCTCCCGCTGCCCGAGATGGTCTCGGCGCGCAAGCGCGTGGCGGCAGCACGATCGGCGGGCGAGCGCTAGGACGAATCGGGGATCCGGGCCACCTCGCCCAGCGTCGCCACACGTTCTACGATGGCGCCATGCCCGATATCGAGTACGCCTTCCTGGCCGACGCGGCCGAGACCAACCCCGGTCACAAGTTCCATGTGCTCGGCGGCGGCATCACGCGCATCGGCGGCCCATCGTTCCCGCTCGTCCACCCGCACCTCGCGCTCGTCGTCGGGCTGCTCGTCACGGCGCCCGAGACCAAGCGCGAGCACGAGCTCGGCATCGTCCTGCTCGACCCCGATGGCGGCGAGGTGACGTCAGCCAAGGGCTCGCTGGTCGCGCGCGGCCACGACGACGGGCGCGACAACATCGTCACGTTCAGCGTCGACCTCTATGGGATCCGCTTCCCGTCACCCGGCGACTACTCGTTCCGGGTCCTGGTCAACGGCTCGGAGCGCAAACGCCTCGGGCTGCTGCTCGTGCGAGCAGGCGGCGACGGCGGCATCCAGATCTCCCCGGCGGAGTCGTGACCGGCGCTCACCACAGACGCCCCGCGCGCCCGACCGGTCCTGCGCGCCACGAGCGACCGGCGATCGACGAGGCGGCGCTCGTTGCCGCTCGAGCCGCCGACCGCATGGTTGACGCGGCCCGTCAGGTCGGTCACGGCCGCTGGACCGCCTATCTCGAGCCGCTGCCGGACCAGCTGCGCGACGGCGAGATCAGCGAGCTGCGCAAGGTCGGCTTGCGCGCCCGCGCCGCGTACGGCCCGAAGGACTCCGTCCGCGACGCGCTCCCCGCGAGCGTGACCGAGCCGTTCCTCGACGCGATCGACAAGATGCTCAAGGAGCTGGCGAGGCGCGAGCTCGCCGGGTAGGGGTTCCTTGTCGGCGGTCGTCCCCGCCTTTCGCGGACGCGAATCTAGGGACACCTCCGCCTGAAGACCCTGTCGGACCCACGGCACCGACGACTGGCTCGTCAGTAGATGAGCGGCAGCATCCTGCGCGTCTTGGCGCGATAGGCCGGGTACCCCGGGTAGCGCTGCTCCAGCCAGACCTCCTCGCGGGCCGACTTGAGCGTGAAGAACACGAGCAGCACGATGGAGCCCGCGAGCGCGGTCACGAGCGCCTGCATCGCGAGGCCATAGCCGAGCGCGCCGATCACCAGCCCGCCGTAGATCGGGTGGCGCACGAGCCGGTAGACGCCCGTGCTCACGAGCTCGCTGCCGTCGCGGGGGTGGGGGAGCGCGGTCAGTCCCTTGCCGAGGCTGCGGACGCCCAGGAGCGCCATCACCCCGCCCGCGAGCATGAGCAGCATGCCCACGGCGCTGAGCGCGATCCAGCTGAAGTCCGCGAACGGAGCCTCGGTGAGCCCCGCGAAGAAGATCGCCACGAGGATCAGGCCCTGGATGAGGACCCAGCCCTCGCCGCGACGCCCAAGGCTCGGCAGGGAGCTCATGCCGGCTCGGTCGCGGCGGGGGCCGTCCGCTGCGCCCGCCACTCGTCGCGCAGGATCGCCATGCGGGTCACGTCCACGTACTCGCCTTCGCGGTACACCGCGCGCCGGAGCGTCCCCTCGTAGACGAAGCCCACGCGCTCGTACACGCGCCGGGCGCCCGGGTTGATCGCGTAGACGTCGAGCCAGATGCGCTCGAGCCGGAGGCCGTCGAAGCCGAAGCCGACAAGCGCCCGCAGGATGTCAGTGCCATGCCCCTGGCCGCGGTCGTCGGGGTGGCCGATGGCGATGCCGAGCATCGCGTTGCCGTTGGCGAGGTCGATCTCGTGCAGCCCGCAGTTGCCGATCGGGCGGTCGTCCTCGAGAAGGCACGCAACGAACAGGTACTCGCCGTTGCCCTGGCGCTCGAGCATGCCGTCGAACCAGCGCTCCTCGCCCACGAGCGACATGGGCGCGCGCATCGCGAGCGTGCGGGACGTCCGCCAGTCGTTGAACCACGCCACGAAGCGCGGGATGTCCTCGCGCTCGGCCGGGCGCAAGAAGACTCGGCCATGCTGGATCTGCGGCTCGGTGCCGTCTCGACGGGTCCCCATGGCGCAAAGTCTACGCGGCCCGGCGGCGCTCACCCAGGCCGAGTTCGTCCGCGTCAAAGCCTTCGAGGAGGAACCGCGACGGCGCGGCCGGGTCGAACAGCAGCGTGAGCGAGCGACGGGCACGCGTCCAGGCGACGTAGGCGAGGCGGCGCTCCTCTTCCAGCGCACGCTCCGGCTCGGTCGCGTCCGAGATGGACCTCCGGCCCGGGAACCCGTCCGCGAGCACCACGACGTGGTCCCACTCAAGGCCCTTGGTCCCGTGCGCCGTCGCCAGGGTGAGCGGCGCGTCGTCGCGACGGAGGTCGTGGAGCCGCTCGCGGAACCGCGTCACGGCGTCCCGCAGTGCGTCGAGGGAGGGGAGGGGCGCCGCCCAGCCGAGTAGGGCGGTCGCGAGATCGGCCTCGGTCGGCTCGTCCGGGTTCTCGGGGGGTTGCGCCAACTCCGCGGCTCGGCACTCGGCCCGGAGGTGAGCCAGCGCGACCAGCGGGTGCGGCTGGTTGGCGTCGGCAGCGCGATCGAGAAGTCGGTCAAGGCGCGCGTCCTCGATCGGCAGGGCGAGGTCCGGTGCCCGGAACGCCCAGCCGCGATCCACGGCGACGACCACCGGCACCAGCAACTCGCGGTTGGTTCGGGCGAGGACGGCGCGGGTGGAGCCGTCGTCCGGCCAGGACGCCATCGCGCGCGCCACGCGGATCACGTCGTCGCTCGCATCCGGCGCCAGAACGAGGCGCCCAGCGTTCTTCGGCCCGGCCACGATCCGCTTCGCGAACCGCTCGTTGTTGTGCTCGACGAGCCGCACCGCCCGTGCGACCACCGGCGGCGGGCAGCGGTAGTTCGTCTCGAGGTCCACCCGACGCAGGCCGGGCAGCGCGGCGGCGAGGCTCAACACGCGACGCACATCAGCCAGTCGCCAGCCGTACACGGTCTGGTCGTCGTCACCGACGAGCGTCACGTTCCGCCGGTCGCCCGCGAGCAGCACCGCGAGGTCGAGCTGGGTCCGGTCGAGGTCCTGCGCCTCGTCAACCAGCAGCTCGGCGCACCGACCGCGCCATCGCGCGAGCGTCGCCCCGTCCGCCTCGAGGAGCCGCAGCGCCCGAAGCACGAAGTCGTCGAAGTCGATCTCCCCGTCGTCGCGCAGCGCGTTCTCGTACGCCACCCACGCGCGCGCCACGGGGCCCGCCGCCTCGTCCGCGGCCACCTCGTCTGGACTCACCCGCAGGTCGAGCTTCAGCCGGCTGAACGCGAGGTCGAGCCGCCCGCGGTCCGCCGCCGGCATCTCGGGCCAGAGCGCCCGCACGACCGCGTCCCGGTCCGCGAGCGCGGTGACGTCCACGCCCGCCTCGGCGAGGACCTCCCGCCCGAGCGCGTGGAACGTGCGCACCCGCACCCCGCCCTCGCCCGACGCGCTCGCCCCCAGCGGCTCGAGCGCCGCGTCCAGCCGTTCGACCAGCTCCTCGGCCGCGCGCTTGTTGAACGCGACGACCGTCACCGTCCTCGGGTCCGCCCCGCCATCCACGAGCCACGCGACCCGTGTGACGAGCGTGGTCGTCTTCCCGCTCCCCGCGGGCGCTACCACCAGCACGGGACCGGGCGGTGCGGTCGCGGCAGCGCGCTGGTCTGGTGCGAGTCTGGCGAGGCGCTCGGCGACGCTGGAGTGCATGCGGAGAGCATGGCTTCCTCCACTTATCCGGCCCTTGCCGAAGGTGCCGGGGGCGATCGGTCACGCGCGAACGGGCCGCCCGGCACCCGACTTCGGTCGTTGGCCGCCGAGGTTCCCGTCCCGACCGGCACGCGCCCGGCGGGCGACCTGGGCCGCACCATGGGACCCGGCGCCTGAACGAACGCATGCCCGCACGCCCTGCGCCGGAGAACGCCCCTCATGCCCTCCAAGGTCACGGTCGAGGTCCGCGGCTCGGTCGCCTGGATCACGATCAGCAACCCGCCGGTCAACGCGCTCACGTCCTCGCTCATCGGCAAGCTCTCGGCCGCGCTCGACGCCCAGCAGTCGCCGGCCGTCCGGTGCGTCGTCATCCGCAGCGCCCCGGGCGAGCGCGTGTTCTCCGCCGGCCACGACGTGCGCGAGCTGCCGCGCAACGGCCGCGACCCGCTCACCTATAACGATCCCCTCCGCAAGATCGTCCGCCAGATCGAGACGCACCCGATGCCGGTCATCGCCATGGTCGAGGGCAGCGTCTGGGGCGGCGCCTGCGAGTTGGTCCTCTCGTGCGACCTGATCGTCGCCGCGTCCGAGGCGACCTTCGCCATCACCCCGGCCCGCCTCGGCGTCCCGTACAACCTCTCGGGCACGCTGAACCTGATGAAGGTCGCGGACATGCACTTCGTCAAGGAGATGCTGTTCACGGCCCAGCCCATCTCGGCGGGGCGCATGGCGGCGCACGGCGTCCTGAACCGCGTCGTCCCCGTTGAGGAGCTTGAGGGCACGACAGCCGACCTCGCGGCCGACATCGCCTCGGGCTCGCCGCTCGTCCACCAGACGATGAAGGAAGAGCTGCGCGTCCTCGCCAACGCCCACCCGATGACGCCCGAGGCGCACGAGCGGATCCAGGCGCTGCGTCGCGAGGTGTACGACAGCAAGGACTACCAGGAGGGCCTGCGCGCCTTCGACGAGAAGCGCCGCCCGACATTCGGCGGCAGCTGAGGCCTGTCGCGCGCTCTTCGCCGGGCCGCTGGGTGGCCCTGCCGACGGTCGAACCGGCGAATGGACCGCGGGCCCGGCCCGATCATGGGCCGCGGACCACGTCAGCCGCCAACCGGGCCACTCGATTGGCCCGTTCGACGGGGCACCCGCCCGTTGGGCCGCCCGCCCGCCCGTTGGGCCACGCCCCCGCGAACCCGGAGCCACGGTGATCTTGGAGCGGACGGCCGAACCTGACGCAATCTGACGCGCCCTGCCGGACAATGGTCCCGTGACCCCGGAGCTCGCCGCCACCCTCGCCAACCTGCCCGATCGCCCGGGCGTGTACCTCATGAAGGACGCGCACGGCACGGTCCTCTACGTCGGCAAGGCGCAGAGCCTGCGCCAGCGTGTCCGCAGCTACTGGCAGAAGCAGGCGCCCGGCGGCGAGGCCCACCGCATCCGCCAGGCGATCGATCGCGTCGTGGACCTCGAGGTCACCGAGGTGGACAGCGTGAGTGAGGCGCTGCTGCTCGAGGCGAACCTCATCAAGCGGTACAAGCCGCGGTTCAACGTCCGGCTCAAGGACGACAAGAGCTACCCGTACATCAAGGTCACGCTCGCCGACGACTTCCCGCGAGTCGAGCGCACGCGCAAGCTCCCCAACGACGGGAGCCGGTACTTCGGGCCGTACGCGAGCGCGTCCAGCGTGGACGAGGCGATGAACCTGGTCCGGCGGCTCTTCCCGTTCCGCACGTGCACCATCGACATCAAGGAGGGCAAGCGCGCCCTGCCGCGGCCCTGCCTGCTGTACCACATCAAGCGCTGCCAGGGCCCCTGCATCGAGGCGATCGACCGGACCGCCTACCGCGCGGACATCGCCCAGGTCGAGCTGTTCCTCGAGGGCAACGCGGACGCCGTGGTGGACGGGCTCGAGCACCAGATGGGCTTCGCGGCCGAGCGCCAGGAGTACGAGCGCGCGGCGGTCCTGCGGGACAAGATCCGGGCGATCGAGCGGACGATGGAGAGCCAGAAGATGGCCGCCTTCGCGCGGACGGAGCTCGACCTCGCCGCGATGGCCCGCAACGGCGACCAGGCGGCGGTCCAGCTGTTCGTCGTGCGCAACGGGAAGATGGTCGGGCGGGACGTGTTCTTCCTCGACGTGCCCCGTGAGACCGCCGACGACGAGGTGCTCGAGAGCTTCCTCGAGCAGTACTACGCCCGCGCCACGAGCGTCCCGCGCGAGGTGCTGGTGCCGCGCGCCCTGGCCGACACCGCCGACCTCGAGGCGTTCCTCGCGGGCAAGCGGGGCACGCAGGTCCACATCCGCACGCCCCAGCGGGGCGAGAAGCGCGAACTGATGGAGCTCGCCTCGCGCAACGCGTCCGAGGCGCTGGCGCGCGAGGCGGCCCGCTGGCTCGCCGACGAGGGCAAGACCCTGGGCGCGCTCGAGGAGCTGGCTGGGGCGCTCGGCCTCGCCGGCCCGCCCATGCGCATCGAGTGCTACGACATCAGCAACTTCCAGGGCGCCGAGTCCGTGGGCTCGATGGTGGTCTTCGAGGAGGGCAAGCCCCGCTCGGGCGAATACCGCCGGTTCAAGATCAGGACCGTCGAGGGCTCGAACGACTTCGCGAGCCACCAAGAGGTGCTCCGCCGCCGGTTCCGGTTCGCGGGCAACGGCAAGGAGGGCGACGAGGAGGCGCGCCGCTGGGCGATGCCGGACCTCGTCATCATCGACGGCGGGCGCGGGCAGGTGTCGGCGGCCAAGCAGGTCCTCACCGAGATCGGCCTCGGCGACCTGCCGATGTGCGGTCTTGCCAAGGAGCGCGAGGAGCTGATCCTGCCCGACCGCGAGGAGCCCGTCGTGCTGCCGGTGACCTCCCAGGCGCTGTACATGGTCCAGCGGCTCCGCGACGAGGCGCACCGCTTCGCCATCACGTACCACCGGAGCCTGCGGAACCGCAAGACCGTCCGCTCAGCGCTCGACGACCTGCCGGGCGTCGGGCCGAGGCGCAAGCGCGAGCTGCTCAAGGTGTTCGGGTCGGCCAAGCGCGTCCGCGATGCGCCGGTGGAGCAGATCGCCGCGGTCCCGTCGATCGGCCGGGCCCTCGCCGCCAAGATCAAGGCCAATCTCGAGTCCTGATGCATCTGGCGCCCGCCGGCGCCCGCGAGGAGCATCGGCGACGGCCGGGGGATTCCGCTGGGCCCGGTCGCGACACGTTTCGGCTCGTGAGGCGTCTGCTGGTCGTAGCGTTCCCGGGAGGCGAGGCGATGGACGGCGATCGGCACGAACTTGGCTTGGAGCGGCGCGTCACGCGCCTCGAGTCCAGAGTCCGCGAGCTCGAGCTGCTGCTTGAGCTCCCGAGCGACGCGGCCACCTCTACTCCGCCCCAGCCAGCCGCGCCCCCCGGGCCGCCCCCGGCGCCCGCCCTGTGGCGCTACGAGCCGCACCGCGAGCCTGGTCCCGCACTTCCGCCGACTCGCCCGGGTGGGTTGTGGGGCGTCACGCCCGCTCCCGCTCGCGCCCTGCCCGTGCCGACCGCCACGCCCGCTGCGGGCTCGTCAGCCGCGCTCGCCCGTTCCGCGCCCGCGCCCTCGCCCGTCCGATCTCCGATGCCCGTCGACCCGACCGTAGTCCCCGGCTGGGCGCAGCGACAGACGAACGCGCCCGCGAAGCCCGCGATCAACCTCCGCGACCTCGAGGAGCGGTTCGCCGGCCGCGCCCTCGCCTGGATCGGCGGGTTCGCCCTGGTGGCCGCGGCGGTGTTCTTCATGAGCCTCGCCTTCAGCCGCGGCTGGGTCACCGAGCCCATGCGGGTCGTGATCGGCCTGGTCGGCGGGGCGGGCGTCCTGAGCCTCGGGGCCCTCTCGTTCGACCGCCGGAACCCGCTGCTCGGCAACGTGCTGACCGCCGTCGGCCTCGGCGTCGTCTCCATCTCGCTCTTCGCAGCCACCCGGCAGTACGCGCTCGTCTCGCCCGAGTTCGGCCTGGCCGGCGCGCTCGTCGCAGCGATCGCCGCAGCCGTCGTCGCGGTCCGGTACGACGCCCGGGAGGTCGCCGCGTTCGGGCTGGTCGCGGCGCTGATCGCCCCGCCGGTGATGGGTGCCTCGCCCACGACCCTGACCCTGCTGTTCGTCGCGGTCACGCTGATCGGCACGACCGCCATCGCGCTGTTCCGGTCCTGGCGGTGGCTGCCGTCGATCGCGTTCGTGCTGGCCGCCCCGCAACTCGCGAGCTGGCTCGCCGGTGGTGCCGACACGGCGCAGGCGCTGGTCGCCCTCACGGGGTTCTGGCTCGTCAATGTCATCGCCGCGGGCGGCGAGGAGGTCCGGATCCGCCGTGACGACCTCCGCCCGTCGAGTGCCACGCTCGTGCTGGCCAACGCGGCGTTCCTCACGTGGGGCGGCTACGCCGTCCTCGACGGGGGCCTGCACGTCTGGATGGGCACGTTCGTCGCCCTCGCTGCCCTGGCGCACCTCGCGATCGGCGCAGCCTTCCTGCGCCGGCAGGGCCTCGAGCACCTCTTCGGCAACCTCGTCGCCGGCACGGGCATCGCCCTGCTGGCGCTGGCCGCCTTCGAGCAGTTCGGCGCGGCGCTGGTCCCGGTCGCGTGGGCGGCCGAGGGCGCGGCGCTGGCCTGGCTCGCTGCCCGTCGGCGCCACGTCTGGTCGGCGCTGAGCGCGGCATTGCTCGGGGCCATGGCCGTGGCGCACCTCGTGCTCGTCGAGTACCCGCTCACCGAGTTCGTCCGCGGGCCGGTCGCGACGAGCGCGTGGCAGCACCCGGCGGCGGCTGCGCTGGGAGCGGTCATCGCGGCGATCGCCGTTGCCGGGTGGTTCGCCCACGTGGGCTGGATCCGTTCGCTGCTGGTCGCCGTGGCGTCCGCGCTGGTCGGCTACGCCGCGGTCTTCGAGGTGGCCGGGCCGTCGCTCGCGACGACGTGGGTCGTCGTCGGCGTCGCGGCCATGCTCGTCGACGTCGCGGTGATGCGCGCCGGCACCCGTGCCGATCTCGAGGGGCTCGGCGCCATGGTCCGCGTCGGCCTCGGGACCTGCGCTGCCGGCGCTCTCGGTCTCCTCGCGCTCGGCCACATTGTCACGATCGACTACCCGATCGCCCAGGCGACGCTGCGCGCGGCGCCGTTCTCGGACGCGCCGTGGCCGCACTTCGCCCTCGTCCCGGTCGTGGCCCTGCTGGCCGCCGCCGTGGTCGTCGGGTGGGCCTGGCCCTCGCGCCTCGTCCGAACGGCGTTCGCGGCCGCCGGCGCGCTGCTGATCGGCTATGTCCTGACGTTCGAGACCGCTGGCGCCCTCCTGATCGCCCTCCTGTGGGTGGTCGGGTTCGCGGTCGCCGAGCTCGACCCGCTGATCGCACGCCTGCAGACCCGCAAGGACCTCGCCTTCCTCGATCGGTGGGAGCCGGGAGCGTGGCTCGGGACCGCTGCTGGCGCGTGGCTCGGGTTCACCGCGATCGCGGCGCTCATCGGCGTGGAGTACGCCCCCGGGCGCCTCACTGGGCCTGTCCCGGCCGCGCCGTACGCCGGTGAGCCAGCGCTCGCGCTTGCCATCGTGCTCGTCGGCCTCGCCCTGCTCGCCGCTCGCGTCGGCACCCGGGGCATCCGGTCCGCGATGGCCGGCATCGGCATCCTGCTGATCGCCTGGTCGGTGCCCTTCGAGCTCGACGGGACCGCGCGTGTGGCCCTGCTCGCCGTCCTCCTCCCGGTCGCGGTCGTCGGCGATCGCCTGATCGCCCGGCTGCCCGACGCCAAACGACTCGCGTTCCTCCCGCTGCCGGCGATGGCCGGCGGCCTCGCGAGCGGTGCCGGCGGCGTCGCGTGGCTGGGCGCGCTGCTGGTCGCCGTTGCCGGTCCGCTGCGTCCGACAGGGTGGGGGACGGTGACCCCGCCCGCCATCCCGTTCACCGACGAGACCGCGCTCGTGGCGGTGATCCTCGCTGGCGCGGCGATCGCCGCTGCCGCCTGGGCGGTTACGGTCGAGGCACGGCAGGCGGCCCTGCTCGGGTCCATCGTCCCGATCGCGGTTGTGGTCCCGCTCGAGGTCTTCGCGGACTTCGTCGTGGTGGGCTGGCTGCTGCTGACCGGGGTCGCGCTCGCGATCTCGCGCCCGTCCGACCGGCTCCGCACGGCCTCGCTCGGCCTGGCGGGCGTCCTCGCGGCGGGCGCGGTTGTCGTGGCGTTCGCGATCGTCGCGACGCCCGACCGGCTCGTCGTCGTTGACCCGGCCATCCGTACGCGGGCCCCGCTGCTCGCGGGCTGGTGGATCGCGCTCGCCACGGTGGCAGCGGTGCCGTACCTCGCGTCCCGCCGGCCTCGTCTCGCGGCGTGGCGCCCCGTCCTCGAGGTGCTCGCTGCGGCGGTCGGCGTCTATCTGGTCTCAGTCGGGGTCGTGGACGTCTTCACGCGGATGCTCGGCGGTGCCATCAGCGCCGAGGAGCTCGCGAAGCAGGCGCAGGTCGCGATGTCCGTCGCGTGGACTGGGCTCGGCGCGCTGGCGCTCGGGTTCGGGCTGTTCGCGCGTCGGGCGATGCCGCGGCATGTCGGCTTCGGGCTGCTGGCGCTCGCGACCGCCAAGGTGTTCGTGCTCGACCTCGCGGCGATGGACGTGGCCTACCGGGCGGTCGTGCTCGCCGGCCTCGGTGCGCTGCTGCTCGCCTCCGCGTGGCTCGTCACGCACCTCCGGGGGCCCCGGGCAGGCACGCCTGGACCCCAAGGGCCCCGTCCCGCGGGCTGATTGCCAGGCGGACAAGCGGGGCCCGGCCGGGCGCATCGGGCGGGCTTCGCAATCTGCCGCGGCACGGTTAGGCCGACTCCCGGTATCATCCCGCCCCGATGCGCCGATTCGGTCCGCTCCTGATCATCGTCATTGGGCTGTTCGCCCTCATCAGCACGGTCACGCCCTTCGCGATCACCAACGCGGCCGGTGACACGCGCCCGGTGACCAAGCTCGGCCTCGACCTGCGAGGCGGTATCCGCCTCGAGTACCAGGTGATGCCCGCCGGCGGCAAGTCGCCCACCAACGAGGACCTCAACACCGTCCGCCAGATCATCACGAACCGCGTGAACGGATCGGGCACCACCGAGGCGACCGTCGTGACGCAGCGTCCCGACCGGATCATCGTCGAGGTGCCGGACGTCAAGAACCCCGCACAGGTCGAGAAGCTGGTCGGCACGACCGGCCGTCTCGACTTCATCCCGCTCGGCTCCACGCCGATGGCCGCGGGCACCGAAGTGCCGGCGTCCTACACCAGCACCCCTTGCTCGGCCACGGTCGTCGTCAACTGCGTCCTGTTCTCCGGCAGCGCCGTCTCGTCCGCCACGATCGGGGCGGACTCGACCGGCCAGCGCACCGTCGACTTCACGCTCAACGACCAAGGCAAGCAGCTCTTCGCCGACTACACCGCGGCCCACATCGGCGACTACTTCGCGGTGGTCCTCGACGGCAAGGTCATCACGGCCCCGGTCATCAAGAGCTCCATCCCCAACGGCCAGGTGCAGATCACCTCGGGCGGGATCGGCGGCTACCCGCTCACCGACGCCCAGAACCTCGTGAACATCCTGACCTACGGCGCCCTGCCGTTCCCGCTCGCGGAGGTCTCGAACGAGATCGTGAGCCCGACGCTCGGTGACGCGTTCCTGCGCCAGAGCCTCGTGGCCGGCTTCATCGCCGTGCTGCTCGTGATGTTCTTCATGATCGTCCACTATCGGCTGCCGGGCCTCGTGGCCAGCGGAGCGCTCATGTACTACGCGCTCGTGGTCGTGGCGCTGTTCCGCTGGATCCCCGTCACCCTGACCCTCGCCGGCATCGCGGGCTTCGTGCTCTCGGTGGGCATGGCGGTCGACGCCAACATCCTGATCTTCGAGCGGACGAAGGAAGAGCTGCGCGTGGGCAAGAGCCTGCCCGCGGCGGTCGAGGCCGGCTTCAACCGGGCCTGGAACTCGATCCTCGACTCGAACATCTCGAGCCTCATCACGGCATCCATCCTGTTCTTCTTCGGCTCCTCCACGATCAAGGGCTTCGGCCTGGTGCTGATCATCGGCGTCCTGACGTCGCTGTTCACCGCGGTCACGGTCACCCGCACGGTCCTGCGGATCGTCGTGGCCCAGCCGTGGGCACGCAAGGCGAGCCTGTTCGGCGT
>Ga0315271_10000979_pt1 | contig 16840 bp, 14 predicted proteins | sample C3_top_MG_FD_204664 | JGI IMG/M metagenome (GOLD analysis project Ga0315271, IMG submission 204664) | Sediment microbial communities from Yellowstone Lake, YNP, Wyoming, USA - C3_top | ecosystem: Environmental > Aquatic > Freshwater > Lake > Sediment | place: USA: Wyoming | collected 2017-08-01
AATCGCCCGCCAGGCGGGGTCCGTGGCAGCATGACGGTGCGGCATGCTGAGATGATGCCCCGTCGGGACGCGACGCGGGCTCGACGGGCGCGGACGAGGATCGAATGACGGACGACGGGACGGGCGGGACGGACGGGGCAAACGACGAGGCCGAGGCCACTGGTGAGGCGGCCAGGGGCTTGCCGGTCTCCGGCCGGATCATGGCCGCCGTCATCGTCGTGGCGGTCCTCGCCACCTTCCTCATCGGTCGTGCCTCGCTCGACATCCGTGCCCCGCGCGCGCTCCCCGGCACACCGCTGGCGATTGCGAACGACCCCGTCCCAGCATCGGGCTTCGTCTGCGGCAAGGACGTCATCGGCCCCGCGCGGCTCCTCGTGGTCGGTGACGGACTCACGCTGATCGCGTCGAACGGCGGCGCGGACATCCCGGTCGTCTGGCCCGCTGGCTATGCGGCCCGCGAATATCAGGGGCGCGGCGGCCTGTACGACCCGACCGGCTACCTCGTCGCATGGGAGGGCGAGAACCTCCAGGAGCGGTTCTTCGGCTCGGGCGGCTCGGGCGGCTCGGGCGGGCCCTTCCGCGTCTGCAAGATCGCCCGCGACTGAGGGCAGCCCCCGGCGCCCGCTCAGGCCGAGCGCCCTCGGTCGCCTTCGCCCGACCCGGCCAAGGTGCGGTTGGGCCAAGGCTGCGCGACCCCTTGACATCTACCGTTCAGCGTGCATCCTATCGTTCAACATTTGTTGAATGATGGATGGCAGACGAACGATGACCCCGCCGCCCGAGATCGAACCCGACTTCATGCCCGCGCCGGTGCTGCTGGTCGGTGACGCCGACACGCTCAAGGCGATCTCCGACCCTACCCGCATGCGCCTGCTCGAGACCATGGTCACCCGCCAGGAGCCGGCCTGGTCCGTCAAGGAGCTCGCGGTCGCCCTCGGCGTTCCGCAGACCCGGCTCTACCACCACATCGAGCTCCTCGGCGAGCGCGGGCTGCTCCGGGCGGTCGAGCAGCGCGTGGTGTCGGGGATCATCGAGACGCGCTACCGCGTCGCGGCCCGATCGTTCCAGCTCGACCGCAAGCTCTTCGCCGGCGACACGGACGAGGCGCGCGAGATCCTTGCCGGCATGCTCGACGCGGTCTTCGGCCGCGCCCGCGAGGAGGTCGAGGAGGTCGTCCGCGCCGACCCGTCAGTCCTTGCCAAGGACGCGCCGATCCACCGCCAGCTCTTCCTCTCGCGCGGCTTGGCCCGTCTCTCCCACGCCCGCGCCGAGGAGCTCCGCGAGCGCCTCAAGACCCTCGAAGACGAGTTCGAGGACGACGAGACAGCCGACACCGAGACGTACGGCTTTGTCGTCGCCCTCTATCCCCTCGCACCGCTGAAGGAGTCCTGACCCGTGACCGAGCAGCCCGCGTCCCCGGGCGTGCGCGACCTCCTGCGCATCCCTGACTTCCGCCGCCTCTACATCGCTCAAGCCGTGTCCGACCTCGGCGACGGCATGACGTACCTCGCGCTGTTCCTGCTCGTGATGAGCCTCTCGGGCTCGACCGCGCTCATCGCGCTCGTGTCGATCCTCGTGGCCGTGCCGCCCGTGACGATCGGGCTGTTCGCGGGCGCCTGGGCCGACCGGTCGGACCGGCGGCGGATCATGATCGCGTCCGACGCACTTCGCGCCGTTCTCGTCCTGGCGCTGGTGCCCGCGGCCATCGTCGGCGCTCTGCCAATCGTCCTCGCCCTCGCGTTCGCGCAGTCGGTCGTGGGCACGTTCTTCTCGCCCGCCCGCGGCGCGCTCGTCCCCAAGACGATCCCGGCGAGCGGCCTCCTCGCGGCGAGCTCGCTGAGCCAGTCCACGCGCATGGTCGCGGGCGTCGTCGGCGCGACGCTCACGGGGTCGCTCGCCGCGGTGGCCGGCACGGCCTGGCCCGTGTTCCTCGTGGACGCGGCGACGTTCGTCTTCTCGGTCGTCATGGTCGCGCGGGTGACGCCGGCCATCGGCCGGCCCGACGCCAGTGCCGCGGCGAAGATCCGCGAATCCGGCATGGGCCGCGCTGTGGTCGACGGCCTCGCGGTCGTGCGCCGCTCCGGCCCGCTCCTCGCAGCGCTCGGCGGCATCACGGTCACGATGCTCGGTGTGGGCGCGATCAACGTGCTCTTCGTGCCGTTCTTGGTCCGCGAGCTCGGCGGCAGCCCTGCCTGGGCCGGGCCCATGGAGGCGGCGCAGACCCTCTCGATGATCCTCGCCGGCGTGTTCCTCACCGCGCTCGCCGCCCGCTTGCGGCCGTCGACCGTCATGACCGTCGCCCTCGCGGGCACAGCCGTCTGCATTGCGCTCTTCGGCGCGGCGCCGGGCCCGGTCGCCATGCTCGCGCTGAGCTTCACGGTCGGCTGGTTCGTGATGCCGCTGCAGGCCACGACCATGACGATCGTCGTCGCGGCCACCACCGACGCCACGCGGGGCCGCGTGGGCGGCACGTTCAACGCCCTGACCCAGACGGCCTCGATCGCGTCGATGGCCCTCGCCGGTGTGTTCGCCGACCTGATTGGGATGCGCGCGGTGTTCTACGCGAGCGGGGCGATCGTCGGGGCGGCGGCGATCATCGCCTGGGCGCTGTTCCGCTGGGGCGCGGACTCGGCGTCCGAGGGCCAGGCCGCGCCCGCCGAGCGCAAAGAGGCGGGCGGGGCGGCATCGCTGCCGGCCCCGCCCGCCGAAGTGGCCCCGGGCTGAGGAGGAGGCGTCAGCCCGAGCGCCAGTTGCCGACGGTGGTCTTGAGGAACCCGATCACCGACCGGTAGTACCGGCTCGGCGCGTACGGGTCCATCAGGGCCGCTGTGCCCACGGTGCGGACGCCCGTGAACGAGAACCGATATGTGCTCGTCTTGTTCGGGTCCGACCAGAAGAGCTGCGCCATCGTGGTGCTCGCGGCGCCCTTGAAGAGCCCCTTGAGCACATACCCGGCGCTGGTGATGCCGCTAGCGAAGACGGCCTTGGCGCCGCCGTGGAGGAAGCCGTAGCCGTAGTTGTCAACGCGCTTGACCGCGACAGCCTTGGTGGGGTTGGCAGTGCCCCACTCAGAGTCGCCCGACGCGTAGCAGAGGCGGTTGAGCACCACGACCGAGTTCGGGGCGAGGTGGAGCGTCGCCATGTACGACTCGCCGTAGTACTTGGTGTTCGAGTTGCCCGAGTTGAGCGTGGCGTTCAGCCCCAGGCCGTCCATCCGCGAGCTCGCGAACGGGTAGTACGGGCTGGGCCAGCCGTTGCCGTGGCCGAGGTAGATCAGGACGTTGGCACCCCTCGCGGCCGCGGCGACACGCGACCAGGTTGCGTTGGGGGTGTAGACCTTGACGACGGTGGCGCCATACGAGGCAGCCTGGCTGGCGAGGATGTTCGCATTCGAGCGGTAGTTGGTGGTGCTCGAACCGACAGGGCCCACCACGATCACGACCTTGTAGGTCGCTGCGCGAGCGTCGGGAGCAGCGGCGGCGATGGCGCCGAATGCGACGAGGGCGGCGAGAGCCGCGGTCACCAGCGACCGCAGCCTCCTAGAGGGCGCCCATTGGGCGCCAATACCGTGCTGGGGCAACCGTCGTGCCTCCCCTCTGCCGGAACACCGTGCATGAGTCACGGTGACGGTGGGACTTCGTGTCGTCGACGGCTGCTCAGAGCGGGGATCCCGAGCGGCTCGGTGCCTGCCGGAGCGACGACTGGTGTTCTGTTGGGGTCTGTCTTCCGAGCGGCGGGACTCCCGCGTGCACGGAAGTATGCCACTCCGTGGAAGCGCTGTCGCCCTCTGCGGGTTGCCCGCGGACAAGGCGGGATATCGTTCTCACGGGCGGGACGATCCCGGCCCCCTGTGGACTCCGGATCGGAGGCGACGTGGTCGAGGCTGGCGCAGCCCTCGTGACGCGCGGGCTTGCGAAGCGGTACGGAAAGCGGATCGCGCTCGACGGCCTCGACCTCCGCGTGCCCGCCGGCACCGTGTACGGGTTCCTGGGCCCCAACGGCGCGGGCAAGACCACGACGATGCGGATCCTGACCGGGCTGATCCGCCCCGACGCCGGCACCGTGGAGCTGCTCGGGCGGCCGTTCGGGCGCGGCGACCGGCGCGTGCTGTTCGACGTGGGCGCGCTGATCGAGGCGCCGTCGTTCTACCCGTTCCTCTCCGGACGCGAGAACCTGCGTGCGCTCGCCGCCGCCGGGGCGCCGGTTCCGAAGGGGCGCGTGGACGAGGTGCTCACGCTCGTCAACCTGCGCGATCGCGCCTCGGACCGTGTGTCCGGCTACTCGATGGGCATGCGCCAGCGGCTGGGCATCGCGGCGGCGCTCCTCAACGATCCCAAGCTGCTCCTCCTCGACGAGCCCGCGAACGGTCTTGACCCGGCGGGGATCGTCGGGATGCGCGACACGCTTCGGGCACTCGCCGCCCAGGGCCGGACGGTGCTCGTGTCGAGCCACATCCTCTCCGAGGTCGAGCACCTGGCCGACGTGGTCGGCATCGTGGCGCACGGGCGGCTCGTGCGCGAGGGAGCGATCGACGCGCTCCTGGCCGTGGACGGCGAGGTGCGCATCCGCGTCGCGCCGGGCGAGGTCATGATCGCGGGCCCTGTGCTCGAGCGGGTCGTGGGCGCGGGCACCGTCCGCCTGGACGACACCCCGGCGCGCGACTGGCTCATCGCCCGCTGCGACCCCTCGCGCGCCGCTGAGCTCAACCGGGCCCTCGCCGAGGCCGGCGTGTTCGCCTCGCGGATCGAGGCCGGCGCCACGCTCGAGGCGCTGTTCCTCGAGGTCACCGGCACCGGGCCCGACGTCCACGGGGGCACCCTCTGATGCGGCTCGTCCGCTCGAACCTGCAAAGGCTCATCCGGCGGCCGGCCACCCTGGTGACCTACCTGCTCCTGATCGGCCTGATCCTGCTGATCTACCTCGCCATCGTGGTGGCAGCCCAGCAGGCCGTGGATCCGCAGTCCGCGCTCGCCTCGCGGCTCATCCTCACGTTCCCCGACGCCTGGTTCCTCACCCTCTCGATGGTCGTGGGGCTCGGCGGGTTGCTCGCGGTCACCTATGGCGCCTCGATCGCGGGCTCGGAGTGGGCCTGGGGCACGCTCAAGGCGTCCATCGCGCGCGGCGAGCGGCGAGCGTGGTACGCGCTGATGGGGATCGCCGGGGCGGTCATCATGGCCTGGGCGGGGACCCTGCTCGCGTACACGGTCGGGATCGGCGCCGCGCTCGTCGGGGCCAACGTCATCAAGGCGACCAGCGACACCCTGCTCGACCCGGCGAACGCCGGGCAGCTTGTGGTCCTCCTCGGGCGTGCGGGGCTCGCGATCGCCATGGATGTCGCGGTCGGATTCACAGTCGCGACGATCGCCCGGAGCCAGCTCGCTGGGATCGGTGCCGGCATCGGGCTATACCTGGGCGAGGGGATCATCGGCGTGTTCGTGCCCGGGATCATCCGGTGGGCGCCGTTCGCGGCCGTCAGCGCCATGATGAGCGGCGCCGACGGCGCGCTGGGCGAGGCAGCCGTGACGTCGACCGGGCGGCTCGACCCGGGCACCGCGACGCTCGTCGTGGCTGTCTGGCTCGTTGTGGCGTGCGGGCTGGCGGCGCTCTGGACGGAGCGTGCGGAGATCAGCGGGTAGCTCGAGCCCGTGCCCGGCCCAGCGCGCCCCAGGGTCCCTGTCGGCCCAGCTGAGCCGCTGCCCGGCGTTGCGCCCTGTCCTCGCCGCCCGTGCGCGCCCGCCGGTCGCTGTCCGCTCAACGGTCGCTCCGACGCCCGCCGTCACGCCGCAACCGCCAGCCGGTCGAACCGAGGCACGGAGGCGCGCGCGAGGCGTCGACGGGGCCCCTGCCCGGACGAATCGTGTGCGCATCGGTCGGAGCGACCGCCAGGCGAGCGGGCGTGGACAGGCGGGATCCGGCGCCGGACGGTGTGTCGCCCCGGCCACGCCGCAGAGGCGGTGACCGCCCCTCCCCTATCCGTGCCGCGCGACCGGCGCGAGCCTGCCGCGGGTGACCCTGACCAGGTCGGACGCGGCAAGCTCGATCTCGAGGCCGCGCCGACCCGCGGAGACGTGGATCGTCGGGAAGGTCGCCGCCGACGCGTCCACCACCACAGGCAGCGGTCGGCGCGTGCCCAGTGGCGAGATGCCGCCCAGGACGTAGCCCGTCGCGCGCTCGGCCTCGGCCGGGTCCGCGATCGTCGCCTTGCGACCGCCGAGCGCGTCGGCGGCAGCCTTGAGGTCCACCTCCGCGTCGGCCGGGACAACCGCAAGGCCGAGCCTGCCGTCGCAGGCGACAACGATCGTCTTGAACACGCGGCCGGCGTCGATGCCCAGCGCATCAACCGCCTCGAGTGCATAGCCGCGACCGCCCGCCCGCAGGCTCGCACGTTCGTCGTGGGCATACTCATGCACCGTATGCGCGATGCCGGCCCGCTTCGCCGTGTCGACCGCCCGGGTCCCCTGTGCGCCCATGCCAGCATTGTCGGGTATGCTCCGCGGGTCCGGCGGCTGTCGCCGCCCCGGGGGTCGAGGGCATGTCGCCCTGACGCGCGGGCGCCCCGTCGGATGGTGCCGACGCCGGCCGCTGCCCAGTGGTCGCAGAGAGGAATACGGACAACTTGCAATTCAACGAGCTGGGGCTCTCAGCCGATCTCCTCAAGACCGTCGAGGAGGAGGGGTACGAGACCCCGACGCCCATCCAGGAGCGGGCGATCCCCCTGGTGCTCGAAGGCAGGGACGTCCTCGCCGCCGCCCAGACGGGCACGGGCAAGACAGCGGCCTTCACCCTCCCCATCCTCGACCGCCTCCGGCCGTACGCCAACACCTCGTTCTCGCCCGCCCGCCATCCGGTGCGCGCGCTCGTGCTGACCCCGACGCGCGAGCTCGCGGTCCAGGTGTCCGAGGCGATCCAGACCTACGGGCGGAAGGTGCCCCTGCGGGCCTCGGTCGTCTACGGTGGCGTCCCGCTAGACCCGCAGATCAAGGAGCTCCTGGCTGGCATCGAGATTCTGGTGGCCACGCCCGGTCGCCTGCTCGACCTCGTGGGCCAGAAGGCGGCGAACCTGACCCAGGTGGAGATCCTCGTCCTCGACGAGGCCGACCGCATGCTCGACATGGGCTTCATGCCCGACATCCGCCGGATCCTGGACCTGCTGCCCAACCGCAAGCAGACCCTGCTGTTCTCGGCCACGTTCTCCGACGACATCAAGCGCCTCGCCGGCTCCATCCTGAACGACCCCATCACGATCGAGATCGCCCGGCATGGCACGGCCGCGGAGAACGTTCGCCAGCTCGTGTACCCGGTGGACCGCGAACGCAAGGAGGAGCTCCTCCGCCACCTGATCCTCGAGGGCGACTGGCACCAGGTGCTGGTGTTCACGCGGACAAAGCTGACGGCCTCGCGACTCGCGTCCTGGCTTGACCGCAACGACGTGCCAGCCACCGCGATCCACTCCGACCGCGCGCAGAGCGACCGCACCAAGGCCCTCGAGGCGTTCAAGAACGGCGAGATCCGCGTGCTCGTGGCGACCGACGTGGCCGCGCGCGGGCTCGACATCGAGGACCTGCCGCACGTCGTGAACTTCGAGCTGCCGTGGAACCCCGAGGACTACGTCCACCGCGTCGGGCGGACGGGCCGCGCCGGGGCCACGGGCGACGCGGTGAGCCTGGTCACAGTCGACGAGGCCGACCTGCTGCGCGGCGTCCAGCGCCTGCTGCAGATGGCCATCGACTGGGAGGTCGCCGACGGCTTCACCCCCCGACGCTCCGAGGCGCAGCCGCTGCGGGCACCCCGCGGGGCGAGCGGGTCGTCGTCGGGCGGTTCCCGCGGGCGCTCCTCGGCCGGGGCTCCGCGCCGGCGGTAGGCCTCAGGACGGGCTCGGCGACGGAGCTGGCGAGGCAGGCGAGCTCGATGGCGAGGCCGAAGCGCCCGGCGAGCCTGACGGACTCGGGCTCGGGCTCGGTGTCGGCAGCACCACCTTGAGCAGCGCGCTCGCGATCCGGGTCGGGTCCCACACGCCCTGGTTGGTGAGCACCGCGATCGTGACCCCGGCGTCGGGCAGGTAGCGCACGACGTTCCGGAAGCCCAGATACCGGCCCGAGTGCCCGTACGCCGCGTACCCGCCCAGCGTCACGCGCTGGATCCCGAGGCCGTACGGGATCGCCGCGTGGAGCTTCACGGTCCGGGCGATGTCCGCGAGCACGAGCGCCTGCGTGTGGGCGTCGAGCACCTGGCCACCGGCCCACGCCCGCATCCAGCGCGCGGCGTCGAGCGCCGTTCCCGCCATGGAACCTGCGCCACCCGCCGCCGTGACCACGGACCGGAACGGCATCACGCCCGATGCTGCCGCCACCGACTTCGCCCGCCACCCGCCGCTTGCCGTGGCCAGCAGCTGGTAGCCGAGCGTCCCCGCCTCCTTGGGCGTCTCGACTGCCTGGTAGTACGCGGTCGAGAGGCCGAGCGGGTCCAGCAGCCGCGTCCGGATCTCCTGCGCCAGCGGATGCCCGGTCACCGCGGTCACGAGCTCGCCGAGCAGCAGGTAGTTCGTGTTCGAGTAGTTCCACACCTTGCCGGGGACAGCGTGCAGCTTCGGCACGAACGCCCACGACTGGGCGGCGGTCCATGTCGCGTTCGGGCGACGCTGGAGGGCGGCGTCGATCCCCCGGCCGAGGAAGAAGTCAGGCAGGCCGCTCGTATGGTCGAGAAGCATCCGGACGGTGATCCGCCGGTCAAGGCCGTACGCCGGGAGCAGCGGGGCCACGCTTCGGTCGAGCCCGAGCTTGCCCTCTTGCACGAGCTGCATGACCACGGCCGCGGTGAACGTCTTGGAGATCGACGCGAGCGCGAACGCCGTGCCCGTCGTCATGGGATCAGCGGCAGCGACGTCCCGCATCCCCGAGGCGCCGACCCAACTCCGGCCGTCGTCCCAGAGGATCGCGACCGAGACGCCTGGGATCGAGAGCTTCTTGCGGACGGCGTCGAGCCTGCGCTGGAGCCGTTCAGCGACGAGCGACGGGCCGGGGCTGGCCGAGGGTGCGGGCGAGCCGGAGGCCGAGGGCGAAGGTGTGGCCGCCGGGGCCGACGGGTCAGCCGAGGTCGATGCGCCAGCCGAGGGGACGGGCGAGGGAACGGGCGAGGCGGGGGCGACGCTGCCGCCTGGGGTCGGCGAGCCCGAGGCGACGATCGCGGCCGGGCTGCGCGACGGGGGGGCGCCGAGCCCGGTCACGAGCGGTCCCCAGACGACCGCCGCGAGCACGACGAGCACGATGCCGACGACCGCGACGCCACCGCCGCGGCTCGCGCGGGAGCGCCCATTCCGTTCGTTCGGCATCATGGGTGAGACGATACGCTGATCCGGGCCGCAGGCCCGCCCTGAACGCCTCAGCACCAGGAGTCTCATGCCCGACGATCGAAGCGCCGCCGCCCTCCTCCGCGAGGTCGGCCTGCTCGCCGACGGCCCGGCGCTGTGGGGCAAGTCCATCCGCCACAACGGCCCGGGCGTCTTCCTCGTCGAGATCAAGGCGCCGGTCGCCGCCCCATCGGTCAATCTCGCGGTCATCGGCCGCTGGATCGAGCGAGTCCCGGAGCTGCGCCTGGACGGCAAGCGCCCGTCGGGCAAGGAGATCCAGGCCCGCCTCGCACGGTTCTGGCTGCCGTCTCAGCAGGTCCTGTTCATCGGGTCGTCCACCAAGAGCGTGGCCGGCCGCGTGAACGCGCTCGCCCACACCACGCCGGGCGACCTCAAGCCCGCGGGTTCCGGCCTCTGGCTGCACCTGCTCCGCGCGCAGGGCGATCTGCGCGTCTGGTGGGCGGCGACCGCCGCGCCCGAGGAGTACGAGGACGGGCTGATGGAGGCGTTCGCCAAGGGCGTGCCCGCGGCCGAGCGCGCCGCGCTCCACGACCCGACGACCGCCCTGCCGTGGGCCGTCTGGCGCTCGCCGTCGGGCGCCCGGAAGGACACGGGCCTCCTGAACATGCTCCTGGCCGAGCCGAAAGCCCCCGCCCAGCCGCCCGTCACCCGCATCGTGACCCTGCCCACCGGCGAGGCCGACGGCGCCCGCGACGAGGCCAAGCGCGGCCGACGCCCGGCACCGGGCCGCGGCGAGGGCCGCATCGCATCGGCCGCGGCCTATGCCGCACAGGGGTCGCCGCGCAAGGTCGTCGAGCCCGTCCTCGTGTCGGCAGAGGGCCTTGATCGGCTTCAGACCGAGCTGGCCGATCTTGTTGGCCAGCGCCCAGACGTCGTCAAGCGCATCTCGACGGCCCGCGAGCACGGCGACCTCAAGGAGAACGCCGAGTACCACGCCGCCCGCGAGGAGCAGGGCTTCCTCGAGGGGCGGATCAACACGCTCCAGGCCAAGCTCAAGGTCGCCAAGGTCGTGGCCCCCACCGAGCGGGGCGCGACGGTGGAGTACGGCGCGACCGTCACGGTCGAGAACGACGGCGAGGAGGCCGTCCTCAAGATCGTCGGTGCAGCCGAGGCCAACATCCGCGAGGGCCGGCTGTCTGCGGCATCACCCGTCGGCGCAGCGCTGATGGGCCGCCGCGTCGGCGACCACGTGGAGATCATCACCCCCGGCGGGCGGATCTCCTACAAGATCCTCGCGATCGACTAGCGAGCGGCGCGGCGGGCGGCCTTCGCTGCTCGCCGCTCGGCGCGGCGCTGCTCCTTCTCGGCGCGGCGCTGCGCTCGGCGCTGCTCGTGCCACTGGTCGTGACGATCGCCGTCCACGAACGCGATCACGATCAGCAGGATCCCGAGGCCGATCGCCGCGTACGGCAGCACCTGGTCGAGGTTGTCGATCCGGTGCCCGCTGAGCCCGATGACGCCCTCGAAGAACAGGCCGAAGCCCAGGAACAGGCCGATGCCCGTCAGCGTGGTGCGCAGGCCGTCCCTGGCGAGGTCGCCGTCGCCGTGCACGGCGCCGTAGAGCAGCATCGCGAGGCCGGGGCCCGTCGGGGCGACGAGCGCCCAGGCGTACGCCCAGGTTGCGTAGAGGTTGTAGGTCGCCTGAACCCAGACGATCCCGCCGACGATCGCGAGGATGATGCCCGGGATCGCGAGGCCGAGCCCGCCCCGCGACGGGATGAACATGGAGCCGACGAGCATCGCGAGGCCCGGGACGATCAGCCACAGCGGCCACGCGTCCGGACCGAGCGTGATGTTCCCGAGGCGAAGCGCGAGCAAGATCGCCCCAACCGCCACGAGGATGACGCCGAACACGAGACCCGGCTGCCCCGGCTCGCGGCGATCGGGCCACGGCGCGCCGGGCGCCCAGGGCGGGGCGCCGGGCGGCATTCCGCCGGGCGGTGGGGTCGAGCTGTAGGGCGGTGTCGGTCCGGCAGGTGGCGGCGCGCCGTAGGGCGTCGGGCCGGGGCCGGTCGAATCCACCCGGGGCGGGGGCGGCGCGCCGGTCACGGGATCGGCCGGACCTGGGGCGGGCGGCGGGACGGGGGCGCCCGGTGCGTCGGGCGGGGGGATGGGGTCGGGCGTCGTCATCGTCGTCGGGCAGCTCCAGCGAGGCCGGCTGCTCCGGTGCCGCGAGAGGCGTCACGGGTGGCGGAGTCGGGAATGACGGCCTCGACGAGCGTCCCGCGCCCGAGCTCGGACTCGACACGGAACGTCCCGCCGAGCCGATCAGCGCGGGTGCGCATCCCCGCGAGGCCGAAGTGGCCATCCGGCACGGTGTCGGGGTCGAACCCGTGGCCGTCGTCCTCGACTCGGACACGGACACCGCCCGCCTGTCGCGCGAGCTCGACCCGCGCCTGTCTGGCCCCGGCGTGCTTCACGATGTTGTGCAGCGCCTCCTGGGCGATACGGTAGAGCGCCTCCTCGACGTCGAGCGAGGGCCGTCGGTCACCGAGCTCCGAGTCGACCACGATCGGCAGGCCGATGCGGCCCGAGAGCCCGGCGGCGTGGGTCCGCAGCGCCTGCGCGATCCCCTGCTCCGCTAGGTTCCCCGGCCGCAGCTCGAAGATCAGCGCACGCATCTCGGCAAGCGCGTCCTTCTGCAGCTCGCGCAGCTCGGCTAGCTTGCCCGGCACCTGCGAGGGGTCACGCGCCATGAGCAGCTCGAGGCTGCGCGACTGGAGCGTCATCGAGAACAGCGCCTGCGTCACCGAGTCGTGGAGCTCCCGGGCAAGGTGCGCGCGCTCCTCTGACGCGGCGAGCTCCGCGGCCTGGCGCCGGAGGTCAGCCTCGAGGCGGTCGAGCTCGCCGATGTCCCGGGCCGCCCCGTGCGCGCCGAGGAAGGCGCCGTCGGCGAGCATCCCGATGCCCGTGACCTCGAGCAGGCGCTCCTCGCCGTTCGCGCCGACGACGCGGAACCGAGAGCGGTGCGGCTCGATGGGATGGCGGCGGAGCCACATGAAGCGGGCGATGGCCGCCTTTCGGCCCTCCGCGGGTGCGAGGTCCGCGAAGGAGCGGCCGAGGAGGTCCGCCGGGTTCCAGCCGATGACCGGCATGGCGCGATCGGAGACGAACGTGAGGCGCCCGGTCGCATCGGTCATCCAGACAAGGTCCGGCGACGACTCGACGAGGTACCGGTAGCGCGTCTCGGACTCGCGCAGCTCGCGCTCGAGGCGCTCCTGGTCGCTCACGTCGCGCGCGGAGCCGTGGACGCCGGCGAACGCGCCGTCGCGCATGACCGCTGCGGCGGCCACCTCGACCGGCTTGGTCCCGCCGTCCTTGGTCTTGAGCTCGAACCGCGTCACGAGGGTGCGGCCGGGGTTCTCGGCCATCGCCTGGAAACGCCCACCCAAGGGGCGGCCGCCCTCGGGGCCGACGACGATGTCGCGGAAGTGCCCGCCGACGATCTCGGCGGGCGTCCACCCGAGCACGCCTGCGACCGACTCGGACATGAAGGTGAACGTCCCGTCGGCAGCGCACGTGAAGACGAGGTCCGGCAGGCTCTCGACGAGGCTGCGGTAGCGCTCCTCGGACTCCTCGAGCCGGGCGAGCAGATCGGCGCCGGCGAGCGCGAGCGCGGCGTGGTCGGCGAGCGAGCCGAGCAGGCTGGTCTGGTCGGGGCCGTAGGCGCCCGGGAGCGGGGACATCACCGCGAGCGCGCCGAAGACCGTCGCCTCGCCGACCAGCGGCGCGACGGCCCAACTGCGGATGTCGCCGGTTCCCTCGCCCACGATCGTCCGGCGCCCCTCGACCGCGGCGTGCGCTGCCGCGTCACCCGCTCTGGCCCTCCATGCCACCAGCGCCGCCGGATCGATGCCCGCCGCGCGCACCCGGTCACCCGTCCGCGGCGCCGGCCGCAGCAGCCCGATCATCGCGCCCGACGGGCCGAGCAGCCGGGCCGCCTCGGTCGCGACGTCCTCGAGCACGCCGCCCGGATCGAGCGAACTCATCGACCGCCGGGCGAGGTCGCGGAGGGCGCGCTCCTCGTCCGCCCGGCGGGCCATTGCCTCGCGGCTCCGCCCGAGCTCGTCGATCAGGCGCGCCCGGATCAGCGCCACCGCCGCCTGGCCAGCGATCGTCTGGAGCAGCGCGACATCGTCCTCGTCGAACGCATCGGGTCGGAGCGACCAGACGGTCAGCGCCCCGATGGGCCCGTCGTCGCCGAACAGCGGCACGGCGACGACCGCGCGGATGCCCATCGAGCGGACGAAGCCGTCGGGGCTCGCCCGGTGCACGAAGGAGGGATCCGCGAGATAGTCCGCGGTCAGGACCGGCTCGCGCAGCAGCACGGCGCGTCCCGAGACGCCCACCTCGACGTTGTCGTCGGGATCCTGGGGCCAGTGGTTGCCGACCTCGCTCTCGCGGTCGGTCGCGTACACCCCCAGGAGCACCTTGTCGTCGGCATCGAGGATGTCCACGCGGCCGCCATCGCCGCCGGTCAGCCGGGCTGCCGCCTTGACAACCGAGCCGACGACGGACGGCATGTCGCCCTCGCCCGAGATCCGCGTGCCGAGCTCGCGCAGTTCCCGCTCCACGTCCGCCTGGCGCTTGTTCACCACGCGCGCCCGCTCGAGCTCGGCGATCAGCCGGGCGTTGGCGATCTCGAGGGCCGCATGGTCCGCCAGCGCGCGGACGAGCGCGACCTGCTGCGGGCCGAAGACGGCGGGCCGGCGGTCGTATACGCCGAGCGCGCCGAACACCTCGTCGCCCGCCACCAGCGGCGCGACGACGAACGAGCGCAGCCCCGTCTCGCGTGCGAAGGCGTCGGTCTGCTCCGTGTGCGCCAAGCGCTCGTCGGCGAGGTAGTCGTCCGTGACCTCGACGGACCGCTCGGCAACCGTCCGGCCGAACATGCCCTGCCCGATCTGCAGGCGGATGCGGCGCATCCAGTGGTCCTGTGCGAGACGGACCGCGGACGCCTCGGCAGCGAACCGCAGCTCGTTGCGGTTGTCAGCGATCAGGTACACGAGCGCCCCGTCGGCCTCGAGCAGGCGGACCGCCTCGACGGTCGGGGCGCGCAACAGCAGCTCCGTCCGAGGCTCGCTGCCGGGCGCGACGGGGGGATCGGTGGCGGGGACCGCGTCGAGGGGCTGCACGAGCCGAGTCTAGAGGGCGCGCGCCAGCTGGTCACCCGCGGGCGTGGGTTATCGTGGGGCGGAGGCCGCCGGTGCGGTCGGTTCGGGGAGGACAATGCTAGAGATCCGCGGGCTCACGAAGCGCTACGGCCGCGTGACGGCGCTCGATGGCGCCACACTGGCGGCGCGGCCCGGCCGCCTGCTCGGCTTCCTGGGGCCCAACGGCGCAGGCAAGACCACGACGATGCGCTGCGTGTTCGGGCTCGCCACGCCTGACGCCGGCGAGGTGCTCTGGGACGGCGCGCCGATCGATGCCGCCGCGCGCCTGCGCTTCGGGTACATGCCCGAGCAGCGTGGCCTCTACCCGCGGATGCGCGTTGCCGACCAGCTCGTCTATTTCGGCCGTCATCACGGGCTCCGCGCGACTGACGCCAAGACGCGCGCCGCCGCCCTGCTCGACCGCTTCGGGCTCGCGGACCGCGCGAGGTCCAAGCTCGAGGACCTCTCGCACGGCAACCAGCAGCGCGTCCAGCTCGCCGCGGCGCTCGTCCACGACCCGGCGCTGCTCGTGCTCGACGAGCCGTTCTCCGGTCTCGACCCGCTTGGCGTCGCCACGATGACCGAGGTCCTGCGCGAGCGCGCGGCCGCGGGCGTGACCGTGGTGTTCAGCTCGCACCAGCTCGACCTGGTCGAAGAGGTGTGCGAGGACGTCGCGATCATCAGCGCGGGGCGAATCGTCGCGTCCGGGGGCATCGACGATCTCAAGGCATCATCGGGGCGTCGGCACCTCGACGTGGAGATCGCGGGGGCCGGGGCATCGTGGCCGGGATCTGACGGCGGGCTGACGGTCCTCGAGCGCGACGGTGACAGCGTCCGGCTCCTCGTGGACGAGCGCGCTGACCTTGGGGCCATGCTCGCATCGGCGCAGGCGCGCGGCGAGGTCCGCCAGTTCAGCTACGGGCCGCCTCGCCTGTCGGAGCTGTTCATGGATGCCGTCGGCGATGGCAGCAGCGCACCGGATGCCGCGCGATGAGGCGGTCGACCGTGATGTGGCTCGTCGCCCGGCGCGAGATCATCGAGCGCGGCCGGACCCGCGGATACCTCGTCTCGCTGCTCTTCACGCTGGCGCTGCTCGTGATGGCGTTCGTCCTCCCGTCGCTGACCCGGGGCGACGACACGCGGCGCCTAGCGATCGTGGGGGCCCCGCCCGCCAACCTCCGCTCGGAGATCGATGCCGCCGTCATCCGGAACAAGGCGAAGTTCGTCATCAGCGAGGTGCCCGACAGGGCCACCGCCGAGGCCCAGCTCAAGGCGAAGACGATCGACGCCGCGCTCGAGGTCCCTGCCGACAAGTCAACCAGCGGGACCCTCACATTCCAGGAGGCGCCCGACGCCACGATCAAGGAGGTCTGCTACGAGGCCGTCGTGATCGTCCGCGCCGGCCCCGACGTGCTCCAGCCGCCGGAGACGCACATCATCACCCCGCCGAGCGCCGACGAGTCATCCGCGCTGATCCTCGCCACGGCCGGGATCATCCTGATGTTCATCGGCATCTTCACGTACGGCCAGTGGGTCCTCACCGGCGTCGTCGAGGAGAAGCAGAGCCGGGTCGTGGAGGTGCTGCTCTCGACGATTCGGCCGCGCGACCTTCTCGTCGGCAAGGTGCTCGGCATCGCCACCCTGGCCATGGGCCAGCTCGCCGCGCTGGTGATCGTGGGGATCGGCATCTCGCAGCTCTCGGGTCAAGTCACCCTGCCGGCCACGACGATCGGGGCCGTGGCCCAGCTCGTGCTGTGGTTCGTGCTCGGGTTCCTCTTCTACGCGACCGCTATGGGCGCGCTCGGCTCGCTCGCGTCGCGACCGGACGAGGCGAACAACGCGGCCATGCCGGTGACCATGACCGCGACGCTGTGCTACGTCGCCACCATCGTCTTCGTGATCCAGAGCCCAGGCGGCGTCCTCGCGCAGGTCATGACGTTCATCCCGTTCTCGGCGCCCATGGTCGTCCCGCTCCGCGTGGCGCTCTCGGCCGCGCAGCCATGGGAGGTGATCGGCGCGATCGTCGTGATGCTGCTTGCCATCTGGCTGCTGTTCGAGGCCGGTGCCCGCGTCTACGCCGGTGCCGTGCTCTCGAGCGGAAGCCGGATGAGGATCCGCGACGCCTGGCGCGCCCGGCGCTGACGGTCCGCCCGGTCAGCCAGTCGCCGGTCGGTCGGGCGCTTGGACCTCCGCCCAGCGGAAGCACGAGAGCTCGTGGTCGTTCACGAGCCCGGCCGACTGCATCAGCGCGTAGCAGATCGTCGGCCCGACGAAGCGGAACCCGCGCGTGCGCAGGTCCTTGCTCATGGCGCGCGAGACG
>Ga0315271_10000980_pt1 | contig 16836 bp, 15 predicted proteins | sample C3_top_MG_FD_204664 | JGI IMG/M metagenome (GOLD analysis project Ga0315271, IMG submission 204664) | Sediment microbial communities from Yellowstone Lake, YNP, Wyoming, USA - C3_top | ecosystem: Environmental > Aquatic > Freshwater > Lake > Sediment | place: USA: Wyoming | collected 2017-08-01
CGCGCGCTGCTCCGCATCCAGGATGGCTGCGACGAGCATTGCACCTTCTGCGCGACCACGCTCGCGCGGGGCGCGGCGCGGTCGCGGCCGGCGGCCGAGCTCGTCGCCGAGGCGACCGCTCTGGCGGCGCATCACGCGGAGATCGTCCTCACGGGGGTGCACATCGGGAGCTATGGCAGTGACCTCGGCTCGAGCCTTGGCGCACTGCTCGAGATGCTCGTGCTGAGCGTGCCGGCCGTCCGCTTCCGTCTCTCCTCGGTGGAGGCGACCGAGGTGGACGATCGACTGGCCGAGCTGCTCACCGGCGATGCGCGCCGGGTGGCGCCCTGGCTCCACGCGCCGCTCCAGTCGGGCTCCGATGCGGTGCTCCGCCGGATGGGCCGCCATTGGTATTCGGCGGCGCGCTACGCCGCCGCCGTCGAGCGTCTCGCCGCGCGCGCGTCCACCTTCGGTCTCGGTGCCGATGTCATCGCCGGCTTCCCGGGGGAGCGCGAGGAGGACCACGCCGAGACGATGGCGCTCGTCGCCGGGCTGCCCTTCACGGCGCTCCACGTCTTCTCCTACTCCGAGCGGCCCGGCACCGCGGCGGCGCGCTTGCCGGGCGCCCTGCCGCGCGCCGCGGCGCTCGCCCGGGCGGCCGCGCTGCGCGAGACCGGCGAGGGGAAGGCCGCCGCGCACCGGCGGTCCCGGGCGGGCGGCGCCGCCGATCTCATCGTCCTCGGCGGCGCCGCCGCGCGCGAGGGGCTCACCGAGGACCATCTGACCGTCCGGCTGCGCGACCCGGCGCCCCCGCGCGGCGCACGGGTGGCCGCGCGGCTCGAACTCGACGCCGGCGCTCTGTTCGCGCGCGCGGAGGCGCACTAGCTTTGGAGATGCCCATGCGCGGCGGCACCGTCTTCATCGAGACGTACGGCTGTCAAATGAACGTGAGCGACAGCGAGCTGATGCTCGGCCGTCTTGCCGCGCATGGCTTCGTCGCCGTGGACTCTCCCGACGGCGCCGACGTCATCCTCGTCAATACCTGCGCGATCCGCGAGCACGCCGAGCAGCGGGTGCTCGGGCGGATCGGCGAGCTCAAGCGGCATATGACCGCCGACACGATCCTCGGCGTCACCGGCTGCATGGCGCAGCGGCTCGGGCCCCTCCTGCTCGAGCGCGCGCCGCACGTGGACCTCGTGATCGGTCCCGATGGCTACCGCGCGCTCCCGGCGCTGATCGACGGCGCGCGCGAGGGACGGCGCGCCGCCGCGGTGACCTTCGACATCGAGGAGCATTACGAGGACGTCGCCGCGCGACGCTTCGAAGGAGTGCGCGCCTGGGTGCCGGTGCAACGCGGCTGCGACTACAAGTGCACCTACTGCATCGTGCCGACGACGCGCGGCCCCGAGCGGAGCCGCCGCCTCGCCGACGTCGTACGCGAGGTGCACGAGATCGTGGCGCAAGGGATCACCGAGGTGACGCTGCTCGGCCAGACGGTGAACTCCTACTTCGACGGCGAGCGCGACTTCGGCGCGCTGCTGCGCGCGGTGGGCGCCGTCCCCGGCATCCGCCGCGTCCGCTTCACGAGCCCGCACCCCAACGATTTCTCGGACGCCGTGATCGCCGCGATGGCGGAGACGCCGGCCGTCTGTGAGCACGTGCACCTCCCCATGCAGTCGGGGAGCACGCGCACGCTCAAGCGCATGCTGCGGCGCTACTCCCGCGAGGAATACTTCGCGAGCGCCGAGCGGCTGCGCGCGGCGATCCCGGGGATCGCGCTCTCCACCGACGTGATCGTCGGTTTCCCGGGCGAGACCGAAGCGGACTTCGAGGAGACGCTGAGCGCGGTGCGCGCGCTCGCGTTCGAGGAGGCGTACACGTTCCGCTTCTCGATGCGCGACGGCACCCCCGCGACCCGGCTCCCCGCCGAGCTCGCCGTGCCGGAGCCCGTCGCGGCGGAGCGGCTCGATCGCTTGATCACGCTGCAGCGCGACCTGACCCGCGCGCACAGCCGTTCGCTGCTCGGCACGCGCCACGAAGTGCTCGTGGAGAAGGTCGCGCGCCGCGGGGAACTGCTCCAGGCGCGCACGCGCCACCACCGCACCGTCCTGCTGCCGGGAGACGAGTCGATGATCGGCCGCTATCTCACCGTGGAACTGACCGGGACCACCGGATCGACCTTCACCGGCGCCCCCGTGGGCGCGCGCGCGCAACTGCCGCTCGCCGGATGAAGAATCTCCTCGAGGGCGCGATCCGCGAACTGTACCTGGAACTCCGGGTGAACTTCCCGGAGGCCTGCCGCTGCGAACGCTGCCAGGCGGACGTCGTCACCTTCGCGCTCAACCACCTGACGCCGCGCTACACGGTGGAGGAGAATCCGGGGCGGACGCTCGTCGCGGTGGACCTCCAGCGCGAGGCGACCCGGGCGTCGCTCGCGGTGACGGTGATCGAGGCGATCCGCGTCGTCGCGGTGAACCCGCGGCACGACCGGAACCAGCGCACGGTGGACTGACCGGGTACGTCGCGCGGCGCCGCGATGCGGCTCCGCGCCGCTCCGCCGCCTATGCATGGGAGCGACTCCCATGCCACTCATCGCCTCCGCCGTCATCGCCTACGCCGCCGGGCTCCTCATGGGCTTCGGCGGGCTCGCCGCGCCGGGCGCGGCCGTCGCCGCGCGCGGCGCGGCGGCCCCGCTCCACGCCCGGCGGCGCGGGGCGGGCCGGGCGCGGCGCCGGGCGCCGCGGCCGCGATCCTCGCGCGGCGCCGCAGTCACTTGCCGTTTATCGCGATCTTCGCCGCGGGACTGCTCATCGCGCTGTCGCGGGGCGTCGTGCCGCGCCCGCGCGTGGCGACGGACTCCGCGCTCGACCGGATCCGCGCCGGCGCCGGCGCGCGCATCGATGCGACGTTCGGGGCCGACGCGCCCCTCGTCCGCGCCCTCCTGATCGCCGACCAGCGCGCCGTGGACCCCGCGGTGCGCGACCGCTTCGCCGCGGCCGGGATCGTCCACATGCTCTCGATCTCGGGGCTCCATGTCGCGATCATCGCCGCCGCCATCCGGGTGCTCGCGCTCGCGCTCCGGTTGCGCGCGGGGGCCGCCACGCTCGCTACCATGGCGCTCGTCGCCCTCTACGTGGCCGTCATCGGCGCGCCGGCGCCCGCGCTGCGGTCCGCCGTCATGCTCGGCGCCACGGCGGCCACCCGCCTCGCCCAGCGCCCCACCTCGGCGTGGGCCGTGCTCGCCATCGGCGCCGGAGTGCCCCTCCTCGCGCCCGCCACCGTCACCGACCTCGGCTACCAGCTGAGCGTGCTCGGCATGGCGAGCCTCATCGCGGGGGGGCTGCTCGCGCGGCGCGTGGTCGCCCCGCGGATCGACGGGTGGCGCGCGAGCGCCGCCTCGCTCGCGCTCATCTCGACGATCGCCACGGTCGTGAGCGCGCCGCTCGTCGCCTGGACCTTCGGGCGGATGAGCCTCGTGGCGCCGATCACGAACATCGCGGCGACGCCGGTCGTCGCGCTCCTGCAGCCGACGCTCTTCCTGGCGCTGGCGCTCACCCCGTTCCCGGCCGCGGCCGCGCTCGCCGCCGACGCGGCGCACCCGCTGCTCGCCCTCTTCGGGCGCATCGCCGATGTGGGCTCGCGCATCCCCGGTGCGGTGATCGTTGTCGCGCCCACGCTCCCGCAAGCGCTGCTCGCCGGCGCGATGGCCATCGCCCTCCTCGTCGCGTGCGCGAGCTACTTCCCGGCGCGCCCCCTCGCGCTGGCGCTCGCCGCCGGCGCCGCCGCGCTCTGGATGCCGGACGTGCTCGGCCGGCCGCACGGCCTCGAGCTCCACGTGATCGACGTGGGGCAGGGGGACGCGGTCGCGCTGCGCACCCCCGCCGGGCGCTGGATCGTCACCGACGCCGGACGCGCCTGGAATGGCGGCGATGCCGGGCGGGCCACGCTCATCCCCTACCTGCGCCGCTACGGCGGCGCCGTCGCGCTCTTCGTCCTCACGCACCCGCACGCCGATCACGCCGGTGGCGCCGCGAGCCTCCTCCGCGCGCTCCACCCCGGAGCGTACTGGGACGGCGCCTATGCGGGTACGAGCGAGACGTATCGCGCTTCCCTCCTGGCCGCCGACTCGGCGCGCATCCCGTGGCGCCGCGTCCATCCGGGCGACTCGCTCGTCCTCGACGGCGTCGTCCTCCGCGTGCTCGCTCCGGATTCGGCGTGGACGGTCTCCCTCCACGACCCGAACGAAGCGAGCGTCGTCACCATGGCCGAGTACCACGGCGTTCGCCTCCTGCTCACCGGCGACGCCGAGCGCGGTGAGGAGGAGATGCTCGTCGCGCGCTACGGGAGTGCGCTCCGCGCCGACGTGCTCAAGGTCGGCCACCACGGCAGCCGGACGAGCAGCACCGATGCGCTCCTCGCCGCGGTACGGCCCCGGCTCGCGCTCATCTCGGTCGGGGCGCGGAACACGTACGGCCATCCGAGTCCCGACGTGATCCACGCGCTCACCCGGGCCGGTGCCGCGGTGCTCCGCACCGACGCCGAGGGGACGCTCGTGGTGAGGACCGATGGCACGGCGATCGAGGTCGAGGAGGCGGGAGAACGCTGGACCCTCGCCCGCGGCCCGCCGTAAGGGGCGCCGCCCTTGCAGGAACCGCTCCACGCGCGGAACTTTCACTCCGGCGCCGCACACGAGGGCGCCCTGCGCCCGCCGTCCCGCGCCCAGGAGCCGTTCCCGTGGTCACGCACACCAATACCTCGGTCGTCACGATCGAGCGCTACATCATCGAGCAGGAGCGCCGGTACCCCGAGGCGACCGGCGAGCTGTCCGGCATCCTCTACGACATGGCGCTCGCCGCCAAGATGATCGCGAACAAGGTGCGCAGCGCGGGGCTCGTGGACATCCTCGGTTCCGCCGGCACCGAGAACGTCCAGGGGGAGGTGCAGCAGAAGCTCGACGTCATCGCCAACGAGATCGTCGTGAAGGCGATGGACCACGGCGGTCGGCTCTGCGCGATGGCCTCCGAGGAGGAGCCCGAGATCATCCAGATCCCGGAAGGGTTCCGCCTCGGGAAGTACCTGCTGATGTTCGATCCGCTCGACGGTTCCTCGAACATCGATGTGAACGTCCCCGTCGGCACGATCTTCTCGGTGGTCAAGAAGATCACCCGCAGCCCGCGCGGCGAGCTCGAGGACCTCCTGCAGCCGGGCCGGCGCCAGGTCGCCGCGGGTTACGTCATCTACGGCTCCAGCACGATGCTCGTGTATACCACCGGCCAGGGCGCGCACGGCTTCACGCTCGATCCCTCGATCGGCGAGTTCCTCCTCTCGCATCCGAACATCAAGATCCCACCGGTCGGACGGTATCTCTCGGTGAACGACTCGTACGAGCAGCTCTGGGACCCCAAGGTGAAGACGCTGATGCGCCAATACCGCGGGCTCGACGCCGGCCGCAAGGCGCTCAACGTGCGCTACGTGGGCAGTCTGGTCGCCGACTTCCACCGGAACCTCCTCGGCGGCGGCGTCTTCGCGTACCCGGCGAACACCAAGACGCCGAAGGGGAAGCTCCGCCTGCTCTACGAGGCGAACCCGCTCGCGTTCATCGTCGAGCAGGCGGGGGGCGCGGCGACCGACGGCACGACGCGCGTCATGGACGTCACGCCGACCGAGCTGCACCAGCGCACACCGCTCTACATCGGCAGCCGCGACGAAGTGGCGCTCGCGACGTCCATCCTCGGTGGCGCGTAGCCGCCGGCCGCGCCGCGTGGCGCGGCCCCTGATCCGATGACCGAGGAGCGCCGCACTCCCTCGGGTCTCCCGGTCGCGCCGGTGTACCGTCCCGCCGATGGCGTGAGCGACTACGCCGCGTCGCTCGGCGATCCCGGCGTCTTCCCCTTCACGCGCGGCGTGCAGGCGTCGATGTACCGCGGCCGGCTCTGGACGATGCGCCAGTACGCCGGTTTCGGCACCGCCGCCGAGACCAACGAGCGCTTCACGCATCTCCTCGCGGCGGGGCAGACGGGGCTCTCGGTGGCCTTCGACCTGCCGACGCAGATGGGGATCGACTCCGACTCCCCGCGCGCCCTCGGCGAGGTCGGACGCGTCGGCGTCGCCATCGACTCGGTGGAGGACATGCACACGCTGCTCGGGGGGCTGCCGCTCGAGCGCGTTTCGACGTCGATGACGATCAACGCCACCGCCGCTACTCTGCTCGCGATGTACATCGTGGTGGCGGAGGAGCGGGGGATCGCGCGCTCGGCGCTCTCCGGCACCATCCAGAACGACATCCTGAAGGAGTACATCGCCCGCGGCACGTACATCTACCCGCCCGGGCCGAGCCTCGACCTCATCACCGAGCTCTTCCGCTTCTGCGCCGCCGAAGTGCCGCAGTGGAATCCGATCTCCATCAGCGGCTACCACATCCGCGAGGCGGGAGCGACGGCGGTGCAGGAACTCGCCTTCACCTTCGCGAACACGATCGAGTACGTCCAGCGGGCGATCGCCGCCGGGCTCCCGGTGGACCGCTTCGCGCCGCGGCTCTCCTTCTTCTTCGCCGCGCACAGCGATCTCTTCGAGGAAGCGGCGAAGTTCCGCGCCGCTCGCCGGCTCTACGCGCGCCTGATGCGCGAACGCTTCGGCGCCTCGGATGCGAGCGCGCGGCTCCGCTTCCACACCCAGACGGGTGGCGTCACGCTCACCGCGCAGCAACCACTCACCAACGTGGTCCGCGTCGCCGTCCAGACGCTCGCCGCGGTGCTCGGCGGCACGCAGTCGCTGCACACGAACGGCTACGATGAGGCGCTCGCGCTCCCCACCGCCGAGGCGGCGACGCTCGCGCTCCGGACGCAGCAGGTGGTGGCGTACGAGAGCGGCGTCACGAGCACCGTCGATCCGCTCGCCGGGAGCTACTTCGTCGAACACCTGACGGACACGCTGGAGCGGCAGGCGCTCGAGCTGATGGCGAAGGTGGAGGCCCTCGGGGGCGCCGAGCGCGCGATCGCCGCGGGCTTCTTCCAGGAGGAGATCGCCCGGAGCGCCTACGAGCACCAGCGGCGCGTGGAGGGCGGCGAGAGCGTCGTCGTGGGCGTCAACCGCTTCTCGGACGACGAGCCGCCGCTCGTGATCCCGGCCCCCGACTTCTCGAAGCTGGCGCGCGAGCAGATGGAACGAGTGCGCGCGGTGCGCGCCAAGCGCGACGCACCGGGGGCGGAGCGCGCCATGGCCGCATTACGGAGTGCGGCCGCCCGGCCCGCGCCGTCGCGGCCCCCGCTGGTGCCGCTCATCGTCGATGCCGTGCGTGCGCGCGTCACCTTGGGGGAGATCTCCGACGCCTTCGCCGCCGCCTGGGGCGTCCACCGGCCGGCGTGACATCGCGCGCGCCGCTTGAGCGGCGCTCGGCGCGCGGGTAGCTTTCATCGTTCTCCTCTCCCACCGCGCCGTCCCCAAGATGCCGACGTACGAGTACGCCTGTCCCGGCGGCCACCGCTTCGAGCGGTTCGTCCGCAAGATCAGCGACGCCGAGGCCGCTCCCGCGTGTCCGGAGTGCGGCCAGATCGCCTCGCGCCTGATCTCGGGGGCGGGGCTCGTCTTCAAGGGCTCCGGCTTCTACATCACCGACTACGGCAAGGACGGGAAGAAGGGGCAGGCGGCGTCCCCGGCGAAGAGCGACGGGGCGAAGGGCGAGGGGACGAAGAGCGAGGGCGCCAAGAGCGACGCGCCCGCGGCCGCCCCCAAGACCGAGAGCACGCCGGCGCCGAAGCCGAAGGGCGGGGAATGACGCCGCGCGACGCCATCCACGCCGCGCTCGTGCGGGCGGCGCGTGGTCTTGGCGCGCCCGACACGGTGGACCCGGTGATGGAGCGCCCGCGCGAGCGGGAGCACGGTCATTGGGCCACGAACCTCGCGATGACGCTCGCCAAGCCCCTCCGGATGAAGCCGCGGGAGATCGCCGACGCGCTCGTGGCGGCGATCGACCTCGCGGCCGCCGGCGTCGCCCGCGTGGAGATCGCCGGTCCCGGGTTCATCAACTTCCACCTCGCGCCCGCGGCGAACGCGAGCGGGCTCGTGGACATTCTCGCCGACCCCGATGCCTACGGCCGCTTGACCGCCGGCGCCGGCCGGCCGGCGAACGTCGAGTTCGTCTCGGCGAATCCCACCGGGCCCCTGCACGTGGGACACGGACGCCAGGCGGCGCTCGGCGACGCGATCGCGCGCCTGCTCGAGTCCGCCGGCTGGACGGTGTCGCGCGAGTACTACTACAACGACGCCGGCGCGCAGATCAACAACCTCGGCCTCAGCGTGCAGGCGCGGCTCGCGCAGCAGCAGGGGCGCGAGCTCCCGATGCCCGAGAGCGGCTATCTCGGCGAGTACGTCAGCGAGATCGCCGGGCGCTATCCCGCGGCGCATCCCAAGGACCCGAAGGGGGAGGATCTCGCGGCGGTCACGCGCTTCGCGGTGCAGGAGCTGCGCCAGGAGCAGGACCTCGATCTGCAGGCGTTCGGCGTGCAGTTCGACACCTACTTCCTCGAGAGCTCGCTGTATTCGGATGGCCAGGTCGAGGCGACCGTCAACGCGCTCGTCGCCGCCGGTCACACGTATGCGCACGATGGCGCGCTCTGGCTGCGCACCACCGATTTCGGCGACGACAAGGACCGGGTGATGCGGAAGAAGGACGGGACGTACACGTACTTCGTCCCCGACGTGGCCTATCACGTCACGAAGTGGCGCCGCGGCTTCACGCGCGCGATCGACGTCCAGGGATCGGACCACCACAGCACCGTGACGCGCGTGCGCGCGGGGCTGCAGGCGCTGCGCCTCGGCATCCCGGCGGGTTACCCGGAGTACGTGCTGCACCAGATGGTCACTCTGCTGCGCGGCGGCGAGGAAGTGAAGTTCTCCAAGCGGTCGGGGAACATCGTCACCGTGCGCGAGCTCATCGATGAGGTGGGGCGCGACGCGACGCGGTACTTCTTCCTCATGCGGAAGGCCGACTCGGCGCTCGTCTTCGACATCGATCTCGCCCGTTCGCAGTCCGAGGACAATCCGGTGTACTACATCCAGATGGCGCATGCGCGGATGTCCGGCATCTTCCGTGTCGGCGAGATCGCACCCGAATCGGTGACGGGCGCCGGCGTGGACCTCGGCGTCCTCGCCGAGCCGGAGGAGCAGGCGCTGATCGCGCTGCTGCTCGACTTCCCCGACATCGTCTCGGGCGCCGTCGGCGCCCTCGAACCTCACCGCGTGGCCGGCTATCTCCACGAGACGGCCCGGCTCACGCACACGTGGTACCACAAGCATCACGTCCTGAACGAGCCGGAGGCGGTCACCCGCGCCCGGCTCGTCCTCGCGCGGGCCGCCCGCGCCGTGCTGCGCAACGGGCTCGCGCTGCTCGGTGTCACAGCGCCGGATCGCATGTGAGCGTCCTCGTCGTCGGTTCCGTCGCCCTCGATTCCGTCGAGACCCCCTTCGGCCGCGCGGACAACGTCCTCGGCGGCTCGGCCACCTTCTTCGCGGCCTCGGCGAGCCACTTCGCCCCGGTGCAGCTCGTCGGCGTCGTCGGCAGCGACTACCCGATGGAGCAGCTCGAGCCGCTCCGCGAGCGCGGGGTGGACCTCGGCGGCCTCGAGCAGATGGAAGGGGAGAGCTTCCGTTGGCGCGGCCGCTACCGCCACGACCTCAACACCGCGGAGACGCTCGAGACGCGCCTCGGCGTCTTCTCGCACTTCCGTCCGAAGATCCCGGTGCAGTTCCGGAACGCGCCCTTCGTCTTCCTCGGCAACATCGACCCGCGGCTGCAGCTCGACGTGCTCAAGCAGGTGGCGAAGCCGCGGCTCGTGGCGTGTGACACGATGAACTTCTGGATCGAGAGCCGGCGCTCCGACCTGCTCGCGCTGCTCCCGCACGTGGACATCCTCACCGTGAACGACGCCGAAGCGCGCCAGCTCACCGAGGAAGTGAACCTCGTGAAGGCCGCGCGCTGGATCATGGCGAAGGGGCCGCGCCACGTGGTGATCAAGAAGGGAGAGCACGGCGCCTTCATGTTCACGCCGCAGAGCGTCTTCTTCGCGCCGGCCTACCCGCTCGAAGCGGTCTTCGATCCGACCGGGGCCGGGGATTCCTTCGCCGGCGGATTCATCGGCTATCTCGCGCGCAGCGGCGACCTGAGCGAGGCGAACCTCAAGCGGGCCGTCGTCTACGGCTCGGCGATGGGCTCGTTCGCCGTCGAGCGCTTCTCGATCGCGCGGATGCTCGAGATCACCACGCGCGACATCTGGGGGCGGGTCGAGGAGTTCCACCGGCTCGTCGCCTTCGAGCAGGAGATGATGACGTGACGAAGGCGCTCGACTACCGCGCCGCGGGCGTGGACATCGAGGCGGCCGACGACGCGAAGCACCGGATCAAAGCGCTCGTCGAGAGCACCTTCACCGCGGGCGCACGCGGGAAGTTCGGCGGCTTCGGCGGGATGTTCCGCGTCCCCGAGGGGGCGACGGCGCCGCTGCTCGTCGCGAGCGCCGATGGCGTCGGCACCAAGATCAAGGTCGCCATCGAGGCCGGCCGCCACGACACGATCGGCCACGATCTCGTGAACCATTGCGTCAACGACATCCTCGTGCAGGGAGCGTCGCCGCTCTTCTTCCTCGACTACGTCGCGTTCGGCGCGCTCGTGCCGGCCATCGTCGAGGCCGTCGTGCGCGGCGTGGCCGCCGGCTGCCGGGAGAACGGCTGCGCCCTCCTGGGGGGCGAGACCGCCGAGATGCCGGGGGTGTACACGCCCCCCGATTACGACCTCGCCGGCTTCGTCGTCGGCTACGTCGAGGAATCGGCCGTGCTCGGCGCGGAGCGCGTGTGCGACGGCGACGTGCTCGTCGGGCTCGCGAGCTCGGGATTGCACACGAACGGCTACTCGCTCGCGCGGCGGATCGTCGCCGACCGGCTCAAGCTCGGCGCGCACGATGCCTTCCCCGAGGGGGGCGGCACGGTGGCGGACGTCCTGCTGCAGGTGCACCGCTCCTATCTCGCGGCGCTGCGACCGGTGCTGGGACGCGTGCACGCGATGGCGCACATCACGGGCGGTGGGCTCCCCGGCAACCTGAACCGGGCGCTCCCGGAGACCCTCGACGCGGTGGTCGCGACCGCCAGTTGGGAACTCCCGCCGCTGTTCCGGGTGCTGGAGCGGGCAGGGGGCGTGGACCGGATGGAGATGTACCGCGCCTTCAACATGGGCGTCGGGATGGTGGTGATCGTTCCGCGCGATGCGGTGGATGCGGTGCTGGAATCGTCCCGCGCCGCCGGCGAGCGGGCGTGGGTGCTCGGACATGTCGGACCCGGCGAAGGCCGCGTCCGCCTCACTTAAGGACAGGGGGTCGTCGATGCGTGTGTCTCTCGTCAGGATCTCGATGCTGCTGGGCCTGGTCGTCGCGCCCCTCGCGGCGCAGACGGTGAATCCGAACTGCACCAACACCGCCATCGTCGGCGCGGGCCTCGAAGGGGGGAACGCCTGCCAGCAGGCGATCGACATCTACCAGTATGCGACCCAGGAGTACGCGACGCTGCTCTCGGGCGGCAACATGGAGATCGGGAGCGCCGATGCCCTCGGCGGCTTCCCCAAGTTCCGCGTGGCCCTGCATATCACCGGGATGAACCTCGTCGTGCCCGCGCCTCGCGCGTCCGGGATCCCCTCTGGCCCGGCGGTCTCGACGACGATGACGACCCAGGGCACCGACTTCGCTACGGTCGCGGCGGATGGCGCCCTCGGCCTCTTCGGCGGCATCGATCTCGGCATCGCGAAGTTCGGCGCTCTCGACGCGTTCGTGAGCCTCAACATCGTTCCCGGCGCCACCGCGGCGGGCTACACCGTCACCCCCAAGAGCAAGTTCTACCTCGGCTACGGCGCGCGCGTCGGCGTGATGCAGGAGACGAAGGTGCTCCCGGGCGTGGGCTTCTCGTACTTCGTGCGCAACATGCCGTCGAGCACGGTGATCGCGACCGACGTTTTTCAGAACGCGATCTACGTCACCGACCTGAAGATCGACACCAAGGCCTGGAGCGCGACGGTCGGCAAGCACTTCGGCATCGTGAGCCTCGTCGTCGGCGCCGGCCAGACGACCTTCAATTCGACCTCCGGCGTCAGCTGGGCGATCAGCACCCCGACCGTATCCCAGGGCACCATCTCCGGGCTCAGTGCGACGTCCACGCAGACCCAGTACTTCGGGGACTTCGGCGTGAAGCTCGGCGGCGTCGTCGATCTCGTTCTCGAGGTCGGCGAGGTGAGCGGGAGCCAGCTGCAGACCTTCAACACCTTCGATCCCGCGTCCACCGCGTCGCGTTCCTTCGCGTCGTTCGCGGTCACGTTTGGGAAATGACCCCGGGGCCGGCGCCCATCCGGGCGCCGGCGACGAGCGGTACATGGCGGCCGCGCTCGACGCGGCCCGCCGTGGCTGGGGACGAACGGCGCCGAACCCGATGGTCGGCGCCGTCGTCGTCCGCGGGAGCGAGGTCGTCGCCACCGGCTGGCATGCGGAGTTCGGCGGGCCGCACGCCGAAGCGATGGCGCTCGCGCAAGCCGGCGACCGTGCGCGCGGCGCCACGGTGTACGTCACCCTCGAACCCTGCGCGCACACGGGGAAGACGCCCCCGTGCGCCGATGCGCTGATCCGTGCCGGCGTCGCGCGGGTCGTCATCGCCGCGCGCGATCCGAACCCGGTGGCGCGCGGCGGCGCCGAGCGCCTCCGCGCCGCCGGGATCGAGGTCGTCGCCGGCATACGTGAGCGCGAGGCGCTCGACCTCAACGCCTCCTTCCACTTCTCCTTCGGCGCCGAGCGCCCCTGGGTGACGCTCAAGCTCGCGCTCTCCATCGACGCGGCGATCGCCGACGCCGGCGGGCGCTCGAAGTGGATCACCGGTCCCGCGGCCCGCGCCGGCGGCCACGCGCTCCGTGCCGGAAGCGACGCCGTCGCGGTCGGGATCGGCACCGCGCTCGCCGACGACCCGTCGCTCACCGTGCGCGATGCCGCGCCGCCGCGCGTGCCGCCGGTGCGTGTCGTCTTCGACCGCCGGGCCCGGCTCCCCCTGGAGAGCGCGCTCGCGCGGACGGCACGCGAGGCCCCGGTGGTGGTCATCGCCCAGGCCGCCGGCGCCGGGCGCCGCGCCGCGCTCGAGGGCGCCGGCGTGGAGGTCCTCGACGCGCCCACCCTCGAGGGCGCGCTGGCGGTCCTGCGAGGGCGGGGGATCGCCTCCCTCCTTGTGGAGGGGGGCGCCGCCCTCGCCGCCGCCTTCCTCGAGCGCGCGTTCGTGGACCGATTGGTTATCTTTCAGGCGCCGGTGGTGCTCGGCGCGGGGGCCCTGCGTCCCTTCGAGCGCACGCCGGCTGCGGACATCAGCGCGGCTACCCGGCTGCGCGTCGTCGAACGGGAGACCTTCGGCGATGACCTGATGACCGTGTACGCCCTGCGGGAGCTGCCGTGTTCACCGGACTGATCGACGATGTCGGAACGCTCGCGCTGGTGGCGGCCTCGCCGGCCGGCGTCGCGCTCACCGTCACCTGCCGTTATGCGGACCTCGCCCCCGGCGAGAGCATCGCGCTGAACGGCGCGTGCCTCACGGTGCGCGACTGCGCGCCGGGGCGATTCACCGTCGCGGCCGTGGAGACGACGCTCGAGCGCACCACGATCGGGTCCTGGCGCGCCGGCGCGCGGGTCAATCTCGAGCGCGCGCTGCGGCTCGGTGACCGCCTCGGCGGCCACATCGTGCAGGGTCACGTCGACGCCGTCGCGCTCGTGCAGAGCGTCCGCGATGCCGGGGACGCGCGCCTCGTGGACCTCGCGATGCCGCCCGCGCTCGCCGACCTCGTCGTCCCGCACGGCTCGATCACCGTCGACGGCGTCAGCCTCACCGTGAACGCGCTCCCCACGGCGGGCACCGTGCAGCTCTCGCTCATCGACTACACCCTCCGCCACACGAACCTCGGCGGCCTCGCCGCCGGCGCGCGCGTGCACGTCGAGGCCGACGTCATCGGCAAGTACGTGCAGCGGCTCATGGCGCCCTACGGCGCGGGGATGGTCTCGTGAGCGGCCCCTTCGGCACCGTGCCGCAGGCGCTCGACGACCTGCGCGCCGGCAAGATGATCGTCGTCGCCGACGATGAGGACCGCGAGAACGAGGGCGACCTCATCGCCGCCGCGGAGCTCATCACGCCGGAGACCGTCACCTTCATGACGAAGCGCGGGAGCGGGCTGCTCTGCCTCGCGCTGCCGGCGGACCGCTGCGATGCGCTCGGCCTCTCGGCCGTGACGGAGAACAACGTGGACGCGTACCGCACCGCGTACACCGTGAGCATCGATGCCGCGGCGCGCTTCGGCGTCACCACCGGCATCAGCGCCGCCGATCGAGCGGTCACGATCCGCACCGCCGCCGACCCGGCGACGACCGCGAACGACATCGTGTACGGCGGGCACGTGCAGCCGCTCCGGGCGCGGCCCGGCGGCGTGCTCGAGCGCGTCGGCCACACTGAGGCGGCGGTCGACCTCGCGCGCCTCGCCGGCCTCCGCCCCGCCGGCGTCATCTGCGAGATCCTCCGCGACGACGACGGGCAGCCGGCGCGCCGCCCCGACCTCGAGCGCTTTGCCAAGGAACACGCCCTCACCTTCATCACGGTCGCCCAGCTCGTCGCCCACCGCCTGCAGCACGAGCGGCTCGTGCACCGCGTCGCCGAAGCACGGCTCCCCACCGAGTGGGGGGAGTGGCGCATCATCGGCTACCGGAACGATGTGGACGCCCACGAACATGTCGCCCTCGTCTGCGGCGATGTGAAGGACGGCGACCAGATCCTCGCCCGCATGCATTCCCGCTGCCTCACCGGCGATGTCTTCGGCTCGCAGCGCTGCGACTGTGGCTGGCAGCTGCACAGCGCGATGCAGATGATCGCCGAGGAAGGGCGGGGCGTCGTGGTGTATCTCGACCAGGAGGGGCGCGGCATCGGGCTCCTCAACAAGCTCCGCGCCTACGAACTGCAGGATGCGGGCGCCGACACGGTCGAGGCGAACGAGCAGCTCGGCTTCAAGCCCGACCTCCGGAACTACGGCATCGGCGCGCAGATCCTCCTCGACCTCGGACTGAAGTCGATCCGCCCGATGACCAACAACCCGCGCAAGATCATCGGCCTCGAGGGCTACGGACTCGTCGTCGGGGAGCGGGTCCCGATCCGCGCGCCGGACACGGCGGAGAACAAGAGCTACCTGGCCGTGAAGCAGAGCAAGCTCGGCCACCTCCTGGCGCACTGATGGCGGAATTCTCGGGCAAGCCCACCGGTGCCGGACGGCGCGTCGCCGTCCTCGCGAGCCGTTTCAACGAGACGATCACCCAGCCGCTCGTGGACGGCGCGCTCGATGCGCTCACCCGGCACGGGGTCTCCTTCGACGACATCGATGTCGTGTGGGTCCCCGGTGCCTGGGAGCTGCCGGCGGCGGCGCGCGTGCTCCTCGCGTCCGAGCGCTACGACGCGCTCGTCGCGCTCGGTGCCGTGATCCGCGGCGAGACGCCCCACTTCGACTACGTCGCGGGCGAGGGCGCGCGCGGGCTGGCCGATGCGGGCGCCGAGTCCGGCGTCCCGATCGGCTTCGGCCTCCTCACCACCGACACGATCGAGCAGGCCCGCGCCCGGGCCGGCGGCGATCACGGCAACAAGGGGTGGGACGCCGCCGTCGCCGCGCTCGAGATGGCGGACCTCTTCGACCAGCTGCAGGCGGGCGATGACGACTGAGACGCGCGCCGAATCGCGCGCGACGATCCGCACCCGCACCCGGGCCCGCGCGCGCGCGGTGCAGGCGGTGTATGCCTGGGACGTGATCGCCGGCCCGCCGCTCGACCGGATCGCCGAGCGCCTCTGGGACGACCTCCGCCTCCCGCGCGACGTGCGTACCCGTGCCTCCGTGCTCGTAGGCGCCGTGCAGTCGCGCTGCGGCGAGATCGATGACGATCTGCGCAACGTCACCACCAACTGGCGCCTCGAGCGGCTCGGCGCGATCGAGCGCTCGGTGCTGCGCGTCGCCGCAGCCGAGCTCGCGCTCGGCGACACGCCGCCCAAGGTCGTCGCCCAGGAGGCGGTGCGGCTCGCCGAGCGCTTCGGCAGCGCGCCGAGCGCCCGCTTCGTGAACGGGGTCATCGACGCGCTGGCCCGTCAGATGGGGCGGTTGTAGTGCGGATCCTCGCCGTCAATTGGCAGGACCGTGAGAATCCGCAGGCCGGCGGCGCCGAGATCCACCTGCATGAGATCTTCGGACGACTCGCCGGGCGCGGTCACGAAGTGACCCTCCTCTGCAGCGGCTGGGCCGGCTGTCCGCCGCGCGTGTCGCTCGACGGCATCGACGTGCACCGCGTGGGCACCCGCTACACCTTCCAGTTCCTCGCCCACGCGTACTACCGCCATCACCTCGCGGCGGCGAACGCCGATGTCCTGGTCGAGGACATCAACAAGGTGCCGCTCTACACGCCCCGGTGGGGGGCGCGCCGCACGATGGCGCTCGTGCCCCATCTCTTCGGCACGACCGCCTTCCAGGAGGTCTCCTTCCCGATGGCGGCGATGGTCTGGACGCTCGAGCAGCCGCTCGTGCGCGCCTACCGCGGACTCCCCTTCGAAGCGATCAGCGAGAGCACGGCCGCGGATCTCGCGGCGCGCGGCGTGCCGCGCGGCGACATCCGCGTGATCTACCCGGGCATCGACTCGGTGCACTACACGCCCGCGCCGGCGGAGCGCGCCGCGGAGCCCGTCTTCGTGTACCTGGGCCGGCTCAAGCGCTACAAGCGGGTGGACCTCATCATCAAGGGATTCGCCGCGATGGCGCACCCGACGGCGCGGCTGCTGATC
>Ga0315271_10000981_pt1 | contig 16835 bp, 15 predicted proteins | sample C3_top_MG_FD_204664 | JGI IMG/M metagenome (GOLD analysis project Ga0315271, IMG submission 204664) | Sediment microbial communities from Yellowstone Lake, YNP, Wyoming, USA - C3_top | ecosystem: Environmental > Aquatic > Freshwater > Lake > Sediment | place: USA: Wyoming | collected 2017-08-01
GGGCGACTACCTGCTCGAGCTCGCCGACGAGCTCATCGCCACCGTGGGCGACCGCTACAAGGTCGCGATCGAGACGGTCGCGCCGGACATCACCGCCCTGCCGGCGGAGGTCCTCGGCGAGCTCCAGCTCTGGGGCCGGGACGCGATCCTGGCGCAGTTCCGCGCGACGCTCGAGCGCCTGCGCGTCCCGTTCGACGTGTGGACGCCGGAGAGCTCGCTGTACGCGGGCGAGAGCGTCCACCGCGGCTTCGGCGGCGAGGTCGGCAAGTCACTGGCCGACCTCGACGGCGAGAGCCTCCTCTACGACGAGGGGGGGGCGGTGTGGCTCGCGACGACCCGGTACGGCGACGACAAGGACCGGGTCCTGATCCGCCAGACCGGCGACCCCACGTACTTCCTCAGCGACATCGCCTATCACCGCGACAAGATGGACCGCGGCTTCGCGCACATGATCGACGTGTGGGGGGCCGACCACCACGGCTACGTGCCGCGGATGAAGGCGGCCTTCACGGCGCTGCCGCCGCATGATCCGGACAAGCTCGAGCTGATCATCGGGCAGCTGGTGAACCTGCTCGAGAGCGGGGAGTCGCGGCGCATGAGCAAACGCCGCGGCGACATCGTCACGGTGGACGACCTCATCGACGCCATCGGCGTGGACGCGGCGCGGTTCCTGCTCGTCGGCCGGTCGCACGACACCACGCTGGACCTCGACATCGACCTCGCCGTCCAGCAGACCAACCAGAACCCCGTGTACTACGTGCAGTACGCGCACGCGCGCATCTGCAGCATCCTGCGCAACCTGCCGGGGGAGGGGGTGCCGCCGGAGGGCGAAGCCGTCCCGGCCGTGACCGTGGGTCCGCACGAGCGCTCGCTGCTCCAGGCCCTTGCGCGCTTCCCGGGCGTGCTGCTGAGCGCGGCGGACACGCGCTCGCCGCACCGGGTGCACGGGTACCTGGGGGAGCTCGCGGCCGAGTTCCACGTGTTCTACCGGCACTGCCGCGTGCTCAGCGACGACGCCGACGTGGCCGCGTTCCGCGCCGGGCTGTGCACCGCCGCGCGGACCACCCTCGCCGCGGGGCTGGGCCTGCTCGGCGTCAGCGCGCCTGAATCGATGTGACCCGGGCCGGAGCGGACGTGCGTCCGCCGGCCCGCGGCTCTCAGCCGCCGGACCTGTCGCGTACCCAGGCGCGGAGCTCGTCGAGTTGCTCCGGCGGAAGGTCTGTGTCCAGGTCGAGCAGCATCGAGATGGCCGTCCCGGTCTTGTCGTCGATCAGCTTATGGACGACGCTCTCGAGCACCGTCTGCGCCACCTCGCGCCCGGGGATCGCCGGCGTGTACACGTACGCGATGGCGGTCTTGTCCTGAGTGAGCAGGTGCTTCTTCACGAGATTGTTCATGACCGTCATGACGGTCGTGTAGGCGATCGTCCTGCGTTCGCGCAGCGTCTCGTAGACCGCGCGCACCGTGGTCTCGTCTTTCTCCCAGACGACCGCCAGGATGTCCGCCTCAAGCGATCCGATACCCGTGAAGGGCGCGCCCTTCGTGCTGCGCAGCCACTTCGGTCTTGCTTCGTCCATCAGGACTCCCTCCGCCTTGCCCGTAGTGGTGCGTACGCCGCCGCGTGCCCCAGTCGCGGTGCAGTACGTATGACATGCTACGTATTCCCTTTAACCACAAACTCACGCCCGCGTCATAGACTGACTATTTCCGCAGCGTGCAGGCCAATCCCGACCGGGGAGTGACGGTGACGGATCACATCGATTTGCTACGGACTCTGTGCCTGACACCGGGCCCGACCGGGTTCGAAGCCGCGGTGCAGGAAGTCGTCCGCCGCCGTCTCGCGCCGCTGGGGGTGGCCGAGGGCGATCCGCTGGGCAACGTGTGGCTGGGCGTCGGGCCCGAGAGCGGCCCACTCGTCGCCATCGCGGCGCACGCCGACCAGATCGGCCTCATCGTCACGCACGTCGACGAAGGGGGCTACGTCTTCATCGAACGCATCGGCGGCCTCGCTCCGCTGCTGGTCCCCGGCCGCCACTTCGTGATCCACGGCCGCACCGGCGCAGTGCACGCCGTCGGCGGCCGCAAGCCGGGCCACATCGTCCCGATGGAGGAGCGGCGCTGCGCGCCCGAACTGCACGAGCAGTTCCTCGATGTCGGCGCCCACGGGCGCGACGAGGCACTGGCGCGCGTTGCCGTCGGCGACCCCATCACGTTCACGCCCGACTTCGTCGAACTGTCGCCGGGCGTGGTCGCGACCCAGGCGCTGGACGACCGCGCGGGGGTGTACGCGATGATCCGCGCGCTCGAGCTCTACGCGGAGGCCCCGGGCGCCGCCAGGCTCACCGGGTTCGCCACCGTGCACGAGGAGACGACGTTCATGGGCGCCAAAGCGCTTGCGCGGCGGCTGCGCCCGGACGTGCTCATCGTGCTGGACGGTGACTTCAGCAGCGATACGCCGGCCGCCGACGCCAAGGAGCTGTCCGGCGATGTGAAGCTTGGCGCCGGCCCCGTGCTCAGCCGCGGCGCGGGCAGCAGCGAGCGTCTCGTGGCGCTCGCGCGCGAGGTCGCCGAAGCCGACGGCCTGCAGGTGCAGATCAAGGCGTATCCGGGCCAGACCGACACCGACGCCGACGAGCTGATGGCCGCCGGCACGGCGGCAACGCTCACCATCGGCCTGCCGATGCGCTACATGCACTCGCCGTTCGAGGTCGCGCGCGTGGACGACCTCGAGGCGGCGGCGCGCCTGGTCGCCGCGCTGGCGCGCCGCGTCGGCGCCGCCGGAGCTGTCAGCGCAGACCGTACCTGACGACGCCCGAGGGAGGCGCCCCATGAAGCTGTTCATCGCCATCGACCTCGAAGGCATCTCCGGCGTGGTGTCCGAGGCGGACACAGATCGTGAGGGCGCGGCCGCGGAGCGCGCCCGCGCCCACATGCGCGCCGACCTCGACGCCGTCCTCGAGGGCTGCGCCGCGGCCGGCGCCCGCGAGGTCGTGATCTGCGACGCGCACGACGACGGCCGCAACCTGGACCCGTCGGACCTGCCCGGGTTCGCCACGCTCGTGAGCGGCTCTCCGTCGCCGGGCAGCATGCTCGAGGGGCTCGGCCCGGACTGCGACGGTGCGCTCTTTGTGGGCTACCACGCCATGGCGGGCACGCAGGGCGCGGTCCTCGAGCACACGTGGAACTACAAGGTGTTCGGCGCTCGTGTGGGCGGACTCGACGTCGGCGAGTTCGGCGTGGGCGCCCTGCTCGCCGGCGAGTCCGGCGTGTCCGCCCTCTATCTCTCGGGTGACGACAAGGCCGCCGGGGAGGCTCAGGAGCTCGTCCCCGGCATCACCGCCACCGTGGTCAAGACCGGGGTCCGTCGCGAGGCGGCGGCGCTGTGCGTCCCCGACGAGGCGCGCGACCGCATCAGGGCTGACGTCGAGGCGGCGCTCCGGTCCAGGGCCAAGCCGGCGCCGCTCGCCTGGAACGGCGAGCCACTCCGGCTCACCTTCACTCGCGTCCCGTTCTGCGACCTCGCTGAGACCTGCCCGGGCACGACACGGCTCGACGGGCGCACGCTGGAGATCGCCGGCGACTCGTTCGCGGAGATCTACAGGGGCTTCCTCGCCTGCCTGCGGCTCTCGGAGTCACAAGGCTAGGGCGCGCGTCATGGCGGAGCGGCCGCAGCTTGCGGCTCCGCCGCCGCTATGGTCAGATAGGCGCTCGAGCGGATGTGGTGCAGCTGGTAGCACGTCAGCTTCCCAAGCTGAAGATCGCGGGTTCGAGTCCCGTCATCCGCTCCAGTGCTCCGTCCTCGGATGTACCTCTGCGACGCTTCTCCGTGCGCCTCCGTTCGCTGCTCCCTAGTGACTCTGGTCGGTCAGCCTCCTGACTAAAGTCAGGATTCCCTCATGGCGATGGTTAGGGTATCCTAATGACGAGCCGGAGGCGGGCGCCCGCGAGGGCCTCCCGCCTCACCCACCGCAGCACACTGGAGCCGCCCCGTGAGCACACGCACGCAGAGCGCCGAGGAGTATCTCGAGGCCATCTTCAAGCTGCAGCGCGGTGCGGAGCCCGTGACCGTCAAGCGGCTGGCCGGCGAGCTCGGAGTGGCCCCGCCGTCCGTGTCCGAGATGCTCGGCCGCCTGCGCGCGGCCGGCCTCGTCGAGGAGTCGGCCGAGGGTCGTGGCATCGCGCTCACCGGTGAGGGTACCGTCGAGGGCGCCACGCTGGTGCGCAGACATCGCCTGAGCGAGCGGTTCCTCGTCGACTACCTCGACATGCCCTGGGACGCCGTCCACGAGGAGGCGTGCAAGCTCGAGCACGTCCTCAGCCCTGAGGTCGAGGCTCGCCTCGCGGAGCAGCTGGGCAACCCGCTCACCTGCCCGCACGGCCACGTCATCCCCGCCGAAGACGGTTCTCTCCCCGATCAGGACCTGCGCCCGCTGTCGGGGTTGGAGCCAGGCGAGAACGCCGTCATCGGCTGCATCACCGAAGAGAAGAGCGACCTGCTGCGCTACCTCGCGTCGCTCGGCCTGCTCCCCGACACGCCGGTCGCCGTGGAGAGCGTCGCGCCGTTCAACGGCCCGCTGCTCGTCCGCGTCGGCGGCTCTCAGTACGCCCTCGGGCGAGAAGTGACCGACAAGATCATGGTGCGCGGCTGACGCCAATGGCCACCACGCTCCGCCAGAGCCGCCGTGCCGCGGCCGCGTGTCCCGCGCCGGACCCGCTCGTCGTCTGCGTCGCCGGCAATCCCAACGTCGGCAAGTCCTCGCTGTTCAACTCGCTCACCGGCTCATCGCGCGAGACCGCGAACTGCGCCGGCGTGAGCGTCGACGCCTGCACCGTCTGCACGCGCTGGGAGGGGCGGCCCATCGAGGTCGTCGACCTGCCGGGCAGTTACTCGCTGGACGGGCCGGGCGACGACCAGCAGGCCGCCCGCGGCGCGCTGCTCCGGCGCCGCCCCGATGTCATCGTCGCGGTGGCCGACGCCACCAACCTGGCGCGTAGCCTGTACCTCCCGCTCCAGCTGCTCGACCTCGGGTATCGCGTGGTGGTCGCGCTCAACCTCTCGGACGAGGCGAAGCGCCGCGGGCGCACGCCGGACGCCGAGGTGCTCTCGCGGGACCTCGGCGTCCCCGTCGTACCCACCGTCGCGCCGAAGGGTCAGGGCCTGGTGGAGCTCGAGGCCGCGGTGCTGCGCGTGAGCGCCGGCGGCGGCCTGGGTGAGACGGCGGGCACCCCATTGCCGGTGCCGGTGGAGCAGCGGGTCGAAGAAGTCGCACTGTACGTCGCTGCCCGGTCAGAGGACGGGCTGCGCGCGCCCGGCGGCCTCAGCGCCCGGGCGGCGGCCATCGCCGTCCTCGAGGGGGACGCGGCCGTCGCCGCGCTGGTCGGCCTCGGCGCGGGCGGCTTCCTCACCGAGGCCGACGAGGGCCTCGCGCTCGAGATCTCCAAGGCGCGGCACGCCGAGGCGCGCGCCCTCGCGGCGGCGGCCCAGGACACCCGCGCCGCCGCCGACCGCTGGTGGCGTCTCACGACCGCGCCGCGCACCGGCATCCCGATCATGCTGGGCGTCATCACCGCCGTGTTCGCGACGCTCTTCATCGTCGGCGACCTGCTGGCGCGGGTGCTCACCGCCGCCTGGACGGCCTGGATCTCGCCCGCCGTCATCAGCGTGGTGACGGCGATCTTCGGCGACGGGACGGTAGGCAAGGTCGTCCTCTGGGGGGTGGACGGCGGCATCCTCGCGACGCTCGCTGTCGGCATCCCCTACATCCTCACCTTCTACTTCATCCTCGCGCTGGTGGAGGACACCGGCTACATGAACGCCGCCGCGTTCCTCAGCGACCGCATCATGCACCGCATCGGCCTGCACGGACGGGCGATCATCCCGCTCATCGCCGCCGGCGGCTGCAACGTGCCGGCGATCATCGCCACGCGCTCGCTGACCAGCAAGCGCGAGCGCACCATCGCCGCCGTGCTCGCCACGCTCACGCCGTGCAGCGCGAGGACCGCGGTCATCATCGGGGCCGTGGCCGGCGTGGCCGGCTGGCAGTACGCGCTGCTCACCTACGCGGTGATCATCATCGTGATCATCCTCGCCGGGCTCGGCATGAACCGGCTCATGCCCGGCGACAAGGGCGTCCTGGTCATGGAGATGTTCCCGTTCCGCCGCCCGGTGCTCCGCCAGGTGGCGCGCAAGACCTGGCGGCGCTTCCGCGAGTTCGTCTGGGACGCCGCCCCCATCATCCTGCTCGGCAGCATGGCCCTCGGCCTGCTCTACGAGACCGGCTGGGTGTGGGATCTCGGCACGGTGCTCAAGCCCATCGTCGAGGGCTGGCTGCTCCTGCCCATGGTGGCCGGGCTGACGCTCGTGTTCGCGGTGCTCCGCAAGGAACTGGCGCTGCAGTTGCTGCTGGTCTTCGCCGCCGTCCAGGCCGGCGGCGCTGTCGCCAGCATCTCCTCGTTCATGACCACCTCGCAGATCGTCACCTACGCGATCGTCAACGCGCTCTACATTCCCTGCGTGGCCACGATCGCCGTGCTGGGGCGCGAGCTGGGGTGGCGGCGGACCGTCGTCATCTGCGCCGGCACCATCGGGATCGCACTCCTCGTCGGCGGCATCGTCGCCCGCGTGCTGCCGTTGTTCGCCTGACGCGGGCGTGCGGCTGCCCGTTCTGGGCCGGGCCGCGTACAGCGCCGCTGCATGCCCGTCCGGGTGCGGTGGTAGTATCTCCGCCGAGGCATCCTGGTGAGTCATTCTTCTGCCCACATCCGCCGGCAGGCTGGCCGCCTGCTGCAAAGCGCCGGCGTCTCGCGCGAGCCCGTCTCGCTGCGTGACGTCGTGAGGGCGCTCAACCTCGAGGTCGTCCAGACCACCGGCGAGCCGTTCCTCAGCGAGGGCGCTCTCCAGCCGGTGGGCGACGGCCACGCGATCGTGGTGCGCGGCGCCACGAACGAACGCCGCCGCCGGTTCACGATCGCCCACGAGATCGGCCACTTCGTGCTGCATCCGGGGCGGCTCGCGCCGGAGCGTGGCGGCGCCGTCAACGAGGCGTGGCGGCTGCAGGAGCGCGAGGCCGACCAGTTCGCGGCCGAGCTCCTCATGCCGGAGGACCTCGTCCGGGCGGCCGTCGTCGAGCACGGAGGCGACGTGAGCCGCCTCGCCGACCGGTTCGACGTCAGCCGCCAGGCGATGCAGACGCGGCTGCGCTGGCTCGGCATCGCCGGTCAGCGCGTGGACCATGCCGCCGGCGTGCGGCGCCGGCCGTCTCCCTGACCCGGCTCGGGCCGGGACGACGGGTCGCGCCCGGTTCCGCGCTCCTCACTCCCGCACCCTTCACTCCGTGCGCTCACGCCTCGCCGTTGGCCAGCACCCAGTCGATGGTCGCGCGCGCGACGTAGGGCGAGCGGCCCGGACCGTGATGGCCGCCCTCGCCGAGGCGGATGAACTGGGAGGGCGCCGCAAGTACGGTCGCCAGTCGCTCGCTGTGGGCGAACGGCACCGCGTCGTCGTCGCGCGCGTGCGCGAGCAGCACGCGGGGGAGGCCGCGGGCGGCCGCGACCAGGTCCAGGCCCGCGAGGAACGGCCGCAACGCGGCTGCGTCGAAGCGGGCTGAGTACTCGCGGCCCTGCGGCCCGCCCGGCGCCCCGTCCGGGTCGCGTTCGAGCTCGTCCAACCCGGCGAGCAGCGATCCGCCGTCCGCAGGGCAGAGGAGCACGAGCGAGCGGAAGAAGTCGGGGCGGGCGCGGGCGGCCAGCAGCAGCATGCACCCGCCCATGCTGGCTCCACGCGCCGCCAGCCACGGGGCGCCGGACTCCGCGAGGAGCCGTTCGCCCGCGGCGACCGCGTCCCGCCAGCCGTCAGGCCCCATCTCGCCGCCGCTCCCGCCGTGGCCGCGGAAGTCGAACGTGAGCGCGGCCAGCCCCGCGGCCGCCGCCTGCTCGCCCATCAGCTCGTGGTTCTCCTTGCGGCTGCCGGCGCCGTGACACACCAGGAGGGCGCCGCGCGGCGCCCCGGCCGGGAGGAAGAGCCGGCCGGCGAGCGCGATCCCGTCCGACGCGATCGTGACGGCCTCCGGCTCTTCGGACGGTGGGGCCGGGTCCGGCAGGGCCGCTCCCGCCGCGGAGGCGCCGGAGTGAGGTGGGGAGGTTCGCATCAGCACGAGTTTAGCGAACGGGCACCCTTGTGATGTACTACCCTCCACCCTGTTGACGGAGGTCACATGCACGAAGTGAACGTCGGCCGCAAATCGCTGGCCGACTACAGAAGCATCGTCCCCAAGGAACTGATGAGCGAGATCGACGAGCTCGCCGAGCGGCTCAAGGGCCGCCAGGTCCTGCACGTCAACGCCACTGCCTTCGGCGGCGGCGTGGCCGAGATCCTCTACACCCTCGTGCCGCTCGTGAGCGACATCGGGCTCGAGGCGCACTGGCAGATCCTCACCGCGCCCCCGGAGTTCTTCAACGTCACCAAGAGCTTCCACAACGGCCTGCAGGGGCACGCCGTGGACTTCCCCGACGAGTCGCGAGCCCTGTACGAGGAGGTCTGCCGCGCCAACGCGGCCGAGCTCACCCGGCCCTACGACTTCGTCGTCATCCACGACCCGCAGCCGCTGGCCATCCGCGACTTCGTGACGCGCAGCCAGGACCGCTCCACGTGGTGGATCTGGCGCTGCCACATCGACACCTCCACGCCGGACAAGGGCCTGTACGACTACCTGCTGCCGTCCATCAACCGCTACGACGCGGCCGTGTACACCCTGGCCGACTACGTGCCCGAGGGCCTCACCGTGCCGGTCCGCGAGATCGCCCCGACCATCGACCCGCTGGCGCCCAAGAACATGCAGCTCTCCGCCGAGGATGCCACCTACATCGTGCGCCAGTTCGGCATCGACGTGGAGCGCCCGCTCCTCCTTCAGGTGTCACGTTTCGACCCCTGGAAGGACCCACTGGGCGTCGTCGATGTCTACCGGACCGTCAAGGCCAAGCACCCGGACGTGCAGTTGGCGCTGGTCGGCTCCATGGCCAGCGACGACCCCGAGGGCTGGGACTACCTCGAGCGCGTCATCGCCTACGTGGGCGGCGACCCCGACGTCTTCATCCTCTCCAACCTCGACAACGTGGGCTCGGTGGAGATCAACGCGTTCCAGAGCCACGCCGACGTGATCCTGCAGAAGTCCACGCGCGAGGGGTTCGGGCTGACCGTCACCGAGGGTCTCTGGAAGGGCCGGCCGGTCGTCGGCGGCGACGTCGGCGGCATCCCGCTGCAGATCGAGGACGGCGTCACCGGCTATCTCGTCCACAACGCGGCGGAGTGCGCCGAGCGCTGCCTGCAGATCATGGCCGACCCGGCGAAGCACCGCGAGATGGCGCTGCGCGGCAAGGAGAAGGTGCGCCGCGAGTTCCTCACGCCGCGCCTGCTGCGCGACGACCTGCGGCTCTTCGCCGATCTCGAGGAGGGTAAGATAGGGGCCTGACCAGCCGACGGAGGGGGACCGGCGTGGAGGGTGTCCAGCTCGCACAGCGCCGTCTCGTGGTGGCCGCCAACCGCGGCCCAGTGTCGTTCCACGACGATCCGTCGGGAGAGCCGGTCGTCACGCGCGGCCCCGGAGGCCTGGTCACGGTGCTCACCGAGGTACTCCGCCACCATCCCGGGACGTGGGTGGCGGCGGCGCTCAGCGACGCCGAGCGCCGCCTCGCCGCCGAGGAGCGCGCCGTGGAGGTCGCGCTGGACGGCGACGAGTATCGCGTGCGCTACGTCGCCCCGTCCCCCGAGGCCTATCACAAGTACTACAACATCGTCTCCAATCCGATGCTGTGGTTCATCCAGCACTACCTCTGGGACCTCGGCCGGCACCCGGACATCGGCGCGCACGAGATGGATGCCTGGCACAACGGCTACCTGGTGGTGAACGAGCAGTTCGCCAGGGCCATCGTCGACGAGGTGCGCCGGGGGCCGGACGGCCGCCGGCGCCGCGGCCCGGCCGGAGACGGCGGCGACGCGCTGGTGCTGCTGCACGACTACCAGCTGTACTGCGTCGCCCCGGACGTCCGGGGCGCCTGCCCGGGCGCGCTCCTGCACCAGTTCATCCACATCCCGTGGCCGCAGAGCGACTACTGGCGCGTGCTGCCGGCGCACATTCGCGAGGCGGTGTTCCGCGGTCTGCTCGGCAACGACATCGTCGCCTTCCACACGCGCCACTACGCGCGCAACTTCCTCCACTGCTGCGCCGACCTGCTTGACCTGAAGGTCGACACGGAGCGCTGCGCGGTGGAGTACGACGGCCGCGAGGTGTGGGTGCGCGCGTACCCGGTGAGCATCGACCCCGAGTCGCTGCGCGCCGCCGCCGACTCGCGCCGCGCCCGCACGGCCGAGCGCAAGCTCCTCGCCAAGCGGCGCGAGTTCCTCCTGGTGCGCGTCGACCGGCTCGACCTCAGCAAGAACATCATCCGCGGCTTCGTCGCGCTCGACCGGTTCCTCGAGCTGCACCCGGAGTTCAAGGAGCGCTTCACGTTCCTCGCACTCCTCCAGCCGTCGCGCGAGGACGTGGAGGAGTACGTGACCTACCGCGAGCGGGTGGAGCGGATCGTCGCCGACGTGAACACGCGCCACGGGACGACCGACTGGATGCCCATCGACCTGCGCATCCAGGACGACTTCCCGGTCACGCTGGCCGCCTACGCGCAGTACGACGTGCTGTTCGTCAACGCGATCGCCGACGGCATGAACCTGGTGGCGAAGGAGGGGCCGATCCTCAATCACCGTGACGGCGTACTGGTGCTCAGCGAGTACGCCGGCGCGTACGAGGAGCTCGGCGCGTTCGCCCTCGGCGTGAACCCCTTCAACATCGAGCAGCAGGCGGACGCGCTGTACAAGGCGCTCACGATGCCGGCCGACGAGCGCGAGTCGCGCGCCGGCATGCTGCGCCGCGTCGTCGAGGAGAACAGCGTCGAGAAGTGGGTGCAGGCACAGTTCGCCGACATCGCCGCCAAGCTCGCCGGAGGCGCTTGACGCAGGTCATGTCGGCGCCGCTCGGGCGTCGCTACGCTCTCCCCATGCTCATCGAAGTGCTCGGACTCCCGGACGACAGCACCGCCGCGCTCGAGGCCGCCCTCGGCGAGGCGCTCGCGCAGTCGGGTCTCACCGGTATGGCGACCGTGCGCCGCATCGAGGACCCCGGCGCGATGATCGCCCGCGGCGTGCGCCAGCCGCCCGCACTGCGCGTGGACGGCAAGGTCGTCTGCCGGCGGCGTGTGCCGACGGCGGACGAGGTCCGCGCGTACCTGGAAGAGGCGGCGGGGGCGTAGCCTCAGCCGCCGCCTCTCAGCCGGACCCGCCGGTCACCCTCCTATGAGGTGAGGGTAGATCAAGAACAGGTACAGGCTGTAGAACAGGAAGACCCCGGCGACGATGTTGACTGCGTAGCGCACGCCGCGGATCTTGAAGCGTTGCCCGATCGCGATCAGGAAGAGCACCGCGGCGAGGACGACGGTGATGCGCACATATTTCTCGGCGGTCGCGCGATAGGAGACGCCCAGGTCGAACGCGTGCGACGCCTCCTTGTTCAGTTCGGTCGCCTTGTCCGTGAGCGGATCCTCATACTCCTCCATGTAACGCGGGCCGGGGGGCGCGGTCGGGTCGTGCATGCCGTCGATCGCGACCCAGGCGTCGAAGGCCTTCTTGTACTCCGGTGTGAAGCGGCGCTCGAGGAGGTCTTGCAGGCTCTTGTCGCCGGCGTCATAGGCCTGGAGCCAGGCCGTGAAGTTGCCGGCGTTGTAGATGAGCGTCTGGTTGGCGGTGAGTGCGACGCTCTGGGCCTCCGTACGCAGGCGGGAGGACGTGGCGTACTCCTTGGCGCTCTCGCCGTCCCAGCGCGCCGCCTGGTAGCCGCTCAGAGCGGTGACAATCGCCACGACGGCGAGCAGGATGGCCTCGAGGATCTCGATCGTCTCGATGCGACGCTTGCTCGGTCGGTGGGCTTCGGGCTCGTCGTGCGCGCTGTGCTCGCGCAGGTGCTCCGCGACTTCGGCGTTGATGTTGCCCTCGGGCATGAGTCGGCTCCTCCACGTTGGACCAGCGGGTCGTCTCCGGCGCGAATACTACACGACGTGACCGCGTGGTCACACGCCGATCCCCCAAGGGGGTCAGAGCGAGGCGGTGCGGTCCCTCGCGAGGGCCAGGTACTCCTCCGCCAGGTCGATGCCGACGGAGCGGCGGCCGAGCTGGGCGGCGACCAGCATGGCCGTCCCGATGCCGCAGAACGGGTCGAGGACCACACCGTTCTTCGGGCACGTGGCGAGGATGGGGATGCGGCAGAGGTCGGCCGGGAACGGCGCGAAGTGCAGGCCCCGGCCCTGGGTGTCCTCGGGGAGGATGTCCCAGACGTCCCCGGGCTTGGCGCCACCAGGGTGATAGCGGAGGAAGCAGAAGCCGCGTTCCTCGAGTTCGCGAGCGCGGCCCGACACGGCGCCCACGTCCGAGTGCGTCGCACGCTGGCGGCCGCGGATGACCATGCGGAAGTCGGCGAGGCGCCCCGCGGCGACCTCGCCGAGCGTCTCCTCGAGCGCCGCAAGCGCCGCCGCCTTCTCGAGCTCGTCCAGCGACGTCGAGAGCTCGATCTGGCGACGGTAGCGCACGCCGCTGACGCCGGTGGCGGAGACGACGACGCCGTTCTCCACGCGCGCCGCGCGCGGCGCGCGCCTGATGGCGTCGGCGTCGTAGTAGTAGCCCTTGGGCTGCCGCACGAAGTGGAACAGCAGCTCGTGCACGTTGCGCAGCTTGTCGCGGCTCGTGTCGGGGCCGCCCTTGACCTTGTGCCACACGACGCTGTTGCGCAGCGTCCAGCCCTGGTCGTCGGTGAGGTGGAAGGCGACGCGCCACGGGATGCCCAGCTGGCGCTTGCCGCGATAGGTGTCGCCGAGATTCAGCCACAGCGAGCCGGTGGGCCTGAGGACGCGGGCGAGCGCGGCGGTGACGGCGCCGAGGGCGGCGACGTAGTCCTGCCAGCCGCCCTCGGCGCCGATGCCGCCGCCGGCGTACCGCCGGTGGCCGAAGTACGGCGGGCTGGTGACCACGCAGTCGACGGACGCGGCGGGGAAGAGGGGCAGTACTTCGGCGGCGTCGCCCTGCAGGAAGCGTGGGCGCGGATGGGCTTCGCCGCCCGCGCCGCGTCCGTCGCTCAGGTAGGCGGCGAGCGCCTCCGCGCCGGCGCTCAGCGGTGCCCCTCCGGCGCCGCTCACACTCCGAGGTAGCGCCGGTAGACCGCCTCGTAGTCGGCGACCATGCGCTCTACGGTGAACCGTTCTTCGACGGTGCGCCGGCAGACCGCCGGGGCGATCTCGCCGACCCGGCCCACCGCCGCCACGAAGTCCTCGAAGTCGTCCACGACGAAGCCGGTGACGCCGTCGTCCACGACCTCGGGCACCGAGCCCTGACGCATCGCCACGACCGGCGTGCCGCAGGCCATCGCCTCGATCATCACGAGCCCGAACGGCTCCGGCCACGTGATGGGGAAGAGGAACGCGTGGGCGCGCGCGAACAGCTCGCGTTTGCGCGCGTCGCTCACCTCGCCCTCGTAGACGATCTGGTCGCCGTCGATGTGCGGCTCGATCTGCTCCTCGAAGTACTCGCGGTACGGCTCCTGCAGCACGCCCGCCATGATGAGCCTGCGGCCCAGCCGCCTGGCCGTCTCGATGCTGTGATGGAACCCCTTGGCCTCGCACACCCTGCCGAAGGCGAGCAGGTAGTCGTCCTTCTCGGGGGTGTACGGCCACTGCTCGACGGCGATGGCGTTGTAGGCGAGGCCGGCCCAGCTCATGCCGGGCGGCGCCATCGACTGCTGGTACTCGCTGATGCCGATGTAGCCGACCTCTTGGGCGAACTGCTCGTAGAAGCCGTAGGCGAACTCGTCGAAGGCGCAGTGGACGGTGTGGACCATCGGTGTGGCCAGGTAGCGGCTGAAGGCGACGCCGAGGAACCCGGAGTGGTCGTGGACGAGGTCGAAGTCGCCCTGCTCGATGTCGGCGAACGCGAACGAGACCTGACGGGCGTCGTAGGGTGTCACGCCGATCCGGTCGGGCATCTGGGCGGGGAAGAGGGCGCAGAGCTCCGCCGCGGTGTGCGAGTCGCCGGTGGCGTAGAGGCGGACGTCGTGGCCGTTGGCCACGAGCCCGTCGCAGAGCTGCTGGACGACCCACTCCGTGCCACCGTAGCCCTCGGGCGGGACGGTGATCCACGGTGGTGCGAGCTGGGCGATGCGCATGCCGGCATTGTAGTGGACGCGGGACGACGGCGACAGAGCCTCATGCATCCGGGGGGACGTGCCGATGTGAGGCGCACACCCCGTGTCCGGCACGCGCCGGACCGGGGCAGACTCTTCCTCAGACGTGACGACGCGATAGAGTGACGGCCATGATCCTGTACCTGGACTGTTCCAGCGGCATCAGCGGCGACATGCTCGCCGGCGCGCTGCTCTCGCTCGCCGGGGCGCGCGAAGCCGACCCCGGCCCCCTGGACGATGTGCTGCGCCCGGCGCTGGCCGCGGCCGGCATCGACCCGCGGCTCGTGCAGATCGAGGACGTGCGCCGCGGCGGGATCGCCGCGCTGGCGTTCAAGGTCGCCGACCAGCCCGGCTTCGCGACCTTCGACGAACTGATCGTGTCGCTCTACGCGTCCGACCTCGAGCACCCGGTCGCCGACGCGGTGGCCTCCATCGCCGAGCGCATGGCCGCCGCGGAGGCGGAGGTGCACGGCCGCGGAGAGGACGAGGAGCATCTGCACGAACTGAGCGACGTCGACACCGCCGTCGACCTCATCTGTGCGGTGACGCTGCTGGCCAGGCTCGCGCCCGAGCGCATCATCGCGTCGCCGCCGGCGCTGGGCGACGGCGAGATCGAGACGGCGCACGGCCGGCTGAGCGTGCCCGCTCCGGCGGTGCTCTCCCTGCTCGCCGGGCTCCCGACCGCCGGCGGCGCGTCCGCCGTGCCGGCCGGAGAGGCACTGGCGCCGATCGCCCCGCTCGGCGAGCTGACGACGCCCACCGGCGCCGCCCTGCTCGCTCACTACGCCGAGGCCTTCGGCGGCATGCCCGCCGGCCGCGTCGAGCGCGTCGGCTACGGCGCCGGCCGCCGCGAGGTGCCCGGCAGGCCCAACGTGCTGCGCGCCGTGCTCGTCGACCCGGCCGTCGTCCCGGACGATGCGGAGGCCGGTCCGGCCGGCGCTCCCGATGCGGCCGTGGCGTCCCGCGGCGACCACGGCCCCGGCGACCACGTCGTCCTCGAGGCCAGCATCGACGACATGACGCCGGAGCTGCTGGCGCACGCCGCCAACGCGCTGCGCGAGTCCGGCGCGCTCGACGTGTGGATGAGTCAGGTGCTCATGAAGAAGGGACGCCCCGGCGTGGTGCTGCACGTCCTCGCCGCCGCGGCCGACCGCGAGCGCCTCGCCCAGGCGGTGTTCGCCGAGACCTCGACCTTCGGCCTGCGTGTCGTGCCGTGTGACCGCGAGTACGTCGAGGAGCGGCGGGAGAGCGTCAAGATCGGCAAGCTCAAGGTGAACGTCCGCCTCGGCTTCGTCGGCAGCCGCCTCGCCACCGTCTCGCCCGAGTACGAGGACGTGCGCCGCGTGGCCGCGGCCGTCGGCCGGCCCGCGCGGGTCGTCTACGAGGCCGCGCAGTCGGCGGCGCGCAGCCGCTTCAGCGACTCCTGAGGCGCCTTCGTCGAGGTCGCCGCGAGGCCCGGTAGGGCCGCCCCCGCCGCCCCCGCGTCCAAGCTCAGTCCGGCCTCCCCGGACAACCCCATGTTCGAAATTGACCGCTTTTGTGCTGCACTAGTAGAATCCGGCACAAGGCGCCGGATTTCGCCCCCCGTGACAGTCCGGCCCCAGCATCATCGAGACGCGCGGGATAGTGGAGACCAAAGGAGGACGCGTTGAGTTCGATCGTTCGCAAGTCCCCGGTGCCGAGCGACATCGAGATCGCCCAGGCCGCCACCATGCAGCCCATCCAGGCGATCGCCGAGAAGGCAGGCATCCTCGAGGACGAGCTGGAGCTCTACGGTCGCTACAAGGCCAAGATCGACTACATGGCACTGCTCGACCGTCTCAAGGACAAGCCCGACGGCAAGATCATCGACGTCACCGCCATCACCCCGACGCCGCTCGGCGAGGGCAAGACGGTCACCGCCGTCGGCCTCTCCGAGTCGATGAACGCGCTCGGCATGGACACGATGCTGGCGCTCCGCGAGCCGTCGCTCGGCCCGGTCTTCGGCATCAAGGGCGGCGCGGCCGGCGGCGGCTATTCGCAGCTGCTGCCCATGGAAGACCTCAACCTGCACTTCACCGGCGACATCCATGCCGTCGGCACGGCCAACAACCTGCTCGCGGCGATGATCGACAGCCACCTCATGCACGGCAACGAGCTCAACATCGACCCGCTGTCCATCTCGTGGCGCCGCTGCGTCGACCTCAACGACCGCGCCATGCGCGAGATCGTCAACGGCCTCGGCGGCAAGCTCAACGGCATCCCGCGGCAGACCGGCTACGACATCACCGTCGCCAGCGAAGTCATGGCCATCCTCGGCCTCGCCACGTCGCTCAAGGACCTGCGCGAGCGCCTCGGCCGCATCACCTTCGCCTACGACACGTCGGGCAACCCGCTGACGGCCGACGACATCGGCGCCGGCGGCGCGATGACGGTGCTTCTCAAGGACGCCATCAAGCCGAACCTCATGCAGACGCTCGAGGGCAACGCCGCGCTCATCCACGCCGGCCCGTTCGCCAACATCGCCCAGGGCAACAACTCGATCATCGCCGACAAGGTCGCCATGAAGCTCAGCGACTACGTCGT
>Ga0315271_10000983_pt1 | contig 16833 bp, 10 predicted proteins | sample C3_top_MG_FD_204664 | JGI IMG/M metagenome (GOLD analysis project Ga0315271, IMG submission 204664) | Sediment microbial communities from Yellowstone Lake, YNP, Wyoming, USA - C3_top | ecosystem: Environmental > Aquatic > Freshwater > Lake > Sediment | place: USA: Wyoming | collected 2017-08-01
GCGCGGCCAGGTCGCGGTCGAGCTCGACGACCTGCAGCGGCGCGCAGCGTTCCAGCAGCGGCCGTGTGAGTGCGCCGGGGCCGGGGCCGATCTCAACCAGGACTTCGCCCGGTTGCGGGTCGAAGGCGTCAAGAATGCGCTGGACGATGCCATGGTCGTGCAGAAAGTGCTGGCCGAAGCGCTTCTTGGCTTGGATGTACGTCATGGCTGATTTGCCATGGATGAACACGGATAGAAGTACAGGTCATTCAGGATCATCGGCGTTTATTTGTGGCTGACAAGCTGCAGGGCGGTGGTGACGGCGGCGCGCAGACTGGAGACATCGGCACGACCGCTACCGGCCAGCTCCAGGGCCGTGCCGTGGTCCACCGAGGTGCGCACAAATGGAAGGCCGAGGGTGATGTTGATGGCATGCACGAAATCGTGCGCCTTCAGTACCGGCAGGCCCTGGTCATGGTACATGGCGAGCACCACATCCACGCCGACGAGACTTTCTGGAATGAACGCGGTATCGGCCGGCACCGGCCCGCGCAAACTGAAACCTTCGGTACGCAGCATGGCCAGCACCGGTTCGATCACCTCGATCTCCTCGCGGCCCAGGTGTCCGCTCTCGCCAGCATGCGGATTAAGACCGCATACCAGTATCTGTGGATCGGAAATGCCGAACTTGGCTCGCAGATCGGCATGCAGGATGCGCAGCACGCCGGTGAGGTGCTCGCGGCTGATGGCGCGGCTGACATCGGACAGCGGCAAGTGAGTGGTGGCGAGGGCCACGCGCAGCCCGTGCGGCCGCTCTCGCGCATCCCCGCGCTTCGCGGCACTTGGGCTCCTGCCCGGCGCGGCCAGCATCATGACGACCTGCGCCGTGCCGGACTCGGCGGCCAAAAACTCGGTGTGCCCGGTGAAGGGGATACCGGCATCGTTGATGACTCCCTTGTGCACCGGGCCGGTCACGAGTGCATCGAACTCGTGGCGTCGACAGCCTTGCACGGCGCGGCGCAGACATTCGATGACATACGGGCTGTTCGCCGGATCGAGTTTCCCGGCATTCACCGGGCGGTTTGTGGCAACCGGCAGAATGTAGACTGCCGGGACGTCGTTACCCTGCCCGTTCCAGAGATGTGCGCTGAAAACCAGATTGAGCTGCGCGGCGCGTTTCGTCAGCATGACCGGGTCGGCGATCAGCACCAGATCGCAGCTGGGCGCCTGCTGGGCGAGGGTAATGGCGACATCCGGACCGATGCCGGCCGGTTCCCCGGGGGTCAGGGCAATGATGGGGCGCCTGTTCATGCCGGAATTTCACCCGAAACACATGAAGAACGCAAAGCAACACAGGTTGAGGTCACGGATTATCGCGTGGGCTTGCAGTGAAAAGCCTTGCCCGCGCCAGCGGCCGTACTGGCGCTGGCAGCGATTTGCTGGAGAGCGCAACTGCCGCCGGCGCAACGTGGTTGCATTTCTGCAGCTGGATTTCCTACTTCTGGTCCAGGCGGTACTCAACAAACGCATCATCGCGCAACTGCCGCAGCCACTGCTCGTAACGCTCATCGGCTTTGCGCGCATGCAGCTGGCTGCGCGCGGTCGCCGCCTCTCGCTCCTGGCTGACGTCGCGCTCGCGTCGCTCCAGAACCTGGATGAGGTGCACGCCGAACTGGCTTCTCACCGGCGTGCCCAGTTCGCCGGGTTTGAGCGCATTCATGGCTTTTTCGAACTCCGGCACGGTCTGGCCGGGGTTTATCCAGCTCAGGTCGCCGCCATTGGCGGCCGAACCGACATCTTCGGAATGCGCGCGCGCGGTCGCGGCGAAATCCTCGCCGTTCACGATGCGCTCGCGCAGCTGTTCGATGCGCCGCTGCGCTTCTTTGGGTGACACCAGCTCGCCGGTCTTGATGAGTATATGACGTGCGCGCGTTTGCGTGACCCTTAAGGCCTCGCCACCACCACGCCGATCGTTCAGGCGCAGGAGGTGAAAACCGCTCGGACTGCGCAGGACGTCGCTGACCGTGCCGGGCTGCAGCGTGCGCAAGGCATTCACGAACAGGTCCGGCAGCTGCCCGGCCTGTTTCCAGCCGAGGCCGCCGCCTTCGAGCGCGTTTTGCCCCTGCGAGTTGGCGATCGCGATCTGTCCGAAGTCGGCGCCCTTGCGGAGCTCGGCGAGCAGACCTTCGGCTCTCTGTCTGGCCCGAGCGATAATTTCCGGCGAGGCCGATTCGGGCAGGCCCAGCAGGATGTGCGAAATGTTGTATTCGATGCCGCCGTCCCGTCCCGACTGGGCAGCCAGAAAATTCTCCACTTCGGCCTCGGAAACACTGACGCGGTTGTTCACCTCTCGCTCGATGAGCTGCTGCACGAGCAATTGGCCACGCAGCTCTTCACGGAATGCGCGATAGCCACCGGGCTCCTTCTCGCTTTCACGTCGCAGGTCTTCCGGGCTTTTGTGGTTTTGCTCGGCAATCAGGAGCACCGCCCGGTCAAGACGCTCGTCGCTGATTGTCATGCCAAGTTGACGGGCAACCTGCTGTTGCAGGCGTTCGGCCACCATGCGTTCCATCACCTGGCGGCGCAGAATCTCATCCGGTGGCAGGTTCACTTTCTGTGCCGTGAGGCGGGAACGCACCGCGCGAAAACGGGTCTCCACTTCACCGGCAGTAACGATCTCGTCGTTGATCACGATCAGGATGCGGTCGATCGGGTTCGCCGCATCGGTGCTGCTGGCCGCGCGCGCTGCCGGTGTCAGGCCAGCAGGCGGGAAGGCGAGCAACACCCCGAGCACGACAGGAACAAGACAGTTTGGAAATGTATTCGGCATGGGTTATTCAGACCATCGTGGTGCGTCGGGGTTCTGCGGTTTTCCGGACATGCGGCATTATAGCGGAGGTCGCCAAGGACTGCCGCGACATCACTCGAAGGCAAATTTCCCCTGTTTCAGCGGGCTGTCTTCGGTCTCCCCCATCCTCGAGAACCCGCCGAACTCGAACTCGAACAGCAACGAGTTGTTCACGCTGCTGTCCGGTTGCAGGCGCTGCCGCCCGGCGAGGCGAAACGCCCAGCAACAGCTGGCGTACTGCAGGCCGGCGTAGGCCTGAATGGTGCGCGACTCGGGCAGGGAGTAGTTCCAGCGCGCCAAACCGATCCAGCCTGACGACAGCGGCCACTGCGTTGAGATATCAATCTGCTTATCGGGGACACTGGCGAGGCTGTTGTTGTACCGCCAGCCCAGGTTCACGATTCGGTCGGATTCTGGCCGGTAGTACAGGTAGAAGCCGCTGTTACGTGTTTCGTGCACCGTGTTGTCCCACTGCATCGTGCTGCGCAGGTACCAGGGCTGTCCCAGGCGCGCGTAGATCTCGGCGATCGTGTCCGAGTTGGCCTGGGTAACCGTGCCGGGTGGCAGGTTGACCTGTTGGTCCGCAAAATACTGTACTTGGCCAAGGCTCACGCGTGCCAGTTCGCTACCGCTGCCGGGCAGCAGAAACCGGCTGGTGATGGCGAAGGTCGCCTGATTGGCATCACCCACGCGATCGGCGCCGATAAAGCGGTTCTCACGAAAAAAATTATAGAAATTGAATTCCGGCAGGGCGCTGTCAAAAACCGGCAGGCTGTCCTGATTTTTATAAGGGATGTAGACGTAGTAGACGCGCGGTTCGAGTGTCTGGGTATAGGCCTGGCCGCCGAGCCGCCCTTCGCGTTCGAAGGCGAGGCCGCTGTCGAGACTGTAGATCGGCAGACTGCGACTGGGCGATTCGTCGGGACTGGGGTTGTCGACGTCCGCATTCAACCTCAGTCGCCAGGAGGTGTAGCGGTACGCCGCCTTGGGGGTGATATAAAAGTACGCGTTGCGCAGCGGCAGACTCACGCTCGGCTGCAGGTCGAGGCGCTGGCCGGCGGTGGGCGGCTCGACAACGCCGGGAACGTCGGGTGCGTCGCCCGGGCGGTAGAAGCTCACCCATTCGCTTTCGAGTGAAGTGCGCAGGCGGTTCGGGCCGCTGGGCGAATCGGCCGTGAGCACAAGTTGCGGCAGGCGTTGGTACGGCTGGTCGGCGAGCGGAATAGTGGCGTCCAGAGTCTGGTAAGTGAAGGCGCGTGCCGAGAAACGCCAGATGTCGCCGCCGTAGTCGAGGCGCAGGCTGCGCGGCAGATGGGTGCGGCTGGATTCCGTGGACGACGTGCCAAGGTCGATGAAGTAGCTGTTGTCTGATACCCACTGAATATCGGCGGACGCGCTCCACCGTGGCGACAGGATCTGGGAGTGCTTGTAGAACAGGGCCTCGCGGTCGCTGTCGGTGACCCGGTCGCCGGGCAGGTATTCGAGATCCAGTTTCCCGGAATAGTTCTTGCCCAGATAGCGGAATTCATTGAGCGCCTGGGCACCGCGCTGCTCGAGAACGCGCAACGTGAGGGTGTCGTCGTAGTTCGGCGCCAGATTGAAGTAGTACGGTACGCCCAGGATGAGGCCGGAGTTGCTGGAATTGCCAAAAAACGGCGTCAGTATCCCGCTCTTGCGCGCCTCGGTGATCGGAAAGCTCAAATAGGGCGAGTAGAAAATCGGCACGTGCATGAAGTGGATGCTGGCGTTCCAGGCTGTGCCGGTCTCGCTGACCTTGTCGAGCGTGAGTTCGCTGGCGCGCAGATACCAGTCTTCCTGTTCTGGCGGGCAGGTGGTGTAGTGCACGCCTTCAAGAGTCAGTGCGTCGCGTCCTTCGAAGCGGATCAGGCCCGCTTCGCCACGCGCTGCACCGGCGGCGAGCGCGAACTGCGCATTCTCAGCAGCGCCGCGTTCCGTGTCGAGCTCGTAGCGCAGGCGCGGCGTGACAATGGTCACACCGCCTTCCTTGTGCAGGTGGATATGACCGTTGGCATCCAGTGTGTTGTCCGCCTGATTGTAGATCGCCTCGTCGGCGAACAGGCGCAGGCCGCCGCGGCCCAATTCGACATTGCCGCTGAACCGCGTGGTTTCATTGAGTTTCGACTCCGCCCGGTCGGCATAGACATGCACGCGATCGTCGCTGGTTTCCTCCGGAGTTAGGGTCGAGGCCGGCATCGGCAGCGCCGGAGTGCTGGGGCAGGAGAGCGGACGCGCTGTGCCGGATGCGCCCGGCTTGGCGGCGATCGCGGGTTGGCTACCGATTGTGGCGAGTATCGCTGCGCAAAGCAGGCGCCGCGGCAGGTTCAGGCTTGGCATGGCGCTGGGGATGGTTGTGTCAGGCATAAATTCGCATAGAATCGCCGGAGCATCAAGCTATTACGCCGGCACGCGAACGCCTGAACCAGCGCGCACCAACTGAATTTCCCGTGGCGCTGAATCGATGTGGCCGCGCCGACGGCATGGTGGGCCGGCCGCGTGAATTTCGTTATTGATCCGGTTCATCACGACTGTTCTGCCAGCTGTTTCCGGTCTACCCTGTGGTTTGTACACAAGCGGGCCGGGCGAGACGATGGAGTTTGTGTTGCAGGTCTCCGTGCCCGAATTGATTGGTTGCTGACATTTCTCTGAGGCTCATCCGTGGACAACAGACTCGAAACACTCAAGAGCTGGGTTGGTCAGGTGCTCGCGCTGCGCGAGTATGAAGTCCGTCCAGCGTCCGCGGATGCAAGCTTCCGCCGCTACTTCCGGGTCAGCGGCAACGGTGCGTCCTACATTGTGATGGATGCGCCGCCTGACAAGGAGGACATGCGGCCGTATATCGAGATCGCGCGCCGTCTGCACCACCTCGGTCTTAATGTCCCGGAGGTGTTGGAGCAGGATCAGGCACGCGGCTACCTGCTGCTCACTGACCTCGGCCAGCAGATGTACCTGCCGCAGCTCAATGAAGCCACCGTCGAGCGCCTGTACGGCGACGCTCTGGGCGCACTTGTCACTCTGCAGGCCGGCATTTTTACCGACCCCGGATTCCTGCCCGAGTACGACGAGGCCCTGTTGCGGCGCGAACTGGAACTGTTCCGTGAGTGGTATCTCGGCCGGCACCTTGGCCTTGCGCTCAGTCGCGCGCAAACGGCCGCTCTGGACGGTGCTTTTACACTGCTGGTGCGCTCGGCGTTGGCGCAGCCGCGCGTCTGGGTGCACCGCGACTATCATTCGCGCAATCTCATGGTCACGCGTGAAAACAACCCCGGTATCCTAGATTTCCAGGACGCTGTGCGCGGCCCGGCGACCTACGACCTCGTCTCGTTGTTGCGTGATTGCTACATCGCCTGGCCGCTGGAGCGTATCGAGGAATGGGCGCTTGGCTATCAGGCCCTGGCCCTGCAGTCCGGTCTGCCGGTGCGCGCGGACGAAGCACAGTTCCTGCGCGAGTTCGATCTCATGGGAGTGCAGCGCCACCTCAAGGCCACTGGCATTTTCGCACGGCTCCATCACCGCGACGGCAAGCCCACCTACCTTGATGATATCCCGCGTACCCTGGGCTATGTGGTGGGAGTGAGCGGCCGGCATCCCGCGCTGCACGGCCTGCACCATCTGCTTATGGACCTGCGTATCCCCGGCATTACCGCATGATGGCCATGATTCTCGCCGCCGGCCGGGGCGAGCGCATGCGTCCGTTGACCGACCATCTGCCCAAGCCCTTGTTGAAGGTCGGTGGCAAAGCCCTGATCGAACACCATATCGAGTCACTGGCGGCGGCCGGTTTTCGCGATCTGGTAATCAACCATGCGCACCTTGGCGCGCAAATCGAAGCCTGTCTCGGCAGTGGCGAGCGTTACGGGGTGCGGATTACCTGGTCGCGCGAGCCGGATGGGGCGCTTGAAACCGGCGGCGGCATACTTCAGGCCTTGCCGCTGATCGAAGGCAATGCGTTTCTGCTCGTGAACGCCGATGTCTGGACCGATTATCCATTTGCGCGCCTCGCCAAACCGGTCACCGGTCTGGCCCATTTGGTGCTGGTGGACAATCCGCCCGAACACCTGCAGGGCGACTTCGTGTTGCGTGACTCACGTGTGCTGGCCGAAGGCACGCCACGCCTCACCTACAGCGGCATCGGCGTTTATCACCGCGACTTGTTTCACGGCTGCCAGCCAGGGCGTTTTCCGCTGGCGCCATTGCTGCGCAGCGCCATGGCGCAAGGCCGGGTGAGTGGTGAACACTACACCGGTGCATGGCGCGACATCGGCACCCCGGAGCGTCTCACCGAGCTCGACCGCATGCTATCCGCGCAGTCCTGAACGGATTTCCCCCAGTTTTATTGGTTTACGGACATTGCTGAACCCTAAGCAGGGTTTATTGCTCTGCGTGCTGAAGTTTAATGCGGAGAAAATAAAAAACCGGCAACGCCTGTTTTTACCATCGGAGCGGTGCCGGTTTGACCGGAGAACGGCCGTGAGGCTGGTCTCCCGATTACATCTGGGGTACCGGTGGTCGCCGACAATTGCCGGCCGACCACCCGAACCAGTGCTGCCTTACTTCTTCTTCTTGGCGGTTTTCTTCTTAGCAGCTTTCTTTGCTTTTTTCTTCGTAGCCATGGTGAACTCCTTCAGGTTTTGGTTAGGGAAACAGGGCTTAATGCCCTGGGTACTGCGCGCACGGACCGGAATGGCCCATGCGTATCACCGCACGGCCACGAAGACTGCTCGTGGGGCCATGCAGGGTGAAAGAAAGAGGGGGTACAAGGGAGAGAGAAGCAGAATCACCCGGCAACCGCAGGTTGCCAGACTTCGTTGTGCTGCTTGTCGGACTTCGCAATCGATCCAAGTTTCGCTTTGCCCTGTCGTCGTGCGTCGGTGCATCACCTTGTCAGCAGGTTACTTCGTACTGGTGATCACTGACACTGCACTTATCTAGAGGTGTAGCACACCTTGAATACACGTCAAGGCTTACTCTAATCAGCGTTTCACAAAATTGCAAACACTTTTTCGCAAATAATTCTCTGCATCACGCGCGCGATCACATCGATTGCGTGATGCAGAGTGTCGCACGCATCATCCGCACTTCGAGTCGCCGCAGTTGAGGCAGGTCATGCAGCCATCCATCTTGATGACGGCCTTCGTCGAACACTTCACGCACAGCTGCGCGTCATTCGGGAAGCTGCCGTGCTCATCCTTGCTCATGTTTTTGTCCAGCGCACGCGTTTCGTGCTGCGCGCGCTTCTCGGCGAGGTACTTCTGCTGGTGCGCATCCGGCTCTTCGGTCTTGATGAGGCCGATCATCTTGAGGTGGCACTCGATGACATCGCCCAGTTCCGCCACGATCGAGGGCGTATAACGGCCCTTTTTGAAGTAGCCGCCGCGCGGATCGAACACCGAACGCAGTTCTTCCACCAGGAACGTGACATCGCCACCCTTGCGGAACACCGCCGAGATGACGCGCGTCAGCGCCACCACCCACTGAAAATGGTCCATGCTCTTGGAGTTGATGAAAATCTCGAACGGCCGGCGTTTTTCGTGCGCCGTACCCTCGTTCAGCACGATGTCGTTGATGGTGACATACAGGGCATGCTCGGTGAGCGGGGTCTTGATCTTGTAGGTGCTGCCGAGCAGCATCTCCGGGCGGCTGATCTGCTCGTGCATGTGCACGACGTTGCTCTCGGAGGCCTTCTGCGTCTCGTCCTTTTTCACCACTTCGTAGGCGGTGATCTTGCTGTCAATCTTGATGGTCATGTGATGTCTCCTTTAGCGGGAGCGGCCTGGTGGCCGCGATCGGCATGGTTTGCGGCCAACTGGCCGTTCCCAGCTCAGAACTTCCCGTAATACCCTTCCTTGAGGGCGTCATACAGGTTGGCGGCGGTGTGCATTTCACCGTCGTATTCGATTTCCTCGTTGCCCTTCACCTCCACGGTCTCGCCGCTCGCCAGCTGGAAGCGGTACAGGGTGTCTTCCAGGTCCTTGTCCTTCACCAGCACGCCCTGGAAGGCGCTCGGGTTGAAGCGGAACGTGGTGCAGCCCTTGAGGCCCTTGTCGAAGGCATACATGTAGATGTTCTTGAAGTCCTCGTACGGATAGTCAGTGGGCACGTTCGCGGTCTTGGAGATCGACGAATCGATCCATTTCTGGGCGGCGGCCTGCACGTCCACGTGCTGGGTCGGGGTAATGGCGTCGGCGCTCACGAAGTAGTCCGGCAGCTGCGCCTCGGGCTCGGTGGCGTCCGGGTCGGCCTTGGGGTTCACCAGCGTGCGGTAGGCGAGCAGCTCGAAGGAGAAAACATCCACCTTTTCCTTGGATTTCTTGCCCTCGCGGATCACATTGCGGCTGTATTTGTGCGCGAACGAAGGCTCAATGCCGTTCGACGCGTTATTGGCCAGCGACAAGGAGATGGTGCCGGTCGGGGCGATCGAGCTGTGATGGGTGAAGCGGCAGCCAATCTCGGCGATGCGATCGGTAAGCTCGGCCGGGAACTGCTGCATGTAGCGGCTGTACTTGGCGAGCAGCACCTTGCCCGGCACCGGGTCGCCGACCTTGTAGCCGTCACGCCGCATCTCCGGACGCTTGGCCAGCATCTCGGCGGTCACCGTGAAGTTCTCGATCAAAATCGGGGCCGGGCCCTTCTCCTCGGCGAGCTCGATGCCGGTTTCCCAGCCGGTCTCGGCCATTTCGCGTGAGACTTGCTCGGTGAACGCCAGCGACGCCGGGTCGCCGTATTTCATGCCCAGCATGGTCATGGTCGAGCCGAGGCCCAGGAAACCCATGCCGTGGCGGCGCTTGTTGGTGATTTCGTGGCGCTGCTTCTCGAGCGGCAGGCCGTTGATCTCGACCACGTTGTCGAGCATGCGGGTGAATATCGCCACCACCTCGCGGTAGCGCTCCCAGTCGAAGCGCGCGCGTTCGGTGAACGGCTCCTCCACGAACTTGGTCAGGTTCACCGAACCGAGCAGGCAGGAGCCGTACGGCGGTAATGGTTGTTCGCCACAGTTGTGGGCATGTAGGCCGTTGGCATCGAAGCTGTTGATGCCGGGCACCTGTACGTCATACACGGCCTCCACGCCGTCCGGCGTGATGGTGGTAACGCGCGCCGTGAACCGTTCGCGGTTCAACTCGCGCCGGTAGGCGGCGAGCGCCCGCGAGAGGCGGGCCGCCTTGTCGCTGTCACCGAAGCCTACAATCTCCTGGAAGCGACGTAGGTTCTCGCCGCTGATGACGATTTCGTGCTGAGGGTTAACCGCGTACTCGCTGCGCCCGCCCTTACCATCCGGCAGCAGGTGGAACCCCGCTGCTCGCCGTTGTTTGTAAATTACGGAGGCGATGCCTAGACGCAGCAGCATGCGCTGTGCGGCTTGCAGTCGTGGCAGGTCGGATTGGGCGAGGCGCACGCTCACGCCCTTGGCCTGGCTGCCCTGAACCGAGCCATCGGCATCGAAGAAGCCGCGCAGGAAACCACGATAGAATTCGCTCGAACCGGCCTCCACCGCCGGTGTGATTGCCTTGTCGCCGGGACGCATGCCAACCCGCTCCGCGAGCGACTTGAGGGCGGCGAGCGCCAGGCGCTGCTCGCCGCGACCGGCGACCGCGTGCCAGCCGGTGAAGTCCGCGCGATGCGGCAGGGTCTGGGCGGCGCGCAGTGCCTCGGCCATCACCGCCTGAATACCAGCGGGCAGGTTACCCTCACTACCGTTGACCGTGGCCGCGGGCTTCCAGACGGACAGCACCGCCTTGTCGGTTTTGAGCGTGCCATCGCCGACCAACAGGCCGAGGAGATAACCTTCGTCACGGCTAAACGCACCCGCCCAAGTAGGGTTGCTGCGGTGATCATTGAGCAGCACGCGATCGCCCGGCTGGAGTTCGCCGGCCGCGCACCATTCGGTTTCCGTGCTGTAGCGGGTGAAGTCTGTGACGCGGCGCACGCGGTGGTCGGCGGTCAGGCGCAGGGCATATCCTTCGGCGGTATCGAGACGCACCACCGGTTTGGCGGCGGTCAGGAAAAAACCCTCGGCGCTGGTCGGGTGGTCCATGCCGTCCACACGCGCTAGAAACGGACGGCCAATGAGATTGCATACTTGCTGCGGGCCTTCGGCGGTATGCACCCAAGTGTCCGCCGTCACACACGGGTTGGTTGCACGGATGTTCTCGCACCACCAGTTGTTGTTCATCTCGTTGATTTTGTCGATCAGGATGAAGCCCGGTTCGGCATAATCATAGGTAGACGCCATGATCAGGTCCCACAGCCGGCGCGCCGGGATGGTCTTGTAGATCTTGCAGGCCACCTGGCCGATGTCGTTGGTGATGTAACCCTCGGTACGCGGCCAGTGGCGCCAGACGACCTTGGTATCCGGGTCTTCGTATTCGTGGCGGTTGGTCGGGAACACCAGCTCCCACGGCTGGTCCTTCTTGACCGCCTGCATGAACTCGTCGGTGATCAGGCACGACAGGTTGAACTGGCGCAGGCGTCCGTCCTCGCGCTTGGCGCGGATGAAGTCGGCCGCATCCGGGTGGGCGATGTCGAAAGTGCCCATCTGTGCGCCGCGCCGGCCGCCGGCCGAGGACACGGTGAAGCACATGGCGTTGAAAATATCCATGAACGACAGTGGGCCGGAAGTGTAGGCGCCGGCGCCACTCACGAAGGCGCCCTTCGGGCGCAGCGTGGAGAATTCGTAACCGATGCCGCAGCCGGCTTTCAGCGTGAGCCCGGCCTCGTGCACGCACTTCAGGATGCCGTCCATCGAGTCCGGCACCGTGCCCGACACCGTGCAATTGATGGTCGATGTCTTGGGCTTGTGCTCCAGCGCGCCGGCGTTCGAGGTCACGCGCCCGGCCGGAATCGCACCGTTCTGCAATGCCCACAGGAACTGGCCATACCACTCCTCGCGCATCGAAGCGCTGGTCTCGACTTCGGCCAGGGCCTTGGCGATACGCGCATAGGTGCCCTGAATGTCCTGGTCGAGGATTTCGCCGGTTTTGGCCTTGAGGCGGTACTTTTTGTCCCAGATGTCGTACGAGGCGGGTTGCAGCGGAATTTCGGTCGTGGCGGACGGCAGAGCGTGCAGTTTGACGGCTTTCATTTCGTGTTCTTCTCCTTTTTATCTTCGGCGCCCGTGGGTGCCTGGCTCTTTATATATGTGCACGGGCTGTCATTTGCAGCCGGCGGATGTCCAAATCACTACATATTGTGTTTCGGTCGGTGATTAAACCCACGTTGTTGTGACCTGTCAAGCATTGCATTATCGGCCCATTACCTGTCCTGATGGGCTGACTTGAGTGAGTACATATATAGGTAAGGTGCCGAGTGTCTGGCGCGGGATTCAGCCCTGTCCGGGGCGGGAATAGGGCGAACAGTGGAGGTGTTTCGCCTATCGGCTGAGCGCAAATTACATCGTGCGCTTCAGCAGTACACGCAGCTCTTTCAGCGAGCGGGCATTGAGCACGTCCTTTTTCTCCAGCCAGCCGCGCCGCGCCTGGCCGACGCCGTAAACCAAGTTATCAAAATCCCGAGCGCCATGCGCATCGCTGCTGATCGCGACCAGCACGCCTTCCTCTTTCGCCGTCTGGCAGTATATGTCGAGCAGGTCGAGGCGCTCGGGGTGTGCATTAAGCTCGAGGAAACAGCCGCGCGCACGCGCCTTGCGAATAATTTTAAGCATGTCCACATCGTACGCTTCGCGCTGATCGATAAGCCGGCCGCTCGGATGGGCCAGAATCGTGAAGTGTGGGTGGTCCATGGCCTTGAGGATGCGCGCGGTCTGCCTGACGCGCGCCAGCTTGAATTGCGAATGCACCGCACCGACCACGATGTCGAGTTCGCCCAACACGTCATCCGGCAGATCGAGCGAACCGTCTTCGAAGATGTCCACCTCGATGCCCTTGAGGACCGTGATGCCCTTCAGGGTTTCATTGAGCCGGTCGATCTCTTCCATTTGCTGGCGCAGGCGTTTCACGTCCAGTCCGTGCGTCACCGTCAGGCGGCGTGAGTGTTCGGTGATGGCGATGTATTCCAGCCCATGCACGCGCGCGGCTTCGGCCATTTCTCTGAGCGTGTTGTGGCCATCGGTGGCCTTGGTGTGTGCGTGCAGGTCGCCGCGCAAATCCTTGCGCTCGATGAGCCTGGGCAGCTTGCCGGCGCGCGCCGCCTCGATTTCGCCGCGGTTCTCACGCAGCTCCGGCGCAATCCATGGTAGGTCGACGGCGCGATAGACTGATTCTTCCGTTTTGCCCGCGACGCGTTTGTCACCCTTAAAGACCCCATACTCGTTGATCTTGAATTTATACTTCTGGCCGAGACGACGAATCTCGATGTTGTGTGCTTTGGAGCCGGTAAAATACTGCAGCGCCGCGCCGTAGCATTCAGGGTCGACCACGCGCAGGTCCACCTGCAGGCCGCATTGGAGAATGACGGTCGAGCGCGTATCACCCTTGGCCAGCACCTCGCGTACTTCGTCGTAAGTGGTGAACTGTTCCATCACCTTTCCGGCGCCAGTCGCGGTCACGAGGATGTCGATATCGCCGACGGTTTCCTTGAAGCGCCGGTAGCTGCCAGCCAGCACCACCTGCTGCACACCCGGAATTTTCTCCAGGTACTTCTTCAATGGCTCGGCATACTGGGCAGCGATGGCGAGCTTGAAGCGTTTTTGTTCGCCGACATGCGCGCTCAGGGCAGCAAGAATGGTCTGTTCTGTTTTCGCTCCAAACCCTTGCAGTTCGCGGATCTTGCCGGCCTGCGCCGCCTTGGCGAGGAGGTCAATGGATTTGATCTTGAGCCTGTCGTACAGCATGCGCACACGTTTCGGCCCGAGGCCGGGAATTCTCAGCAACTCGGTCATGCTGGGCGGTACCTGTTTGCGCAGCTTCTGTAATGCCTGGCACTGGCCGGTCGCGACGATCTCCTGGATCTTGGCGGCGAGGTCGTCGCCGATGCCGGGCAGCTCGGTCAGGTCTTCGTCTTTCGCGACCATGTCGGCGAGCGCCACACCCATACCCTCGACTTGGCGCGCGGCGTTGCGGTAGGCGCGGATGCGGAACGGATTCTCGTTCTGGATTTCGAGGAGCTCGGCGATCTCCTCGAAAATGGCGGCGATGTCAGCGTTGTGGACCGGCATGAGTGTGTCCTCGCATCAGCCCTTGATACAGATCAGCGGCTCGACGCGCGCCACTTTGCGCGCCAGTCCGGCGGCGTGCGCGGCGTCCACTACTGCCGACACATCCTTGTACGCGCCCGGCGCCTCTTCGGCCACACCGCGCGCGGTCGGGCTGCGGATCAAGATGCCGCGCGCGGCGAGTTCGTCGATCACTTGCCGGCCCTGCCACTGGCGATAGGCCTGGTGCCGGCTCATCGCGCGGCCAGCGCCATGGCAGGCGCTGCCGAACGACTGCTGCATGCCTTGCGCGGTGCCGACCAGAATATACGAGGCCGTGCCCATGCTGCCGCCAATCAGCACCGGCTGGCCAACGGCACGCAGGGCGGCTGGAATGGCAGGATGCCCCGGTCCGAGCGCGCGGGTTGCGCCCTTGCGGTGCACGAACAGGCGGCGCTTCACGCCATCAACCATGTGCTCTTCCTCTTTGCAGGTGTTGTGCGACACGTCGTACATCAAGCGCAGGTCGGCGTGCGGATGGACCTCGGCAAAGGCCTGGCGAGTGAGATGGGTGATGACCTGGCGGTTGGCGAGCGCGCAGTTGATGGCGGCGCGCATCGCGCCGAGATATTCCTGGCCGATGTCGGATTTTATCGGCGCGCACGCCAGCTCGCGGTCCGGCAGCTCGATGCCGAACTGACTGGCGGCGATCGCCATGCGCTTCAGATACTCGGTGCCGATCTGGTGACCGAGGCCGCGCGAACCGCAGTGGATGCTGACGACGATGTCATCCAGCTTCAGTCCGAAGGCCAAGGCGGCCGGCGCGTCATACAGCTCGGTGACGCGCTGCACCTCGAGATAGTGGTTGCCGCTGCCGAGCGTGCCGATCTCGTCGCGCTGGCGCTTCTTGGCATGCTCGGAGACATTGCCCGGTTTCGCGCCCTTCATCTGGCCATGTTCTTCGGTGCGCTCAAGATCGTTCAGCGTGCCGTAACCGCGTTCCACCGCCCAGCGCGCGCCCCCGGCCAGCATCGCGTCCATCTCCGTGGCACTGAGCCGGATCGCCCCGGTGCTGCCGAGACCGGCCGGTATCTTGTTGTACAGCATGTCGGCCAGCTCTTTCTGTTTCTCTTTCACGTCCTGCGGCGTGAGCCCGGTGTGCAGGGTGCGCACGCCGCACGAGATGTCGAAGCCCACGCCACCGGCCGAAATCACGCCGCCCAGCTCGGCATCGAAGGCCGCGACCCCGCCGATCGGGAAGCCGTAGCCCCAGTGCGCATCCGGCATGGCGTACGCCGCTTGCACAATGCCGGGCAGGGTGGCGACGTTGGTCACCTGCTCATAGACCTTGTGATCCATGGCGCGAATCAGCTCTTCGCTGGCGTAGATCACCGCCGGCACGCGCATCTTGCCGTGCGGCGCGATTTCCCAGCGGGTTTCGTCGTGGCGGCTAAAGAGAGACAGGTCCATGATTCATCCTCGGATGATTCAAACGTCCACGATGCATTCAGCCACCCAGTGGCCGTCCGCCGCCTGTGCCACACGCAGGCCAGTGTAGGTCGCGCCTTTCACTTCCACTGCCGGCTGGTGACGGGCGATATCCAGCGGTTCGCCCCAGGCTGTGGCCGCGAGCCGCGTGCCGTCGATGTGTACAACGTAGCGACTGAACAGCATGTGGCGCGTGGCCATCTCATACACAAGGCTGTTGAGCCAGTCCACGAACAGCAGCTCAGCGTCCGGTGCTTCGCACTGAATCTCGACCGGTTCGCGGGCCGCGACCCTGTCCAGGTCCGTGATCACGGCGGTCAGTGCGAGTGCCGCCTGCTCAAAGGCCTGTTCGCGAGTAGCACCAATCCCGCGCACGCCCATGTCGGCTTCATGCGGGAAATGCTCCCAGTGCGGATTCTTGTTATTTGTCATGGCGCGTGCAGAAAAGAGAAAAGCCACTTTTCCTGAACCGGCGTGGACAAATAGAATGTTTATTCACCCACAGGCTGACTCATGGCAACACTATGCCGCAGTGCCCATGCGTCGCGTTGACGTATATCAAGTTATTGCCCGATCGTGGAGATTCTTTGACCGGGATTCCTGTACCGGGACGCCGGACGTGCGCGCCCTGAACCATTTTGGCGTTATGTCGTCAGCCGCCGATAGATGTCCGACACCTTGAGCGGCAGCTTCTTCACGTCCTCCACCAGCGCCCAGTTCACCGCGCCGTACATGTGCGGCAGGTAGTCGCGCGCTTCGGTATCGATGGTGATGCAGAACGGGTGGATGCCGTCGCGCTTGGCTTCGATCAGCGCCTGGCGGGTGTCCTCGATGCCGTAGTCGCCGCGATAGCCGTCGTAGTCGTCCGGTTTGCCGTCCGAGAGTGTAATTAAAATCTTGGTGCGTGCCTCGACCTCGTGCAGGAGTTTGGTGAGGTGGCGAATGGTAACGCCCATGCGCGTGTAGTCTTTCGGCTGGATGCCGACGATGCGCTGCTGTACCAGCTCGTTGTACGGCTCGTCGAAGCGCTTGATGCGGTACAGTTCGCAGCGCTTGCGCGTCATGCCGGAGAAGCCGTAGATCGCGTAGCGGTCGCCCAGCACTTCGAGCGCCTCGCACAGCATCACCAGCGACTCGCGTTCGGCATCGTTGATCCATCCCTTGGTCGAGCCGCTCATGTCGACCATGAACATCACCGCGATGTTGCGCTCCAGCTTGTGCAGCTTGGTGAACAGGCGCTCACTCATCTCGCGTCCGGTGTGCATGTCGGCCCAGGCTTCCACTAACGCGTCGAAGTCCACGTTGTCGCCGTTGGCCTGCTTCTTGAGCAGCTTCTCCTCGCCGCGCAGCGCCTCGAAGGTCTTGCGCAGGCCGTGGATCAGGCTGGCGTACTTGTGGCGGGTGCGCGCCACGA
>Ga0315271_10000984_pt1 | contig 16826 bp, 15 predicted proteins | sample C3_top_MG_FD_204664 | JGI IMG/M metagenome (GOLD analysis project Ga0315271, IMG submission 204664) | Sediment microbial communities from Yellowstone Lake, YNP, Wyoming, USA - C3_top | ecosystem: Environmental > Aquatic > Freshwater > Lake > Sediment | place: USA: Wyoming | collected 2017-08-01
TGTCGTACCAGTCATCCGGGTAGGGGAATTCGACGATCTTCACATCGTCCATGGTCATGCCATGCAGCTTCAGGATGTTTTCGATGCCCATGTGCTCCTGGATGCGCCACCAGTCGTTCTTGATCGTGTTGAGGCTCTTGGTGAGACCGACCTTCTTGCCTTTCAGGTCCTGCACGCGGAGGATCTTGTCGCGGGCGCGCACCTGCATCACCCCACCCTCGTAGACCCACGTCGCCCCCAGCAGCACGGTGCGGCGGATGTCGGCGTGGACGGCGATCGGCGGGTAAAGCCCGCCGAAGCGGATCAGGTTGTCGAGGTTGTGGACATAGTGCGGATACCAGTTGTTCTCGGGTGCGTGGCGGAAGTAGGCGTACTCGACACCGATCTTTTTGAATTCCTCACGACACCAGCCCAACTCCTGGTCAACATTGTTGGCCGACACCATGGGGCAGTTGGTGAACCATACCTCTTTCCAGTTCAACGGTACCGTCGTACTTACTTTTTTCTGTTCGGCCATGATCATTCTCCTTGATGAAGTTGTTTGTCGTCATATACCCAGACCGGCGGTGATGGTGGTTGGCAGGCAACCCAAGGTGCGGTCCCCTATCCGAGTTAAGGCATTAACGCTACGTATCCTAAAAGTGACCTAAAGCAACCCGCTTTGATGCAAATCAAGCCATTCAATGACAATGAAGGGCGACGTCCTCAAAACCGGAAACCGGCGCCGAGATAAAAGCCGCTCGCGGTCATGTCCCAGACAAAGCCGTTATGCTGGTAGTCCTGATAGAGGTACCGATAGCCGGCCTTGGCCACAACACTCTTGGCAACTTGCCAGTTCACGCCTGCCAGCAACTGATAGGTGAGATCGGAACCGACACCAAATCCGCCGATGTCGGCATAACCGACCAGGGTCCACGCCGCGGCGAGCGGTACCAGCACGCGCACGCCGATCACCGGATCCCACCAGCTTTCGCTGGCACTCACGCTGCGGCTGCCGTCCGGCAACAGTGGCGAGCCGGTGGTCACGACCAGGTTCAGGTCAGTGTCGAGCTGTGTGTAGCGCGCGGCACCGAGCACATCGACCTTGGTACGTTCATCCAGCACCCGATAGCCGGCCGTGAGCTGATACAACTGCTCGGTCACGGTCGCTTCCAGACTGGCGGAGCCGGTGATGTCGAGTGGTCCTTGCCACGATTTGACGCCCTCGCCCTTGAGCTTGAAATAAATCCCCTCCACACCGAACGTCCAGCGGCCTTGGCGGGCCTCGAACAGCGCCATGAATCCCGAGTCCAGATTTTCAAGGAGGTCGCTGAAACTCACATCGACGTCCGCCGTAACACCGCCGATGCCGGTCGTGCCGTTGAGGCCGGCTCCGAGAAGATACGGTGTGAGCTCGAACTGCCACGCGTCGGGATCGTTACCCACAGTCTGCGCGTCGGCAGATGCAGGTACAGCCAGCGCGAGTGTTGTACCGAGAAGAATGGCCGCAAGGCGGCCGCGATGCGTAGCGTGAGGTATGGTCATAGGCGGTAACTTTTAGTATTCGCAGATCAGCAATGGCTGCACTTGCCATATTGATGGTAGCCTACTTAAAAATCGATTTGCCGCTATTGATCTGGATCAAGTCACGCTCGCCAGAACGTACTGCTGGTGCCATGGGCTGCGTTAAAGTGCGGATTACATATTTATCTGATTTGCGGGCCATGATCCGCATAACATTTTCGAGCTCCAGCTCGCGATGTTGAGACGCGGCCTGCTTGATTACAGATACACTGAACCGCAATAAACCAATAAGCTTGGTTGCCCTGCGGCTACCTCCCCGGCTTGCCGCCGGGCCGACCGGCAGGCAACAATGGCGTAACGCCAGTGGGGTCACGAATGCGACAACGCGAATACCAGCTCAAAACTTTCGTGCACCGGGTACTGGCGCTGCGGCTGATGGCGGCCGGCGTAATTGTCGCCGTGGCCTTCGGCGCGATCGCGTATGCACGCGGTTACGAGCGCATCGGCGATGCAGTGGTGCTGACCGCACGCAACGGCATCGAGCGAATCCGGGTCGAAGTGCGGCGACTGCTCGACACCACAACCCTCGATGCGCGCGTGGCGATACAACAGGTTCTCGATATCCAGACGGGCCATCCGCCCGACCGGCGCTACGGGCAGTTTGTCGCGGTACGCTTCTATGACCCGCGTGGAGCGGCACTCGCTGAACGCGTCGTGCCGATCGACACCGATGCCGCGACCCTGACGCGCACCCTCGACTCCGGCGCGCCACGTTTTCCGGGTGCCGACGAGCTGTGGCAGCAGAACGTCGATATTGCCGGTCATCCTTATATACATGTGGTGATGCCGGTGATGGACCGTCACGGCGCGCTGGCTGCCTACGCCGAGGGGCTGTTCCGGGTGTCTGAGGAAGCCGTGGCGCAGGTGCGGCGCACGGCGTTGCAAACCGCGCTCTATGTCAGCCTGATCGTGCTCGCGACCGCACTGTTGCTCTACCCGGTGATTCTCACGCTCATGCGCCGGCTGGCGCGCTACTCGGAAAGCCTGCTGGCCGCCAACCTGGAAGTGCTGGAAGTGCTGGGCAGCGCCATCGCCAAACGCGACAGTGATACCGATGCGCACAACTACCGCGTCACCCTCTACTCGTTGCGGCTCGCCGAGGCCGCAGGTCTTGACACCGGGCGCGTGCGCGCGCTGATCAAGGGCGCGTTCCTGCACGATGTCGGCAAGATCGGCGTTCGCGATAATATCCTGCACAAGCCGGCGAAGCTCGACGCCGACGAGTTCCGCATTATGCAGACCCATGTGGATCACGGGCTCGACATCGTGCAGCGCAGCCGCTGGCTGGCCGATGCCGAGGACGTGGTTGGCAGCCACCACGAGAAATTCGATGGTAGTGGTTATCCCAAGCAACTCGCCGGCGAGGCAATTCCACTCGAAGCGCGGATTTTCGCGATTGCCGATGTGTTCGACGCCCTGACTTCGCGCCGCCCGTACAAGGAACCACTGTCGTACGACGAAACCATGGGGATTCTTGAAGCCGGCCGCGGCCAGCACTTCGACCCGGCGCTGCTCGACCACTTTGCTGCGATTGCGCGCGCGCTATACGACCGTTATTGCGGGCGCGACGACGATGGACTGCGCGAAGAAGTGCGCGCCGTCGTGGGCCGGTTTTTCACCGGTGGGCTGGAGACGTTGCGTTACTGATTTTTTGTGAGTGAAGTTATTTTTGGATATCCCTCTCTTCGATTGAAGAGAGGTGCCGCCATCGCTGACGGGGTGGTGCCGAAAAATCCCGGCTCCGTCCGCAACCACCCCGGCCCTTCGGGCCACCTGCCTTGAAAAGGCGGGGAGTTACTTTTTATCCCCCCTTCTCTTTGAGGAGAGGTGCCGCCGCAGGCGACGGGGTGGTGAAATCTGCCTCCACGAAATTGCCGGGCAATCTCCACCAGAACGCCTTCGAGATTCGTCAGCACGTCCCGATTCTCAAACCGTAACACGCGCAGGGCCTGCGCCGCGAGAAGCGCGTGCGTGTTTCGTCGCGCCGCGAGGCCTCCGCATGATCGTGAACGGCGCCGTCCAGTTCCACCACCAGCGCCTCAGCGGGACAATAGAAGTCCACGATGTAAGCGCCGACACCATGCTGACGGCGAAACTTGCGGCCTTCGAACTGGCTGCGCTGCAAATATTTCCATAGCTGCGCTTCCGCGGGCGTGAGGGCGTGGCGCAGCGCACGGCGCGTCGTCTTCGTGTGTATGGGGTTCTGGACGCGTTGCGCGGTCACTCGGCTTCCGATTCAACTACCGCGGCGCTGCGCGCCTCCCCTCCATTTCACAGAGGGGAGCTTCATATTATTAGTTATCCCCTCCTCTTTGAGGAGGGGTGGCCGCGCAGCGGACGGGGTAGCGTCACTCAGCGGTTCTGATACCGGCTCAGGTCGAATACCCCGGCGCTGACCGGGTTGTCGTGACGGTACTTTGCCTGGAACCAGTCGGAACTCTGCCAGAATTTCGGGTTGCTGCGGCGAATGCCGTACTTGTCGATCAGCGCATCGTAGCCCTGCATGTTCTCGATGGCGCGGTACTGGTCCACGAACGCCTGCAGGTCCTCGATACGCAGCTCGAGAAAGAAATTCGGATAGGCGCCGAGGAAGCCGCGAATCACGTCGACCGTGTCTTCGGTTTTGATGCGACTCTTTTCCGTGGGCACCAGGGCCGTGGTGTTGCGGTACGACTTGTTGCGCACCAGGGTGTAGACCAGGTCGTTCTGCACCGTTCCATCGACCTTGACCCGCACGAAGGTGACGTTGGTGAAGACATCGGTGATCTCGCCCTTGGTGTCGCTCAGTCCCCGAAACGCCTTTTCCACCTCGGCGGTGCGCGGCTTCTGTTTCAGCGCGGCACATTTCACCGGGAACTCCCGGCACCAGTTAATGGTGTCCGGCGGTGAGTGCGCGTCGCCCAAGTGCTGGTAGGCCTTCACGAAAAACTCTTTCTTGCCGTCTGCCGTTTTGTACTGGATGGCGGGCGGACGCGCACCGTGCTTCTTGACGTTTGCGGCAATCAGCTTTTCCAGCTTTTCCGGCTGACCGGTCTCCCGGTACCACTGGCGATACAGCGGCAAGCGCTGGTCAAACGGCAGGAACAGCAGGAAATTGATCTCCGACTCCATGCGCAGGAAGTCCATGTAAGTGCGCGTGGCCAGCTGGTGACCGGCGGGACCATAAATATTGAAACCCGCCACCAGCAAATAGTGAATGCGCTCGAGCAACGGATAGTCCAGCACCCAGCCGGTTTTTGGTATTTCGCCGACGAAGCCCTGCACCACGGTGGCACTGTCGTAGTGACGATAGACCGTGAGCGCCGCGTTGCGGTTGGTCTTGCCGCCATCCCATATCTGCTTCAGGCCGTAGCCCTGGCCCTTGGGATAGGTACTTTGCAGATAATCCACCTTGGCCAGAAAATAACGCATTGCATAGTCGTAATAGGCATTCCAGGCCGTCAGCAGCCCGATTTTATCTTCACGCTCCGACGGAATGCGCAGGTCGTCGCTGACCTTGGCCATGAAACTGGCATCGTGATTGACCGGGTCACCGTCCGGGTCGCTGAACAACACCCAGAAGTGGTCGTCGATCACGCTCAACGCAATCGAACCGCGACACACCGAACCCTTGGCAAACCCGCCGACGATAAACTGCGCATTGTCCAGCATGAACTGGTAGCGGTTGCGCGACGGAATGGCGACAAAGGTCTTGAACGGATTGGAGGACACCTTCGGATCGTAACCAGGCAGCTCGGATACAGTGTAGGGCGCCTCAATAAACAAATGCTTCAGGCGCGCCAGGCGTTTGTCGTCGAGCGCGTAGGGCAGGTGGGTTTTGTCAACAAGGGTGCGGTCATGGTGCTGCAGCCGGTAATACACGCGGCTGACACCCGGGTCATCGTAGGGACGGACCGAGGGGATCAAATCGATGGGCGTTCCGGGCGAGGTGCGCGACCGCACCAGGGTGAAGTTCAGCCCGGCGCCGAATTTTTCAAAGTACAGGTGGCCGTTGAATAAGTGCTCGTACACATAACGCGCCATGAGCCGTTCCTTGTTCGACGGCCCATTCAGGAACCGCTCCCACTTGGCGATTTCCGGCAACACGGCCGATGGCAGCGCCGGCGGCGGCTCCACCGGCGAGCCCTGCGCCAGCCAGGTCTCGATGGTCTTGAACTCCTGGTCGCTCAGGCCCGGCAGCCCGAACGGCATGCCCCACTGCGGGCGGGCGTGCGCGTGCTTGTCGTATTGCTCCACGGTCGGACAGGCATTGGGCTGGATAAGCGAATCCTTGTCGGTCTCGAGCTCCGTGCCGATGGCATAGACGGCCGGCAACCGGCCATTGGTCGGGAAGGCATCGGCGCGTTTTTGCAGCAAGGCCTTGTACAGCAGCGAATTGTCGAGATGTGCCGCGCGCGTGTCGGCGCGCTCGTTCAGCACCGGATAGAAATCCATGGCCCGCCACGCGGCGGTGGAGTCGGCGTCGATGCCAATGCGGGTTGGTTTGGAGGTCGAGAAGCGCGCGCCGTTGTACACCGGGATGTGGTTGGCGCCGCGATCCACACCTTCGAAAGAGGTCAGGTCCAGCTGGCACGGGGCATCGTTGCAGCTGTGACACACAACGCAACGCGAGTTCAGGATCGGCTGCACCTGCTTGGTGTAGGAAACCAGGCCGGCTGAGGCGATCTTGTCCGGCGCCACCACCCGGTTTTTCGGAGCGGACGGGCCGTAGAGCGCTTCGTAGTTGGTCGCCAGCGTGACGCAACCGGCCAGCAAGACCGTCAGCAGCAACGAGTATTTGCGATTCATTTTTGGCATGGCTGGCTCATATCTCTGGCTGACGGATGCAGGCTGGCATCCGGTGTCGACAGCTCACGAAACTGTACGGGTGACGATATTATTCGTACTGGACGTCCTCACCAAGCGCACTGCTGCCCCAAGGATCATTATATAGTGCATCCCAACACCACCGCGATACCCGCAGCAACTACCGTGAAAACTCTCGGGGCAACCGTGCATCTAGCAGTGCCGCAAGATGTGCGGCGGCGGTATACTCACTGCATTCACCAACAACCTGGCTGGATCGGCCCTGATAATCGATGACGACACACTTATTAATACCCGGCACGCATCGCGCCGTGCGCTCTGTCTGGGCGATACTCGGCTTCGCCGCGCTGATGTTGGTAACGGCGCCCTCCACAGCCGGCGGCCCAAGCACGACACCGGCCGGCAGCACAGCCGTGGCGCGTCCGGCGGCCGAATGGAACAAGGATGGCAAACCGGCGAAACTCGATTTCGATTTTGGGGACTTCAAGGCCTGGGCGCGCCGTGACGGTTCGTGGAATGCCGAAGGCAAGGTACAGCATCGCAGCTTGCTGTGCGGCACCTACACCCTCTCACTGCGGGTCGGTCACGGCAACCCGGGCTGTACTGCCGTGCAATGGTTCGGCGAGCCGCGTCCGGTCGCCAACGTAACGCTGTGCAATGATGCGACGGGGATACTCGCCGGCGGCAACACCGAGTTTCGCGATGCCGCACGCTTTGACGAAATCACCTGCGCCGACCGCACGATTTCGTGTAGTGGCAACTGCAAGTAAGGAGGCCGACTTTGAAATACGATGACCGTGGTGTGGCTCGGAACATTGTCCGCGTACTGGCAGCCGTCATCTTGCTCGCAGGTGCGACAATCTCCGTGCTCGCGACTGCCAGCAATCTTGGTTTCCTGAAAGATGCACCTCTCACGCGCTTCACGGGTCCGGATCTCGAAATGTTTCAGTCGAATCTGAACCATGCCCTGGAACAATATCCTGATGGCGATATCCGCCAGTGGGAAAACCCCAACACCGGCAGCTCCGGGGAGATTGCCGTCGTCAAGAGTTTTACGCACGACGGCAAACGCTGTCGGCGTGCCCGGATCAGCAACCGCGCGCGCGGTTATGCCGAGGCAAAAACTGACGCGGTGTTCTGCAAGGAAACTGACAACTTGTGGAAGCTGCTGCCACCGACGAAGTCAGCGCCGACGCCGGCTAGCCCTGCGGTTCGTCCCGGCGATCCGTAAGCCCCGGCTTGCGCAACTTAGTGCGGCGTCGTCAGCTCCTTCCAAACGCATTTCCCGCCGCTTTTCTTTTCGATCTCGCCCAGCACCTTGGCGTGCTCGGCCAACTCTTCATCGGTGGCGCGAATCACCCGAAGCGCCGGGCGATTCGGGTCGATCCGGCGAATAGCGTTGGCTGACAGCGTCTGCCTGGCGGCCGAAGCTGCTTCGCCATGCTCCTGGAAGAGCATCGTCTGGCCACCGGTCATGGCGAGATACACATCCGCCAGAATCTCGGCGTCGAGCAACGCGCCGTGCAGAGTACGCTGAGAGTTATCGATGCTGTAATGCCGGCACAGGGAGTCGAGATCGTTTTTCTGGCCGGGGCGCAGTTTGCGCGCCAGCTTGAGCGTATCGAGCACAGTGCACACCTCCTCGATACTCACGGCCGGCGCCGCATCACCGAGAATGTGAAACTCGCTATTAATGAAACCGGTATCGAAGGGTGCGTTATGAATCACCAGCTCGGCACCTTTCACGAACTCCAAAAAGCCCGCGGCGATGTCCGCAAACTTCGGCTTGTCGTTGAGCATCGCGTTGGTGATGCCATGCACCTCGATCGCCCCGGCATCGATCTCGCGCTCCGGGTTGAGGTACTGGTGAAAGCGATTGCCGGTGAGCCGCCGATTCAGCATTTCGACCGCACCGATTTCGATGATGCGATGACCCTGCGAGGGCTCAAGACCGGTGGTTTCTGTATCCAGTATGATTTGGCGTGTCATCAGGTCTTCGGGTCGTTACTTGCGGGTCAGGAAGGCCAGATAGGCTCCAATCGCTGTCGCTATCGCACCGCCCAGGTAAAGCAGCGTCGCCTTGTCGGTCATCGACCCGCTAAACGCCTGCTTGAACTGTGAACCGACCGACTGGGCGGCATTGTAGCCCATCACCAGCAGCACGATGCCCACGGCCAACAAAGCAAAACCAAACAACTTGTTGTTCGACATGCTCGTTCTCCTGTTGTGTTGAGTTGCCCGGCCTGGGCCGGAATCATAAATCGTTGCAGCGGCTTGGGTACTATACCAGCCTACTCCAGCATTTCATCAATCGCCCGATTGGCCAGCTGATCGGCGCGCTCGTTCTCTTCATGCCCGCTGTGTCCCTTGATCCATTTCCAGTGAATCTTGTGCTTGTGGGTTGCGGCTTCCAGGCGCTGCCATAAATCCTGATTCTTCACCGGCTTCTTGTCGGCGGTTTTCCAGCCGCGCCGCTTCCAGTTCACGATCCACTCGGTGATGCCCTTGCGCACATACTGCGAGTCGGTGGTGAGCGTAACTTCGCAGGCACGCTTGAGGGACTCGAGCGCGATAATCGCGGCCATGAGCTCCATGCGATTGTTGGTGGTCTCGCGCTCTGATCCGTACAACTCCTTCTCGCGCTCGCTGTGCCGCAGCAGCACACCCCATCCTCCGGGACCGGGATTACCACGACAGGCGCCGTCGGTAAAAATATCGACCTTATCCGCCACGAATCACCCGCAGTGCGGGACGCGCCACGGCACGGCCAAAGGCTTTGGCCGTGCGCCACTCGGGGCGCAGCGGCGTCATGCCGACCACGCGCTTCTTCGCCACCAGCAGGTACACCGCACCGGCCATCGGCCACCAGCGGTCACCGGCCTTGTCGAGGAAACGCAGCCGGTCCATGGTGGTTTCGCTCGCGAGCGGCGGACGGTAATACAACATGTGGCCGCGGTCGATTTCGAAATCGAGCAGTTTCAGCCAGTCCTTGATGCGCGCGAGCTGCAGGAAGTGGCCGCTCCACGGCGCGCTGCCGCGCTGCCGATGCAGCAGACGCCAAAGGCCCCAGAGGCTGAAGGGATTGAAGCCGAGTATCACCACATGCCCCTCGGGCGTGAGCACGCGGCTGACTTCGCGCAACACCTGGTGCGGGTCATCGGTGAATTCAAGGGTATGCGGCAAGAGCATGATATCCACGCTGCGGCTGTCGAACGGCAGCTGCTCGGGAACGCCGTGCACACGCGCCACCGACGTGCCAGCGATGCCGGGTAAATCGAGCACGGCGCGCACCTGCGCGTTGCAGGCCTCGAGCAGATCCACCGATCCGGCGCAGCCAAGTTGTATCGCCACCTTGCTGAACAGGCTCGGCCAGATCGCGCGCAGTGCATACGATTCGACCGCGAGCAGCGATCGCCCGGGCGTTTGCGCGAACCATTGGCACAGCTCGGCGCGCCGGTGTTCAGTGGACTCGATTGCGGACATTGACTCGCCCTCTTGGCTCATGAAGACTGGTGCCGCGCCATCATCGGAAACGGACAATGCAGCCTGTTTTACACGTCCGCGCGTTCGAGGACAACTACATCTGGCTGATCCGCGGCAACTCCCCGACACACGCGCTGTTGGTCGACCCGGGTGACGCTGCGCCGGTACTTGCGGCACTGCCGCGTCTTGGCATCACGCCCTCCGCGATCCTGTGCACCCATCATCACGGCGACCATGTGGGTGGAATTCCCGAATTGTTGCAGCACTTTCCCGGGTTGCCGGTCTATGGCCCAGCGCACGAGAATATCGAGACGTTGACGCACCCCCTGCGGGATGGTGATGCAGTCCGGCTGCCGGACCTCGGCTTGAATTTGCGCGTGCTGGAAGTACCCGGCCATACCCGGGGACATCTTGCTTATTATGGTCATGGCTGGCTGTTCTGTGGTGACACCCTGTTCTCGGCCGGCTGCGGACGGCTGTTCGAAGGCACGGCGGCGCAGATGCACGCCTCGCTCAACCGGCTTGCTGCCCTGCCGGGCAATACCCAGGTGTACTGCGCGCATGAATACACTCTCGCCAATCTGCGCTTTGCCCAGGCGGTGGAACCGGACAATGCCGACATCGCCGCCTATCGACACACCGTCGAGGCGCTACGGGCGCGCAACGAGCCGACCGTGCCCTCCACTCTGGAACGCGAATTACGCATCAACCCCTTCCTGCGCAGTTCCGCACCGGAACTGCGTGCCAGTGTCGAGAAACATGCCGGTATCCCGCTGCCCGACAGCCTGTCCGTGTTTGCCGCCGTGCGCAGATGGAAGGATAACTTTCGCGGATAAGCTGCCGATAAATATGGAAAAAGGTTGACGCCCCGTGACCCTCCCCCTACCATTACTCAACATGGCATCAACAAAAAGCAGCAAAGCCCCCCTTTTCAAAATTAGCCTTCTGGCCGCCCTCTTGGGTGCCGCCGGTTGCACAACCGTTCCTCAGGCCGTGACCCCGGAAGGTGCTGCAGCCCAAACCACAAAGGCCGCCAAACGATCCAGTTCCGCCACGGCCGCTGCCGGCCAAACCACCGCCGACGACCAGGGCGACCAGTTGCTCGATGCCCATCTGCACGCCGATCTGTGGGGACGCCTGCGCGCCGGTTATGCCATGCCGGTGCTCGACAGTCCGTTGGTCGCACGTCACGAACAGTGGTTCATCAATAATCCGGAATACCTCGACAGCATGGTGGGCCGGGCGCGGCTTTACCTCTACTACATCGTGGAAGAGGTGGAGAAGCGCGGCATGCCGATGGAAATCGCCCTGTTGCCGGCCATCGAGAGCGCCTACAAACCCCAGGCCTATTCGCGCGCACGCGCCGCGGGCCTGTGGCAGTTCATTCCGTCCACCGGTCGCATCTACGGCCTGGAGATGAACTGGTGGTACGACGGTCGCAACGACGTGATGGCCTCCACCGGCGCGGCCCTCGACTACCTCGAAAAACTGCATGGCCAGTTCAATGACTGGCAGCTGGCACTGGCCGCCTATAACTGCGGCGAGCGCAAGGTCGAGCGCCTGATGCAGGAGAACCAGCGCAAGGGGCTGCCGACCGACTTCAGTTCACTCAAGAAGCTGCCGAAGGAAACCAAGAACTACGTGCCCAAGCTCATGGCCATGGCCAACATCATCGCCGACCCGGCCAAGTACGGTTTGCAGATCACCGCCATCCCGAACACCGAGTATTTCGCGCGCGTCGTGACCGACGGCCAGATCGACCTCGGCGTCGTGGCCAAGCTGACCGACATGCCGGTGAACGAACTGTTCATGATCAACCCCGGCTACCAGCGCTGGGTCACCGACCCGAAGGGTCCGCATGCCCTGCTGGTGCCGGCGGACAAGAAGGACGCGCTGATCGAGGGACTGGCCACGCTGGCGAATGAGGAGCGCGTGCAGTGGGCTCGCCACCAGGTCCGGCGCGGCGACACCATCAGCCGCGTCGCTGGCCACTATAACGTCACGGTTGAGTCGATCCGCACCGCCAACAGTATGGACAGCAACCACCTCACCACCGGTCAGAACCTGCTGATCCCGGTGTCGGCCAACAAGCTGAACACGCTTCCGGCAGCAGCGGTTGTCAAAACGGCGAATGCCAATGTGCAGCGCGACGGCAGCGACGGCGAGCGGGTAAAAATCCTGCACCGTGTGCGTCCCGGCGAATCACTCTGGAGTATCGCCAAGAAGTACAAGGTCTACGTGCACCAGCTGCGTGAGTGGAACCTGCTCGAAACAGACGACACCCTGCGTCTCGGCCAGCGCTTGTTTATCTGGACGACACACGGCAGCGGCGCCTCGGCCGCGAACGACCTGCTCAGACCGGGCTGAGCCTCAATCCTTCCTGAGCAGTGACGCGCGCAGCAATTGCTGCGTGTAGGCCTCGCGCGGCGCGCTGAACAACGCCTCGGTCTCCCCCTCCTCCACGATCCGCCCCTGACGCATGACCACAATGCGGTGCGCCATGGCGCGGATCACCGTCAGATCATGGCTGATGAAGATGTAACTCATGCCGTGCCGGCGCTGCAGTTCGCTCAGCAGGTCCAGCACCTGGCGCTGCACCGAAACATCCAGCGCGCTGGTCGGCTCGTCCAGCAGGATCAGCTTCGGCTCCAGCACCACCACGCGGGCGATCGCAATGCGCTGACGTTGGCCGCCGGAAAACTCGTGCGGGTAGCGCCACAGCATGTCGGCGCTCAGACCCACTTCCTCCAGCCCCTGCAGCACGCGCGCCCGGCGTGCCGCCCGGTCGAGTTGCGGGAAGTGTATGCGCAAACCCTCCCCCACAATCTGCTCCACCGTCAGGCGCGGCGACAGGGACGAATAGGGGTCCTGGAAGACGATTTGCATGTCGCGCCGCAACGGGCGCAGGTCACGCTGCGGCAGTCTATCCAGGCGAGTGCCGTTGAACGTGATCGCCCCCTGGCAGTCCTGCAGACGCAACAGGCAAAAACCGAGCGTGGACTTGCCGGATCCGGATTCGCCCACGATGCCGAGTGTCTCGCCGCTGTGCAGGTGCAGACTGGCGTCATCCACTGCCTTCACCTCACCCACCTGCTTGCGCCAGAAACCAGCGCGGATCGGAAAGGCGCAGCGGATCTGCGCCAACTCCACCAGCCGTGGCGCCTGACGGAGGCGTGCGGTCTCGGCTGGATCTACGCGACGCTCCGGTCGGCTGCCCAACAGCGTGCGTGTGTAGTCTTCCTTGGGCGCGGAAAATATTTCCTCCAATCCGCCCTGCTCGACAATACGACCGCCCTGCATGACACCGACCCGGTCGGCGAAGCGCCGCACCAGATTCAGATCATGCGTGATCAGAAGCACCGCCATGCTGAATTCCTTCTGCAGATCCTCCAACAACTCGAGAATCTGTGCCTGGATGGTGACGTCCAGGGCCGTTGTCGGCTCGTCGGCAATCAGCAGCTTCGGCGAACAGGCCAGCGCCATGGCGATCATCACGCGTTGGCGCTGGCCGCCGGACAACATATGCGGGAAGGCATCAAAGCGCTTATGCGGATCTACAATACCGGTGCGGTCCAGAAGTTCGATCATGCGCTGGCGGGCACTGGCTCGATCCAGACCCTGGTGCACGAGCAGCGGTTCCATGAGCTGCGCGCCGATCGGGTAGACCGGATTAAGCGAGGTCATGGGCTCCTGAAAGATCATGGCGATCTCGCGACCGCGCACCTGGCGAATCTGCGCCTCATCCTGACTCAGCAAATCACGTCCGCCGAAAAGAACACGGCCACTGGGATAAGAAACCTGGGTCGAGTCATGCAGTTTGAGAATGGAAAGCGCGGTCACGGTCTTGCCGGAACCGGATTCGCCGACCAGCGCAAATTTCTCACCGGGTGCCACCGTGAAGCTCACCTCATGCAGCACCTCCGCGGCTTCCTCGCCGCGCCCGAAGCGCAACGACAGGCGGTCGACCGTCAGCAGCGGCGCATTCTGGCTCATGCTGACCCCCGTCGCGTATCCATGGCCTCGCGTACTGCCTCACCGATGAAAATGAGCAACACCAGCGTGCCAACCAGCACACCGAAGGTAGTGAGCGACAGCCACCACGCCTCGATACTTTCCTTGCCCTGCGCCAGCAGTTCGCCGAGGCTCGGTGTGGTCGGCGGAACACCCAAGCCGAGAAAATCGAGGCTGGTGAGCGCCAGGATTGCGCCGCTGATGCGAAACGGCAGAAAAGTGATGACCGGCGTAAGGCCGTTCGGCAGTAAATGCCGCCACATGATCGCGCGGTTCGACACGCCGAGGGCACGTGCTGCGCGCACGTAGTCCATGTTGCGGCCGCGCAGGAACTCGGCGCGCACGTAGTCCGCCAGCCCCATCCAGCCGAACAGCGACAACAGGATGATGAGCAGCAGCACACTCGGCTGAAACAGCGAAGCGAATATGATCAGCAGGTACAACTCTGGCATGGAGTTCCAGATCTCAACGAAGCGCTGAAACAGCAGATCAAATTTTCCGCCAAAGTAGCCTTGCAGCGCACCGAGCAGCACGCCGATGAATGTCCCGACCACCGTTAGCGCAAAGGCAAACAGCACCGACAGCCGAAAGCCATATAACAGACGTGCCAGTACATCGCGTCCGCGATCATCGGTGCCGAGAAGATTGGTGCTGCCCGGCGGCGCCGGATTAGGCTGGTTGGTGAAGTAATTGATGGAACCGAACGAATAGCGGTTAGGTGCATACACCACCCAGTTGCCGTCGCGTGACAAAAGCTCCTGTACATACGGATCGTTGTAATCCGCCTCGGTGCCGAAATCGCCGCCAAAGGCGGTTTCTGGATAGGCCTTGAGAAACGGGAAGTAATTCCCGCCCTGATAATGGACCAGCAGCGGCCGGTCGTTACTCAAGACTTCGGCAAACAGACTCAACAGCAGCAGGACACTGAAAATCCACAAGCTCACATAACCGCGCCGGTTCCGGCAGAAGCGAAGCCAGGCGCGCCGTCCTGGCGACAGGTGGGCGGATGTGGCGGTGGTTGCGACCGACACGCTCATTGATCCACCGACTCGAACTGGATGCGCGGATCGATCAACACATAGGCCAGATCCGACAGCAGCTTGGCGACCAGGCCAAGGAGCGTAAACAGATAGAGCGTACCGAGCACCACCGGGTAGTCACGTTTGACAACTGACTCGTAGGACAACAGCCCGAGGCCGTCGAGTGAGAAAATGGTTTCGATCAGCAGACTGCCGGTGAAGAACGCACCGATGAACGCACCCGGAAAACCGGTAACGAGGGGTATCACGGCATTGCGAAACACATGTCTGTAGAGCACGGTATTCTGGGCCAGCCCTTTGGCGCGTGCGGTCAGCACATACTGCTTGCGAATCTCTTCCAGGAAGCTGTTCTTGGTGAGCATGGTCATGACTGCAAAGCTGCCGACGACCGAGGCTATGATCGGCAACACCATATGCCAAAGGTAGTCGGTAACCTTGCCGTACCAGGGCAACTCTGCCCAGTTGTCGGAGGTCAGCCCGCGCAGCGGAAAGATGTCCCAGAAACTTCCGCCACCGAACAAAACCAACAGCGTGATACCAAGCACAAAACCGGGAATGGCGTAGCCAACAAGGATGAACGAGCTGGTTGCGACATCGAAGGTCGAACCGTCGCGCACCGCCTTGGCAATGCCGAGTGGAATACAGGTGAGGTAAACGATGAAAAATGTCCATACGCCAATACTGATGGACACCGGCAATTTTGAGCTGACCAGCTCCAATACAGATTTGTGTTGGTAGTGACTGATGCCAAAATCAAAACTGAGGTAACTCTTCATCATCACGACGAATCGCTCGGTTGCCGGCTTGTCGAAGCCATAGAGCGCCTTGAGTTCCTTGAGGCGTTCGGCATCTATCCCGCTGGCACCACGGTACAGAATCCCCTCCATGCCACTGCTGGCTTCGCCGCTGCGGCCGGTCTTCTGCAGCTCATGGATCAACGACTCGACCGGCCCACCGGGCACGAACTGGGTCACCACAAAGGTGATGAGCATGACCCCGAACAGGGTCGGGATCATGAGCAACAAACGCTTCAGGATATAAGCAGCCATGTCGGACCTCAGGGCCTTTTCCACCAGGCACGCAACATCCAGCTTTCCGCTCCATAGTACAGCGGTGTGCTGGCTGGTATCCCAAAGCGATCCCAGTAGGCAATGCGATGTGTGGCGATAAACCAGTTGGGTACAACGTACTCTCCGTGCAGGAGCACGCGGTCGAGCGCGCGGGCGGCAGTAATCAGGTGCTTGCGATCCGGTGCGTAGATCACCTTCTGGATCAGCGCATCCACCACCGGGTTCTTGAGGCCCATGACATTGTTCGCGCCCTCCTGGTCGGCGGTCGATGAATGCCACAGGCCAATGAGCTCATTGCCGGGCGACTGCGACTGACCGAACGATTCGACAATCATGTCGAAATCAAACGTGTCGGTGCGCCGCTGGTAGAGTGCTGAATCCACGGTCCGATAGCGCAGCTCGATACCGAGCTTGGCGAGGTTGCGGGAAAACGGTGCAATGATGCGCTCAAAGCCCTTCTGCACCGAGACCAGCATGATCTCAAACTCCAGTCGTTCACCTTTGTCGTTCCGCAGCGTGCCACCTTCGAGTTTCCAGCCGGCCTCGGCGAGCAGGTCGCGTGCGCGCCGCAGGTTTGTGCGCAAACTGTCCGGTGACTGTGTGGACGGAGGTTTCCAGGCTTCGGTGAACACTGCTCGCGGCAACTGGCCACGGAACGGCGCCAGCAGTTCAACTTCATCCGGCCCCGGCAGACCAGTGGCAGCGAGCTCGCTGTTGCTGAAGTAGCTGTAACAGCGGGTGTACTGGTTGTAGAACAGGTTGCGGTTCGACCACTCGAAATCGAGCGCCAAGCCGATGGCCTTGCGTACGCGGATGTCCTGAAATAACGGCTGGCGCAAGTTAAACACAAATC
>Ga0315271_10000985_pt1 | contig 16824 bp, 15 predicted proteins | sample C3_top_MG_FD_204664 | JGI IMG/M metagenome (GOLD analysis project Ga0315271, IMG submission 204664) | Sediment microbial communities from Yellowstone Lake, YNP, Wyoming, USA - C3_top | ecosystem: Environmental > Aquatic > Freshwater > Lake > Sediment | place: USA: Wyoming | collected 2017-08-01
TCGACTTCTCCGCGATCTTCGGACGGAAAGCGCCCGTCGAGATGGAGATCGGCGTCGGCAAGGGGCGCTTCCTCCTGGGCGCCGCGGCCGCGGACCCGGCGCGCGACTTCTTCGGCCTCGAAATCGAGGCGGAGTACGCGGCGATCGTGCGGGTGCGGGCCGAGCGCGCGGGTCTCGCGAACGTCCGTGTGGAGCGGCTCGACGGCAAGGCTTTCGTCCACGCGCGCCTCGCCCCCGGCGCCCTCGCGGCGCTGCACGTCTACTTCCCGGACCCCTGGCCCAAGAAGCGCCACCACAAGCGCCGCCTCGTGGACCCCGAGTGGGCGGCCGCGGCGGCGCGCGCGCTCGAGCCGGGCGGGCTCCTGAAGGTCGCGTCGGACCATGCCGAGTACTGGGCCGTTATCGACGCGGTCCTGTCGGCGGAGCCCCTTCTCGCGAAGCTCTCCGAGGAGGAAGCCGGCGAGTGGTCGACGGGGACGAACTACGAGCTGAAGTTCCTGAGGAGCGGCCGCCCCATCCGGAAGGCCGTCTTCCGCCGCGTTGCCGTCCCCTAGGGTGAACCCCCGCCCGGCTCGCGCTCCATCGCGAGCAGCGGCCGGAGGAACTTCCGGAAGTAGTCGAAGCCGGAAATCAGGGCCATCGCCATCATGACGTAGAGGGCCGCGCGGCCCGTCTTGCGCCAGAGGCCGATGTCGTCGAGCTTCGCGCCGAGGATCATGAGCGAGATCCCGACGATCTGCGTCCCCATCTTCCACTTGCCGAGCTTGCTCGCCGCGATCGTGATCCCGTGCGCCGAGGCGATCGAGCGCAGGCCCGACACCGCGAACTCGCGACCGATGATGATGCAGACCGCCCACGCGTCCGCCTCCTGGAGGTCCACGAGCGAGATGAGCGCCGCCGAGACGAGCAGCTTGTCGGCGATCGGGTCGAGCAGCATCCCGACGGTCGTCACCTTCTTGTACCTGCGCGCGAACCAGCCGTCCGCCCAGTCCGTGAGCGCGGCGAAGAGGAACACGGCCAGCGCCATGTATTCGCGCGCCGGCAGCTTCGTCAGAAGGAGGACGACGAGGAGCGGAACGAGAAAGATGCGGAGGAGGGTCAGGGCGTTTGGGACGTTGAAGAACACCGGGGCGGGATTCTAGACCCCGCGTTCCGCCCACGCTGGACAGCCTGCCCCTCGGGGCCGAGAATCCCCCTGCTCATGTCCGCGCCCCCCATCGTCTTCGGGACGGACGGCTGGCGCGGCCAGATCGCCCGGGACCTCACGTTCGCGTCCGTCCTGCGCGTCGTCGACGCCGCCGGCGCGTGGAACGTCTCGCCCGAAAACACCGAGCCCGGCGATCCGTGGACGGTTCCGCTCGTCCACGACACGCGCTTCCTCTCGCCCGAGCTCGCCGCCGAGGGCGCGGCCCGCCTCGCCTCGCAGGGGTTCCGCGTTCTCCTGGCCGACCGCCCCGTGCCGACGCCGTGCGCGTCGTGGCACGTCAAGTCCCGCGGCCTGCGAGCGGGTCTCGCGATCACGGCCTCGCACAACCCGGCGCTCTGGAACGGCGTGAAGGTGAAGTCGTGGTTCGGCGGAAGCGCGACGCCCGCGACGTACGACGCCGTCGCGCGCTCCGCGGACCGCCCGCTCCCGGCCCGGCCCGGCGGGGCCGTCGAAAAGCTCGACCTCCGCCGTGAATATGGCCAGGCGATCGCCGAGCGCGTCGACCTTGCCGCGATCCGCGGCGCGGGCCTGAACGTCCTCTTCGACTCGATGCACGGCGCGGCCGGGACGCTGTTCGAGGAGATCGTCGGGACCGGCCACGCGACCCGGGTCACGACGCTCCGCGCCGCGCGCGACCCGCTCTTCGGAGGCGTGAACCCCGAGCCCATTCCGGAGCACCTCGGAGCCTCGCGCGAGGAGCTTGCGCGCAGGAGCTACGACGTCGTCCTCGCGAGCGACGGCGACGGCGACCGTCTCGGCGTCCTCGATGCAAGCGGCACGTTCGTAACGCCCCACCGGATCCTCGCGCTCCTTGCCGAGAGCCTCACGGCCCGCGGGCGCATCTCCGGGGGCATCGCGAAGACGTTCTCGACGTCGCTGCTCCTCGACCGCGTCGCCGCGGCCCTCGGCGTTCCCCTGTACGTGACGCCGATCGGCTTCAAGCACATCGCCGAGAAGATGATGTCGGGCGAGGTCGCGATCGGCGGCGAGGAGTCCGGCGGTCTCGGCGTCTCGTTCTACCTCCCGGAGCGCGACGGCGTCCTCTCGGCGCTCCTCGTCCTCGAGGCCATCGCGCACTCGGGCGGGTCGTTCGACGCCCTCCTGAAGAAGCAGGACGCGGCCTACGGGGCGTTCGCCTACGGGCGCCGCGACCTGCACCTCCCCATGCCGGTCCTCCGCGCGTTCCTCGCGGACCTCAAGGCCGCGCCGCCCGCTTCACGCGCCGGGCAGGCCGTGACGGGGGTCGCGGACCTCGACGGCGTGAAGCTGATCTTCGGAGGGCGCGGCTGGCTCCTCCATCGCCTGTCCGGGACCGAGCCGATCATCCGGATCTACGCCGAGCACGAGGACGCCGCGGTCGTCGAGCAGCTCCTCGTGGAGACGGAGGCGGAACTTCGAAGGCGCGCCGGCTGAAGCGTGAGCCGGGGCACGGTCCGGCTCCGGGTTCGGGTCTATGGTCGAGGAGAGGAGGCCCCGATGAAGAGAAGTCGCGCGTCCGTCGTCTCTCTTGCCGCCGCCGCCCTGGTATTCCTGGCTCCCGGCGCGGCCCGGGCGTCCGGATCCTCGTCCATGCCTCGCGGCCAGCAGATGCCGACGCCCTCGCCCGAGCAGGTGGCCGTCGAGTACTACAACGACGGGATCTCCTATCGCGACAAAGCCGCCACGCTCGAGAAGGAAGCGGCCGCCGAGACCGACCTGAAAAAGAAGGAGAAGCTCGAGACGAAGGCGAAGGACAAGCACGAGTCCTCGATCAAGAAGTTCGTCAACGCGACGCACAAGGACCCGAAGATGGTCCCCGCCTGGGGCAGTCTCGGCTACGCGTACCGCAAGGTCGGCAACTACCAGGACTCGCTGGACGCCTACGCGAAGGCGCTCGAGCTGCAGCCGGCGTACACGCCCGCGATCGAGTACCGCGCCGAAGCGTATCTGGGCCTGGGACGTCTCGACGACGTGAGGTCCGCGTACATGACGCTCTTCAACGCGGACCGTCCGCGCGCCAGCGAGCTGGCCGCAGCGATCGACAGATGGATCGAGAAGAGCAAAGCCAACCCGGGAAACGTCGATCCCGCGAAGGTGGAAGAGTTCGGGAAGTGGGCTTCGGAGAGGAAGCAGCTCGCCTCGCAGACGTCTTCCGTGACGTCGCCAAAGGAGCTCCGCTGGTAGGGCCATTCTCCTTCCGGCCCTGATCCTCGCGGCCGCCGGATGGACCTGGCGCCTGCCGCCGGGCTTTCCCGCGCCGCACGTGCCACCTGACAACCCGATGAGCGAGGCGAAGGTCGAGCTCGGGCGCCGCCTGTTCTACGACGTCCGACTCTCGGGCAACGGCACCCAGGCCTGCGCGTCCTGCCACCAGCAGAGGCGCGCCTTCACGGACGGCCGCGCGCGTGCCCTCGGCTCCACGGGCGAGTCGCACCCCCGGAGCGCGATGAGCCTCGTGAACGCGGCCTACGGAGCCTCCCTCACCTGGGTGGGCACCGACCACAGGACCCTCGAGGACCAGATGCGGGTCCCGCTTCTCGGCGACCATCCCGTCGAGATGGGCCTCGAGGGGCACGAGAAAGAGGTGCGCGCGCGCCTTCGCTCGGATTCCGCTTACGCGGTGCTCTTCTCCGAGGCTTTTCCCAGCGAACGGGCGCCCGTGAATCTCAAGAACGTCCGCAAGGCAATCGCGGCATTCGAGAGGACGATCGTCTCCGCCGACTCGCCCTACGACCGCCTCGTCTGGAAGGACCAGCGGGACGCGCTCTCAGCGTCCGCGCGCCGCGGCATGGCGCTCTTCTTTTCGAAGCGGCTCGCCTGCTCGACGTGCCACGCGGGCTTCACGTTCTCGGGACCCGCGTCCTGGGACGGCTCTCCGGCGCAGCAGCCCCGACTCGAGAACAACGGCCTGGGAGGGCGCTTCCGCGTTCCGACGCTTCGCAACATTGCCGTGACCGCGCCCTACATGCACGACGGCCGCTTTGCCACGCTCGAGGAGGTCGTGGGCCATTACGCGAAGGGCGGAACGCCGACCCCCGGCCGCAGCCGCCTCGTCCGAGGCTTCTCCATCACGGACGAGGGAACGCGCGATCTGGTGGAGTTCCTGAACAGCCTGACGGACGACGGACTCCTGACGAATCCCGAACTCGCCGACCCATGGAAAAAGGACTGATTCCGCGGGGATTCAGCGCGCGTCGGCCAGGATGAATCCGGAGCCGACGAACCTGAGGACCGGGCCCGCGCCGAGGCCCGCGATCGGGTCCGATTCCTCGAGAAGCTCGGGCGTCAGGTCTCCCCCGTACGCCACGACCGCGCGTGCCGCGATCGTGAACGGGTTCTGGCGCTCGACCTCGAAGCGCGCGGGCTCCGACACGACGGAGAGCGCAACCGTGCCCGTGCCGAAGAGCTTCAGGAACGGCTGGACGATCTTGTCGCGGTACTCGAACGCCGGGTCCTCGCGGTACGTGAGCGCTTCGTCGAACCCGAGGAGCCTGCTCGTCTCGACCGACAGGAACTCGTTGGCGAGCGCCTTCAGGTACGGAACGCGGCCCTGATCCGCGAGAAGGAGCGTGCCCTCCCCCGCCGCCGTGACGAGGATGCCCGCGAGCGGGCCGTCGAGGCGGCCGTCCGTCACGAGCGACGGGACCCCCTGACGCCCCACGACGACGCCGCGGCGGACCCTCAGCCCGCCCGCGCAGGATGCCGACAGGAATCCGCCGGGCTTGGGCGTGAACGGCCCCACCGGCGGCGCGACGTCGATTCGCGGAGCGCTCCCCGAGCGCGACCGGACGCCGGAGCTCACGAGGTTGCGCTTTCCGCCCGCGGCGAGCGAATCGAGGGGCTCGGGCTTCACGACCGGTGTCGGCTTCGTGTCGTCGCGCACCGCCGGCGCCCGACGCGTGGCGTTCGGGCCCGCCGCGGGCGTGAGAGCCGCGACGCGAACCTCGGCGGCGGCGGCGCGGGCCGTCCGCGCGACCGAGTCGTCGCCCTCGGACCCGTCCTTGAGCTCGGCGCCCGCCAGCCGGAAGTGCTTCTGCGCGGTCTCGTAGGCATCCGCGCGCTGGGCGATGAGCCCGAGCGTCAGGTGCGCCTTGCGGTGCGCGGGTGCGAGCGCGAGGACCTTCTCGAGCGGGTCCTTCGCCTCGGCGTCGCGGCCCGACTTGAAGAGAATCAAGCCGAGGTTGAAGAGCAGGGGAACGGAGTCGTCATGCTCCTGGAGGAGCTCGCGCGTCTTCGCCTCGGCGGGCCCGAACTGCCCGAGGTGAAAGAGCGTAATCGAGAGGTTCAGGAGGACCTCAGGATCCTGCGGGCGCAGACGCTGGGCTTCGTCGAACTCGCGTCGCGCGGCCTCGTGGTGTCCGCGAGCCATCTCCTCCTTGCCCCGGTTCAGGTGCAGGAGAAAGAGGCCGTGATCGAAGAAGGGTGCGGGCCGGAACGCCCGGGTCGTCTCGGAGCCGCGCGACGCCATCCCGTCTCCCTACTGCACCCGTCCGAGGACGGGAGCGGGGCGCGCCGAAGCGACGTCGCCCGTATTCGAGAACACCGCGGTCCCGTCCACGCGCGAGACCTTCACGGTCGTCGCCCGTGACGCCATCCGGACGGAGCCCGTCGGGACGCCCCGGAAGGCGCCGCCGACCGCGGGCACGGACGTTCCGCGGTGGGCGATGAGGACGCGCCTGACGTACTCGCGCGTCTCCGCGTAGGGCGGCACGCCCGCGTACTTCGCCACGGCGTTCTCGCCCGCGTTGTAGCCCGCGACGGCCAGCGCGACGTCGCCCTTGAAGAGGGAGAGGAGCGTCGCGAGGTAACGCACGCCGCCGCGGATGCTCTGCTCGGCGTCGAAGCGGTCCGAAATGCCGAAGCGCTGCGCGGCAGCGGGCATCAGCTGCATCAGCCCGCGGGCGCCCTTCTTGGACACGGCCCGCGGGTTGAAATTCGATTCCACGAGCATGACGCTCTTCACGAGCGTCGCGTCGACGCCTTCGGCGCGCGCCTCGGCCTCGATGATCGGGTCGAACGGGGTGGGCGTCGCCCTGCGGTCCACGAGATAGGAGTCGGAAGGGGCGGCGCCGTTCACGCGCCAGCCGCTCCCGATCGCGTCGTTGAAGATGAGGGCCGAGCCGTCCGCCTGGCGGACGAGGTGCACGTCTGCAAGAGCGGCGGTGGCGCACAGCGACACCGCGAACGCTCCCCGGGCGGCAAAGCGGCCGAAGGACATGACCTACAAATTATAGACGATGGCTCAAGACGCCCGTCCGGCGAGCCTCTCGCGGACCCGGGCCACCCCCGCCGCGAGGGCCGGCTCGATGGCGGCGGCGTCCTTTCCGCCGGCCTGGGCGAGGTCGGGCTTTCCGCCGCCCTTCCCGCCGACGAGGGGCGCCATCGTCTGCGCGAGGTCGTGGGCGGACACGCGGCCGACGACGTCCGCCGTGACCGCCGCGAGGAGCGTGACCTTCCCCTCGAACTCGGTGCCCAGGAGAACGACGCCGGACTTCAGCTTGCCGCGGAACGTGTCGGCGAGATTGCGCAGCTCGTTCGTGGGGAGAGACGGAACTCTCCGAGCGAGGACCTTGACCCCCCCGATCTCCTCGACCCCGTCGGCATCGGAGGATTCGGAGGAAGAGGAAGATTTCTTAGAAGGTGAAGAGTCGGAGGCCAGCGCCAGGTCGCGCTTGAGCTGCGAGATCTCCTTTTCTTTCTTTCTAAGAAGATCCTGAATCTCCCTGAATTTCGCAGGGAGCTCGTCGAGAGGCACGTTGGCCGCATGCGTGAGCTGCCCGAGGATCTCTTCGTCCTTCTGAAGCCTCTCGACGGCGTTCAGCGCCGTCACCGCCTCGATGCGCCGGACGCCGGCCGCGAGGCCCTTGTCCGAGAGAACCTTGAAGGCGCCGATCTCCCCCGTACGGCCGACGTGGCAGCCGCCGCAGAGCTCGGTCGAGAAGCCGGGCACGTCCACGACGCGGACGCGCTCGCCGTACTTTTCGCCGAAGAACATCATCGCGCCCTTCTTCTTCGCCTCGTCCATCGACATCACGGCCTTGCCCACCTCGCGGTCGCGCAGAACCTCCTCGTTCACGAGGCGCTCGATCTCGCGGATCTCCTCGGCGGTCGTCGGGCGCGGGGCGGCGTAGTCGAAGCGGAGGCGGTCGGGCGCGACGAGCGAGCCCATCTGGCGGACGCTCTCGCCGAGCACCGCGCGCAGCGCGGCGTGCAACAGGTGCGTGCCCGTATGGTTCGCCTGCGTCTTGCGGCGCGTCCACTCGTCGACCTTCATGTCGACGAGCTGGCCGGAAGAAAAAGACCCGGATGAATTTCTTAGAAGGTGAAGAGTGGCCCGGCCGTTGGGAGCGCGCCGCGTGTCGAGGACGGTCGCAGCGCCCGCGTCGCCCGTCGAATCCTTCCAGAGGAATTCGCCCTGGTCCGCCACTTGTCCGCCGCCCTCGGGATAGAAGACGGTGCGGTCCAGAACGCACCAGCCCCTCTCCCCCTTTCTAAGAAAATCGATCTTCTCCCCGGTCTTCTCCGAAAGCAGCCCGAGCACTTTCGCCCCTTCGAGCCGGACGAAATCCTGCTCGGGATACCCGCGGAACTCCGTCGTCCACGAGGGGTCGATCTGGTCGTCCGCCGGCAGCCCGCTTTCGTGCTCGAACTTCGAGGCGCCCTTGCTCCGCTCACGGGCCGCACTGAGCTCGCTCTCGAAGCCCGCGCGGTCCACCTGGACACCCTCATCAGAAGAAATCTCTTCGATGAGCTCGAGAGGAACGCCATGCGTGTCGTAGAGGCGGAAGGCCGCCGCGCCCGACAGCGTCGTCTGACCTTCTCGCCGCGCGGCGGAGATCGCCTCGCCGACGCGGTCGGCACCCACGGACATGGTCCGGCGGAAGCCTTCTTCCTCGACCCGGATGGTGTCCGCGGTCGTTTTCCGCTGGCTGCCGTTCGGATCGTGAAGGTGAATTCCTTCGAATGAATGGAAGACGGGCGTGGTGAGGTCGGCGAGGAACGGCCCCTCGATGCCGAGGCGCCGCCCGTAGCGCAGCGCCCGCCGGATCACCTTTCTAAGAACATATCCGCGCCCCTCGTTGGACGGCAGGACGCCGTCCGAGACGAGCATCGAGGCAGCGCGTGCGTGATCCGCCACGACACGGAAAGGCGCGTCCTCGACGGCCATGCCGCCCAGGTACTTCTTCCCGGAGATCTCCTCGATCCTCCCGATGATCCCGGCGAAGAGGTCGGTGTCGTAGTTGTTGTTCCTGCCCTGAAGGATCGCCGTGATGCGCTCGAGGCCGGCGCCCGTGTCGACGCTCGGCTTCGGGAGCGGGGTCTGCTTGCCCGACGCGTCGCGGTCGAACTGCATGAAGACGAGGTTCCAGATCTCCATGACGCGGTCGCCGTTCCCGTTCGGCGTCGAGTCGCCGGGGACCGACGGCCCCTGATCGTAGTGGAGCTCGGTGCACGGCCCGCACGGGCCCGTGTCGCCCATCGACCAGAAGTTGTCCTTCTCGCCGAAGCGGGCGATGCGCTCCTTCGGAAGGTGCCTGCCCCACAGCTCGGCCGCCTCGTCATCGTCCGTGTAAACCGTGGCCCAAAGACGCTCGGCGTCCATGCCGTAGCCCTTCTCCTTCGACGTGACGAGCTCCCACGCGAAGTCGATCGCGTCCTTCTTGAAGTAGTCGCCGAACGAGAAGTTCCCGAGCATCTCGAAGAACGTGTGGTGGCGCGCCGTGTAGCCGACGTTGTCGAGGTCGTTGTGCTTGCCTCCCGCCCGAACGCACTTCTGGGAGGACGTCGCGCGGACGTACGCCCGCTTCTCCCGGCCGAGAAAGAGGTCCTTGAACTGGTTCATTCCGGCGTTCGTGAAGAGGAGCGTCGGATCCTCGGCGGGGACGAGGGACGAGGACGCCACGCGCGCGTGTCCCTTGCCCTCGAAATAGGAGAGAAACTTCTCGCGGACCCTGCGTGAGGTCCAGCCTTCAGAGGTCGTCATCGGTCGGTTCGCCTTTCGTGCGGAGCGCCTCGAGGACGGCGGACGGCTCGAAGCCCCGCCTCACGAGGTGGTCGAACAGTTTCTTCGACCGCGCCTGCCGCGTCAATCCGGCCGGCAGCGCCCGCGAGCGCTTCTCGAGCGCCCGCCGGAGGCTCCTGGCCTCGTCCGCCGGGTCCAGAGCCTCGAGGGCCGCTTCCGCGTCCGTCCGCGAAACCCCCTTCACGGCGAGTTCGGCCGCGATGCGCGATCGCCCCCGCCCGGACCTGGCGCGCGAGGCGGCGAGGGCTGCGGCGGTGCCTGCGTCGTCGATGAGGCCCCGCTCGGCGAGACGGTCGAGGCAGGCCTCGACGTCCTCGCGTGCAAACCCCTTCCGCAGGAGCTTGCGCCGCAGCTCGAGCCTCGTGTGGGCCCGCCGCGCCAGGAACGCGAGGGCGGATTCCCGGGCCTGCACCTATCCCGTCGACTGGTTCGAGAAGTCGAAGGGCGAGTCCGAGTCCCGCGGCCCGACTCCGTCCGGCGCCTGCAGCGCGCCCTCCATGAGCTCGTTCGCGACGTCCGACGTCGACTGGATGCCCTGGATCTTGAGCTTGAATTCGTTGGGGTTCGTCGAGCGGCGGATCGCCTCTTCGAGCGTGATGAGGCCTGTCTTATAGAGCTGGAAGAGCGACTGGTCGAACGTCTGCATGCCGTACTGCGACGTGCCGGCCTTGATCGCGTCGGTGATGTACTTCGTCTTTTCCTTGTTCTCGATGCAGTCGCGGATGTAGTTCGTCGCGATCATGACCTCGACGGCCGGCACGCGGCCGAGGCCGTCGGCGCGCGGGAGGAGTCGCATCGAGCACACGGCCTTGACGACGGCCGCGAGCTGGAGGCGGATCTGCTTCTGCTGGTGCGGCGGGAAGACGGAGATGATGCGGTTGACGGTCTCCGTCGCGTCCATCGTGTGGAGGGTCGACATGACGAGGTGGCCCGTCTCGGCCGCGACGAGCGCCGTCTCGACGGTCTCGAAGTCGCGCATCTCGCCCACGAGGATGACGTCGGGATCCTGCCGGAGTGCCGCGCGGATCGCGGACGCGAACGAGCGCGTGTCGACCTCCAGCTCGCGCTGGTTGATGATCGACTTCTTGTCCCTGTGCAGGAATTCAACGGGGTCCTCGATCGTCATGATGTGCTCGGCGCGCGTCGAGTTGATGTAGTCGATCATCGCGGCAAGCGACGTCGACTTGCCCGAGCCCGTCGTCCCCGTGACGAGGATGAGGCCGCGCGTCTCCTCGCAGATCCTCTCGAGGACGGGAGGCAGGAGCAGGTCGCGGATCGTCAGGATGCGCGCAGGAATGACGCGGCAGACGAGGCCGACCGTGCCGCGCTGCTGGAAGATGTTGCAGCGGAACCGCCCGAGGCCCGGCACCGAGTACGCAATGTCGATCTCGAAGTTGTTCTTGAATTTTTCCTTCTGGCGGGCGGACATGATCGAGAACGCCATCGCGATCGTGTCTTCCTGCATGAGGCGCTTGAGATCGACCAGCGGGATCAGCTCGCCGTCCACGCGGATGATCGGGTGGGCCCCCACCTTCAGGTGGAGGTCGGAAGCCTTCCGCTCCACCGAGATCTTGAGGAGGTCGTTGATGTGCATCGGTGCCCTCCCGACGTGCCCGGAATTCGGGCAAGGATAGGCTTTTCAGGCGTTTGCCGTCAACGGAAGCGAGCCATTCTCAGGCCGCCGGCTGTATAGTTCCCGGCGCTCGAGGAGGGGTCATGGCCGACGAGAAGGACCATCCGAACGGGGGCGGCGGCTTCACCCGCCGCGGCCTCATCAAAGGCCTCGCGACGACCGCCGTCGCGTCCGCGACCGCCGGCGCCGCCGCTCTCGCGGAAGAGCGGGCGAAGAGCGACGCCGGGGGCGGGCTGCCCGTCAGCATCACGCTGAACGGGGCCGTGAAGAAGGGCGTCTTCGAACCGCGTACGACCCTGGCCGAAGCGCTGCGCGACGCCTGGGGCATGACGGGCACGAAAGTGGGATGCGAACGCGGCGCCTGCGGCGCCTGCACGGTCCTCCTCGACGGCCTCGCCGTGAACTCGTGTCTCACGCTCGTCCACGACGCGGACGGCCGCCAGGTGACGACGATCGAGGGTCTCGGCTCGCCGGAAGCGATGTCTCCGATCCAGAAGGCGTTCGTGGACGCCGACGCTCTGCAGTGCGGCTTCTGCACGCCGGGCATGGTCGTCTCGTGCGCGGGACTCCTCGCGAAGGATCCTCACCCGACGCCGCACGCCGTGAAAGAGGCCGTGGCCGGCAACCTCTGCCGCTGCGGGACCTACACGGGCGTGTTCGCCGCATGCGACGCGGCCGCGAAGGCGGGGGTGAATCATGGCTGAAGAGAAGAAAACAGAGAAAGACAAAGAGAAGATTTCTGTGAAGGTGCCAGAGGCAGCCGCTAACGCAGTGACGGTCGAAATTGGCCTCGCCCCCCCATACCCTTCTAAGAAAATCTCCATCTCTCTCCCTCCCGGGGATCCAGCTCCGTATCGCGTCGGAGAGCGTCTGGTTACTGGAAGGCGGCGCCTCCGCCTCGACGGACCGGAGAAGGTCACCGGCCGCGCCGTCTTCACGCACGACGCACGCAAGGCCGGGATGCTGCACGCGGCTGTCGTCCGGTCGCCCCACGCTCACGCGACGATCGTGTCCATCGACGCTTCCCGGGCCGAACGGATGCCTGGCGTCGTGATCGAGAACCCCGGGAAAAAGGTCGTCCGCTACCACGGCGAAGCCGTCCTCGCGCTTGCCGCTCCGACGCGCGCCGGCGCCGAGGACGCGTTGCGCGCCGTCAAGGTGACGTACGACGTCCTCCCCCACACGGTCAGCCTCGCGGCCGCTCGGAAGGAAGGCGCTCCGCTCGTCTTCCAGAAGCAGGTCGAGGAGAAGCGCAGCGCGGGCGACGAGCCCGGCGCCGCGGCCGTCCTCCCCCAGACCGGCAACGTCCGCGGGCCGAAGAGGTCCGGCACGGGCGACGTCGACAAGGCCTTCGCCGAGGCCGACGGCACGCTCGAGATCGTCACGACGACGTCCGTCCAGACGCACGTCCCGCTCGAGACGCACTCCCTCTACGCCGAGTGGGTCGGCGACACGCTCGAGGTGCAGGCCTCGACGCAGGGCACGTTCAGCGTCCGCGACGAGCTCGCGGAAGTCTTCAAGCTCTCGAAGGACAAGGTCGTCGTGCGCGCCGAGTTCACGGGCGGCGGCTTCGGCGCGAAGTTCGGCGCGGGCGACTACGGCGTCTTCGCCGCGAAGCTCGCGAAGAAGGCCGGCAAGCCGGTCCTCATGGCGCTCGACCGGAAGGCGGAGCACCTTTCCGCCGGCAACCGGCCCGACTCGTGGAATCGCGTGAAGCTCGGCTACAGGAAGGACGGCACCGTGACGGCCGCCGACTACGAGTCGTTCGGCACCGCGGGCGTCGCGACCGGCACCGGCACCGGCGGGTTCGTGAAGGCCGCCTACGGCTTCCCCGCCGTGAAGGTCGCCGAGTCGGACGTCTTCACGCATCTCGGCCCCGGCTGCGCGATGCGCGCCCCGGGCCACCCGCAGGGGTGCTTCGCCGTCGAGACGGCGCTCGAGGAGCTCGCGAGCCGCCTCGGAATGGACCCGCTCGCGCTCCGGCTCAAGAACGATCCCTCCGAGGTCCGGCGCGCGGAGTGGGAAATCGGCGCCAGGGAGATCGGCTGGTCGCGCCGCCCCGAGATCACGAAGGCGAACGACGCCGCCGCGGCCTCGGGGAGCCCGCTCCGGCGCGGCCTCGGCTGCGCCGCCTCTCTCTGGTACACGTTCGTCGCGCCTGGCTCGCAGGTTCTCGTGCGCATCCACCGCGACGGGACCGTCGAGGTCGAGAACGGCGTTCAGGACATCGGCGGCGGCGTCAGGACGCCGATCGCCATGGTCGTTGCGGAGGAGATGGGCCTCCCCGTCGCGTCCCTCCGCGTGAAGATCGGCGACTCGCGCTACCCGTTCGGCCCCGCGTCGGGCGGCTCCGTCACGATCGGCTCCCTGATCCCGGCCGTGCGCGCCGCCGCCGTCCACGCCCGCGAGAAGCTCATGGGCGTCGCCGCGAAGGTGCTCGGCGAGCCCGAATCCGAGGTCCGGATCGCTGGCGGCCTCTTCTCCGCGAAGGGGAAGACGGCCGACTTCAGGAAGGTCTGCTCGCGCCTGCCCGGCGAGACGGTCGTCGCGACGGGCGACCGTGCGAAGGACTACGACGGGGCCGACACTCGGCTCTTCGGCGCGCAGTTCGCCGAGGTCGTCGTGGACGTCGAAACCGGCGTCGTGGCCGTGAAGAAGGTCGTCGCGGTGCACGACTGCGGACAGCCCGTGTGGAAGACCGGCGTCGAGAGCCAGATCCGCGGCGGCATCCTGCAGGGCATCAGCTACGCGCTCTTCGAGGAGCGCGTCGTGGACGAGCGCTCCGGCCGGGTCATGAATCCGGACGTCGAGTTCTACAAGATCCTCGGGAGCAAGGACACGCCGGAGATCGTCCCGCTGCTCGTCGACTTCTATCCCGGGAAGAACAACGCGCACGCGCGCGGCATCGGCGAACCGGCCACCGTTCCGACGGCGGCAGCCGTCGCGAACGCGATCGCGCACGCGACGGGCATCCGGCCGACGGCGCTGCCGATAACGCCGGCGAGGATCCTCGACTTGCTCGGGAAGCTGCCGAAGCGGGAGGTGAGGGCGTGAAGAGCTTCGAACGGCTGCAGCCGAAGAGCTGGGCGGAAGCGGCGCAGCTCCTGGCAACCGCGAAAGAGAAGAAGATTTCTTCTGAAGCAAAGGGGGCCGGAACGGAGCTCCTCGATCGACTGAAGGAGTACAACCTTGCCCCGGACCAGGTGGTCGACCTCAGACGCCTCTCCGCCCACTCTTCCATTCAGAAGAAATCCTTCGGCGGCGTTTCGATCGGCGCTCTCGTCACATTGGCGAACGTCGCCGATGCCCTGAAGACCGATTTTCCGGCTCTCGCCGACGCCTGCCTCGGCGCCGCGACACCGCAGATCCGCAACGCGGCGACGCTCGCGGGCAACCTCTGTCAGCGCCCGCGCTGCTGGTATTTCCGCTCGGCGGAGTTCCAGTGTCTCAAGAAGGGCGGCGTCGAGTGCCTCGCCAAGTCCGGCGAAAACGAGTTCCACGCGATCTTCGGCAACAACACTTGCGCGATCGTCCACCCCTCGGCGGCCGGCGTCGCGCTCGTCGCCCTCAACGCCCGCATCGAGACGCTCGCGGCGGGCGGCGGGCGGACGATCTCCGCCGCGGACTTCTTCCAGAGGCCAGAGGTCGACATCTTCACGGAGAACGCGTTGAAGAGCGGCGAGCTGATCGTCGAGATCCACGTCGAGAAGCCGCAGGGGCTGCGCTCGGCGTACCGCAAGATCAAGCAGAAGCAGGCCTTCGACTGGCCCCTTGCGGACGCGGCTGTCGCCTGGCGCGACGTGGGCGGCGTCGCGACGGACGTCCGCATCGTGATCGGCTCCGCCGCTCCCGTGCCGTGGCGGGCGAAGGCGGCCGAAGCGCTCGTCGAGGGAAAGAAGATCGACGCGGCGCTCGCCGCCCGAGCCGGCGCGGCTGCTCTCGAAGGAGCGACGCCGCTCGGCAAGAACGCGTACAAGCTGCCGATCGTCGCCGCTGCCGTCCGGCGGACGCTCCTCGCGTCGGCCGGGCTCGCGGACGGGACCGAGGCGTTCGGATGAGCGCGCAGGACGGATACGCCGGATCGGACGCCGTCGCCCTCGACCCGGCGCTGCGCTGCCGCCACCTCCGCACGAAGACGATGTTCGTCGCGACGGGCGACTGGGACGAGCACGCGCGCGAGCACCCCTCCACGTCCGCGGCGTACTGGTGCCTGCAGGTCATGGGGCCCGTGGGTCCGGACGGACAGCCCGCCTGTCTCGACGATTGCCGGGCGGGCCGCGGCTGCTTCGAGGGCGAAGGCTGAGCGAAAGGCGGTGAGCGTTTCCGCCGTCCTCCTCGCCGCCGGCGCCTCCACGCGCTTCGGCTCGCCGAAGATGCTCGCCCCCGTGCCGCCCGAAGGGCGGCCGATGCTCGCGCACGTGATCGACACGTGGCGCGGCGCGGGCTTCGCGGAGATCGTCGTGGTCCTCGGGTTTGGCGGGCAGGAACTTCGAAAGGAGACCGAAGAGAATCTGCTTAGAAGGTCTGAGGGGGCCCCGGTGCGATGGGTCGAAAACCCCCACTGGGAATCCGGCATGTTCTCGTCGATCCGCACCGGGCTCGCCGCGATTCGACCCGAGTCGACACACGCTGCGCTCTCCCCCGCCGATCTCCCCTTTCTAAGAAGATCTTCTCTTCGGACCGTTCTCTTCGCGACGACCTTGCCGGAGGCGGACTCCCGCGCGCTTCTCGTCCCCGTCTGCGGTATGCGCCGCGGGCACCCGCTCCTGATCCCGGCGTTCCTCGTCGCGCGCGTCCTCTCGTGGCCGGCCGACGATCGTCTGAACCGTCTCTTCGCGGAGCCCGACGTGAAGGTCCTGCAGCTCGAAGGATTCGACGAGACGATTCTTCTCGACGTCGACCGGCCCGCCGACCTCGCGGCCGCCGCGGCTCCCGCCGGAACGCGCGCGTGAGTACGAAGCTCTTTCTCGATCTCCCCGCGATTCTCGAGGCACACGGCCGCGCCGCGCTCGCGACCGTCGTCTCCGCGACGGGCTCCACGCCCCGCGAGGCCACCGCCCGGATGCTCGTCCTGCCCGGCGGCGCCACGCGCGGCACGATCGGCGGCGGAAAGTTCGAGTCGCTCGTCATCGAGGACGCGCGGAAGCTGCTCGCCGGCCGCGGGCTCCCTTTCACGAAAAGATACGACTTTCTCCCCGAGGGGCCCGGCACGTTCGGCGCCGTGTGCGGCGGGACGGCGACGGTCCTGCTCGAGGTGCTCGAGCACGCGCCGCGGCTGCTCGTCGTGGGCGCCGGCCACTGCGGGCGCGCGCTCGCACGCATGGCGTCGTTCGCGGGCTGGGCCGTGACCGTCGCGGACGAGAGGCCCGAGCAACTGGATCCCGCCGCGTTTCCCGAGGGCGCCGATCTCGTGCAGGTGAAGGAGGACTACTCCGATCTCCCGCTGCCCGGGCCGGAGGACTCCGTCGCGCTCGTCTCCCGCGGCCACGTGACGGACGGCCGCGCCTTCCGCCGGCTGCGCGGCGTCCCCGTCGCCTATCTCGGGATGATGGGAAGCAACGCGAAGAAGAAGGCGCTCTTCGACGAGCTTCGCCGGGAAGGCTGGGCCGAGGACGAGCTCGCGAGGGCGCACAGCCCGATCGGCCTCGCCATCGGGGCCGAGTCGCCGGAGGAGATCGCGGTCGCGATCGTCGCCGAGCTCGTGAAGACGCGGCGCGGCCGCATCGCCTGAATCCTCAGCGGCCGGCCGGAACGCCCGCGCCGACCGGCGTCAGCCAGCCGTAGCGGTCCTCGACGCGCCCCTCGACGATGTCGAAGAACGACTTCTGGATCGCCTCCGTCATCGGCCCGCGCAATCCGTTCCCGACGGGGATCCGGTCCACGGAGCGGATCGGCGTGATCTCGGCCGCGGTGCCCGTGAAGAACATCTCGTCGGCCGCATAGATCATCTCGCGCGGAATCGTCTTCTCTTCCATCTGGAAC
>Ga0315271_10000986_pt1 | contig 16821 bp, 12 predicted proteins | sample C3_top_MG_FD_204664 | JGI IMG/M metagenome (GOLD analysis project Ga0315271, IMG submission 204664) | Sediment microbial communities from Yellowstone Lake, YNP, Wyoming, USA - C3_top | ecosystem: Environmental > Aquatic > Freshwater > Lake > Sediment | place: USA: Wyoming | collected 2017-08-01
TTCGTCGCCTGCTCATCGCCAATCGCGGTGAGATCACCATCCGGGTGATGCGCGCTGCCAGCGAACTGGGCATCCAGACGGTGGCGATCTACTCGCAGGAAGATCGCTTTTCCCTGCATCGCACCAAGGCCGACCAGGCCTTTCTGGTGGGTGAAGGGCAGGGTGCGCTGCAAGCCTATCTGGGCAGCGACGAGATCATCGCCGTGGCCTTGCGGGCTGGCGCCGACGCGATTCATCCCGGCTACGGTTTTCTCTCCGAGAGTCCTGAGTTCGCGCAGGCCTGCGCTGCCGCCGGCCTGGTATTCATCGGTCCAACGCCGGCGACCATGCGCATGCTGGGTAACAAAGTGTCCGCGCGCAATCTGGCCCAGTCGGCCGGCGTGCCGGTCATGCCGGCGACGCCAGCGCTGCCGGCAGAGTTCGCGGCCAGCAGCGCGCTCGCGGCGCAGGTGGGCTACCCCGTCATGCTCAAGGCCAGCTGGGGTGGTGGCGGGCGCGGCATGCGCATCATTGAAAACGACGCGCAACTGGCCGAGCTGCTGCCCATCGCGCGGCGCGAGGCGCAGGCGGCCTTTGGCAACGATGAGGTCTATCTCGAAAAGCTGGTGCGCCGCGCCCGCCATATTGAAGTGCAGATCCTCGGCGACACGCACGGCAATCTGGTGCATCTCTACGAGCGCGACTGCACCGTGCAGCGTCGCAACCAGAAAGTAGTCGAGCGCGCGCCAGCGGCTTTCCTGAGCGACGCACAGCGCGCTGAGCTGTGCGCTGCGGCGCTGAAAATCGGCCGCGCCGCGCACTATTGCAACGCCGGCACAGTGGAGTTCCTGCAGGACGCTGATAGCGGCAGGTTCTATTTCATCGAGGTCAACCCGCGCATCCAGGTTGAACACACCGTCACCGAGATGGTCACCGGCGTCGATCTGGTCAAGGCGCAGATCCGCATCGCCGCCGGCGCGCGCATCGGTGACGCCGCCAGCGGTGTACCGGCACAGGCCGACATCAGATTGAGCGCGCACGCCCTGCAGTGCCGTGTGACCACTGAAGATCCGGAAAATAATTTCGTACCTGATTACGGCCGGCTCACGGCCTATCGCAGTCCCGCCGGTTTCGGCGTGCGGCTCGATGCCGGCACTGCCTATGCCGGTGCCGTAATCACCCGCTCCTATGATTCATTGCTGGTGAAGGTCACCACCTGGGCGCCGACGCCGGAAGAGGCCATCGCGCGCATGCACCGCGCGCTGTGGGAGTTTCGCATCCGCGGCGTGGTCACCAACCTGCGCTTTCTCGACCAGGTGATTACGCACCCGCGCTTCATCAAGGGCGAATACACCACGCGCTTCATCGATGAAACGCCGGAACTGTTCGTCGCGCCGGCGCGCCGTGATCGCGCCACGCGCATCCTGAACTTCCTGGCGGAAACCATCGTCAACGGCAACCCGGAAGTGCGCGCGCGCCCGGCGCCAGTGCGCGTGCTCACGCCGCGCCTGCCGCCGCGCGCAGTTGCGCCGCCGCCGCCGGGCAGCAAGCAGCTGCTTGATGAGCTGGGTCCGCAGCGCTTTGCCGCCTGGATGCTGGCGCAGGAGCGCGTGCTGCTTACCGACACCACCATGCGCGATGCGCATCAGTCGTTGCTGGCCACCCGGCTGCGCAGCTACGACATGCTGCGCATCGCGCCCTGCTACGCGCAGCTGCTGCCGCAGTTGTTTTCGGTCGAGTGCTGGGGTGGCGCCACCTTCGATGTGGCGATGCGCTTTCTCAAGGAAGATCCCTGGGAACGGCTCGAGCGGCTGCGCGCCGCGATGCCCAATCTGCTGCTGCAGATGTTGCTGCGCTCGGCCAACGCGGTGGGCTATACCAACTACCCCGACAACACGGTGCGATATTTCGTGCAGCAGGCCGCCGCCGCTGGCATCGACCTGTTTCGCATCTTCGATTCGCTCAACTGGGTCGAGAACATGCGGGTTGCCATCGACGCGGTGCTGGCGAGCGGCAAGCTGTGTGAAGCGGCCATGTGCTACACCGGAAACTTAAGCGATCCGCGCGAACGCAAGTACACACTTGATTATTACCTGGGCATGGCGCGCGAGCTCAAGGCCGCGGGCACACACATACTGGGCGTCAAGGACATGGCCGGGCTATGCCAGCCGCAAGCCGCCTACACCCTCATCAGGGCGCTCAAAGCAGAGATCGGGCTGCCGGTGCACTTTCACACCCACGATACCAGCGGCATCGGCGCCGCCAGTGTGTTCGCTGCTGTCGCGGCTGGCGCTGACGCGGTCGATGCCGCCATGGATGCCATGAGTGGTCTCACCTCCCAACCCAATCTCGGTTCCATCGCCAGCGCGCTGCGCTTCGGCGCACGCGATCCGCAGCTCGACCCGCAGGCGCTGCGCCTGATCTCGCACTACTGGGAGCAGGTACGCGGCTACTACGCGGCCTTCGAGAGTGACATCCGTTCCGGCACCTCCGATGTCTATGTGCACGGCATGCCCGGCGGGCAATACACCAACCTGCGCGAGCAGGCGCGCTCGCTGGGTATAGATGACACGCGCTGGCCCGAGGTGGCGCAGGCCTACGCCGAGGTCAACGGGATGTTCGGCGATATTATCAAGGTCACACCCAGCTCGAAGGTGGTGGGCGATCTGGCGATCTTCATGGTCAGCAGCGGGCTCACGCCTGCGACAGTGCTTGACCCGCACAGTGAAGTGGCCTTCCCGACTTCAGTGGAACAGTTTTTTCATGGCGACCTGGGCCTGCCATACCAGGGCTTTCCGCCGGCACTGCAGGCCAAGGTGCTCAAGGGGCGCGCACCACTCAGCGAGCGCCCTGGCAGGTCGCTGCCCGCCGCCGATCTGGTGGCGTTGCGCGCGACTGCGACCACTGCAGTGGGCCACGAGATTGGCGATCATCAATTTGCCTCTTACCTGATGTATCCGCAGGTGTACCGCGACTACGCCGCTGAACGCCTGCGCTACGGCGATGTCGCCACGCTGCCCACCATGGCTTATTTTTACGGCCTGGAACCGGGCCAGGAGATCAGCGTTGAGCTGGAACCCGGCAAGACCCTGATCGTACGCTACGTCACCCGCAGTGAACCGCATGAAGACGGGTCACGCACCGTGTTCTTCGAACTCAACGGCCAGCCGCGTTCGGTGCGGGTCATCGATCGTGCCCTGATTCCACTGCGCCCGCCGCAGCGCAAGATCGAAGCGGGCAACGTCCGTCATGTAGGGGCGCCGATGCCCGGCACCATTGCCACGGTCGCGGTCAGCGTTGGCCAGAAAGTGGCGCGTGGCGATGTGCTGCTGACACTCGAGGCGATGAAGATGCAGACCGCGGTGCGCGCAGAAATCGACGGCACGGTCAGCGAAGTGCTGGTGCGGCCGTCGAGTCAGGTCGATGCCAAGGATCTGCTGGTAGTGCTCGCCTAGCGCCGATGAGTTCGCTCGCAGCATTGCTCCGGGAAGTTCGTGCCTGCACGCGCTGTGCGCAACACCTGCCGCTCGGGCCACGCCCGGTTGTGCAGATGCATGCGTCGGCCCGCATCCTTATTGCCGGTCAGGCGCCAGGCAGGAAGGTTCACGAAACTGGCATGCCGTTCAATGACGCCAGTGGCGAGCGCCTGCGCACCTGGCTGGGAATGTCGCGCGAAGTTTTTTACGACGCAGAACGCGTTGCCATCGTGCCCATGGGATTCTGCTTCCCCGGTACCGGTAGATCCGGCGACCTGCCGCCTCGCCCCGAGTGCGCACTGGCCTGGCGCGCGGCGTTGCTGTCGCGTCTGAAGAACCTGCGACTCACCCTGGTCATTGGCAAGTACGCGCAGGATTATCACCTGCCGGGCGCTGGCGAGTCGCTGACCGAAGTGGTCCAGGCCTGGCGGCGGCACTGGCCCGACACGGTGCCATTGCCGCACCCCAGCCCGCGTAACAACCTGTGGCTCAAACGCAATCCCTGGTTCGAGCAGGAGCTCGTACCGGCACTTCAGAACCGCGTGGCGCAAGTGCTCGCGCCTGACGCGCCGGCATCAACGCTCGTAACGCAGTGCGAGCTGTAGCTGCCGTTCGCTGGCGGCGTTGGGCTCGCCGAGCAGTGCGCGTTGCTCGACATCGCTGCGGACTTCGATTGCCTCAAGGGTAGCGTTCCAGTGCTCGTCGAAGCCGCGCTGCGCGGCCAGTGTCCAGGCATGGCCGCGCTCGTTCAGATAGATGCCGCCGATGTACTGGGCGAAATCGCTTGCGGTCTGCTGCACAGAGAATTTGTCGTAGCGCGCGGTGTAGCGCCAGCGACCCTGCTTGTTGCTCGCCAGCAGAAAATGGCTGTCAAAAGTCCAGGCATTGGCCGGCTGGGGCGCGCCTTCCAGGGTGCGCCCGCGCAACCATTGCGCGATCAGGGTCCACGAAGCAGAGGGCGTCCAGCGCGCGCCGAGACTGTCGAAATAGGTCTCCCAGGTAGCGTCATGAATCCTGGGGGCCTCGATGCCAAGCCTGGCACGGTTGTCGTAGTGCAGGCCACGCAGTTCGACCAGGCCACGATAGCGAAAGCTCGAACTTGCCGTGTAACCCGCGCGCTTATCCAGATCGTCGTAAAACACGGTGAGCTCAGAGAGCGGCTGGCCGTGATTGGCAAAACGCCCGAACAGGGTGCTCTGCCTATCATGCAGTGCCCAGCCGCGTCCGCCAATAACCGTGCCGGCCGGGTCGTTCCAGCCGAAGGCGGCCACACTGCTGCTGAATTCGAAATCGTGCCCGTGCGCCAGCCCGAGCCAGTCCAGACTGTATTCCGCGCCGATGGTGCGCAGCTCTTCACCGACCCAGGTATTGATCGCTGAAAACGACAGCGTGTAGGGCGAGCGCCAGCCGCGCATGCGATTTTCCAGTGAGATTTCCGGATAGAACGCGCCGACTTTCAGGCGTGAGCGCCAGGCCGAGGCGGGAATCGGTCGCCAGTCGAGATACATCTCCGTCAGGTCGATGGGGTTGACGTCGTGATCGCCGTAACTCACGGCTTCGGCGGCAAAACGCAGCGTCGGCGTGATATCGCCGCGGTAACCCAGACGCAGATAGCCGAACCGCAGGCCCTCGTGATCGCCGTCGTAACGCAGCTTGCCAAGCCCACCACCGAGGCGCGTGGCGGTCGCATCGCTGCTGACCGCGCGCAGCTCCAGGCTCAGATCGAATTCACCACCGTGACATATCCGGGGTGCTGCCAGCAGCAGTCCCAGGCTCAAGGCCAGCACGCTACTCACGGTGTTCAGTAATCTTCCCATTTCTTGTCCGCTCCGTGATTGTGCAGCGGCGCCCGCAGCGGCCGCTTGAGGGTGAAGCTCGCGGCCGCGACCTGGTTGTCGGGTACGTTGATACGTTGTTCAAGCTGCGGCCCGCTTTCATTCAGCAGCGCATGCCAGATGCGCACCGTGTATTCGCCCGGGGCCAGATCGTGCAGCTGCACCCGGCCGCTGGCGTTGCTTTGGCCATACCAGGGCGAATCGGTCACCCAGATGTAGCCGAGCATGTTGTCGTGAATGTTGCAGCCCAGCGTCACCAGGCCGGCGCGATCGAAGATCACCGGAGTCTGTGGGCGTCCGGCGTAGAGCGCGAGCTCAAATTTCTTGGCGCCGGAAAACGAATACACCTGATGACGCACCTGGTCACTATTGGGGAAATCAACGGCCGTGCCGGTCTGCACGATCAGCACTTCCGGGACAAACATCAGGTTGCGCTGATCCATGACAGCCTTCTGCCCAGTGGCTGGCCGCGCAGTGCCATGCAGGGGTTCGGCGATAATCACGGCACCTTCGACGGCGGCGCCGGCGGCGCTGCTGACCGTGACCGACAACTCGCCAGCGGCCTGTGCCAGCCGTGGCATGGCCAGAAGCGTGCAGGCGGTCACATAAAGAAAGAGTAAGGCGCTTCTACTATGCATAAGCGGGTGGATTAGAGCGCGCAACCCTGAACAGCTTCAAGAACCGACTCCTCATTCTGATCGTTTCCCTGATGGCGCTGGCTCAGGGCGTGACGATCGTGCTCGCACTGGCCTCGATTCGTGGTGCAGTGCGTGCCGATTCCGTGCGCCAGCTCACCGCCACACGGGCCATGCTCGATCGCACTTTGGCGGAGCGTACCCATCTGCTGCACGCCGCTACCGACGTGCTGGTCAGGGATTACGGATTCAAAGCGGCGGTGGCAACCTCTGACCAGCCCACCATGCAATCGGCGCTTGCCAATCATGCGCGACGGGTGTCGGCCGACCTGGCAGTGCTGTACGCACTGGATGGCACAGTGGTCGCTGCCAGCACCCAGGAATTGGCGGCCCAGTCGAGTCGCAGCCTGCATTTGCCCGAGGCTGAGACGGAAGCGGCGCCCTTCGCAATTGTCGGTGGTCGCCCTTATCAGATCGTCATCGCACCAATCCGCGCACCGCAGGCCATTGCCTGGGTAGCGCTCGGCTTTGCGCTCGATCAGTCGTTGGCAGAGCAGCTGGCCGCACTCGCGGGTACCGATATCAGTTTTGTTTTTCACGAGCCGGGTAACGGCAACGGCATTATTTCCACGCTTGCGCCGGCACGCGCCGCCGCGCTGGCGACCTCGACTCCGCAAAGCACGAGCCGCGGCGTGCCGATGCTTTCCACTCTCCAGGACGCACAGTACCTGACCTTGAGTGCACCGCTGCTGGCGCAGAACGGCACGCTGCAACTGATCGCGCAGCAATCACAGGACGCGGCCATGGCGCCGTTCCGGCAGATGCGCTTCGCGCTGCTGCTCATCGGCGGCCTGGCCCTGGTCGGCGCCACAGTTGTCGCCCTGCTGGCCAGTCGCAGTGCGGTACGACCGCTGGGGATGCTGGTGAGTGCCGCGCACCAGATCGAAAGAGGCTATTACTGCGAAAACATCCAGATCGCCGGCGGCAGTGAGTTTCAGCGTCTGGCCGGCACTTTCAACACCATGCAGCAGGGTATCCGCGAGCGCGAAGCGCGCATCGTGCACCAGGCCACACACGACACGCTGACCACCCTGCCCAATCGCGAAGGACTGCGTGAACGCCTGATGGCCCTGCCGCAAAGCGGATCGCACAGCATCGTGATGCTCGATGTACAGCGCTTTCGCGATGTCAACGCCTCCGTGGGGCATCAGGTCGGCGATCAGCTGCTGAAAATGCTGGCTGTGCGCCTCGGTCAGATGAGCGGCGAACACCTGCCATGTGCGCGCGTCGGTGCCGATCAGTTCGTGCTCTCGTGCGCGCTGCACGACAGCGAACTCATGCACCGCGTACTGGTGCTGAGCGAGGAACTGCGTGCCGGGGTGCAATTGGGCGAACTGCGCCTGAGCATCGACATCCGCGCCGGCATCAGCGAGTGGCGTGCGCCACGCGCATCCGTCGACGACCTGCTGCGTCAGGCCGATGTCGCGCTGCTGCAGGCCAAAGAACAGGGCACGGTCGTGGTGGTCTATCAGCCGACCCACGATGCCGAGCATCGCCGGCGCGTGCTGGTGGTGGCCGAGTTGCGCCAGGCGCTGACCGGTAAGGGCCTGAGTCTGCACTACCAGCCACTGGTGAATATGACTGATCGCGCGGTCGTGGGTTTCGAGGCGCTGCTGCGTTGGTCGCATCCCACGCTCGGCAACATCTCACCAGTCGAGTTCATTCCACTGGCCGAGCGTGCCTCGGTGCTGCCGGACCTGTCGCGCTGGGTGCTGAACACCGCCATTGCGCAGCTGGGGCAGTGGCAGCGCGCCGGCATCGATGCCGAGATCGCCGTGAATCTTTCGGCCGCGGACTTCGCCGATGGTGAGCTGGCTGCGCGCGTGCTGGCGTTGCTGCGCGAACACGCTGCGCCCGCGACCCGCCTACTGCTCGAAGTCACCGAGAGCGCCATCATGCGCGAACCACAGCTGGCGGCGCAGGTCATGCAGCAATTGCGCACCGCCGGCGTGCGCTTTGCGATTGACGATTTTGGCACCGGGCATTCCAGTCTGGCGCAGTTGCATGCACTGCCGGTCGATGAGTTGAAAATCGATCGCGCCTTCGTCATGAATCTCGAGAGCTCCAGCAGCAATATCGCCATCGTGCGTACCACGATCGAGCTCGGCCATGGGCTGGGCTTGAAGGTCGTGGCCGAAGGCATCGAGACGCCTGAAGTATGGGCGACCTTGCTGCGCCTGGGGTGCGACCTGGCGCAGGGCTATTTCATCAGTCGGCCGATGGCGGCCGAGGCCGTGCCCGCCTGGCTGCGGATGCAGGGCGCGCAATTGGCGCGCGCGATGGTCACGGCCGAGCAGGCCGGCACAATTTCGAGCCTGCGCGGCCGCTTGAGCTGACTCGCGGCGTCAGCTGCCAGGGCGCACTGTGCTCACGCCTGGGTTCGCACCACCGGCGGGCAGGTCCCTGATCAACGCGCGCTAATTTGGTGCCGCCGCGCAGCGCCGCACACGCTGGCTGCGGCTTTCCCGCTCGCCTGGCGCGTCACGCGTCATGGCACGAAAGCTGCAATTCCAGATTGCCGAATGGCCGACCCTACTGGAACTGAGGCGGGAGTTCTCGCATGAAACTGGTTACTGCAATCATCAAGCCCTTCAAACTTGACGACGTGCGCGCCGCACTGTCCGAGATAGGTGTCTCGGGCATGACCGTCACGGAGGTCAAGGGGTTCGGCCGGCAACGCGGCCATACCGAACTGTATCGTGGCGCCGAATACGTCGTCGATTTCGTGCCCAAGACGCGGGTCGAAGTCGCGGTGCGCAGCGAGCTGGTCGACCAGGTGGTCGAAGCAGTGATCAAGACCGCCAAGACCGGCAAGGTCGGTGACGGCAAGATTTTCATCACCGAGATCGACCGCGTGATCCGCATTCGCACCGGCGAGACCGATAACGCAGCGCTCTAGGGCCTGTTAACGCTCAGCTGGTCGCCGCGACGGCTTCAGGCCGGCTCGACCAGGCGCAGTGCCCGGCTGCTGCGGCTGATGCCCAGCGCGCCGCTGCGCACGACTTCCAGCAGTTCACCGTGTGCGGCCAGTTCGCGCATGAAACCACTGACTTCCGTTTCGCTGCCGAGCAGCTCGACAATGAAGCCCTCGATGGATGGGTCGAGCACCCGGCCGCCGGTGCGTATCACGTAGCCACGCAGCGCGTCGCGGCGCGCTGGTTCAACGCGCAGTTTTGCGAGCACCAGCTCGCGTTCCAGATGCTCGCCGCGCGTCATGTCATCAATGCGCACCACGTCGATCAGCTTGCCAAGCTGATTGACGATCTGCTGGATGACCGCGTCGGTGCCGCTGGTCACCAGCGTCAGGCGCGAAACCGCCGCAGCGTCGGTGGGTGCCACCGACAGTGATTCAATGTTATAGCCACGACTGGAAAACATGCCGGCGACGCGCGCCAGTGCGCCCGCTTCGTTCTCCAGCAGAATGCCTATGATGTGACGCATAAGCCTAGAATAACGGAGTTTTGTGCTGCCGGCGCAAACTGATAGGCTTGTCGGATGACTGAAATCGTCAACCAGGCCCCGGCGCCCGCGCTCGCCCCAGCCCACCCGCTGGCCGGCACGGCCATGAGCGGCGCCCAGATCATCGTCCAGGTGCTGGCCGATGAGGGTGTCGGCGCCATTTTTGGCTACAGCGGCGGCGCGATTCTTCCCACCTATGACGCCGTGTTCACCTTCAATGAGGCGCAGCGCGCGGCCGGTGGGCGCGAAATTCCCCTGATCGTGCCGGCCAATGAGCAGGGCGCGGGCTTCATGGCCGCCGGTTATGCACGCGCCAGTGGCAAAGTGGGCGTGTGCCTGGTGACCTCCGGCCCCGGGGCCACCAACACGGTCACGCCGGTGCGCGACAGCCTGGCCGATTCCGTACCGATCGTGGTGATCTGCGGGCAGGTGCCCACGGCTGCCGTGGGTACCGACGCCTTCCAGGAGGCGCCGGTCGCGGCGCTGATGGGTCCGGTAGCCAAGCATGTGTTTTTGATTACCGACCCGACACGCCTCGAAGCCACGGTGCGCACCGCTTTTGAAATTGCGCGCAGCGGCCGACCGGGTCCGGTGGTGATCGATATTCCCAAGGACGTGCAGAACTGGGCCGGCGTGTTCCGCGGTACCGGCGCGCTGCCCATTCCAGGTTACCGCAAGCGCAGCGCCGAGTTGGGCGCCAGTGCGATCAACGCCAGGCAGGCGGAGAGTTTTGTGGAACTGCTCTCCGAGTCGCAGCGTCCGTTGATTTACGCCGGTGGCGGTGTGATCAATGCCAATGCTTCGAGCGCCCTGACGGCCTTCGCCGAGGCGCTGAATATCCCCGTGGTCACCACTTTGATGGGCATAGGCTGCATCGACACCATGCACCCGCTGGCCATGCACATGCTCGGCATGCACGGCGTGGCTTATGCCAACTATGCAGTGGAAGACTGTGATTTCCTCCTGGCCGTCGGTGCGCGCTTCGATGATCGCGTCGCCGGTGATCCGCGCAAGTTTGCGCGCGGTGCGCGCACCATCGCTCACCTCGATATCGACCGCGCCGAGATCAACAAAGTGAAGGCCGCGCGCTGGAGTCACGTTGGTCGCCTGCCCGAGGCTCTGGATGAGCTGCGTGCCACAGTGGTGCGCGCCGCCCGCCAACGCGACTACGCGCCCTGGCACGCGCATCTCGCCTCCCTGAAAAAGCGCTACGGCATGAATTACCGCCGCGATGGTGAGCAGGTCCAGCCACACCACGTGATCGAAGAGATCAATCGCCACACGCGCGGCACGGCGATCATCACTACTGGCGTCGGCCAGCATCAGATGTGGGCTGCCCAGCTGTTCGACTTTGGCGGGCCACGCCGCTGGCTTACTTCCGGCAGCATGGGGACCATGGGTTTTGGCCTGCCAGCCGCCATTGGCGCCCAGGTGGCCAACCCGGATCGGCTGGTCATCGATATCGACGGCGATGCCAGCATCCGCATGAACATTGGCGAACTGGAAACTGCGACCACCTACGACCTGCCGGTCAAAGTGGTGGTGCTCAATAATTTCGGCGACGGCATGGTCAAGCAGTGGCAGAAGCTGTTCTTCAAGGGGCGCCTTTCCGGTAGCGATAAATCGCTGCACAAGAAGGATTTCATCAAGGCCGCGCAGGCCGACGGTTTCGGCTACGCGCGCCGTCTCGAGCGTCCGCAGGATGTGCCGGCGGTGGTCGCCGAATTCCTCGCCTTCAAGGGTCCGGCGTTTCTCGAGGTGATCATCGATCCGGATGCTGGTGTATATCCGATGGTCGGCCCCGGGCAGGGCTACGACGCCATGATCACCGGCGATTACATCCCTTCGCGTGATGCCGCCGAGACCGGGAACTTCGATCCTTCGGGCATGTTCTGAGACGCGAGCGCCGCAGCGGGCGCGGCGGCCGTTCAGAACTGATAGCTGAGCTTGCCGGCTGCCTCGCTCAGGCGCCGCTCGGCGATCATCCGATCCACCAGTTGCTCTATCTCTGCAGCCGAGAGCTTGCCGGCAAAATGAGAATGCAGATGAGCGGCGAGCGCAGGCCGCTTTTTCGGGCGCTTACCCTTATCCATTGTGGCAAGCCACGCCACGGCGTTGTCGGTCGTGGCGACCACCGCGCGCCTGCCGGCGCTGCCCGCGCCCGACCTGGGCCTGGCGGCCACCGGCAATTGCCGGCTGGGCAAGGCCGGAAAAGCTTCCTCGAGCGTCGCCACCCGCCGTACGCTGTAGTCGCGGGCGTTCAGGTGCTTGACCAGCGGATCGAAGCCCTTGTCGCGCGACAGGATCACGCAGTGGGCGGCCGGATTGCGGGTCAGGTATTCACCCAGGTAAAACGCAATGTGGAAGTCGAGCGCATTGCGACCAGCCCCGGCAATATCGATGGGCACGAAGCGCTCGCCCAGTTTCAGTGCCGCCCTGAGAAATTCGGTGGGCACCGATTTCTGCGCGGCGCCAAAAAAGAACGGTACCACCACGCCGGCCGGCACGGCGGCAAGATCGACCTTGGGCACATTCTCAAAATCGACCAGCAATATCTGCTGCATACCTCGTTACCCCCCGCGCGCTGCCGTCACCACTATTGTCGCCACGTTAGCACGACGGCGGCCCAGGGTTGGCTTGCAACTATCCGGCGCGCAGTGCAATTTAGCGCTCTGGCCTTGCAATGATGGTGGGGTGAAATGGTGAGCTCGCCCAAGCGCGTTGTCCGTTACGAACATGTCTCGCAGCCGGTGGCGCAGTGGCCGCACTATGTGCGGCGCCAATTGCGCAGCCTGGGTCTGGGTGGCGTCCTGATCGCGGTCTCGCTGGCAGCCGGCATGCTGGGCTATCACAGCCTGGTAGGCCTGAGCTGGGTAGATGCCTATGAAAATGCGGCGATGATCCTGTCAGGCATGGGCCCGCTGGCGGCGCCAGCCAGCACGGCGGGGAAGATCTTTGCCGGTACCTACGCACTCTATTCAGGCATCGCGGTGCTGGCCTTTGCCGGTGTAATTGCCGCGCCCCTGGTGCATCGCTTCATGCACCGCATGCATGCCGACAGTGACGCTGAGGGCTCCTGATGAGCACGCCAGCGCGCCTGCGCCGCACCTATTTCGATTGTCGCTTTGGCCAGCTGCACGTGCATCAGGCCATACCGCCAGGCGGCGGCTTCGATGAGGCGACCGCCCTGTTATGCCTGCCAGGTGCTCAAGGGTTGGGGAGTTTTTTTGGCGCGCTGCTGGCTCCCATGGGGAACAATCGCTCGATCTACGCGCCGGACCTGCCTGGCTTTGGAGGCTCCGACCCTGTGCCCGGGGTGGCCGATGCAGATCAGTGGGCCTGCGCCGTGGCCGACCTGCTCGATTCCCTGCGGCAACGCCAGGTCGATGTGCTCGCACGGGGCGAGGGCTTGCAGGTTGCCCTGGCGTTGGTTGCACAGCGCCCGGCGCTGGTGCGTCGAATTGGCTGGTCGGCGGCCACTCCAGCCGCGCTTGCCAGGGCGCGGCAAAGTGGCTTGGCGATGCGCGAGTTCTCGCTGGCGGAAGCGGGTGCGGCAACTATTGACGCAACTGCCCTGGGCAGTCAACTTGATGATCTTATTGAGTTTTTTGGCACAGGTGCTGCCGCATAATTAAGAAGTGGGTCGCAGTTTCGCGCACGCCCTCCGCCGCTGCGCAAACCTTCGCGTAGACTCAAACGCAGCCATGAACACGAACAAACACCGTGTACTGCCAGTGACCGAAGATCTGGACGACACGGTCGAACTGCCCAGTCTGCCGATCCTGGCGGAATCGCTGGGCGATGCCCCGGTCGCACCGCACATGGGCGCTGGCGAGGCTACTGAAGAAATCCTGCGGCCGCCATTGGTTGACAGTGAACGGCGCGAAGGGCGCCGTGAAGACCTGGCGCGCATCAGCGCGCTGGAAAGAGATCTGGCGACCGGCGTCGAGCAGCATCGCCTGAGCGAGGCCGAGCGCGACAATCTGCGCTTGCGCCTCGAGCGTGTTCAGGCCGAATTGCACGACGCCAACATTCTGCGTGAACAGCAGGCCGCAGTTCAGGCCACGCAGCGCAGCGATTGGGAGCGCGAGCGCGGCCAGCGTGAGGGTGCGCTGCTGCGCGCACAAAGCGATCTGGTCGAATTGCGGCGCCGCTCGGCCGCACACGACGAAGCGCTGCAGCACCTTGAAGGGCGCCGCTACCTGTTCGATTCAATGTTCCGTGAGCGCGAAGAGCAGCTTGATGAGCGCGATGCCCGCCTGCAGAGCCTGGCGGCGGAGCTGGCGTTGGCGCAGGCGCAGGCGGCCGGCGCGCGTGCGCAGGTCGAGGCCGCAGGTGCCGCAGCCGAGTCCGCGCAGGCATTGGTGCAGGTACAGCTCAAGGCTATGCAAGCCCGAGTCGATGAGCTGAGCACCGAGCTGGCGCAGGCTCAGGCGGCGATCACTGCCAGCCAGCAGCAGCATAGTGCAGCGCTCAGCGCTATCGTCGGGCTGGAGCGCGACGTTGCCGATCGTGACGAGGGCTTGCAGGCGCTGCAAGAGCAGCTGCAGGCGGTGCAACTCAGCAACGAATCATTGCGCAGCGATCTGGCCGCTGCCGAAGATCTGATCCGCACCCAGGAGAGCGAGCAGCAGCAACGCGCAGTGCGCATTGCCAGGCTTGAGAGCAATGAGACCGCGCTGCGCGCGCGACTGGAGAATGCGGAGCGCCTGGGTGAAAAGCGCGCGGCGGGGGTCCGGGATGCTGCGGCTGAGATGATGGGCAGCAGCGGCGAGGTCGGTGCGGCGGCGATGCGCGGCAGCGCCGCCGGGCGCGACAGCCAGGTGCGCCTGTTGGTGCGTACCGAGGGCGATACTGGCATCGTACACCTGCTTCGGCGCACCACCACCATCGGGCGCACGCCCGACAATGATCTGTGTATCGATGCCGATTTCATCAGTCGCCACCACGCCGTGGTGCTGGTGTCGGCCTTTGGCGCGGTAATTGAGGACCTCAACAGTACCAACGGTGTATTCGTCAATGGCGTGAAGGTCGGGCGCCGGCAGTTGTGCGAGGGCGATCTGGTGACCATAGGCAGGACCGGATTCCGATATGTTCTCAAGCCGCTGGCCGCGGACCCTGACGGCCAGTCGCCGGGCGCAGCGGCAAGTTAGTTCACGTCGGCGCGTTGCCGCGCCTGCACCTGGCCCGAGTCCGTGTACGATAGGTACATGAGCGACGACTATCTGCAACGCATACTCAAGGCGCGCGTCTACGACGTCGCGATCGAATCACCGCTGCATGCCGCACCGCGACTGTCGCGCCGCCTGGGCGCGGACATCCGCCTCAAGCGCGAAGACCTGCAGCCGATCTTTTCCTTCAAGCTGCGCGGCGCCTACAACAAGATTGCGCACCTGAGCGCCGCGGTTGCTGCGCGCGGCGTGATCAGCGCTTCGGCTGGTAACCATGCCCAGGGTGTGGCACTGGCCGCGCGCCATCGTGGCTTGCGTGCGGTCATCGTGATGCCGGTGACCACGCCCGCTATCAAAGTGCAGGCGGTGGCCGACCTGGGTGGTGAAGTGGTGCTGCACGGTGATTTCTACGATGCCGCTTTTGAGCACGCACTGGTGCTGGCGCGCACCCAGGGGCTGGTGTTCGTGCATCCTTTTGATGATGCGGACGTGATCGCCGGTCAAGGCACCATCGGCATGGAGATCGTCCATCAGACCGGTGGCGAGCTGGACGCGATCTTTGTACCAGTCGGCGGCGGTGGCCTCATTGCCGGCATTGCCGCCTTCGTCAAACAGGTTTATCCGCGGGTGCGCATCATCGGCGTCGAACCCGAGGATGCCGCGGCCATGTATGAATCGCTGCGCGCCGGGCAACGCGTGACACTCGAGCGCGTTGGCCTGTTCGCCGATGGCGTCGCGGTGCGGCGCGTCGGCGAGGAGACTTTTGCGCTCGCGCGCCGCTACGTCGATGAAGTGCTGCTCGTCAGTACCGATCAGATCTGCGCCGCGATCCAGGACGTCTTCGAAGATACGCGCGCGATCCTCGAGCCGGCCGGCGCGCTCTCGGTCGCGGGCCTCAAGCAGTACCTGGCGCGCGGCGCGCCTGCCGGGCAACGGCTGGTGGCCATCTGCAGCGGCGCCAACATGAATTTCGATCGCCTGCGCTACATCGCCGAGCGCGCCGATCTTGGTGCTGGTCGCGAATCATTGCTGGCGGTGGAGATCCCGGAACAACCCGGCAGTTTTCTGCGCTTTTGCGAAACACTGGGGCAGCACAGCATCACGGAATTCAATTATCGCTACCAGGGTGCGGAGCGGGCGCGGCTGTTTGTGGGCTTTTCGGTCGGTTCCGGCCAGGAAGAGTGCGCCACCGTCAGCGCGCGGCTGCAGGCCGCAGGCTTCGGTGTCATCGACATGAGCGCCAATGAAATGGCCAAGCTGCACGTACGCTTCATGGTCGGCGGCCTTGGTACCGGTCTCAGCGACGAGTTGCTGTATCGATTTGAATTCCCGGAGCGGCCGGGTGCCCTGTTGAGCTTCCTGCAGGCCATCGGCACGCGCTGGAACATCACGCTGTTTCACTATCGCAATCACGGTTCGGATAGCGGGCGCGTACTGGCCGGCATTCAGGTTCACAAACCGGAGCGCGAGCAGTTTCTGCTGCACCTCAAGGAACTCGGCTTCCCTTATACCGAGGAGACTGACAATCCCGCCTATCGCAGCTTCCTGGCGGGTTGAGTCGGTCGCGGAGGCTTGGCTTGAAGGACGCTGATTCCGGGGCACTGGCGATCCTGCGTCGCCGCGACCCGGGCTGCTATGCCCTCGGCCGCCTGTGCGGCACGCTCGGCTGGCAGATGCTGGCGGTCGGTGTGGGCTGGCATGTGTACGCCCTGACGCGCGATCCATTGGCGCTCGGGCTGGCGGGCTTGAGTTCATTCCTGCCGTTTGTGCTGCTGGTGCTGGTCGGGGGGCACGTCGCCGATCGCGCGGCGCGACGTACCGTGGTGATGTGGGCCTATGGCCTCGAAGCTTTGTGTGCGCTGGCACTGTTGTCGTTGAGCGCCGGGCCGTTGCAGCACGTCTGGCCGATTTATCTGCTGCTCGCCGTGTTTGGCGCCACCCACGCTTTCTGGGCGCCGGCCATGCAATCGATGCTGCCGCAACTCGTGCGGCGCGAAGAACTCGGCCGCGCCGTGGCGCTCAGCGCCATGATTTTTCAGATCACCGCGGTCTGCGGACCGGCGCTCGGTGGGGTGATGTACCTGCTCGGTCCGCGCGTGCTCTATGGCGTCTGCCTGCTGATGTTTGCGGCCGCCGCGCTGTGTTTCGGGCTGATTCGCGCACCGACCCGCGCCGCAGCCGCGCCCCCCATCGGAACTACCCGGCG
>Ga0315271_10000987_pt1 | contig 16817 bp, 12 predicted proteins | sample C3_top_MG_FD_204664 | JGI IMG/M metagenome (GOLD analysis project Ga0315271, IMG submission 204664) | Sediment microbial communities from Yellowstone Lake, YNP, Wyoming, USA - C3_top | ecosystem: Environmental > Aquatic > Freshwater > Lake > Sediment | place: USA: Wyoming | collected 2017-08-01
AGCTGGTTGTGAAAGCGGCGGTTGAGGCTGGCAATGCGTTCCAGATGGCCCTCGCGCCGGGCCAGCGCCTCGGCGCGCTGCTGCCTGGCGAGCGCCCCGAGTGCCTCGAGCTGCGCGTCCGTCGCATGCGTGGCCGCGCGCGCCGCGGCGTGGGACTCGAGCACCACGCGCAGATCGAAAATCTCATCGGCGTCGGCCGGCGTCCATTCGGCGACCACCGCGCCCTGGTTGGGCGTGAATTCGACCAGCCCTTCCGAGTGCAGGCGGCGCAGCGCCTCGCGCGCCGGAGTGCGGCTCACGCCCGCCACGGCGGCGACCTCCTGCTCGGTAATGCGGCTCGCCGGCGCGAAGCGCCCGCCTATGATGCCGGCGCGGATTGCCTGATAAGCCTTCTCGACTGCACGCACTGTGACATTCTCCGCTCACAACCCACGGCGCGAGTGCGCCACCGGGTCGGATCAACGCAATCATATCGGTAGGCTGAGCGCACACCAATGCCGATCGCCCATATCAACGGCCACGAGATGTACTACGAATTGCTGGGCCAGGGCGAGCCGCTGCTGTGCATGGGCGGCTGGGGCACTTTCTGCCATGAGAATCATGGCCAGCTCGCGCGCGGCCTGACTGAACGCTACCAGGTCATCGTCTTCGACTACCGCGGCATCCGCGACTCGGGCGACGACCCGGCGCTACCGGCGACGATGGACCTGCACGCCGGCGATGCCATCGGGTTGCTCGATCACCTGGGGCTGCAGCGAGTGCACCTGGTCGGCCTGGTGGGCATGGGCGCCTGCGTCTGCCAGGAAATCGCCATCACGCGACCCGACCTGGCGCGCAGCATGCTGAACATGGGCGCCTGGTGCGAGGTGGATGATTTCCTGCGCGACCAGCTGGAGATGTTTCGCTGGATCCACCGCGACTGCGGTTTCCTGGCATTCCAGCAGGCGGTCACGCTGCTGTCCTTCACTCCGGAGTTCTACAACGCCAATAAAGCCCGCTTGCTCGGCGCCGCCGGCGGCTGGAAGGAACTCAACGGCCGCTACCTTACGCACTCGCGCCTGATCGATGCCTGCCTCGGGTTCGAATCGAAGCGTCGCTTGGGTGCGGTGCGTTGCCCCTCACTGATTGTCCACGCCGGCCGCGATGCCGTGACCAGCCCGAAGCACACGCAGGCGATCGAGCAGGCGATACCGGGCGCGCGTGGCGTGATGATGGAAGACGTTGCCCACGTGGTCGCCGGGCGAGAACAGAAACAGCGCTTCGCCCAGCTGCTGCTCGAGTTCCTGGCACTACACTAGATGACCTTGGCCTGCCGCAATTGCGCGTAGCGCTCGGCCGATAGCTTGAGCAGCTTGAGGTAGATCTCCTCGTTGTGCTGGCCAAGCTCTGGCGCCGCGCCGCGGATCGTGCCGGGTGTCTGCGAGAGCTTGGGCGCGACGTTCTGCATCTTCAGCTCACCAAGCGTTGGGTGAGTGGTCGTGACGATCGCCTCGCGTGCCCTGAAATGTGGGTCAGCAAGCATGTCGGGCGCGCGATAGATAAGCCCCGAGGGCACCGCGGTCTCGGCCCGCGCAAGAATCTCCAGCACCGCCCTGGTGCTCAGGGTGGCAGTCCACAGGCCGATGTGCGCATCGAGCTCGGCCTGGCGCGCGCCGCGCGCCTGGTGGGTCGAATAGCGCGGATCCTGCGCTAGACCGGGTTCGCCCATTGCGATGCACAGGCGGGCAAAAACGCCATCCTGGTTCGCGGCAATCAGCACCAGCCCATCGGTGGTGGGATAGACATTGGAGGGCGCCACGTTCGGCAGGATCGCGCCGGTCCGCTCACGGATGAAGCCACGCTTGTCGTAGTCGGTGATCAGCGATTCCATCATCGCCAGCACGGCCTCGTAGATGGCCGAGTCGACCACCTGGCCGCGCCCGGTTTTCTCCCGATAATGCAGCGCCGAGAGCGCACCGAGGCAGGCGAAAGTCGCGGCCAGCGAATCGCCAATGCTGATGCCCAGCCTCGAGGGCGGCGTCGCCGGATCGCCGACCACGTAGCGCATACCGCCCATCGCCTCGCCGATCGAACCAAACCCGGGGTCACGCGCGCGCGGGCCGGTCTGTCCGAAACCCGAGACGCGGATCATGATGAGCCTGGGGTTGATCGCCGAGAGTTCCTCCCAGCCCAGGCCCCACTTCTCGAGCGTCCCGGGCCGGAAGTTTTCCAGCAGGAAGTCGGCGCCCGCCACCAGCTCACGCAGCAGCTGCTGACCGGCGCTCTGGCGCAGATCGAGCGTAATCGCCTTCTTATTGCGGCCCACCACCGGCCACCAGAGCGAGGGTTCACCCGGCTGCTGCTGACCCCAGAATCGCATCGGGTCGCCCTGGTTGGGCGGCTCGATCTTGATCACTTCGGCACCCAGGTCTCCCATGAGCTGGCCGCAGAACGGGCCGGCGAGCAGGGTGCCGAGTTCGAGCAGGCGCAGGTCGCTGAGCGGGCCGTTCTTGAAATCTGGATCGGTCATTTCGTTTTCCTGAAATCTGGTAGCCGGCTCTTTGGGGGGGCCGCCGGGCGCCTATTTGTATACAATCGGCATATCCGGGGTCAAGGAGTAGCGAGCAGTGAGGTTGGGGAAGCCGATCCTTGTTGGCTACTTTCGCCTGTTCGCGGGATGCGGGTTACCGCTGAGGGCCGAGCCTTGATGTCGCCACTGCCCAGGTCCGTCCAGATCGTCGAAGTCGGGCCGCGCGACGGGCTGCAGAACGAATCCACGCTGCTGCCCTGCGCGACCAAAGTCGAGTTCATCAATCGGGCCATCGCCGCCGGCATCCGGCGCATCGAGGTCGCCAGCTTCGTGAACCCGAAGCGCGTGCCGCAGATGGCGGACGCGGAAGACGTGCTCGCGGCCCTGCCCCGTCGCGACGACGTCAGCTACATCGGCCTGGTGCTCAATCGCCGCGGTTTCGAGCGCGCACAGGCGGCCGGCTGCAATGAGATCGGCATGGCCGTGGTGGTCAGCGAGACCTTCAACCAGCGCAACCAGGGTGCGAGCGTCAGCGAATCCGTGGCGGCCTGGCATGAGATCGCGGCGCTGTCGCATGCGGCTGGCATCCGCGCGCAGGTGACCCTGTCGGCAGCTTTTGGCTGCCCGTTCGAGGGCGAGGTGGCGGTCGAACGCGTAGTTGAACTCGCCCGGCGTGTCGCCGAGGCCCGGCCCTTTGAAATCGCGCTCGCCGACACCATCGGCGCCGGCGTGCCCAGCCAGGTCAGCGAACTCGTAGGGCGGGTGCGCGAGGCACTGCCCGGAATCCCGCTGCGCTGCCACTTCCACAATACGCGCAACACCGGCATTGCCAACGCCTATGCCGCAATCGCCGCGGGAGTCCGCGTGCTCGACGCGAGTCTCGGCGGTATCGGCGGCTGCCCGTTCGCGCCGGCCGCGACCGGTAACATCCCGACCGAGGATCTCGTCTACATGCTGACGCGCATGGGCATCGCGACCGGAGTCGACCTCGACGCGCTGCTCGCAACCGGGCGCTGGCTGCAGGAGCAGCTCGGCCGCCCGGTACCGGGTATGCTTATCAAGGCGGGTGGATTTCCATTGCTGCGGGCGCGCGCCTGAAGCGGCGCCTCGATTAAACTTCAGGAACTGACCAAAACAGGTGCACGCATGAGTTACAGACTGGGAGTTGATGTCGGCGGCACGTTCACCGACCTGTTGCTCGTCAATGAAGCGAGCGGCCAGGTCTGGACCGCCAAAGTACCGAGTACACCGGCCGACCAGTCGGTCGGCGTCCTCAACGGCATTGCCCGCGTCTGCGAGCGTGCCGGCGTCGACGCGGCGCAGATCGATCACGTGATGCACGGCACCACGGTCGCCACCAACACCGTGCTGACCGGCACCGGGGCGCGCTGCGGGCTGGTGACGACCCGCGGCTACCGGCAGGTGCTGCAGATCGCGCGCAGCTTCGTGCCCGGCGGCCTCGGCGGCTGGGTGATCTACAACAAGTCGCTGCCGATGGCGCCGCTCAGCTGCACGATCGAAGCCGACGAGCGCGTCAGCAGCAGTGGCGAAATCGTGCGCCCGCTCGACGAAGCGCAGCTGCGCGTGGCACTGCAATCGCTCCGGGTCCGGAAGATCGAAGCGCTGACGGTCTCGCTGATCAACGCCTATGCCAACGACCAGCACGAGCAGCGCATCAAGAAGATCGCCCAGGAAGTGCTGCCCGGCATTCCGGTGTCGCTCTCTTCGGAGGTCGTGCCTGAAATGCAGGAGTACGAACGCACCGTAACCACGGTCGCCAATTCCTACGTGCGGCCGCGGGTGCAGAAATATGTGCGCAACCTGAAATCGAAACTCGAGGCGCAGACCCGCAAGGTCAAGCTGCATATCCTGCGCTCCGACGGTGGCCTGGCCTCGGCCAAGTCGAGCGAAGAATATCCCGTCAATCTGCTGATGTCCGGGCCTGCCGGTGGTGTCACCGGCGCGCTCTGGGTAGCGGTACAGGCCGGGTTCCCGAACCTGCTGACCATCGATGTGGGCGGCACTTCGACCGATGTCTCGCTGATCATGAACGGCGTGCCGCGTCTGCGGCGCGAGACCACGATCGGCGATGTCACGGTGCGCGCTTCATCCGTTGATATCCGCACCGTCGGTGCCGGCGGCGGCTCGATCGCACACGTACCTGAGCTCACCAAGGCGCTGCGCGTCGGTCCGCAATCGGCGGGCGCTGATCCCGGGCCGGCGGCCTATGGGCGGGGTGGCACCGAGCCGACCGTCACCGATGCCAACCTGGTGCTCGGCTATCTGCCGGCGCAGCAGCGGCTCGGCGGCGACATGGAATTGAATCGCGAGCTGGCGCACACCGCGGTGCGCAAGATCGGCACAGCGCTCGGACTCAGCGTCAGGGATGCGGCACTGGGCATCTACAACATCGTCAATGAGAACATGGTCGGCGCGCTGCGCCTGGTCTCGGTGGAACAGGGGCACGATCCGCGCGAGTACGCCCTGATCGCCTTCGGCGGCGCCGGGCCTCTGCATGCCAACGCGCTCGCGCGACTGCTCGGCTCCTGGCCGGCGATCATTCCGCCGGGACCTGGCGTGCTGTGTGCGCTCGGTGATGCCACCACGGCGATCCGCGACGAGTCAGCGCGCACTTTCATCTGCAAGTTCAGCGACACCAACGCCAGGGACGTGAGCAAGGTGTTGAGCGAACTCGCGGACGATGCCGCGCGCTCACTCGAGGGCGAGCAGGTGCCGCGCTCGGAGATGAGTATCGGCTACCAGGTTGACGTGCGCTATCGCGGACAGGGGTTGCTGTTGACCATCAACATCGAACTCGCAGCGCTCGCGAAGCAGGGACTCAAGGCAATCTCGGTGCCCTTCGATGCCGAGCACAAACGCCTGTTTACTTTCGCGCTGCCGCTCGAGCACGAGCTGGTCAATCTGCGCGCCACCGTGCAGGGCCGCGGCATCAGTATCGAGCGGCCCGTGGTGGCGAAGGGTGGCCCCAGTCCGAAGGCCGCGGCCATCGGCAAGCAAAAGGCCTACATGGACGGTCGCGAGGTTTCCGCGACCGTTTACGAGCGGAGCAAGTTCAGGGCCGGCAACCGCATTGCCGGGCCCGCCGTGGTCATGGAAATGGATTCCACCGCGGTGATCCTGCCCCGGCACACCGGCGTGGTCGACCGGCACGGCAACATCCTGATCTATCCGGATGGCTACCGGGCACCAAAGAAGCCCAAGGCCGCCGGCAAGACCAAAGCCAGGCCCAAGGCCAAGCCCAAGGCCAAGGCCAAGGCCAGGAGCCGGCGCCGCTAGGCGCTAACCGAATTCAAGCATCGGCATCATCGCAACAGGATTTGGAGTCAAGCACATGCCCGCCACGATCATCCAGCGCAACAGCAGGAAGATGAAAAAGGTCAAGGTCGATTCGGTCACGATCGACATCATCGAGAGCGCGCTCCGGAACGCACGCTACGAGATGGATACCGTGTTGTTCCGCACCGCGATGTCGCCCGGCATCCGCGAGCAGCATGATGAGTTTCCGATGATCGCCAATCTTGACGGCAAGATGGTCGTCGGCCAGTTCGGCTCCTTCATCCATGGCTTCATGCAGGGCTACGACGGCACGATCGAGGAAGGCGACATCTTCCTGACCACCGACCCCTATTCGGTCAATGGCGCGGTCAGCCATGCCAATGACTGGCTGCTGTTGATGCCGATCTACAAAGGCGGCCGCGTGATTGCCTGGTCGGCGATGTTTGGCCACATGACCGATATCGGCGGCAAAGTGCCCGGCTCGCTCCCCACCGACGCGCGGCAGATCTACGAGGAAGGCATCGTGGTGCCGCCGATCAAGATCTACAAGGCCGGCAAGCTCAGCGAGGATGTGTTGCGCATCATCCTGCACAACTGCCGGCTGCCGATGTGGAACCTCTCGGACTTCAACGCGATCGTCGCCGCGCTGCGCACTGCCGGCATCCGCTGCATCGAGATCGCCACGCGCTTTGGCGACGACGTGTTCTATTCGGCCATGGACGCGATGCTCGAGCGCAACAAGCGGGCGATGCGCGTGCTGATCGGCAAGACGGTGCCGGAGAAGAAGCAGTATTTCGAGGACTACGTCTGCGATGATGGCATGGGCATGGGCCCCTACAAGATCGCCTGCACCATGTGGCGCGAGGGTGACAAGTGCATCTTCGATTTCGCCGGCACCGACCCGCAGTCGATCGGCTCGATCAACTTCCTGCTGAACGAAGAAATGTTCAAGATGTTCGCGGGCGTCTACATGATCATGGTGTTCGACCCACAGATCCTCTTCAACGACGGCTTCTATGACCTGATGGAAGTCAGGATCCCGGCTGGCACGCTGCTCAAACCGCTCAAGCCGGCGGCGCTCTCCTGCCGTACACATGCGCTCGGACGCATCTTCGACATCCTTGGCGGCCTGCTCGGTCAGGGTAATCCGGCCTTCATGTGCGCGGCTGGCTTTTCCGATAGCCCGCACTTCATGTATTCGGGCTACCGTGCCAACGGCGAGTGGTACCAGCTCTACCAGATCGGCTTCGGCGGCATCCCCGGCAAGCCCTTTGGAGACGGACCCGATGGTCACTCGCTGTGGCCATCGTTCACCAACGTGCCCAATGAATTTCTCGAGAGTTATTTTCCGCTGCGCATCGATGTCTATGAGACGCTCCCTGATACCGGTGGCCCCGGCAAGAACCGCGGCGGCAACGCGCTGCGCATCGGCTACCGGTTCCTCGAACCCGGTGAGATCTCGATCCACGATGATCGCTGGCTGACCTACCCGTGGGGTGTAAACGGCGGGCTACCGGGCAAACGCAGCCGCAAGACGCTGCTGCGCGCCGACGGCACCAAGGAGCAATTGCCCTCGAAGTGCGACCGCATCAAGGTCGAGCGCGGCGATCTGCTGCATTTCGATACCTGGGGCGGTGGTGGCTGTGGAGATCCATTCGAACGCGACACGGCCAAGGTCGCCTTCGATGTGGACGCGGGCCTGGTGACGATCGCCGGCGCACGCCGCTACGGCGTCGTGCTGCGCGCCGACCATAGCGTGGATGAAGACGCGACGACGCAGCTGCGTGCGCAGCTCAGGCAGGAGCGCGGCGAGGTCCCGTTGTTCGATCGCGGCTTCCACTCGATCGACGAACTCAAGGCGCGCTGCGCTGCCGAGACCTCGCTCGCACCGCCATCGCAACCCACGTTTACGCGCCGCGCCATGGCCACGAAACAGACCGGCACCGCATGAGCGGCGCGGCGCCCGGCTACCAGTCCTCCGGTTATGGCTCCGGTGAGGTGGGCGTCGGCAAGCGCCCGGCAGTGCTGGTTGTTGATCTGCAGCTCGCCTTCACCGATCCACGCTTTCCGATCGGCCGCCTGCCGATGGTGCACGCCGCCACCCAACGCACCGCGGAGCTGCTCAAGGTCGCGCGCGCCCACAACGTGCCGGTCGCCAAGTGCTACACCGCCTATGCCAGCGCCGCCGATATGCCGCACTGGAAGGTGAGCACGGTGCGCGACGAGTTTTTCCACGGCCATCCCTGCACCGCGCTCGACCCACGCGTCGATGAACCCGGTTACGATTTCAACTTCTGCAAGAGTGCACCGTCGATATTCTTTCTGACACCGCTGGTTACCTTTCTCACCAAGCAGGGTGTTGACACGGTGCTGATCACTGGCTGCACTACCAGCGGTTGTGTGCGCGCCTCGATCGTGGATGCGTTTTCCTACGGCTATCGCGTCATGGTGCCAGAGGATTGCTGCGGCGACGCCGAGCGCGGTCCGCACGACAGCAATCTAAGTGATGTCGGCCGGCGCTACGCCGATATCACCGACGCGCGCGAGATGATGCGCTACCTCGCCGGGCTGAGCTAAGGTGCCGGTTTTTCCGGTAGCAGGTAACGACTGAACCAGGCCGTCGTGCGCTCAAAGCGATCCTTGATGAAGCTCGGCCTGCTCAGGCTGTGATACTGATCAGGGTAGACGACGAGCTGGGTAGGAACGCCAAGAGTCCGCAGCGCCTGGTACATCTGCTCGCTGCCGGCAATCGGAACATTGAAGTCCTTGTCACCGCCCATGAACAGCGTTGGCGTATGGATCCGGTCGGCATGGAAGAACGGGTACGATAGCTTGATCCACAGGGCAGTGTTCTGCCACGGCCCACCGAGCTCGCTGTTGTATTGCAGCTGGTACTCATCGCTGCCGTACATCGAGATCTGATTGGCGCTGCCGGCGCCGCTGACAGCAGCCTTGAAGCGCCCGTCACTGGCAATGGTGTAGTCGGTAAGAATGCCACCGTAGCTCCAGCCGCCGAGGCCAAGCCTGGTCGGGTCAGCGATGCCTGCACTTACCAGGTGATCCACACCAGCCAGCAGGTCTTCGACTTCCTTGTGGCCCCAGTCGGCGGCTATCGCCTTCGCATAGGCACTGCCCCGCCCGCTGCTGCCGCGGTAGTTGATGCCCACCACCACAAAACCGCTTGCGGCCAGCAGCTGGCGCCTGAATTGATATTCATCGTACGCCAGCGTGTGGGCATCCTGCCCATTCGGACCGCCATGAATAATCAGGACTGTCGGGTATTTATGGCCGGCAACGAACGAGGGCGGCTTCACGATGAGCCCGTGTACCGGCGTACCGTCACGGCTCTTGAAGCGGATGTCCTCGACGACGCCGAGTTGCAGCTCGGCAAGCAGGGCGTCGTTGTGGGTGGTGAGTCGTCGCAACTTGCCAGCTTCAAGCGCGTGCACCTCAGCCGGCGAATGATCGTCAGAGTAGAGAACCGCCACGTTACCGCTGGCTGCAGCAAGCGCCGACACCACGAACGAGCCCTTGATCGTTGGCGTGCAGAGACCACTGCGCAGATCGATGCGGGCCGGATACGCGGTGCCGTCATCCTCGACGATCACGTCAATCGATGCGCCGTCGGGCGCGAACGCGTAGGACGTTACGGCGCGATCAAGCGTGTCCGACAGCGGACGGGGCCGGCCCCCGGTGGCCGGCACCACGGCAAGGCGATCCTGGATATAGCCGTTGTACCTTGGCTCGATGCCCTGCAGGTAGGCGAGCAGGGTTCCGTCCGGGCTCCACGCGAGTTGTTGACCGTTCGGCGCGTAGGCGCGCACGACCTGGCGCGCCGTTGCACCCGCGCGGGCATCGATGACGTCAATATCCTCCATGCCGTCGGGATCCGGGCCCTTCTCGCGGGTCCTGACGAATGCAATCTGGCGCCCATCGGGAGACCAGCTCGGCAGGTCTTCATTGCTGGCCGGATCAGCCGTCAGGGCTTCGATCGTCCTGCCCGCAACATCGAACAGATAGAGATGGCGCCCATGGCCCACGCCCAGATAGCCGTCTTCGTCCTGCTTGAAATGCAAGGCATCGATGACAATGGGTTTCGGCCGCTTGGCAGTCGCCTCACCGCTCAATGTCATCACCAGCACGAGGCGTCGCCCGTCGGGCGACCAGGCGTAGTCACCAATGTCATCGCTCACACTGGTGAGCGTTCGAGCTTCTCCACCACGGCGGTCCAGCACCATGACCTGTTTATGCTCCGCTGCCGCGGGGGTTGACAGGAAAGCGAGGTAGCGGCCGTCGGGGCTCCAGCGGGGAGCACTGATTTCATTTGCCGCATTGGTGAGTTGGAGCTGCTGTTTGCCGTCCCAGCTCACCATCCAGACGGCACTGCGTGGTTCATCGGCATCGCGGTCGTTGGTCGTGACAACGTAGGCGACCCACTGGCCATCGGGTGAGACCTGTGGGTCCGTCAGGGTCTGGATCTTGTAGAAGTCCTCAACGTTCAGGGTTCGACGTGCTGCCGCGGTATCGGCAGCAACAGTCGCGCTGGCGCCAACGCACAAGATGAACAAGACCGACAAGACGCGGGAAGATTTCATATGGCGTTAGTCCACTGGTCAATATTCAGGGTATGTTCTAATTGGGTAGCTGCTGCAGCCAATTGACGACTTCAGCTGCGAGTGCGATGCGATGATCCTGAAAGCTGTGGTCGCTGGGCAGCGTGACAGCCGTGACCTTGCCGCCGGCGCCGGTTACTGCTGCGGCGAGCCTGCGGTTTTCCTCGCCCAGCGCCTGGGAAGCGCCAATTACCAGCAATGGGCGGCGCGTCAGACCCCTGGCCCAGGACTGATAGTTCCAGTCGACCCGGTGCGCGATGATTTCTTCGCCAATGCCTGTTGGTGTCGCACCGTGCAGTGAGTTACCGAAGTCGTCGAACTCCTTGTTACATAGGGCCACGCGTTCGGCGCCAGATGCCTCACTCAGCATTGCTCCGGTCGCACCTGCATTCCAGGCGTCGATCAGAACCACACCAAGCAGATCCGCATCGGTGCGGGCGTGTGCGGCGCTCGCGAAGCCACCCATGCTGTGACCACCAAGGACGATGCGCCGCGTGTCGATGCCGAATTTCCCTGCAATGTCCGCTCGGCGCACGAAGGCAACGGCGGCATCTGCATCCTCCAACACGTGGCTGATCGAAAACACGCCCGGACTGCCCCAGGCTCCCCGGTAATGCAGGGTCAGCACATTCCAGCCGGCCCGGCGAACGGCCTGGGCAAGGTCCAGATTCTGTTCATTGCCAGGAATGCCGTGCAGCAGCACCATCGTTGGATGCAATCCAGCGCCACCCGCGAGATAGAACAAGCCGTTCATGCCCAGCCCATGGCTGGGCACCAGCACCTGCGCCGAGTGCGGCGGATGAACAGGGTCTGGCGCCGGGTCGCTGATGACCGCGGGCGGAATTGGCCGAGTCTGCTCATCCGCGTGCACAGTCCCGGCGAATGACAGCGCCAACAACGCCGTAAACAAAAATTTCATTTCACGCTCCGGATCAGATCAGGGTATCAGCAGTATCTTGCCCATGGTCTCCCGGCCTTCGAGAGCGCGGTGGGCTTCCGCTGCGTCCTTGAGCGCCAGCTCTCTGTCGATCCGCACGGCAAGCCGACCACTGCCGAGCAGCTCGAACAGTTCCCCAGCCCGGCTCAGCAATTCAGCACGCGTCGCGACATAGTGCGCGAGTGTAGGTCGTGTCAGGTACAGCGAGCCAGCCTGATTGAGCACTTGCGGATTGAAAGGCGGAACCGGTCCGCTTGACTGGCCAAACAGCACCATGAGCCCGCGCGGCGCGAGACATGCAAGACTGTGCTCGAAGGTCACGCGTCCCACGGAATCGTACACCACCTGGACGCCCTGATTGCCGGTGAAGCGCCGGGTCTCGGCGACGAAGTCCTGCGTCGTGTACTGGATCAGGTGATCAGCACCCGCACCGCGGGCCAGTTCCGCCTTATGCGCCGTTGACACCGTACCGATCACCTGTGCACCACGCAGCTTCGCGAGTTGACAGAGCAGCAGGCCCACGCCACCTGCAGCCGCGTGAACCAGACAGGTATCGCCCGTTTTCAGCGGATAGGTCGATGTTGCCAGATAGTGGGCGGTAAGGCCTTGCAGCATGAGAGCTGCAGCCTGGCGAGTCGATACGTCTTCCGGGAGTCGGATCGCTCTGTCTGCAGGCACCACGGCCTGCTCAGCGTAGGCGCCCATGACGCCCTGATAGGCGACCCGGTCGCCAACCCGAAAATCACCTGCGTCGGCACCCACATCGATCACGGTGCCGGCCGCTTCAGTGCCTGGCGTAAATGGACAGGCCGCCGGGTATAGCCCCTGCCGGTAATAGACGTCGATGAAATTCACTCCGGCGAATTCGATCGCAATGAGCAATTGACCGCGTTCCGGGCGCAGATCCGGAACTGTCATCGGTTGCAGCATCTCCCGCCCGCCGGGCCGCTCGACACGAATCGCTTTCATATATCACTGGTCCGCGTAGCGCTTCACGAGCTGGAATAGAAACGAACGCCCTTCATAGACGGACTTGACCCGGATACGCTCGTTCAGCCCGTGTATGCGCCCGCCGTCAGCATCGGTGAACAGGCCGGTGATGCCATAGGTGGGAATTCCCGCCGGATTGAGGAACTGCGCGTCTGAGGCACCAGGCTCGAGCGCAGGAACTACCGGCACACCCGGCCACATCTGCTGAGCCACTGTCTCGATCGGCCCCAGGATTCGCGGCGTCAGCGGCGCCGGCGCCGCTACCGGCCCACGAACCTCCGGGATACTGACCGCGACCGCGGGGTCATCGGCAATCCTGACCAACTGCGCCATGATCTCCTCGCGCGGGACACCGGGAAAGATGCGGCAGTTGATGTTGGCCCGGGCGCGCTGCGGCAGGGCATTGGTAGCGTGGCCGGCGGAAAGCATGGTTGCGACGCAGGTCGTGCGCAGCATCGCATGCCAGTTCGGATCCTGGTCGAGGACCGCGACTGCGGCACTGTCATTTGAATCTTTGACGACGGCCATCATGGCCGCACCCTTCGCGCCGCCGACCAGCGGCGCCATACCGGAAAAATAGCTGCGGTTTGCGTCAGCGAGCTGGACTGGAAACTCGTAGCGACTCACGCGATCGACAGCGCGCGCGAGATGGTAGATGGCATTGTCGGGCACGGGGCGCGAGCTATGGCCGCCGGGATTGGTCACTTCGAAGACGTAGTTCTGCGAAGTCTTCTCGGCAGCCAGGATTCCAAGCGCGACCCGCTTGCCCTGCGCGTCGAGCTCGCCATCGACGCCCTCGGTCAGGGCAAACTCTGCGTCAATGTCCGCGCGCGCGTTCCTGGTCAGCCACTCGGCGCCGTTCAGGGCGCCGTTGGTCTCTTCCCCGCAGGTCAGCGCCAGCTTGATGGTCCGCTTTGGCTGGTAGCCCTGCTCGCGGTAGCGGATCATATTATCGACCCAGATCGCGGCCTGCGCCTTCATGTCGCTGGTTCCACGCGCGTAGAAGTAGCCATCCTCCTCGATCAGGGTGAAGGGATCGCGGGTCCAGTCCTCGCGCTTCGCCTCGACCACATCGACGTGGGCCAGCATCAGGATCGCCCTGGCCTTGGCGTCCGAGCCGTGGAGCACGGCCAGCAGCCCGCCCTCCTTTGGATGACCCTCCGGGACGAAGACGCGCAGGTCTTCGTCAGGGTAACCGGCAGTCTTCAGTCGCGCGGCCATGCGCTTCGCGGCCAGGGTGCAATCACCGACCGATAGGGTTGTGTTCGTCTCGACGAGCTCCTTGTATATGTCCCTGAACCGCTGCAGCCCGTCTGGGTCCGCCGTCGCTGAGACAGGTTTAGAGGTGGCGAGGCTGGCGATCACGGCAATCGTTGCCAGCAGAATCCTGATTCCTGTCATCGTCACGCCCCTGGTAGCCGTCGCAATTGATCCAACTCTACAGCATTCCGTTAACCCTTCCAGAAACGCTGCATCTCGACAAAGGTGAATGACGCCGACCAGGTCACGAGCACGAAACCGGTCAGTGCCTCAGTCCCGGCCAGAAATCGCACCGCACCCACCGGCACCACGTCGCCCAGCCCCAGCGTGGTGAAGCACACCGCGGAGAAATAGATGTTGTCCAGAAATTCGACCGGGCGGCCAGCGACCAGCGCGCCGCTGCCTTCGCCCACGGTCGACCAGTAGAAGGCGCCGCCAAATACCCAGATTTCAACCACGTGAATGGCCAGAATGGCGAAGATCAGCACGAGAATGCGTGGCCGTGGCAGCAGGTGTACGCGCTTGAGAAAGCCGGAAAGAAAGCTGAGCGACTCGTAGTGCGCGACCACGCACAGCACGACAGCCAAAATCGTCACCATCACGACGGTCGCACGACCGCCCGGTGTGTCGACCCCCGAAACCTGCGCCACGACGGTTGGACTGACACCCAGCACGAGCATCAGCACGAACAGCTTTTTCATCTCATGCCACCTTCTGGGTTGATGTTCGCAATAATGCCGGGAGACGCTGGCCCGGCGCAAACATTTGCTAGACTGCCCGCAGCGCTCCGCCACCGATCGATGACACAACGGCGAGCAAATCCCGTTGCGCTATCCGATGCTACGCCCACACATCAAGGAAGATCAATTGAACGACTTGCTGTTCCAGCAGACCGAGCACGAGACCGCGTCACGCTTGACGGCGCGATTTATCGAAGGCTACCTGGCCACTGTTGCCGGGCGGCCGGTCTATCCGGCCATTGACCGGGTTGCCTTGCGAGCCGTACGCAACGCTCCCCTGCCGACAATGCCCGTGACGCTGGAGGCACTGTTCGAGGAGCTCGACTCCGTCATCGTCCCGAACGCGACCCACACAGCCCATCCACGCTTTCTGCCCTACGTGCAGCCCTCCCCCAACGGCATTTCCCCGTATGCGGAAGCAGTCGCGGCGACCTTGAACCAGAACTGCAATCTTTGGGCGCTCTCCCCAAGCGCGAACGCGGTCGAGCAATGCGTGGTGCGCTGGCTCGCGCAGTTCGTCGGCGCGGCCAGTACGGCTGGCGGCCTGATCACCAGCGGCGGCTCGGCCGCCAACCTGATCGGTCTGACTGCCGCGCGCGATCACGCGCTCGGCGACAGCGCACGTATGCTGGGACTGCAGGGGCGGAGCTCGCCCTTGACGCTTTACGCCTCCGAAGAGGTGCACAGCAGCATTGACAAAGCCGCCGCGCAGCTCGGTCTTGGCGTACAACATCTGCGCAAGATCCCGACGGATGACAGATTCCGCATGCGTATGGATGCTTTGCGTGACAGCGTGGCGCAGGACCGCCGCAATGGGCTCTCGCCATTCTGCGTAGTGGCCTCCGCTGGCACGGTGACTACGGGCTCGGTCGATCCGCTGGAGCAGATCGCAGACTTCTGCTCTGAACAGCAACTCTGGCTGCACGTCGATGGCGCCTACGGTGCGCTGGCCGCAATAAGTGATCGGTTCCGGGGCCCGCTCCAGGCGCTCAAGCACGCGGATTCCATTTCCCTGGATCCGCACAAGTTCCTGTTCACCTCGTTTGAGGCGGGCTGCATACTGGTCAAGGACCCCGAAACACTCGAGCATTCCTACAAGGTGATGCCCAGTTACCTCGCCAAGGAAAGCGACCCCGACTTCGTGAATTTCTCCGATCTGGGACCGCAGTTATCGCGCGGCTTCAAGGCGCTCAAGATCTGGTGGTCGCTGCGATACTTCGGCATGGCCGCCTACGTGGCTACAATCGAGCGCATGTCCGACCTGGCGCAGCAGATGGGCCGAATCGCCGGTTCGTCGCCGGATTTCGAACTCGTGGCTCCGGTTACATTCAACGCGGTCTGCTTCCGCGTCGCGGCGCTGGATGATGATGGCAATCGCCGGGTGCTGCGACGCCTGGTGGAAGGCGGGACCGCCTTTCTCGGCCCCGCCAACGTCAAGGGCCACTTCGCCATGCGCGCCTGCTTCATGAACCTTCGGACCCAGCCCTCAGACGTCGAGTTGATCATGGCCGAGATCCTGCGCCTGTCGCGAACCTAGTACTTGCAGCGTCTGTTCACGCGACCTGGAAGCTGCCATTCTATAGAACATGAGCACACCGCGACCGCCCGGATTCGACACCCTCAGTCTGCACGCCGGACACCACCCGGACGCGCTGCATGGCGCTCGTGCCGTGCCTATTTACCAAACCACCTCGTACGTCTTTGACGATACCGATCAGGCGGCATCGCTCTTCAACCTGGAGCGCCCCGGCTACATCTACAGCCGGATTTCCAACCCGACGGTCGCCGTCCTCGAGGAACGCCTCGCCGCCCTGGAAGGCGGAGTGGGCTGCGTCTGTACGGCGAGCGGGATGGCGGCGATGCACATGGCCATCGCGACATTGCTGGGCGCGGGTGATCACATCGTCGCTTCCGCATCGTTATATGGCGGCACCGTCAATCTGCTCTCACATACCCTGCCACGCTTTGGCATCACGACCACGTTCGTGAAACCGCGGGACCTCGATGGTTTTCGAGCCGCGCTCCGGCCCAATACCCGTCTCGTGATCGGGGAAACCATCGGCAATCCTGGCCTCGAAGTCCTGGATATTCCCTCGATCGCCGCTATTGCACATCAGGCCGGCATCCCATTGCTGATCGACAGCACCTTCGCCACGCCCTACCTGTGTCGCCCGCTGGAGCTTGGCGCCGACCTGGTGATGCACTCGCTGACCAAGTGGATTGGCGGCCACGGCATTGCGATTGGTGGCGGTCTGATCGATGGCGGACGCTTCGACTGGGAGGCCTCGGGCAACTATCCGACCCTGACGCAGCCGGTGGCCGGCTATCAGGGCATTGTCTTTATTGAGCAGTTCGGGCCGGCGGCCTTCGTGATGCGCGCGCGCACCGAAGGACTGCGACAGTTCGGCGCCTGCCTGTCACCCATGAATGCATTTCATCTGCTGCAGGGCATCGAGACCCTGAGCCTGCGT
>Ga0315271_10000988_pt1 | contig 16817 bp, 13 predicted proteins | sample C3_top_MG_FD_204664 | JGI IMG/M metagenome (GOLD analysis project Ga0315271, IMG submission 204664) | Sediment microbial communities from Yellowstone Lake, YNP, Wyoming, USA - C3_top | ecosystem: Environmental > Aquatic > Freshwater > Lake > Sediment | place: USA: Wyoming | collected 2017-08-01
GGTACAGGTTGAGCTCGAGCGCGTCGGCACCCGAGTCCTGCATCAGCCGCGCATAGCGGACCCAGCCGCCCTGCGTGGTGGCGTTGAGGCTCGCGACGACCGGGATCGTCACGGCCTTCTTGGTCTTCTCGAGGTTGGCGAGATACCGGTCGCCGGTGCCCTTGTACCCCTCGAACTGCGGGAAGTACGAGAGCGCCTCGCCGAACTGCTCGTTGCCCTGCTCGAGGGAGCGGTTGAGCTCGAGCTCCTCGTTGAGGATCTCCTCTTCGAACAGGGAGGGCAGGACGACAGCGCCCGCCCCCGCCTCCTCGAGGCGCTTCACGACGGCCGGGTCGCCCGTCCACGGCGTGGAGGAGGCGACGATGGGGGTCCGGAGGTCCAGCCCGAGATAGCGGGTGCGAAGATCCGCGCTCACGCCTCGTCTCCCTTCACGATCTGGCCGGCTTCGATGGGCTCTCCGTCCCTCGCGTGGAGGTGGGGAACGTTGCGGTGAACGCCCGAGAGCTGCTCGTAAAAGCGCCACTTCTCATCGGCGTCGGCCTGCATCAGCTCGGCGAGCTCGGCGGCCTTCTCGGGGTTCGTGCGCTCGAGGATCGCGAACCGCGTCTCGCTCCCCACGAACTCCTTGATCGGGATCGACGGCTTGGCCGAGTCGAGCTTGAAGGGCGTGCCCTCGTCGTCGGTGACCACGGGCGAGTAGCGGTAGAGCGGCCAGTAGCCGGACTTCACCGCGTCCTTCTGGTGGCTCATCGACTTGCTCATGTCGATGCCGTGAGCGATGCAAGTGGAGTAGGCGATGATCAGGCTCGGCCCCGGCCAGGCGTCCGCCTCGAGCAGCGCCTTGATCGTCTGGGCGTCGTTGGCGCCCATCGAGATCTGCGCCACGAAGACGTTGCCGTAGCTGCGGGCGATGGCGCCGAGGTCCTTCTTGCCCGTGGCCTTGCCGGCCGCGGCGAACTTGGCGACCGCGCCGCGCGGAGTGGACTTGCTGGCCTGGCCGCCGGTGTTCGAGTAGACCTCGGTGTCGAGGACCAGGATGTTGACGTTCCGGCCCGACGAGAGGACCTGGTCCAGACCGCCGAAGCCGATGTCGTAGGCCCAGCCATCGCCGCCGATGATCCACACGCCCTTGCGGACGAGGTCGCCGGAGAGCGACGCCAGGGAGCGGGCATCGTCGGAGTCCATCTCCGCGAGCTTGGTCCGGAGCTCGGCCACGCGGCCGCGCTGGGCTTCGATGCCCAACTCGGTGCTCTGGTCGGCGCTCACGATGTCCGTGGCGAACGACTCGCCGATGTCGTGGGCGACCTTGCGGACCAGCGTTGCCGCGAGCTCGTGCTGCTTGTCGAGCGCGAGCCGCATGCCGAGGCCGAACTCGGCGTTGTCCTCGAAGAGGCTGTTCGCCCAGGCCGGGCCCTCGCCCTTGGCGTTGGTCGCCCACGGGGTGGTCGGCAGGTTGGCGCCGTAGATCGAAGAGCAGCCGGTGGCGTTGGCCACGACCATCCGGTCGCCGAAGAGCTGGGTGACCAGGCGCAGGTACGGCGTCTCGCCGCAGCCGGCGCAGGCGCCCGAGAACTCGAACAGCGGCTCGAGGCGCGAGGCGCCCTTGACCGTGTCCACCGGGATGGCGTCCCGGGCGAGCTGGGGAACCGACTCGAACAGGTCCCAGCGCTCGCGCTCGACGTCGCGGTGGTCGAGGTAGTTGACCATGTTGATGGACTTGTGGCCGATGTCCGACTTGCTCTTGGCCGGGCAGACGTCCACGCAGACGCCGCAACCGGTGCAGTCGTCGGGCGACACCTGGATCGTGATCAGGTGGTTCGGCAGGTCGCGGCTCTTGAACTCCTTGGAGGGGAGCCCCTCGACCGCATCCTGGTTCGGGTAGACCTTCATCCGGATTGAAGCGTGCGGGCAGACCATGGCGCACTTGCCGCAGTCGATGCAGATCGAAGCGTCCCAGACTGGGATGCTCGGGGCGATCGCCCGCTTCTCGTAGCGCGTGGTCGCGGTCGGGAAGGTGCCGTCCACGGGCAGCGCGCTGACCGGGATCAGGTCGCCGTCGCCGGCGATGAGCCGGGCGGTGACGTCGCGGACGAACTCGGGCGCGGTGGCCGGGATGAGCGAGGCGATGGCCTCCTCTGCCTTGACCGGACCGGGCTTGACGTTGGTCATGCGGGCGAGCGAGGCGTCGATGGCGGCGTAGTTGCGCTGGACCACCGCGTCGCCGCGCTTGGAGTAGGTCTTCTTGACCGAGTCCTTGATGCGGGCGATCGCCTCGTCAGGCGGGAGCACGCCCGACAGGGAGAAGAAGCAGGGCTGCATGACCGTGTTGATGCGGTTGCCCATGCCGACCTCGGTCGCGACGGCGAACGCGTCGATGACCCAGAGGTCGATGCCCTTGTCCACGATGGCGCGCTGGACGCTGGCCGGGAGCTGGTCCCAGATCTCGTCCGGGCCGTACGGTGCGTTGAGCAGCAGCGTGGCGCCGGGCTTGGCGAGCTCGAGCACACGCTTGTTGCCGATCAGCCCGAACTGGTGGCAGGCGATGAAATCGGCCGCCTCGACCAGGTACGTGCTCTTGATCTGCTTGGGGCCGAAGCGCAGGTGCGAGGTGGTGATGGAGCCCGACTTCTTGGAGTCGTACTCGAAGTAGCCCTGCGCGAAGAGGTCCGTGCCCTCGCCGATGATCTTGACCGAGCTCTTGTTCGCGCCGACCGTGCCGTCCGAGCCGAGGCCGAAGAACAGGGCCTGGACCTCGCCGGCCGGCCGCTGGTGCGTGAACGAGCGGTCGATCGGGAGCGAGAGGAAGGTGACGTCGTCGTAGATGCCGAGCGTGAAGTGGCGCTTGGGCTTGGCGGTGGCCAGCTCGTCGAAGACGGGCTTGACCATCGAGGGGGTCATCTCCTTGGACGCAAGGCCGTAGCGCCCGCCGGTGATCTTCGGCATGGACGCGAACGGCGCCTCATCGCTGTCCATCGCCTCGGCGAGGGCGGTGACGAGCTCGAGATACATCGGCTCGCCGACGGCGCCCGGCTCCTTGGTCCGGTCGAGGACCGCGATGCTCTTGACGGTCTTGGGCAGCGCCGCGATCAGCTCGGCGGACGGGAAGGGGTTGAACAGCCGGACGACGATCATCCCGACCTTCTCGCCCTTGGCCACGAGCGCGTTGACGGTCTCCTCGACCGCGCCCGCCGCAGAGCCCATGACCACGACCACGCGCTCCGCATCCGGGGCGCCGATGTAGTCCACCAGGTGGTACTGGCGGCCGGTGCGGGCGGCCAGCTCGTCAAAGACGGTCTGGACAATGCCCGGGACCGCGAGGTGGTAGAGGTTGCACGCCTCGCGCGCCTGGAAGTAGACGTCGGGGTTCTGGGCGGTGCCCCGGACCACGGGCGCCTCGGGGGAGAGCTGGCGGTTGCGGTGGGCGAGGACGTCCTCCTCGTGGACCAGGGCGCGGACGTCGTCCTTCGAGAGGATGGCGATCTTGTTGATCTCGTGGCTCGTGCGGAAGCCGTCGAAGAAGTGCAGGAACGGGACCCGCGAGCGCAGCGTGGCTGCGTGGGCGACCAGCGCGAAGTCGTGGGCCTCCTGGACCGAGCCGGCGGACAGCATCGCGAAGCCGGTGGCGCGGGCGTGCATCACGTCGCTGTGGTCGCCGAAGATCGACAGCGCGTGGGTCGCGAGGGCGCGTGCTGCGACGTGGATGACGGCCGGCGTGAGCTCGCCCGCCATCTTGAACATGTTCGGGATCATGAGCAGGAGGCCCTGCGACGCGGTGAACGTCGAGGCGAGGGCGCCCTTCTGGAGCGCGCCGTGCATGGCGCCCGCGGCGCCGCCCTCGGACTGCATCTCCACGACGTCCGGGATCTGGCCCCAGAGGTTGGGCTTGCCGGCCGCGGCCCAGTCGTCGCAGTGCTCTGCCATCTGCGAGGCGGGCGTGATCGGGTAGATCGAGATGACCTCGGACAGCGCGTAGGCGATGCGAGCCGCCGCCTCGTTGCCGTCGATGGTCTCCCAGTGCTGATCCATAGGTCGCTGCTTCCTTTCGGGCGGCGCCGACCACCCGTGCTGGTGGCGGTGGATGGAGACGCAGGCGCACCCGGAGGAGCGCTCCGGCGCACGAGAGAATTGTGCGCTTCCCGGCGCCGCCGAAGGCGTCCGGATGGACCCCACCTGATGGACCGCAGGTCGCCCGATGCGGGCCGAACGGGCTGGATTTGGGTCCGATCGGCCCGGTCTCGCCGATTTCGCACGCGCGAGGCGCGGCCCAGCTGGCGCCGCGCTCGGCTACGATCGTTGCCGACCCCGTCCGCCCCGGAGCCCGCATGCCGTACCTCGCCATCTCGATCGGCGCGATCCTGGGAGCGAACGCACGCTTCCTGCTGGGCGGCTGGGTGCTCGACCGGATGGGCGCGGAGTTCCCGTTCGGCACGCTGCTCATCAACGTGAGCGGCTCGTTCGTGATCGGCCTGGTTTACGCGCTCGTCGAGAAGCACGGCGCGCCGGACTGGGTCCGCCCCCTGGTGATCGTGGGGTTCCTGGGCGCCTACACGACCTTCTCGACGTTCTCGCTCGACACGCTCGCGATGGCCGAGCGGGGAGCCTGGCTCGCCGCCGGGGCCTACGTCCTGGGCAGCGTGACGGCGTCGCTGGTCGCGGTCTGGGTGGGCGTCACGCTCGGTGGAGCGGGCTGAGCCAGGGCGGCTGGAGCTCCCCAGGCAGGCCGTCCGAGACGTGGCCGAATCCGAGAAGACGAGTTAAGTCCCCTTACTGTTTCGTGCGTGATGCGGCGAAGGCTGGTAAGGTCCGCGCCGTTGGCCTCGACCGCAGGAGCACCAGCTCGCATATCGCCGTCCGGCAGGGTGACCCTGCTGATCGGTCGCTCATCCCCCGATGCGCGGCCGCCTCGCGCGCCGTCGCCTCGGTGCGCAGCCAACCTCCTCTGACCGTGCGGCACTGTCCCATCGCCATGGCGTGATCCGCCGTGTCCTGGTAGAGAGGAGCAACTTGGGGTTCACCGCAGGCCTCCGGGCCATCGGAATCGCGGCGCTTGGCGCCGCCTCCATCCTCACCGTCGTCTCGCCGTCCATCGCGGCTGCGAGCACGCCCACCCCCACCTCGTCCGTCTCCGCCGCGACCGCCGCCGTGCGCGTCGTGCGGATCGCCGAGCAGCAGCGCGGCAAGCGCTACGTCTACGGGGCCTCCGGCCCGTCCGCGTTCGACTGCTCCGGCCTCGTCCGCTACGCCTACACCAAGGCGGGCGTCAGCAGTCACCTTGGCGGCGGCCACTCCGGGTACGCGATGCTTGCCTGGGGCCGCGCCCACCACCTCGTCAGCAAGACGGACCCGCAGGTCGGCGACGTGGTCATCTACGGGAACGGGTCGCACGCCGCGATCTACATCGGCCACGGTTTGGTGATCAGCGCGCTGAACCCGAGCCAGGGCATCCGCATCACCGCGCTCCACGCCCTGCACAAGCCCCTGACGGGCTTCATCCACACGCACCTGGCCAAGACTCGGGTGCACAGCAAGCGTGTCGTGACGTCGCCGACCGCCCGCTCGGCCAGGGCCAAGTACGTGCGCACGACCGTGTACACGAACCTTCGCTCCAGCGCGTCGGTGTCATCCCGCCTCATCGGCGTGGTGCGGCCCGGCGTCCGGCTCCGGGTGACCGGCAGCCAGATCGCATCCGGCAAGCGCTGGGACCACGTGATCTACAGCGGTCACGCGGTCTGGGTGCGCGCCGACCTGGTGCGCGCCGGCTGACCTTCCGGCGGGCTCGGACTCGGGCCTGTCATCGCTCGAAGTTCAACTCGCGAGCCCGCGGTCCACGTTGTGGTCGCGGGCTCTCTGCGTCAGCTCCCGGCTGATCCCGGGGATGCGGGCGGCGCGCTCGGCGCATCCAGGGAGCCAAGTCCCGGCCCGCCACGCCCAGGACCGCCGGCGGGCGCGGAGACCGCGGCCTGTCCCCGGCGCCCCGAGCCGCGAATGAGGCTCGTCACGATGCCGATGGCACACACCGCCGCGGCCACCCAGAAGGCATCGTGGATCGCCCCGGCCAGGGCGTCAGCGTGGGTCGCGCCGCCCGCGAGGTGGACCGGCAGGCGCGTCGCGACGACCGCCGCGGAGATCGCGATGCCCAGCCCCTGCCCAGTGACGCGCATCTGTGCGAGCGTGCCCGACGCCGTCCCGACGCGCCGTCCCGGCACGGAGCCGAGCACCGCCGAGCTGTTGGGGCTCATGAACAGGCCCTGCCCGACGCCGAGCAGGATCTGCCGCCACAGCAGGTCCGGGAACGTGAAGTCCGTCGGCAGCTGGGTGAGGCTGAGGAGCGCGAGCACCATCATCGCCATCCCCGCGCTCGCGAGCACGCCCGGCCCGAACCGGTCGGACGCCGAGCCCGAGAACGGCGCGACGATCGCCATCGCGATGGGCACGGGCGTGAGCGCCAGGCCGGCTTGGAGGGGCGTGAGCCCGCGGCCCTGCTCGAGCAGGAACGGCAGCAGGAACGTGGCGGTGAACAGGCCCGAGAAGGCCACGATGACGCTCGCGAGGCCAAAGCTGAACGGGCGGATGCGGAACAGCGTGAGGTCGAGCAGCGGCTGGACGGTTGCGCGCTCGGCGATCAGGAATGCCGTGCCGAGCACGAGGAACGTGGCAAACAGCCCGAGCGTCTGCGGCGACGTCCAGCCCCAACCCTGGCCCTCGGACAGCGCGAGCAGCAGGCAGAAGAGCGCCGTGCCCGAGAGCGCCGCGCCGCGCAGGTCGAACGACTGGCCCTTGCCGCGGCCCTCGTCAGGCAGGACCCGCCAGGCCCAGAGGATGGCGATGATGCCGATCGGGGCGTTGATCAGGAAGATCGCCCGCCACGAGGCGACCTGTGTGAGGAAGCCGCCGATCACCGGCCCGAGGCTCAGGCCCAGCGACACGCTCACGCCGTTGAGGCCCAGGGCCCGGCCCCGCTCGGATGCGTCGAAGGTGCGCGCGATGACGGCGGGGCCCATCGCGGTGATCGCCGCTGCGCCGCAGGCTTGGACCACGCGGAACGTGACGAGCCAGGCGTGGTTCGGCGCGAGGCCGCACAGCACGCTCCCGACCATGAAGATGCCGAAGCCCGCGAGGTAGACCCGCTTGAACCCGCGCACTTCGCCCAGGCGCCCGACCGGCAGCAGCAGGCTGCCCAGCACGAGCAGGTACGCGACGACGACCCACTCGACGGTCGTGAGGTCGATCCCGAAGTCCTGCTGGATCGAGGGGAGCGCGATGTTGACGATGCTCCCGTCCAGCGTGGACATGAGCGAGCCAAGCGAGACGGTCGAGAGGATCAGCCACTTGCGTTGCACCCGACGAGGCTACCCGATCGCTTCGGGACCCGAAGGCTGCTAGTTCGCGGGGGCGGCGCTGCAGCTCCAGCTGAGCTGGCCGTCGGCGAGCGCGCCCTGCCCGCCCACGAGCGTCACGGTGCCGGTCGCGCGATCGCCCGTGCCGACGCCGCCCGACCCGGTTCGCAGTGGCATCGTGGACGGCATGTACGGCGCCGTGATTGCGGTGACAGCCATGGACCCGGCCGGCAGATCCAAGGCGACCGTGCCGCCAGGCAGGTTCTTGGTGAACATCCCGTCCGAATCCTTGGCGATCGGGGCCGTCACGCGGATGACCGCCGTTCTGCCCGGTCCCCACGTGCAGGACCCGGTGGCGTTGACCGCTGTCCCGTCCAGCGTGCCGGTAAGGGTGCCCGCCACCTCGACCGACGGCGCGAGGCCTGGCGTGAGCTGATTCGCGACCAGGGCGGCCACGATCGCGACCGCGGCGCCGAGGCCCGTGGTCCGGCCGTGGAACTCGCCCGTCGCGACGCGGAAGCCCAGGTACGCCACGCCGAGGCCCGGGCCGATCACCACGAGCATGATCGGCGCCACGGCGGCGATGTCGCCCAGGGCGGCGCTGCGCTGCCAGGCCGCACCCCAGAGCGCGCCGAGCGCGGCGACGGCGACGAGCTTGCCGATGTCACCGCGATCGAGCCGTGTGGGGCGCTCGTCCCGCCCTGGCGTCGAGAGCGTGTTCATGAACCGCCCCCTGTGCAGTCACCCAATTCGCGGCAGCCTACCATCGCAGCAAGGCACCACTGCCCACGCCTGTGCCCGCGGTGGCCTGGCCACCAACGGGACCCTCGCCATCGCACGTCTTGTCAGCCGGAACGCGGCGCCGTCGCGTCGCACCAGGCGGCCAGCGCGCGCGTCGCCGCGTCGGCGGTGCCCAGCACGGGGACGCCCGCCGCCGCGAGCCGATCGCGCAGCGGGTCGTACAGGGCGCCCGCGTCCACCACGGCGACCCACGGCTTGCTCGTTGTCCGCCAGAGGTCCGCGACCAGCTCCACGAGCCCGCCGACCCGGTCGAGATCCTCGCCGTGACCCTTGCCGGCGGGCAGCGTGTCGAGCGTGTCGGTCATGGGTACGAGGCCCACGATCCCGGCATCCACCTCGTCCGCCGCGAGGATCGTCCGCGCCGCCGCCGTCACGACCCGGGCGTCCGCGATGGGCGTGACGTCGAGCGGGTTGCGCACGTCGACAACCGACGTGATGCCCGCCGAGCCCAGCAGCTCAGCGAGGGCGCGCTCCGCCTCGCCGCTGAACTCCGCCAGCCGCAGCGTTCCGGCGTGATCGGCGATCGTGACGCACTCGGAGCCTGCGTTCGTTGCCGCTCCGAGGCGGTGGCCGGCCGCGGGCCGCCCGTCGAGCAGCGTGAACGTGCGCAGCAGGTCGTCGAACTCGGCTGGGGTCTCGGCCCAGGTGACGCCCGCCGCCCGCGCCAGTTGCCGCGTCACGGCCGCATCGCCGGCGATCGCCGCCGTGTGGCTCGCCGAGGCGCCCGCGCCCGCCGCCGTCCGGCCAGCGCGGTATAGCACCACGGTCCGCCCGTCCGCTCGCAGGCGAGCCGCCGCCTCGAGGAAGCGGAGCCCATCGAGCCGCACGAACCCCTCGACGTACACGCCGAGCACCCGCACGGACGGGTCGCCCGCGAAGTGCGCGAGGTAGTCGCCGGCGGTGAGGTCCGTCTGGTTGCCGATGGTGACCACGTACGCGGGGTCGAGCGGGGCGAGGCGCGACAGGCGCGTGATCGCGAAGGCGCCGCTGCCGGTGATGAGCGCGATGGGCGCGGGGCGCGACCCGGGCGGCAGCTTGGCACGCGGGATGAACAGGGTGTCGTAGCGACCCGGGCGCGACCGGATGCCCAGGCAGTTGCCGCCGTTGATCACCGGGCCGCCGTCGGGACGCGAACGGGACGCCGCGAGGACCTCGTGCATGCGGTCGGCGTAGGCGCTGCCGCCGCTCTTCTCCTCGAGGCCGCCCGGGATCACGATCAGCGAGGCGGCCAGGTCGCGCTCGACCGCCTCCGCGACGAAGCCGGGTGTGGCTGCTGCCGGCAGGACCACGACGAGCAGGTCCACGCGCCCGGGCATGGACGCGAGGTCCGGCACGCAGCGCACGCCGTCGAGTTGGGCCGTGCCGGGTTTGATCACCGTGATCGCCGCGGGGTCGAAGCCCTCGCGCAACACGTTCTGGAGGATCACGCGGCCCGGGTTCATCCCCGACGACACGCCGACGATCGCGATCGAGCGCGGGGCGAGGAGGCGGGCCACGGCGGCGGCCGGGCGGGGCGGGCGCACGGGGCGAGGGCCGTCGCCCAGGCGGACGAGGACGTCGAGCGCGACCAGACCGTCGGGCGTGACGGCCGCGGGGTTGATCTCGACCTCGAGCAGCTCGTCCGGGGCGAGCGGTGCCAGCGCGAGGAGCCTGCGGATGGCGTCGACGAGGCGCTCGGGCGCGAGGCGCGGCGGCTGGCCGCGGACGGAGCGGGTGGCGAGACGGACGGCGGTCGAGTCCGCGAGGGCGGCGGCCAGGTGCTCCGGAGGCGTGAGGGTCGGCGAGGCGATGGCGAGCTCGCGCCCGGGGCGCAGGTCGGCGGCGAGGAGCTCGGTGGAGATCCCGCCGGCACCGACGGCCGCGATCGGCCCGAGGTCGTCGGTCCAGCGGAACGAGAGGAGGAGCTCGCCGCCGGGATCGCGGTCGTGGGCGATCCGCTCGGCGATCGTGAACCCGGTCGCGGGGGAGGGGAGTCGGGCAGCCATGGCCTCGATCGCTTCCCGGACGGCAGCGACCGACCGCTCGACGAAGGCGACCCCGCCGACCTCGGTCTTGTGGGCGAGGCCGGGCGCCACGGCCTTGAGGACGACGCGATCGCCACCGATGCCGTCGAGGGTTGGCTGGTCCACGTCCGCTGCACCGGCCACGAGCATCCACGCCGGGACCGCGATCCCGAGCGCGGCGAGCAGCGCCAGCCCCTCGGGCTCGAGGAGCGAATCGCGCCCGGCGGAGCGCGCGTCGGCGAGGATGCGGCGGATGGCGTCGAGGTCGGGCTCGGTCACGCGGGTAGGGTGCGCCGACGGGCACCGGCCTCGCAAGGCCGTCCGGCATGGACGGCCCCGGGACGCGAGGACGTCGCTATCGGCGACGCGCCACGACCTCGATCAGGTGGATGTGGTGCGGGTCCCCGAGCGCCATCTTGCCGTCCTCCTCGCGCTCGAACCACGACTCGATGTCGAACGCGGCGAGGTAGCCGCGGATGGCGTCAGGCGAGGGGCAGGTGTAGGCCGGGTCGGACGCGGCCTCGTCGCGGTCGCCGTACAGCAGCCCTGCGAACCGGCCGCCGGGACGGAGCGCGGCCGTGATCCGCTCGAACGCGGCGGCGTGCTCGGCCGGGGTCAGGAACTGGAGGCTGACGCTCGCGAGGACGAGGTCGCACGCGGGCAGCTCGACCGTCGCGAGATCGGCGACCACGCTCTCGAGCCGCGCTCGGTCGTCCTCGGGCGTCGCTGCGACCACCGCCTCGATCGCCGCGCCCTCGCGGTCCACTGCCAGCACGCGCCAGCCGCGGCGGAGCAGCTCGCGCGTGTCGCGGCCCGCCCCGCAGCCCAGGTCCACCGCGAGGCGCGGCAGGCCGCCCCCGCGGCGCGGCGAACCGGCGTCGTCGGCCCGGCCCGGCCCCTCGGCCGCATCGGTCTCGAGCACGTCGCCCGTCGGACCGGTCCCGTCGGCAGCATCGGCCCAGCCCGGCTCGCGCGCCGCGTCCTCGGCCGCGAAGCGCTCGGCTGCGTCGACGGTCGTGCCCCAGGCGGGACGGTCCACCGTGACCGCGTAGTAGTCGGGCCAGTGCGTGTCGGGCATGGGGTCCTCCCGGGCGGGGCTCAGCCGGCCAGCAGCGCCCGAACCTCGGGCAGCCGCGCGATCGTCTCGGCGTCGTAGGGGCGGCGCATGTCCACCAGGTAGTGCGTGAACCCGGCCTCGAGGTACGGGCGCAGCCGGTCCGCGACCGACGCCGGCGTGCCGAGCAGGTCGCCCGCCTCGTCTTCTGCCGTCGCGGCAGAGCCGTTCGCAGCGCGCTGCGCAGTCAGTACCCGCTTCGCCTCGGCCTCGTCGTCGCGCAGGAGCACGTCCACCATGAGCGTCCGCTCGATCGCCTCGGGGTCGCGCCCGACGTCCGCGCAATGACGCCGCAGGATCGCGTCGTGCTCGGTGACCTCCTCGAGCGCGCCGCCGGTGTTCCACATGTCCGCGTACAGCGCGGTGGTGCGCAGCGTCTTCTTGGGTCCCGACCCGCCGATCATGATCGGGAGGCGCTTCTGGACCGGCCGCGGCTCGCAGAGGGCGTCGTTGAGGTGGTAGAAGCGGCCGTCGTGGCGTTCGATGCGCTCGCCGTCGAGCAGCCGGCGGCTGAGCATGACCGCCTCGTCGAGCGCGTCGAGCCGCTCGCCGAACCCGGATCGGAAGTCGATCCCGAACGCCTCGTGCTCGCGCTCGAACCAGGCGCCGCCGAGGCCGAGGATCGCGCGGCCGCCCGAGAGCTGGTCGAGGGTCGTCGCCATCTTCACCGTGAGCCCGGGGTTGCGGAACGTGTTGGCGCCCACCATGAGCCCGAGCGTCACGCGGAACGTCACCTGCGAGCAGGCCGCGAGCGTCGTCCAGCCCTCGAGGATGGGCTGCTCCCAGGGGCCGACGATGGCGTTGAGGTGGTCCCACGCCCACAGCGAGTCGAGGCCCGCGCGGTCCACGGCCACCGCAGCGTCGCGGAGCGAGGACCAGTCGGGGGTCTGCGGCCAGAGCAGCACGCCGATTCGGACGGGGTGGCGGGCGGGGGACATGGGGACCTCGCGGCTTTGGTGCTGGGGCTCGGGCCTTCGGACCCCGAGCGTACCCCGCGCCGTGGCGCCGCGGGGCGGTGGACAGCGAGGCCGTGCCGGCGGGGACCCGAGACAGCACCCGCATTACCTGACAGTTGACGACAGGTATCGCGTACGATGGCGCCGTCATGCGTGCCAGCCGTCTCGTCAGCATCCTCCTGCTCCTCCAGGCGCGTGGCCACCGGACGGCGGCTGAGATCGCCGACGAGCTCGAGGTCAGTGTCCGGACGGTCTACCGCGACATCGGGGCGCTCGCCGAATCGGGCGTGCCCATCTATGCGGAGCGCGGGCCGGGCGGCGGCGTGCGGCTCGTGGACGGGTACCGAACGCGGCTGACCGGCCTCACGACCGACGAGGCCGAGGCGCTGTTCCTCTCGGGGGTCCCGGGACCGGCGGCGGAGCTGGGGCTCGGGACCGTCGTCACGGCGGCCCGCCTCAAGGTGCTCGCAGCACTCCCGCCCGAGCTGCGGACGCGCGCCGGCCGAGTTGCCGAGCGGTTCCACCTTGACGCGCCGGGCTGGTGGCAGCAGGCGGACCCGGTGCCGTGCCTGGGCGAGCTCGCGAACGCGGTGTGGGAGACGCGCTCGGTCCACGTCCGGTATCGCCGCGGCGACCGAGTCGAGCGTCGGCCGCTCGATCCGCTCGGCCTCGTGCTCAAGGGCGGCGTCTGGTACCTGGTCGCCCTGTCCAAGGGGGAGCCCCGCACGTTCCGCGTCTCGCGCGTGGAAGCCGTGGAGGTCGGGGATCGCTTCGAGCGCCCGAGCGGGTTCGACCTCGCGGGGTTCTGGACCGCCTCCACCGCGCGGTTCGAGGCCGAGACACCGAGCGTTGCGATCACGATCCGCGTGGACCCGGCTGCGCTGCCCTCGCTTGAGCGCGCGATCGGGCGGGCGGCGGCGGCGACCTTGGTGGCGCCCAACCGCCCTGATCCCGACGGCTGGCTCCGCGTCCGCTTCCAGCACGACTCGCTCGAGGCCGCGTTCCACGACCTGCTGCCGCGCCTGCGGACGGTCGAGGTGCTCGCGCCCGCCGAGCTCCGCGAGATGTTCGCGGCCGCTGGCCAGACGCTGGCCGAGCGCTATGGGGTGCAGGCGACGCGGTCATCGACACCGCGCCGCCCGGCCATCAGCTAGGGGATCAACAGGCTCCCGCGCCCACGGGCGGGCAGTCGCCGCGCGGGCGTTCCGTGCCCTTGGCCTGGGCGTTGGCCGGGACCGTCTGGGCCGGGCGTGCGGCCTTCGCCGCCACCGCCTCCCGTCGGACGGCCTGCTCCCGGAGTCGGCGCTGGATCGCCCGCTCCCGCTCATCGGCGGCGAGCTGGGCGGTCAGGACGTGCAGCATCTCGCTCCTTCTCTGTGCGTCGCTCTACAACGCCGAATGTAACTCGTGATGCTGCCAGCTCTTGTCAGGATTGATGACCGATCTCGGGCACGCGGCGATGCCCCGAACTCCCCGTGGATCCGGCTGGACCCTAGGTCGAGACCGCAGGCAGGCGCCCTCGTAGAGCGGGCCGCGGCGGCCGCCGTTCACGGGCCGTTGACGAGCGCCCGCTACGATGGGTCCCATGATCCCGCCCACGATCCGCAACTGGCTCATCGACATGGACGGCGTGCTCGTCCACGAGGAGACGGCCATCCCCGGCGCCGACATGTTCCTCGCCCGCCTCGGCGAGCTTGGCATGCGGTTCATGGTGATGACGAACAACTCGATCTACACCCCGCGCGACCTCTCGGCCCGGCTCCGCGCGAGCGGGCTCGACGTCCCCGAGACGGCCATCTGGACCTCGGCGCTCGCGACGGCGCGATTCCTGAAGCGCCAGCGTCCCGGCGGCTCGGCATTCGTCATCGGCGAGGCGGGCCTCACGACCGCGCTCCACGACGCGGGCTACACGCTGACCGAGCGCGAGCCGGACTACGTGGTCCTGGGCGAGACGCGCACGTACAGCTTCGAGCGAGTCACGCGCGCCGTTCGCCTGGTGGCCGAGGGGGCGCGGTTCATCGCCACCAACCCCGACCCCTCCGGCCCCACGAAGGAGGGCCCCGTGCCCGCCACCGGCGCGGTGGCCGCGCTGATCTCGACCGCGACGGGCGTCCAGCCCTACTACGTCGGCAAGCCCAACCCGCTGATGGCCCGCAGTGCGCTCAACGCGCTCGACGCGCACTCGGAGACATCGGGCGTGATCGGCGATCGGATGGACACCGACGTGAAGTCTGGGCTCGAGGCGGGCATGTTCACGGTGCTCGTCCTCACCGGTTCAACCGCCGCGGGCGACGTCGAGCGGTTCCCGTACCGGCCGTCGATGGTCGCAGCGTCCGTCGGCGAGCTCGCCGGCATGCTCGTCTAGGGAGATCACCATGGGACTCGGCTTCGGCCTGCTCTCCGCCCAGCTCCGACCCGGCGAGACGGACTGGACGCGCGCCTACGACGAGACGATCGCGCTCGCGGTCGAGGCCGAGCGCCTCGGGTTCGACTCGGTCTGGACGACCGAGCACCACTTCGTGGACGACGGGTACATGCCCTCGCTGCTCGTGGTGTCCGCGGCGATCGCGCAGGCGACGTCGCGGATCGGCATCGGCACGGGCGTCATCCTCGCGCCGCTGCATCACCCGCTCCGGCTCGCCGAGGACGCGGCGACCGTCCAGCTGCTCAGCCACGGTCGGCTGCACCTGGGCCTCGGGCTGGGCTGGGCGGAGGCGGAGTTCACCGGCCTCGGCGCGGACCCGCGACGGCGCGGTGCGGCGATGGAGGAGATCCTGCGGATCCTGCCCCAGGCGTGGAGCGGCCAGCCCTTCACGCACGAGGGAGCGGTCTACTCGTTGCCGACGCTCGGCGTCCGGCCCACGCCGCCGACGCGGATCCCGGTGCTCGTTGGCGGGGGAGCGGAGGTCGCCATCCGGCGCGCAGCCCGCCTCGCGGACGGCATCTTCGCGAACGCCCCCGCAGATGCGTTCGTTCAGCAGGTCGGCTGGGTCCTCGACGAGTGTGAGCGCATCGGTCGGGATCCTGCGACCTTCCGCTTCGTGCACTACTCGGTGCTGCTTCCCGGGCCCTCCCGTGACGAGGCGATGCGCCGATACCGGGAGCCGCTCTGGGCGATGCAGTGGAAGTACTCGGACATGGAGGCGTCGGTCTCCCGCTCGCTGCCGACTGCGGTCCCACCGCCGCTGACGCGCTCGGACGAGGAGCTGACACGCGGCCGGGCGACGTACGCCGGCTCGCCCGATGAACTGGTCGAGGCGCTGCTCGATATCCGCCAGCGGGCGGGTGTCCCGGTGGAGCTGACGGCGCGCAGCCACTTCCCGTTGCTCGAGCACGGTGCCCAAGTCGAGCTCATGGCGCAGCTCGCGGAGGGCGTGGCGCCGCACGTCTGACGGGCCGGCGCCTGGCCTCGCGCTCGCGTCCCGTCCCACCCGCGCCGTGGCCGTGCCATAGAGCTGTCACAGCCCCGTGGCACCTTGTGGGTGGAGGTGCGAATGGCTCGACGACTCACATGGACCGGGTTCGAGGCGCGGCTGGCCGGGTCGCTCTCGCTGATGCCCCTGGACTCGTACTTGGTCATCGAGGAGCGGATGGCCCCCGGTCAAGACCACTCCTGGTTCGTCCAGTTCGCGCGCGTGCGCAGCGGCATCCTCGCGGAGGCGGTCAGCAACCTGTACCTGCTGCGGAGCCCGCGCCTCTCGCCGGTCCAGGAGCGCGCGCTAGACGGGCTCGGCTGGGACCGACCCAAGGTGCGGAGCAAGCACCACCGCAACTGGCAGGCGCGGTTCGGAACGCCCGTCGCGTTCGAGGCGGTCGCCACGCTGGCAGTGCGGACGCTGCGGGAGGTCCAGGGCGTGGCCGAGCCCGGGGACCTGCGCTACAAGCGGTTCCTGCGGGGAGGCGGCGACCTGCCAGACCCGACGCTGGGGCTTGGGGCGACCGGGTCGGATGGGCCCGCCATCTCGGCTGAGGCGTTCGACAAGGTGGTCGGGCCGGTTCTGGAGTCCCTCGGCGGGACGGTCGGGCGGGGAGAACCCGGCAGTTGGACGCTCGAGCGTGGCACGGACCTGCTCCACATCGAGCAGCTTGATGCTGACCCGCCCCTGCTGCGGGTCTACCAGTCGTTCCTGACAGGCATCGCGCCGTCGGACGGTCTGTTCGAGCGGCTCAACCGGACCAACGTGGAGCTCGTCGTCGGGCGCGCGCTCTGGGTCAGGGGCGACCTCATCGCCTCTCTGGAGGTGCCGACGACCGCGATGGACCGGGCACTCGTCCGGCGGGTCTGCGGCGAGGTGACCAAGTTGAGCCGCCTCCTCGCTGGCGAGTTCGGCGAGCACCTGATGGCGCCGCCGCTCCCCGCAGGCGCCAGCGCCCTGGTCAACTAGGCGCCGAGGTCGGTCTCCTTCACGAGACGGCCGTCGCGCGCGTAGGTCCGCCACACGCCCTTCTGGCGACCTCGATCGAACGTACCCTCGCGCATCAGCGAGCCGTCCGCCCGGTAGAAGCGCCAATCACCGTGCATCTCGCCGTCGAGGTTGTGGCCCTCGAAGCGCAGGTGGCCGTTGGGGTAGCGGTCGATCGCCGGGACGAGCTCGTCGGCCATGGG
>Ga0315271_10000989_pt1 | contig 16816 bp, 12 predicted proteins | sample C3_top_MG_FD_204664 | JGI IMG/M metagenome (GOLD analysis project Ga0315271, IMG submission 204664) | Sediment microbial communities from Yellowstone Lake, YNP, Wyoming, USA - C3_top | ecosystem: Environmental > Aquatic > Freshwater > Lake > Sediment | place: USA: Wyoming | collected 2017-08-01
GGTGGTCTTGTCTTTGCCAGGCACACCGGACATCACGCCCGCGTCGAGCGTCAGCTGGTCCGAGTGAATCGTCGTGCCGACGTAGGTGAGTCCGGTGACATCGCTGTAGGCGAGGTGTCCCTGGCCGATGAGCGAGCCGGTCGAACCCATGTAATCGTTCTCGGAGCCACCGATGTAGGAGGCGAATTCCTTGGTTATCAGGTCGCTCGCGTACGTGCCGACGACGATATCCATCTTGCCGCCGAAGCTGCTGTCGAACCAGGAACTTGCGGGGGTGGTGTTTTGGGTCGGGAAGGAGCCGGTCGTGGTGCCGAAGAAGAGGACCTTGTCCGCACGCGAATCGAAGGCCAGGCCACCGATCCTGTCTTCACCCGTTCCGCCCGCAAACGTGCTTCGGAAGCCGCGTCCAGCGTTGCCGTCCAGTGGGATCCGGGAAATGAAGATGTCCGACGTGCCGCCGCCATTGGTGTTCTGCGCGCCACCAGTGGCGCCCGGCAGGTTCGGCGAGGCTGTCGTGCCGCCAACGTAAAAATACGCGTTCGTGGCGACGATCTGGGCAATCGCTGTGTCTTTCGCTTCGGTGCCCTCATCGCCCGATCCGCCGAGGTAGGAAAAGACGCTGAAAGCCGATGGCGCCGTCGCCTGTTCGGGGAGGACGCCGACGAGCAATTCCGTCGTACCGGCGATCGTGGAGTCCACCGCGTTCACCAGTGTGGGGTACGCCGCGCCCACCGCCGTCGAGGTGGCAAACACGATCTTCGATTTGTCGGGGGTGGTGTTGATCACCGTGGAAAACTCGTCGTCGTTGCCGCCGACGTAGGTGAACCAGTTGGCGGTCAGCCCCGTCGTCCCGCTGGCCGTGTCCGCACCCGAGAAGCGGATGATGAAGCCTTCGCCCGTTCCAGCAAAGGTCGAATCCGGCCCGCTGCTCCCCGCACCCGTGAGCGCGGCAGTCGTGCGGCCCGAAGTGTAAAAGACATCGTCACTCACGATCGCCACGGAATTGGTGTTCGTGACAGCGACCGGCTCATTCGCATATTGCCGCGTGGCGAGGTTCGCGGAATAAATCTGGACTAGCCCATTGGCAAACGCCGCGAGCACACGCCCGTCCGGGAACAACTCAAGGTCCGCCGCCTGCTGGATAATCGTCTGGTTGGTCACGGTACTCGCAATGTTCACGGCGATCCCGGTGCTCGTCCAGGCCGTGATACTTGTGCCCGTGTTGTTCAGGCGGTAGATGTACGCTTGATTGATAGCGGTGCCTTGCGAGAAGCCGGCGTTGACTTCCATGTAGTTGTTGCCGGCTGGGCCGAACGTGGCATTTGTGATCGATTCTCGCGCCCAGCCAAATGCGTAGACGCCGTTCGCGTTGATGGCGATGGCGTACAGGTAGGAGTCGAAATTCGCGTCGTTGAGATCGAAGTAAGTGCTCCACGCCACGTTCGGGTCAATCACCAACGGCTGATCGTTCACCAGTTCGCCGGCGATCGCGTAGCGGATCTCGCCAGCCGTATCGCCCGCCACCATTCGGGCGTCGACCGAGCGCTTCACGCCGTCGATGACCTGGTAGGACTCCGGGATCTTCATCGACAGATCCTGGTAGCGCAGGTCGAGCGACGCTGAGCCGTCGTCGTTGAAAACGATCCCGTCTTGCCCATTGGCCGCGATGCGAATCTGGCTGTAGTCCTGTGCGCGGGCCACGATCCAGTCGAACTCCAGAACGCCGTTGTCCGCGGAGTAGAGGCGCAGGTCCACGCCGTCGTACACGTTGTGCAGCGTGACTTCGTTGAAAATGCCCGGCCGCAGCGCCGTGCCGTCCGGCTGCTGGTACGAGCCGACGACTTCCGACGCGCCGCCCGGCACGACGGCCCAGTCGCGGTTCGAGCCGGTGAACGTGATATCGACGACCTGCTCGCCGAACTGCTTGGTGACCGGATCGATCTGCCGCGAGATCAGGCGCAAATGATCCTGATAGACCAGCGTCGCCCCGAACGTCGTGCGGAACCCATAGAGCACGCCATCCGCAAACTGGCCCGCGTTCTTCTCGAACCAGATCTGGTCGGTTGATTCCCGCACCAGCTGTTGAATGGCTTCGCGCTGTGCGTCCGTGAGTTCGCTGCCCGTGGTGGAACCGCCATCGGTGGCCCCGGTGAGCGACACGGCGGACGTGTCCAGAACCGTATCGCCGCTACTGTTCTCGTCGATGCTGTAGCTGACTTTGATGTCGCTGGCGCTGACCAAGTCGCAATTGATCGACCCGATATGCACCTCGTCGCCGCTGTGCGCATTCGTTGGCGTGGGGTCGAAGATCAGATCCGTGGCGCCCAGCAGGTCCGCACTCAGGAGAAGGCGGCTTTCGAGGTGCTCAAGCACGAAGCCGCGCCTGCGGAACCGCTTCGGGATGGGGTGGTGCGCAGGCGGGGGAGGCAGCCCTTCAGGAAACTGAAGAAATCGCCCGAGTCGAGAAACCAAGCCAGTCAACATGGTGCTACTCCTGCATTCAGTTTTGTCTATCGCGCTTGGACGCAGCCTGCAACCTGCCGCTTCGCGTCACATGCGCTCGGTCCGACACCCCCAATGTACGAACTACCAACTCAGCTGTCGCGAACAGTTACAAATTCAGCTGGCGCGAACAGGCAGGTAGGTGAATTCCCGAAGCTGACGCTGCAGAACGCGATGCCGCGAGACAAGGGCTGCGAGCAAGCGCTGTGCGCCCTCATGAACGGCTTCAGTCTGCACGCCGCCGTGCACTGCGGCGGCGAGGACCGCCAGGCGCTGGAGCAGCTGTGCCGCTACATCGCCCGCCCGGCGATGGTGGCGCGCGGTGACTCCGGGTTAACCTGACTGCATTTGAAGTTTCGTTTATCTACATTCGCAACGTGAGCCAGCGCCCCGGGGAAATGCGCGCGCCGGAAAAGCCCTGCCACGGTTTCGACGCGCCGGTAAATCCCTACGGCCCCACGATCACCCCCAATCCAAGGAGATCAATCGATGGCAACCATTCAGGCAGAACCTTTCGCTCTCGACTTCAACCCGAAGACCACGGCGCTGATCATCATCGACATGCAGCGCGACTTTGTGCTGCCGGGCGGGTTCGGCGAGAAGCTCGGCAATGACACATCGCTGCTGCTGGCCGCGGTCGAGCCGACGCAGCGCGTGCTCGCCAGGGCGCGCCAGAGGGAGATGTTCATCATTCACACGCGTGAGGGTCACCGTCCGGACCTGACGGATTGCCCTCCGGCCAAGCTCACCCGTGGCGGCAAGACCTTCATCGGCACCGACAGCCCGATGGGCCGGATCCTGGTGCGCGGCGAGCAGGGGCACGACATCATCCATCAGCTCTACCCGATCAAGGGCGAGCCGATCATCGACAAGCCAGGCAAGGGCTCGTTCCATGCGACCGATCTGCACCAGATCCTGCTCGACCGTGGCATCAAGACCCTCATCGTCTGTGGCGTGACGCTCGAGGTCTGCGTGCATACCACGGTGCGTGAGGCGAACGACCGGGGCTACGAGTGCGTGGTGCTTTCCGACTGCGTCGCGTCCTACTTCCCCGAGTTCCAGCGCGTCGGCCTCGAGATGATCAAGGCGCAAGGCGCGATCTTCGGCTGGGTTTCGAACTCGGACAAGTTCATCGCCGCCGTCGGTTGAACCAAACCGGTGTCGTTGCAAGCCATGTCGCTCGGCCGCGAGGTCGATGTCTGGAGGCCGCGCAGCGGCGTCGTGCACAGCGCCTTCGAGCGTGCCGTGAATCTGCTCGTGGATGGGGAACTGTGGACGGTGCTCGGCGCAGCGCGCGCGGACAGCCCGTTCGGCATTCGGCTCGCTGCCAGCGATGCCGCATTGAATGTGGGAGCCGCGGACCGTGTCAACGTCAGGGCGGGGTACGTGGGCGTTGGTCGCCTGATCGTCGATTGCCGGACGGCATCGCGCTGGGTACCGGCGCGCTGGGCCCAACCCGCGACCGGCCTCGCGGCTCGACTCGTCGCAGTGGAGCACGCGGCGCTAGCGCGCGCCTGGCACGAATCCGCCGGCATGGCCAGCGACGTGACCGACGCACTTCGCGGCTCGGACGCGGCACTCGCCAGCGCCGTGCGCCGGACCGTGGGTCGCGGCCCGGGCCTGACGCCGGCGGGTGACGACGTGCTCGTCGGCATGCTCGCGCTTCTCACCTCCGGTGCGGCCGGCGCCGCAGGCGAGCGGGCCAGCTCACGCCTCGCCAGCGCGCTGGCTCCGGTGCTGCCCACGACATCGGATCTGAGCCGACACCTTTTGCAGCAGGCGGCGCGCGGCCTTGCGGGTCGGGCGCTGCACGATCTTGGCCATGCCCTGATGCAAGACACAGCGCACGACGTTCTGGCGCGTGCCATCGAGCTCGCTCTCGACAGCGGCTGCACATCCGGGGCAGATGCCGCCACCGGCCTGGCGGCGGCCTGCCGTTTCATGTTCTTCAATCCTGATTGGGGTGCTGCATGAGTCTTGAGGAAACGCACGGCCGCCCGAAGTTGCCTCAACCCCCACGGGGGGCGGACGACGCGACGCGTCGGCCTGGGGGCGCTCTGAAATCCCGCTACTACGCGAACCTCTACAAGGATTCGGTCTCGCTCATGACGGTGTCGGCACAAGTCGTCGCGATTCCCGGAATCGAAACTGCGTCCGTGGTCATGGCCTCTGCGACGAATATCGAAAATCTCGCCAGCGCCGGCCTCGGCAAGCACGAGGTCAGGCCGAACGATCTGATCGTTGCCGTGTCGGGCAGCGATGACGCCTGCGTCGAGGCGCTCGCCAAGGCCGACGAGCTGCTCAAGGTCAGCGCCGCGAGCGGTGGCGATGAAGGCGGCGCGGCAGCGCAGCCGATCACGAGCTTGCAGATGGCGGTGAGCAAGGACCCGGCGCACAACTTCGCGCTCGTGTCGGTGCCCGGCGACTACGCCGCGGCCGAGGCGATGAAGGCGCTGCGGCTCGGCATGGACGTGATGATCTTCAGCGACAACGTGCCGCAGGAGTCGGAGCTCGAATTGAAGCGCTACGCGCAGGAGCACGATCTGATGGTGATGGGGCCGGACTGCGGCACGGCAATCGTCAACGGCATCCCGCTCGGCTTTGCCAACGTGGTGCGGCGCGGTCCGATCGGCGTCGTCGGCGCATCCGGCACCGGCACGCAGGAAGTGACGGTGCGAATTCATCAACTCGGCTCGGGCGTGTCGCAGGCGCTGGGCACCGGCGGGCACGACCTGGCAGCCTTCATCGGCGGCATCTCGATGCTGCATGGGCTCAAGGCACTCGATGAAGACCCGGACACGAAAGTCATCTTGCTGGTCTCGAAGCCGCCTTCGCCCGAGGTCGCCGCTGCGGTTCTCGCTGCCGCACAAGCCAGTGCGAAGCCGGTGGTCGCGATCTTCCTCGGCGCCGACCCCGATTCGATCACGCGCAACGGGGTTTATGGCGCCGCCTACCTTTCGCAGGCAGCCGACATGGCCGTGGCACTGGCGAAAGGTGAAAAGCCGCAGCGCAGGCCGATCGCGTTGACGAACGAGGTTCAACACAAGATCGCGGAAGTTTCGCGCGCGATGGCGCCCAGCCAACGCCACGTGCGCGGCATTTTCTCGGGCGGAACCTTCTGCTTTGAGGCCCAACTGATACACGCCGCGGCCGGCATTGCGTCGTTCTCCAACGCTCCGACAGCGGGCAACCGCATGCTCGAGAAGGTGGGCAAGAGTCTGGAGAACACCATCATCGACATGGGCGATGATCAGTTCACCCAGGGGCGCCCGCACCCGATGATCGACCCCTCGCTGCGCGACGCCCGCATCCGCGACGAGGTCGCCGACCCGTCCACAGCGGTGGTCCTGTTCGACGTAGTCCTGGGCTACGGCTCTGCTGCCGATCCAACGGCGGGGCTGGTTGGCGTCATCGGCAGCGCCAAAGCGAAGGCGGAAGCCCAAGGGCGTCACGTGGCTTTCATCGGCTACGTCTGCGGCACCGATCAGGACCCGCAGAACCGCGCTGCGATCGTGGCTGCGCTCAAGTCCGCCGGCGTTTTCATCGCGTCGTCGAACGCGGAAGCAGCCGTGTGGTCCGCGGCGATCATTTCCGACCGGAAGGCCGCAACCCAATGAAATCACTCTTCCAACACGACCTCAACGTGGTGAACGTCGGCCTGCAAGGCTTTGCCGACAACATCGCCGCCGCCTCCGGCCAAGTCACGCACCTGAGCTGGGCGCCGCCCGCAGGAGCAGATGCTGCGCTCGGATGGACGCTCGCGTGCCTGGTCGGCGACGCGCGCATCGCCGAAGCCAACGCCATCGCCTACGAGCGCTACCTCGCGGCACAACCGCGCCTCGTCGATCTGGTCCTCGCAAAGGAAGCAATCGCGGGGCTGAAGCAAGGCGAACGGCGCATCCTTCATTCCGGCCCGCCGATTGCGTGGGCCGACATGTGCGGGCCGCAACAGGGCGCGATCACCGGCGCGATTCTTTACGAAGGCTGGGCCAGTTCGCTCGAGGCTGCAGAGAAGTTGGCGGCGTCCGGCGGCGTCGCCCTCGACCCGTGCCACGAGCACGGAGCCGTCGGTCCCATGGCGGGCATCATCAGCCCGTCGATGCCGGTCTGGGTGGTGGAGAACACGAATCACGGCAACCGGGCCTATTGCAACCTGAACGAGGGGCTGGGCAAGGTGCTGCGTTTTGGCGCCAATTCGCCCGATGTCATCGAGCGTCTGCGTTGGCTCGGCTCCGAATTTTTCCGCACGATGCAGGTCGCGGTGCGCGCTCTGGCCGACGCCAACCTCAAGCCGCTGATGGCGCAGGCGCTGCACATGGGCGACGAGCTGCACAACCGCAACGCCGCCGCTTCCGGCCTCATGTTCAAGCGATTCACCCTCGCCTTGCTCGGCTCCAAGCTCGACAGCGCAGCCATCGGGCGAGCGCTCACCTTCGTCGCCGGAAACGACCATTTCTTCCTCAACATCTCGATGGCCGCTTGCAAGTCGATGTCGGACGCAGCGCACGGCGTTGCCGGCAGCAGCATGGTCACGGTCATGGCGCGCAACGGCGTCAACTTCGGCATCCGCCTGAGCGGCACGGGAGATCGCTGGTTCCAGGCGCCGGCGAACCCGGTGGACGGGCTCTACTTCCCCGGCTACAGCGTGAAGGACGCCGCAGCGGATCTCGGCGATTCCGCGATCACCGAGACCAACGGGCTGGGCGGTTTTGCGATGGCCGCATCGCCCGCGATCGTGCAGTTCGTCGGCGGCACGCCCGCCGACGCCACCGCGAACAGCCGGCGCATGCTGAGCATCACGCTCGGCAGCAACCCGGCCTTCACGCTGCCGCCGCTCAACTTCGGCGGCACGCCGGCGGGCATCGACGCGCGGCTGGTGGCCGACTCGGGAGTGATGCCGATCATCAACACCGGCATCGCGCACCGCAAGGCAGGCGTCGGCCAGATCGGCGCGGGCATCACGACAGCGCCGATGGCGTGCTTCAACGAAGCCGTCGCCGCGCTGGCCGGCGAGCTCGATGCCATTGCGGCTCGAAAAGGAGGCGCAGCGTGAGCAAGACCGCAGTCATCGCCTTCGGCGGCAACGCGCTCGTCACCGACGCCGAGCACGACTCGATCCCCGAGCAATACAAGACCGTCTGCCGCACCGTCTCGCCTCTTGTCGACTTGGTCGAGCAGGGCTGGCGCCTCGTCATTTCGCACGGCAACGGGCCGCAGGTCGGCTTCATCCTGCGCCGCTCCGAACTCTCCGAGTCCGAGGTGAATCCGGTGCCCGTGGATTACGCCGTGGCCGACACGCAGGGCGCCATCGGCTACATGTTCGTCAAGGCGCTGACCAACGAACTCACCCGGCGCGGCCTGGCCCGGCCCGTCGTCGCCATCGTCACGCAGTCGGTCGTCGATCCCGCCGACGAAGCCTTCAAGCACCCGATCAAACCGATCGGCGCCTTCCTCAACGAAGCCACCGCGCGCGCGCGGCAGAAGGCGCTGGGCTGGACGATCATGGAAGATTCGGGGCGCGGCTGGCGGCGCACGGTGGCGTCACCGCGCCCGAAACGCATCGTCGAGAGCGAGACGATCCGCATGTTGCTCGACAACGGCGCCGTGGTCGTGGCCGCAGGCGGCGGCGGAATCGCGGTCTGCGTGGCAGCGGACGGCAGCATCGCCGGCGTCGAAGCCGTGGTCGACAAAGACCTCGCCAGCGGCTTGCTCGCGCACGAACTCGGCGCCGACCTGCTGCTCATCCCGACCGGCGTCGCGCGCGTTGCCATCCGCTTCGGCACACCGCAGCAGAAGTGGCTCGACACGCTCACGGTCGAGCAAGCGCGCGCCTACATAACGGCCGGCGAATTCGGCGCCGGCAGCATGGAGCCGAAGATCGCCGCCGTCGCCGACTTCGTCGCCAGCACGCCGGGCGCGGTCGGCGCGATCGGCTTGCCGCAGGAGATGCGCGCGATCATCGAGGGCCGCTCCGGTACCCGCATCGTCAGCACGGCCGCGGCCAGAGCGGCCAGCCCGGCCAGCCCGGGCCGTGAACCCGCCGCCGACTCGGCGGTCCTGCTCGCCGTCAACGGCACGCTGATGCGCGGTCTCAAACTCAATCCGAACATGCTCGCCGCCGGCGCCACCTTCGTGCGCGAGGCCGCCACCGAGCCCGCGTATCGGTTCTGGACGATCAACGACGAGCACCCGGCGATGATCCGAGTCACCGACGGTTCCGGTGTCGCGGTTCAGCTCGAAGTATGGTCCGTCCCTGCCGCAGGCCTGGCCTCTATCCTGCTCAACGAGCCCCCCGGCCTGGCCATCGGAAAGGTGCGGCTCGCCGACGGATCAACCGTGTTGGGCGTGCTTGGCGAGAACGCCCTGGTCGAAGGCCAGCGCGAGATCACCGCGCACGGCGGATGGCGCAACTACATCTTGTCCAAGACGAAGGCATGACAGCATGAAGCTCGCCGGAATCACCGTGCTGCCGGAAGTGGAAACCAGCCACACACCATTCTGGAGACAGGTACTGCGCGGCTTCTCGCAATGCGCGTTCCAGGCCAACGAACTCACCGCGCTGTTTTTCATCAGCGCAGCGATCCTCTTCAACTGGCGCATGGGCGCCGCCTATGTCGTGTCGGTGGTCATCGCCACCCTCGTCGCCAGGCTGCTGCGAGCAGACCCCGAGCTGCTCGGCCTTGGCCTGTATGGGTTCAACTCGGGGCTCATGGGCCTGGCGCTCGCGAACTTCTTTCAGCCGGGCCTGGCGCTGTGGTGCTGGGTGCCGGTTCTGGCGGCATTGGTCGCTGTCGTCACCATCGCGATGGTGCGCTGGGTGCCGATTCCGTTCCTGGCAGCGCCCTTCATCATCATGTTCTGGGCACTGTGGCCGCTCGCGGATGTGATGGGGCTGGAGAAGATCGATCTCGGGGCGTTCCCGGCGGCACCCGTCACATTCATCGCGGCGACTGTCGCAGCGCTCGGCGCGACGCTGTTCGCTTCGGGCCCTGTGGTGGGCTTGATCTTCCTCGCCGGCGTGCTCGTCAGCAACTGGCGCCACGCCGTCGTCGCCCTCATGGGCGCTGCGCTCGCGGCATCGCTCGCTGCGCATGTCGGAGCCCCGGGGGCAGCCATCAACAGTGGCTTCATCGGATTCAACGCGGTTCTCGCCGCGATGGCAACGTATGCGCTGGTTTCCACCGATCTGCGCCTGGCAGCGCTGGCCGCTCTGGGCGCGACCTGGATCTTCAGCTTTGTCAGCCGGCTCGGGGTGGCGCCCGCGCTTGCGTCGGGCTTTGTTCTGACTGTGTGGCTCATCCTGCTGCTGGGGTGGCTCAACGCCCGGTTCAGTGGCGGCGGGCCGCAAGACACAGCGCAAAGCAGTGCAGCCTGATCAATGGGTCGACAGCGCCAGGCGCGATCGGGAATGCCGGAAACGGAACACCACAAATCGCTTTTTCCGCTGACTCTCGAGAGGAGGATCGTATGCGCAGACTTGCCCTATCCAGGAGCGCGTGCAAAGCGCTGCTGGCCTTGACCGCGCTGCTCTGCGCGCATCATTCACATGCTTCCGAATGGAGCGACAACTCCTTCAGCTACCGGTATGGCACCCAGTTCGCCGAGCCGTTCAATACCCAGGACGTCACCAAGAACATCCTGAATTTCACGCATGTCAGCGGCTACAAGTACGGCACCAACTACCTGAACATCGATCTCCTGATGTCGGACGCCACCGACAGCAACGCGCAGGAGACGTATGTCGTCTATCGCCATATGCTGGATCTGGGCAAGATCTCGGGCCAGGACTTCAAGTCCGGTCCGGTGCGCGCCTTCGGGCTCACCGGCGGGCTTGACTGGAATACGAAGAACGATCCGGGCTACGCTTCGAAAAAGCGCATGCTGGTGCTCGGACCGACGCTGGTGATGGACGTGCCGGGTCTGCTCAATGTCAGCCTGCTCGGGTTGTGGGAGAGCAACTATCCCGTCGGCGTCACAAGCCGCTACACCTACGACACCCACCCCATGCTGAATCTCGCCTGGGGCCTGCCGATCGGCTCGATGCCGCTCACGTTCGACGGCTTCCTGAACTACATCGCCTCCAAGGGCAAAAACGAATTCGGCGGTCCGACCGAGGCCGAATTCAATTTCGACGCGCAGGTCATGGTCGACCTCGGTGCCACGATGGGACTGGCCAAGAACAGCATGCGGATCGGTCTGGAATATCAATACTGGAAGAACAAGTTCGGCAACCCATCGACCGTGCCCGGCTCGCTGGCCAAGACGCCGATGATTCGTTTCGAGCTTCATTTCTAGGAGCTCGACACGCTCCAGGCGCCGGGCGAACGTTAGACTCGTCGCGTGTCACGCCCGCGATGGTTCAAGACAATCCCGACGACGATGGATATTCGGCGATGACCCCGAACCGCAGCGACGCCGCCTCACCCCTGGAGAGGTTGACCGAGGTCTGGCAACGATTCGGCAGTTTCATCCGCAGCCAGCTGACGTGGGGCCGGGTGTACCGCACGACCAGCTACCTCAAGTCCGCGCTCTGGACGGTCCCGCTCGTCGCCATCGCGCTCGAGCTGCTGCTGTCGCCGATGATCCACGCGCTCGATGCCTCGCAGCGCTGGCGCCTCGGCGGGCTCGCGCCCGCCGGCGCAACGGCGCTGTACCAGACGGTCATCACGCTGACACTGTCGTTCGTCGTGTTCACGTTCGGCTCGCTGCTGGTGGCGATCCAGGTCGCCGGTGGCCAGCTGACGCCGCGCATCATCGCCACCACGCTGCTGCGCAACAACGTCGTGCGCTACAGCGTCGGCCTGTTCGTGTTCACGCTGGTCTTCGCCGTCGGCGCGCTCAACCGGCAGGAGGAAACGGTGCGCGAGCTGGTCGCGCTGATCGTCGGCATCCTCGGGGTCGCGTGCATCGCCGACTTCCTGTTCCTGATCGACTACGCGGCGCGCCTGCTGCGGCCGGTCGCGGTCGTTGCCCGCGTCGGCAACGATGGCGTGGCGATGATCAAGTCGGTCTATCCGGAGCTCGCTGAGGCGCTGACGCCGCAGGCCGCCGCGCTGCATGCAGGTACCCCGGCGCAAAGCCGCGTGGTCGAGCACCGGGGCGCGTCGGAAGTCGTGCTCGCCGTCGACCTCACGACGCTGGTGGCGCTGGCGCGGCTGCGCGGCGGCATGATCGAGTTCGTGCCCCAGGTCGGAGACTTCGTCGCCGAGGGTGCGCCGCTGTTCGTGCTCTACGGCGGCGCGATGAGGATCGACGACCGCAGCGTACGTTCGGCGGTGGCGTTCGGCCCCGAGCGCACGCTCGAGCAGGACCCGATGTTCGCGTTCCGGATCATCGTCGACATCGCGCTCAAGGCATTGTCGGCGGCGATCAACGATCCGACGACCGCCGTGCTCGCCCTCGACCAGGTGCACCGGCTGCTGCGGGTGGTGGGGCGGCGCAAGCTGCACGGCGAAGTCATTCTCGACAAACGCGGGCAGCCGCGCGTCATCTTCCGCACCCCAAACTGGGAGCACTACCTCCAGGTCGCGTGCAGCGAGATCCGCGCCTGCGGCGCCAACAACCTGCAGGTCGCGCGCCGCATGCGTGCGATGCTCGACGACCTGCGGCGCACGCTGCCGGAGCACCGCCACGCCGCGCTGGAAACGGAACTCGAATTGCTGGACTGGGCGATCCAGACGCACTTCAGCCGGCCCGAGGAACTCGCGCTGGCCCGGATTGCCGATTCGCAGGGGCTGGGCGGATCGTCGGGCGCGACCCAAAGCCCGACTCGCTCATAGAATGCGCGCCATGAAATCCACTTGCTCACCAAAGCCGACGCGCCGGCTCTCCAAGCGCGCCATCGCCCTGTGGCTCGCAGCCGTGGCGTTGCCGCTGCTCGGCACCGGTTGCACCACAGCGGCACCCGCCGGCGAGACCCGCTTCGGCTGTTATGACGGCCGTGCCCAACTTCAGCCGGCGGTCGACAGCAAGACTGAGTGCGAATCGCGCGGCTGGCGCTGGCGCGAACTCGTTTGAGCCCAGCGCCGGCGCGCACCAGGTCGTTCAGGTGCTGGCAATGGCCAGCACTGCCGGGGATCGACCCGAGGCGATAAGCGGCTCTTGGCATTGAAGCAGGCGAGGGCGCTGGCGGCGCGCGTTGCCGGCACCCCCGACGCGCGTTGGCGCGACCTCGCCGACATAGGTTGATCCACCTCAACGTCGCTGTCGCGAAGCGGCACTACCGTAGCCGCAAAGCCTAAGCACCGGCGCGGCAATGCCACGGCGATGTCAGCGGGGTGAGGTTGAAAACGGAGCCGGCGATTCCGGAATTGGCATGAGGCGACATCATTCGGCCACGGGAGACTCTCGACAAAATCGTTCAATTTCGGAGCCTCGCGCAGATGCTGGGGGCCACGCCGGGTGGCGTCTACTCGCTGAGGCCGCAGGACACGGCACACGCCGCGTTGGTGGCCATGGCGAGCGCGGCACGCAACGCCGACACCCGCGCCGTGCACGGCGTGGAGGCCGGCAACATGCGGCCAGCAGCACGAGCTTCACGGCCGACACCCGCGCAGCAGGCATCGTGCACGGGGCGCGCGTGCCGATCATCCTCACCAGCCGCGCCGACTCGGTGCAGACACGCCTGGCTTCGTGCGCGGTGGCGGCGCTCGTCGCCAAGGCGCGGTGCGAGAACCTGAACCGCGCGCTGGCCTGACGGCCGAACCCACACCATCAACCGAAGGAGATATCCAAATGCTCAAAGGCAAGACTGCCATCGTCACCGGCTCGACCAGCGGCATCGGCCTGGGAATCGCCCGCGCCCTCGGCGGCGCAGGCGCCAACCTCATGCTCAACGGCTTCGGCGACGCGGCGCAGATCGAGGCGCTGCGCGCCGGGCTGGCGAAGGAATTCAGCGTCAAGGTCGGCTACAGCGGCGCCGACATCTCGAAGCCGGCGCAGATCCACGAGATGGTTCGCCAGGCGACGCAGGAGCTGGGGAAAGTCGACATCCTCGTGAACAACGCCGGGATCCAGCACACTTCGAAGGTCGAAGAGTTCCCGGACGATCGCTGGGACGCCGTGATCGCCATCAATCTCTCGTCCAATTTCCATGCGATCAAGGCGGTGCTGCCCCAGATGAAGAGCCGCAACTGGGGCCGGATCATCAACATTGCCTCCGTGCACGGCCTGGTTGCCTCGGCCGAGAAATCGGCCTACGTCGCCGCCAAGCACGGCGTGTTGGGGCTGACCAAGACCGTGGCGCTGGAAACGGCGACAACGGGAATCACGTGCAACGCCATCTGCCCCGGCTGGGTGCTGACACCGCTGGTGCAGAAGCAGATCGACGACCGGGCGAAGCGCGACGGCGTCTCGGTGGCCCAGGCGAAAGTCGAACTGCTGGGCGAGAAGCAGCCCTCCGGCGAATTCGCCACCCCCGAGCAGATCGGCGCGGTGTGCGTGATGCTCTGCTCGGACGCCGCGGCGCAGATCCGCGGCATTGCGCTGCCGGTGGACGGCGCCTGGCTGGCCCAGTAGCCCTCACGCAAAGGATTCCGGGTGGCAAGCCATCTCTCGCGCAAGGGTGGTCGAGCTGATCCCTGACGGCGCCAACCTCATGATGGGCGGCTTCATGGGCGTGGGCGCGCCGCAGCGGGTGGTCGACGAATTGGACGCTCCATGTTGACGGCGCCAGGCTGACCGCGTCGTTGTGGAGGCAGTGGTGGCAGATCCAGCTGCCATGCGCAGGACCATGGCGCCGCACGGCACGAGCCTCGCTGGCTGGCCTTCCTCAATGCTCGTTCTTTGAAGCCAGATGCTGATCCAACGCAAGACAGCACAAGCGGCGTCGGCGGAAGATTCGAGCATCCGAACCGAACAGAGGCTGGGAGACTGCAATGAGTTCCAAGATGGCACCGAACGTGCGTGGCGTGGGCGCGCCCGGCAAACGCACGGTCTACAGCATGTGCGGCATGTGCGCCGTGCGTTGCCCGATGGAAGTCACGGTCGAGGACGGTCGGGTCAGCTGGCTGCAGGGCAACACGCATGACAAGGCGATCGGCGCCAGCCTGTGCGCCAAGGGCGCGGCCGGCATCGCCTTCGAGTACGACGACCAGCGGCCGCAGACGCCGCTGATCCGCAGCGGGCCGCGCGGCGCGGGCCAGTGGCGGCGCGCGTCGTGGGACGAGGCGCTGGACTACATCGCCGACAAGCTGAAGGACAGCGTCGAAGCGTTCGGCCCGCGCGGTATCGCGCTGTCCGACCGCGGCGGCGCCTTCAACGACCTGGCGCGCACCTTCGTCAAGGCCCTGGGCTCGCCGAACTACTTCAACCACGACGCCACCTGCGGCGGTAACGTGCACAACGCGGCGCGCTCGATCTTCGGCTTCAGCCATGCCGGGCTCGTGCCCGACTTCAAGAACGCCAAGCACCTGGTGCTGTATGGCCGCAACATCGTCGAATCGTTGATGGTGAAGGAGGTCAAGGCCTTCATGGCGGCGATGGCCGGCGGCATGCGCTGCACCTACATCGACCCGCGCGCCAGCGCCACGGCGGCCAAGGCCACCCGCTTCTGGCAGGTGCGCCCGAACAGCGACTACGCGCTGAACCTGGCCCTGATCCACGAAGTGCTGAAGCAGGGGGCGTACGACAAGGCCTTCGTCGAACGCTTCGTGAGCGGCATGGACGTGCTGCGCGCAGCGGTGCAGGACACCACGCCCGAGTGGCAGGAGCCGCACACCGGCGTGCCCGCCGGCGAGCTGCGCGACTTCGTCAAGGAGATCGCCGGCCAGATGCCGCACGTGATCTTCAACCCGGGCTGGATGACGGCGCGCCACAAGCAGTCGTTCTATGTCAGCCGCACGGCACTGATCCTGAACGCGCTGATGGGCAACCTGGAGACGCCGGGCGGCTTCATCATCGCCAAGCGGCCCGAGTACTACGGCCGCAAGAGCCTGAAGCCGCTGGCCGGGCGCGTGCCCGCGGTCACCGAGCCGCGCGTCGACGGTGCCGGCACCACGCATCCGACCTGGGACCCGGCGATCGGCATGCTGCACCAGTTGTTCGCGGCGATGGAAACGTCGAAGCCCTACGCCATCGGCGCCTACATCGCCTATCGCCATGACCCGATCACCGCAATGCCCGATGCCGAAGCGGTGAAGCGCGCGCTCGACAAGCTGAAGCTGCTCGTCTCGATCGACGTGCGCTATTCGGAAACGGGCTGGTATTCCGACGTCATCCTGCCGGAGTCCACCTACCTCGAACGTGCCAACATCCTGGCCGGCCTGCCCGGCCCGGTGCCGGTGTACGCGATGCGCGACCAGGCGATCGCCCCGCGCTTCGACAGCCGCCCGGCCTGGTGGATCTTCCGCGAGATCCTGCGGCGCACCGGCGAAAAGGAGGCGCTCGACTTCGAGAGCATCGAGGAACTGTGGAACTACCAGCTCGAGGGCACCGGCGTCACCGTGGCCGAGATGCGCGAGTCGGGCGTCGTCGGCCTGGCGCCGGCGCCGAAGCTGGCCACGCGCGATCAACTCAAGTTCCGGACGCCGTCGGGCAAGATCGAGATCGACAGCGACCTGCTGAAGAAAGCGGGCCTGAGCGCCTTCCCGCCCTACGCGGCCAGGGCGGCGCCCACCGGCGACCGGTTCACTCTGCTGTTCGGGCGGCCGCCGACGCTGGCGCACGGCCAGTCGCTGAACAACCCGATCCTGCGCGAGATCGCCCCCGAGCAGTTGCTCTGGATCCATCCGGAGCGTGCCGGGCCGCTGGGCATCCGCGACGGCGACGAGGTCGAGGTCAGCGGCGGTGGCGCCTATGTCGGGCGCCTGAAGGCAAAGGTCACGCCGTGGATCCATCGCGAGGCGGTGTTCATGCTGCACGGCTACGGCGCGCAGGTGCCGCTGGCCACACGCGCCCTCGGCGTCGGCGTCGCCGACCAGAGGCTGCAGCACGGCAAGCTCTACGAGTTCGACCCGGCCGGTGGCGGCAACGCCTTGACCGAAACGATCGTCCGAATCAAGCCCGCAGCGGCGGCCGCAGGAGCAAGAACATGAGCATCTACGCACTGCGCCACGACGAGGCGAACTGCATCGGCTGCCAGGCCTGCGAAGTGCACTGCAAGAGCAACAAGGGCCTTGGCGCGGGGCCGGCACCGTGCAAGATCATCAGCACCGGCCCGATCGACATCGGCGGCGTGCCACGCGTGCACCACACCTTCATGCCCTGCTTCCATTGCGAGGAAGCGTGGTGCGTCAAGGCCTGCCCGACGGGGGCGATGCAGAAGCGCGAGAAGGACGGCATCGTCTTCGTCCAGGCCAGCCTGTGCATCGGCTGC
>Ga0315271_10000991_pt1 | contig 16812 bp, 18 predicted proteins | sample C3_top_MG_FD_204664 | JGI IMG/M metagenome (GOLD analysis project Ga0315271, IMG submission 204664) | Sediment microbial communities from Yellowstone Lake, YNP, Wyoming, USA - C3_top | ecosystem: Environmental > Aquatic > Freshwater > Lake > Sediment | place: USA: Wyoming | collected 2017-08-01
CCCTGCTGAAGAAAGACCTCAAGCTGCACATCAGCCCGCTCGGCAATCCGGCGATGCCGATGAAAATGCCGTTCGGCCCCAGGTGGTTCCAGCAGGTCGAATGGAACATGCCCAACCTGCTGATGGCCGGCATTCCGGGCTTCGAATCCGCCGCCACCGGGCTGATGCAGCAGACTTTGAAAAACCACGGCGTCGCGCCCATCACGGAATTGCGCGATGCCTGTGTCGAGGAAGGTGTGCGGTTGGTAGCTTGCCAGATGACAGTTGATCTGTTCGGCTGGCACAAGGATGAATTCATTCCGGGTGTGACCGAATGGGCCGGCGCGGCGAGCTATCTGGCTTCGGCAAAAGGGGCGGATGTGACGCTGTTTGTTTGACAGGTATCAGATCGATCGACAACTCACCGAACTCTCCTCTCCGGTGAGATTTTTACGGGGCTTCGGCCCCGTTTTTTTATGGGCCCGGCATACAATCATTCCGCCCTTGATTGGTCACTGGGGCGTTTTATAGTTGACTAATTTACTCGGTTATTAGTATCCTTGCTGCTTCCATTGGAGTTATTTATGAGCACCGACACCCTGCCGTCCGATCCCAAATTGCTGATGCGCTCGATCATCCAGCGCATCGCCACCGGGCCCGATCTGTCGAAGGACATCAGCCGCACCGAGGCGCATCTGGGCACCAAGGCGATCATCGACAACGTCATCGATCCGATACAAGTGGGGATTTACTTTATTGCCCTGCGGATGAAGCGCGAAACGATGGACGAGAACCGTGGCGCGCTCGACGCGGTGCTCGAAACCACGCGCCGCGTGGTGGCGGAGGTAGACGAAGTGGTCGATATTGGCGACCCCTACGACGGCTATACGCGCTGCCTGCCCGCCGCACCTTTTCTCGGCCCGCTGCTGGCCGAGTTTGGCGTGCATGTGGTCTGTCATGGCCTCGACAAGGTCGGCCCCAAATACGGGGTGACCGCGCGCCATGTGCTGGAGGCTGCCGGGGTGCCGGTGAATCTGAGCCCGGACGAGGCTGCCGCGCGTTTGAGCGATCCGACACTGGGCTGGACCTATGTCGATCAGGCGCAGTCCAACCCCGGCCTGCACAACCTGACTCCGCTGCGCGCCCAGATGATCAAGCGCCAGGTGCTGACCACGGTGGAGGTGCTGTCCAAGCCCATCGCCGGCAAAAAACTCACTCATTTTGTGACCGGCTATGTGCACAAACCCTATCCGCCGGTGTATGCCGACCTCGCGCGCGAAGCCGGGTTCGACACCGCGTGCATCGTGCGTGGCGTCGAGGGCGGGGTGATTCCCAGCCTGCGCCAGACCGGCAAGTATTTTCATTACCACGACAAGGGCGAGGAAATTGAAGCCGCTATCGATCCGGTCGCGCTCGGCATCGACCAGCCGGTGCGCGCGGTGCCGCTGCCAGGTTCGGTAGCGGCGGAAGAAGGCGCAGACGAAATCGTTGCCGCGATCGACATCAAGGCGACCGCGCACGCTGCCGCCGAAGCCGGCATTCTGGCGCTGAAGGGCGACCGTGGCGCGACTTACGACTCGCTGCTGCTGGCGGGTTCTGTCATCCTGCACCACGTCGGCAAGGCCGCAAGCATCGCCGACGCTGCCACGCAAATCCGCGCCGTGCTCGATTCCGGCAAGGCCGTGGCCCGGGTGCAGTGATGAGCCAATTCATCGCCATCGCCGCTGCCGACGAACTCAAACCGGCGCAGATGAAACGCGTCATGGTGGATGGCAAGCGGCTGCTGCTGTGCAATGCCAACGGCACCCATTACGTCGTCGATGAAATGTGCAGCCACGAGGATTATTCGCTGTATCTCGGCTGCATTAAGGACGGCAAGATCAAGTGCTCGCTGCATGGCAGCTATTTTGATCTGGCCAGCGGGGAGCCCACCTGCGACCCGGCCGATCAGCCGATCAAAACCTACCCGGTGAAAATCGAGGCCGGGCAGATTTGGGTTGAGGCCTGATTATTTAAGCAAGGCGCGGATTGTTTGCTCGATCTCCGGATGGTCGAATTCGCGTCCACCCATCGCCCGGTAAACCACTCGCCCCTGTTTGTCCACGATGAAGCTGGTGGGCAGGCCCAGCACGCCCCAGGCGTGGGATACCGTGCTGTCGCGGTCGAACAGGATGGGGAAAGTGGGCGCCGGATCCAGTTGCCCGGTGAACACGAACACCTGATCCGCTTCCTCCTGCTGGTTGATCGCCAGAATGACAAAGGGCTGGTCTTGCAGCCGCTGGGACAGCCGTTCCATGGACGGCATTTCGCGGCGGCAGGGCGGGCACCAGGTGGCCCAGAAATTAACCAGCACCACCTTGCCGCGATAGTCCGACAGCTTGTGCGGCTTGCCGTCCAGATCGGGCAGGGAAAAGTCCCTGGCCGGTTTTTTAGGGGAGAGCAGGGTCAGGGTATGGCTCATCTCCGGCAATGGCAATGCCGCGCGGACGGGCGCTGCGAAACCGAGTACCGCCCAGAGGAGCAGGCCGCTAAGGTGCCACCGGCGATTGCTCGGGCGCACAGACAAGATTCTCGAATGTGCCGGTGTAGCGTTTGCCATGATGCCTCCAGGAGTAGATCAGGTCGAAGTGCGAGCCGGGCGGCAGCTGTACGGTGGTGAAACCCTGCGCCCAGTCGCCGATATCAAACGTCATGGTGGCGGGCAGGATGGACCAGCCGAAATCCGAGCCGAGTTTTTTCCATTCGGCGACCCACTCGGGCTTGGTCTTGAGTCGGTGCTGCCGTCCGTCCGGGGTGACATAGCGCCAGTCTGCCACCCGATACGAAAGTGTGCCGCCGGACTGGTTCTGCGCCACGCTGCCAAACACGCAGTACCCCCGGATGCTATCCACCACGGCGGGCGGCAGGCCGCGCGAGGAATACAGTGCCGCCACATGGTCCGGCAACAGCTGGATGAGTTCGAGGCTGAAGCCCCGGTCTGCTTTTTTCCAGGCCAGCAGCCCGCTGTCGGGGTCGCGATTGTGTATGTATTCCGCAGCGTGGGATAGCGCGGGGGCAACCAGGCAGGCGCATAGACACAGGGAGCAGGCGGCTTTCATCCGATGGATTCTATAGCGCTTGCGTGCTTATTTCCATGCTTGGCAAGGGGGCGGGGCGCCCGGCCAAACGGTTAAAATTACACTTTTAGAGGAAGCGTTCCATGGCAGATCCCATCCAGCACAAAGGCGCGGCGAAAACCTCGCGCATTCCGATCAAGATCGTGCCGCAGGAACGCATGCGCCTGCCGTCGTGGATACGCGCCAAATCGCCGAACGTGCCGAACGTCGGTCGCCTTAAAGGCATCCTGCGCGAAGCGAAACTGCACACGGTGTGCGAGGAGGCCTCGTGTCCCAACCTGGGAGAATGCTTCGGCCACGGCACCGCCACCTTCATGATCCTGGGCGACTTGTGCACGCGGCGTTGCCCGTTCTGCGATGTCGGTCACGGTACGCCGCTGCCGCCGGACGCCGACGAGCCGCGCCATCTGGCCGAAACCATCGCGCTGATGGCGTTGAAATACGTGGTGATTACCAGCGTCGATCGCGACGATCTGCGCGACGGCGGCGCCGCGCATTTCGCGCAGTGCATCGCGGCGGTGCGGGAAAGCTCGCCGGCGACGCGCATTGAAATCCTCACCCCGGACTTTCGCGGACGGCTCGACAAGGCGCTGGATCAGCTCGACCTCGCGCCGCCCGATGTGATGAACCACAATCTGGAAACCGTGCCGCGTTTGTACAAGGCGGCGCGCCCCGGCGCCGACTACGCGCATTCGCTGAAACTGCTGCAGGATTTCAAGGCGCGCCATCCCGAACTCCCCACCAAGTCCGGGCTGATGCTGGGCCTGGGCGAGGAGGACGACGAGATCCTGCAAGTGATGCGCGACCTGCGTGCGCACGACGTCGACATGCTGACCCTTGGTCAATATCTGCAACCGTCGCAGCACCATCTGCCGGTGCTGCGTTTCGTCACCCCGGAACGCTTCGCCCAGTTCGAGCAGGAAGCACTGGCGATGGGCTTCAAACATGCGGCCTGTGGGCCGATGGTGCGATCGAGCTATCACGCCGATCAGCAGGCGGCGGGGATTTGATTATTACGGGCTGATTACTTCAATAGCCGTCGCCGCGTCAGCGCCAGCGCGATGACATAGCCCAAGCTGCCGTAAACCAGCAACGAGACGACATGCAGCACGATGTGGTCGGGCATGTTGCCGATCACCAGCGGGCGCGTCAGGTTGATGGCATGGGTCAGTGGCAGCCAGGCCGACACGCTTTGCAGCAGCGGCGGCAGTTGCGACACCGGGAAGAACACACCGCACAGCAGTACCATCGGCGTGATGACCAGGGTGAAGTAGTAGAGAAAAAAGTCGTAGCTGGGCGACACCGCGTTCATCACCAGCCCCATGCCGCCGAAGCAGAAGCCGACCAGCGCCACCACCGGGATGATCCACAGCGTCATCCAGAAATTGCCGAACAGGCCCAGCCCCCAGATTACCGCCAGTATCGCCAGCCCGGAGAGCAGGCTCTTCGACGTCGCCCAGCTCAGCTCACCCAGCATCACGTCATCGAGCGTCATCGGCGCGTTGAGGATGGCGTCCCAGGTGCGCTGCACGTGCATGCGCGAAAAGCTCGAATACAGCACCTCGAAGGTGGCGGCGTTCATTGTGCTGTAAGCCACCGTGCCCGCGGCGAGGAAGGGGAGATAAGGCATGCCGCCCACATTTGGCAGCAGGCTGCCGAGGCCGTAACCCAGCCCGAGCATATAGAGCATCGGGTCGGCCAGATTGCCGAGGATGGACGGGATGGCGAGCTTTCTCCACACCAGATAGTTGCGTTGCCACACCGGGATGAAGCGCCATGACAAATGGGGAAGACGCAGCAGCTTAATCACGCAGATCTCTCCCGGTCAGTTTGAGGAAGACGTCTTCGAGATTGGATGGCCGGTGGATGTAGCGCAGCGCGGGGGTGTGTTGCAACACTGCGATCACGGGGTCGGCGTTGTGGGTATAGCAGAACAGGGTTTCGCCGACGGTTTCGAAGCGGGTGCACACCGCAGTGGCGTGGGCGCGCGTCCAGTCTGCCAGGCCTTCGCCGTAGACTTCGACCACCGCCGGCTCGATGTGCGATTCGATCAGCGCGCGCGGCGCGCCTTCGGTGACGATGCGGCCATGGTCGAGGATGACGAGGCGGTCGGCCAGGCGCTCGGCCTCGTCCATGAAATGGGTGGTCAGGACGATGGTTTTGCCCGCTGCGATCAGCCGCCGCAGCCCTTGCCAGATCAGGTGGCGTGCCTGCGGGTCGAGTCCGGTGGTGGGTTCATCGAGGAACAGAATATCGGGGTCGTGTACCAGTGCGCGGGCGAGCGTGAGGCGCCGCTTCATGCCGCCGGACAATTGCGCAATTTGCGCGTCGGCCTTGCTGGCAAGCCCGGCGAAGTCCAGCAGTTCGGGCACGCGCGCGGCGACGGCGGCTTTACTCATGCCGAAATAGCGTCCGTAGGCGAGCAGGTTTTCGCGCACCGAAAAATCCGGGTCGAGATTGTCCAGCTGTGGCACCACACCGATTTTCATCCGGGCCTCGCGCGCGAACTGCGGCACCGCGAGCCCCGCGAGTTCGATGCTGCCGCCATCGGGTTCGATCAGCCCCAGCAACAGGCGCAACGTGGTGGTTTTGCCCGCGCCGTTGGGACCCAGGAGGCCGAAACATTCGCCGCGCCGGACATCCAGGTCGAGGCCGCACACCACCTCAGTGCCGCCATATTTTTTCGTCAGGCCTCGGACCTTCAGCATGGGCAAGCCTCGATGAACGCCTGTTTCAATTCTTTCAGCTTGCCGTGGAAGAAGTGCCCGGCGTCGGGGATGATTTTTACCGCGAGTTGCTGCTGATCGGCCCATCGCCGCATCGCAGCGGGCGGAATCAGTTCGTCGGCATCGCCGAAAATCACCACGCTGTCGGACGGCACCGGGTCGAATTCATACATCGTGACCGCGGGCGCAACCAGAATCAGGTGGCGCGCGTCGAGCTGCTGGCGCAGCCGGTGCTGCACGAACGCGCCGAACGAGAATCCGGCCAGCGCCCATGGCAGATTGGGGTAGCTCGCTTCGACAAAGCGGGCAACTGCGAGCAGGTCGTCGGTTTCGCCGACGCCGGCGTCGAAGCTGCCGTCGCTCATGCCAACCCCGCGAAAATTCGGCCGCACGCTAACCCAGCCCGCTTCGTTGGCCGCTTTGGCAAGCGTCGTGACCACTTTGTTTTCCAGGCTGCCGCCATGCAGCGGATGCGGATGCGCGACCAGCAGCAGGCCGCGGCGCTCGCCCTCCGGGTCGTCGATGACCGTTTCCAGCCTGCCCACCGAGACCGGAATACGCAGTTTGTAGCGCTTCACGTGGATATGACTTACTTGAGTTGCAGGCGTTCGACGATGCGGCCTTGCTTCAAGTGCACCTCAAAAATCTCGTCGATGTCGGTCTCGTCGACATAGGTGTACCAGATGCCTTCCGGGTAGACCACTACCACCGGCCCCTGATCGCAGCGATCCATGCAGCCCGCGCTGTTGATGCGGCATTTGCCTGCGCCGTTGAGGTTGGCGTGCTTGATTTTCTTCTTCAGATAGTCGCGCATCGCCTGGCCGCCCGATGCGCCGCAGCAGGTGGCGCCGTCGTCGCGCTGGTTGGTGCAGAAAAACACGTGGTGTTTGAAGTAGGGCTTAGTCATTTGGGAAGGTCGAGTATTTCATGGCGTTGCCGTGCGCCTTGTCGATCGGGTACTTGCGCGCGTTGATCGCCAGCTTGTCGGCGGCGGCCTCCAGCAAATCGATATCCAGCAGGTCGGCCAGCCGGGTCAGGTAAATCAGCACGTCGGCAATTTCCTGACGCACTGCTTCGTGCTGTTCGGGGGTCAAGTTCTGGCTCTGCTCCGACGTTAACCACTGGAACGGTTCGAGCAACTCGGCTGCTTCCACCGTTAGCGCCATCGCCAGATTCTTGGGGGTGTGATAGCGCTCCCACGCGCGTGCCAGGGCGAATTCGCGGATGCGCTGGCGCAGGGTGTCGAGACTGTCGATAACGGAAGCGGTCATGGGCGGCATGATACCCCGCTGGGTGACGACCTTACGGCATCCTTGTCGGAATGTCGGCAAGCGCGCGGAGCGAGAAACGTCGAACCTATGGCGTATCTGGCTTCGCGCGGCATCCAGGTGTGGCCTGTAGCTTGCTTTGAATCCTTGACGATGAAATCAGATTTTCAATTCGCTCTGGCATAATCCCGGCAGATGAATTGCATAACTTAAGGGAGGGTGGACATGTTCATGATCAATAAGCACATCGCACGCGCCAGCTTGGTGTTGGCGGTTACCGCCATAACGGGCTGCTCCAGTATCCCGACCTATCCGCCTGCGCCCGTGCGTGAGCCAGTAAGTGACTGGAATTATCTGCTCGGCCCGGGCGACTCGGTTAGCGTGTTTGTCTGGCGCAACCCCGAGGTTTCCGGAAGTTTCCCAATCCGTCCCGATGGCAAGATGACCATGAACCTGATCGAAGATCTGCCTGCATCCGGCAAGACCCCGACCCAGCTTGCGCGCGACATTGAAAAGGCGCTCTCCAAATATATCCAGGAACCCATCGCTACCGTCATCGTGGGCGGCGGCATTGGCCCCTATAACCAACAGATCCGGGTGTTGGGCCAAGCCACCAAGCCGGAGGCGCTGGGTTATCGCGAACGCATGAGCCTGGTTGATGTGATGATTTCCGTCGGCGGGCTGACTGATTTCGCCGATGGCAACAAGGCTTATATCTCGCGAATTACGGAAGATGGCAAGCGTATCCAGTTGGGGGTGCGTCTCAATGATCTGCTGCAGAACGGTGATAGCACGGCCAACGTGGAAATCCGTCCGGGCGATGTCCTGGTCATTCCCGAAAGCTTTTTTTGATCTTCTCGGCGCCGCCCACGGGCGGTGCGTTTGTTTTGATGGGGTAGTCAATCCGCATGGATCAAGTGCTGCAACAAATTCTGGGGTATGCCAAAGCCACGTGGCAGCGACGTTGGTGGGGGGTGGCGGTTGCTTGGCTGGTGTGTATTGTCGGCTGGACCTGGGTGATGCTCATTCCTGATCGCTATGAGGCGTCGGCACGCGTCTATGTGGACACGCAAACCCTGCTGAAACCGCTGTTGTCCGGGCTGGCGGCAGAGCCCAATGTGGAACAGCAAATCAAGCTGATGACACGCCAGTTGGTGAGTCGCCCGACGCTGGAAAAGGTCGCGCGTATGACTGATCTGGATGTGAAAGCCAAAACACCTGAGCAGACCGAAGAAATGCTGAATGGGTTGGCCAGTAAAATTTCCATTGCCGACGCCGGCCGTGAAAATCTCTATACCATCAGCTACCAGGATGCCAGTGGCGATCTCGCCAAAAAGGTGGTGCAGTCGCTGCTGACCATTTTTGTGGAAACCAGCCTTGGCAAGACCCGCCAGGATATTTCCAGTTCGCAGCGTTTCATCGAGGAACAACTGCAGCAATATCAGCAGAAGCTCACCGATGCCGAAAATTCGCTCAAGGAATTCAAACAAAAACATATCGGCATGATGCCGGGGCAGGGTGGAGACTATTACGCCAAGCTGGCCGAGACTTCGACGCAGCTACGCCAGGCACAACTGGATCAGCAGGAAGCCGTCAACCGCCGCAATCAACTCAAGCGCCAACTGACAGACGAAGAGCCAGACCTCAACGCCGCAGCGGCGTCGGTCTCGACCGACAGCGAGATCGATGGCCGCATCCATGCGCTGGAAAAACAGATGGATCAGCTGCGCCTGCAATACACCGACCAGCATCCGGACATCCAGTCGACCAAGCGTCTGATCCAAAAACTGGAAGAACAGAAGAAGACCGACCTGGCGCAACGCAAGGCTGATCCGGCGGGCGCCAAGGTCCAGAACCCGGTTTATCAGCAGCTCACCATTGCCATTGCCGAGGCGGATGCGACCGTTTCCTCGCTGGGGGCGCGGGTTGCCGAGTATCAGCGCCGCTTTGGCGAACTACGCAATGCGTCCAACATGATTCCGCAGGTGGAGCAGGAGTACACCCAGCTGACGCGCGATTACGACGTCTACCGTCAGAACTACGACGCGCTGCTGAAGCGTCGCGAGTCGGTGACCATGTCGGGCGAGGTCGAAAGCAAGACCGACACCGTCGACTTCCGTGTGATCGATCCGCCCTTTGTGCCCAGCCAGCCGGCATGGCCGAATCGTCCGCTATTGCTGTCGCTGGTGACCTTGGGCGGGCTGGCTGCGGGTATCGCGGCGGCGTTCCTGCTGAGCCAGCTGCGCCGCACCGTGACCGACCGTCGCGCCCTGCGCGAACTGACCGGGTTGCCGTTGCTGGGTGCGGTGTCGCGGGTGGAAACCGACGAAACCCGCCGCCGCAAACGCAAGGGTCTGCTGACCTATCTGGCTGCGCTGGGTAGCCTGATAGCCGCGTATGGCGGGGTGATGATCGTGCAACTGGTCATGTCGCGTGCTGGCTAGGAGAAACCATGAGCATTATTGAAAAAGCTGCGAGCAAAATGGGTGTGGGCGCCCCCAGTCCCGCCCCCCAGAGTGGTCGCAGTGAAGCCGCGCACGACGCCAGTCTGATTGAGAATGCGCTCAACAAGCAGCGCAGCGTCCCGACCGCACCTTTTGTGGCTACGCCGGTAGAACCGGTATTCAGTGGGTCGGATACCCTGGTGCTGGAGGGCGGCAGCCAGGTGCAGTCGATTAATCTGGCGCGCCTGCATCGCATGGGCGTGGTGTCGCCGGATGCCGAAAAAAGCCAGATTGCCGAAGAATTCCGCATTATCAAGCGCCCGCTCATCGCCAATGCATTCGGTCAGGGCACTGCGCGGGTCAAGAACGGCAACTTGATCATGGTGACCAGTTCGCTGCCGGGTGAAGGCAAGAGCTTCTGCGCCATCAACCTGGCGATTTCGATGGCGATGGAAATGGACCGCACCGTGCTGCTGATCGATGCCGACGTCGCCAAACCGCGGGTGCCTGAATATCTGGGCATCCATGCTGACAAGGGCTTGCTGGATGTGCTGCAGGACAAGGATCTCAAGCTGTCCGATGTGATGATCAAAACCGATATCGCCAAGCTAACGGTGTTACCGGCGGGTCGTACCTACAAACGCGCCACCGAGCTGTTGGCGAGTGCCGCCATGACCCGCCTGATCGAGGATATCGGGAACCGTTATCCGGACCGTATCATTCTGTTCGACTCGCCGCCGCTCCTGGCGACCAGCGAATCCAGCGTGCTGGCCACCCACATGGGGCAGATCGTCATGGTGGTGGAGGCTGAAAGAACCTCGCAGGAAGCCGTGCGCGAAGCTCTCAGCCACATTCAGTCATGCGAGGTGGTGGGCATGTTGCTGAATAAAACCACCCCGACCCCGGGCGCGGATTATTACTATGGTTACTATGGCAGCTACGGCAAATAAGCTCCGCCCACGCAGCGCGAGACCGGAACTGCACAGACAGGCTCCTCTGGCAGGGGCTTTTTCTGTTTGGATGGCGGTGATGTTTGCGAGTCCGGCTTTTGCCCTGGACTGGCGCCTGACCCCAACCTTGGGCGCTTCAGCGACCCTGACCGACAACGTGAACCAGACTGCAACGGATCCGCAGAGTTCTTTGATTCTGAGCGCTACGCCCGGATTCACCTTGCAATCCGAAGGCTCGCGACGGGTGCAGGCCGCGATGATCTATGGGCTGACGGGGATCACCCGCTCGGGAGCCGGTCAGAGTAACGATCTTTTCAGTGCGCTCACTGCTGATGGCAAGGCCGAGCTGATTGATAATTTTCTGTTCATCGATGGCAGTGCCGTGATCTCCGAGCAAATCATTTCACTGCTGGGTTCCCAGGCCGATGCCACCATCAATAGTTCCAATCGTGCCGCCACTGGCAGCTATGCCATCAGCCCTTATATCAAAAAGCGTTTTGGCACTTTCGCCGAAGCCGAGGCGCGCTATAGCCTGACAGGCACCATTTTCCAGAATGATGCGGCCAATAATATTCATTCAAACTCACTGAGCGCCTCCCTCGCCAGTGGTACCCAATTCAATAATGTTTTCTGGGGGCTGGATTATTTATTGCGGGACGCGACAGTTCAAAATGGGCAGGATGCCCGGTTTGAGCACGAGGGCGGCACCTTGGGCTACGATATAACCCGCCATGTCCGTGCATTCGGCACGCTGGGGTATGACAGTAACGACTATACCGCCACTCCTGGCACCGCAACCCGCGGGAGTTACTGGACCCTTGGTATGGGCTGGGCGCCCAGCCACCGTGCCAATATTGAGGCATCGTTTGGCGAGAGTTATTTCGGCCGCACCTACAACTTCAATTTCAATTACCACACCAGTTATTCCGTCTGGACCGCGAGTTACAACGACGGTGTCACCGATATTTCGCAGCAACTGCTTAACACGCAGCCACTGAACGTCTGGCTCTGCGGTAACACCCTGTTCATTGGAAGCGGCGCGCTGCCGCCTTCCGGGAAAACGGGTTGTATTCCTCAAGGGGCGGCGCCCATCGGCACGGTACAGGTAGGCCTCGCCAATGGGTTGTATCTCAGCAAAAGCTTGCTGGGTGCGGCGGCCTGGTCTAAGGGTCAATCCAGCGTGGGCTTGAGTGTGTTTGATACGCGCAGGCAATACCAGCAGCTTGTGGGGCTGCCTGAGGACGAAACCCGAGGGATCATGGCGAATTACGCTTATAACCTGCAACCACACACCACCTTGAGTGCGGGTCTTGGACTCACCAACACGCAATCTCCCGCAGGTCTGGATTCGATTCTTGCCCGGGATGACAATTACTACACTGCTAATTTTGGCGTCAGCCATCAATTTGGTTCCCAGCTATCCGGTGTGCTGACACTTAGTCGCCAGCAGCGGAACTCCAACGTCCCCACTGCTGATTACACGCAAAACAACCTCTCCGCCTCGGTCAATATGATTTTCTGACCGATCTGCCGCCATGGCATGTCCTATGCATGGTTCCGATAGGGCAAGTTGCCCAGGCCACTTACAGACAACGGATCGTTCATGTACGAAGATTATTACCGTTTCAGCGCTAAACCGTTTCAACTGAACCCGGACCCGCGTTTCTTTTTCGGTTCCAAGGGGCACAAGCGGGCGATGGCCTATCTCGATTACGGCTTGTCGCTGGGCGAAGGCTTTATTGTCATCACCGGTGAAGTCGGTGCGGGCAAGACCACGCTGGTGCGCAATCTGTTTCGCCAGCTCGAAGCGCACAACCTCATCGCGGCGCAACTGGTGTCGACGCAGCTGGATGCCGAGGACACGCTGCGCAGTGTGGCCGCGTCGTTCGGGCTGGAGCACGAAGGGCTGACCAAATCCGCCTTGCTGAAAAACCTGGAAGATTTTCTCAATGCCGCCACCCGCCAGGGCAAGCGTGCGCTGCTGGTGGTGGACGAGGCGCAGAACCTGACGCCGCGCGCGGTGGAAGAACTGCGCATGCTGTCCAACTTCCAGAACGACGAGCGCTCGCTGATCCAGACTTTTTTGCTGGGACAACCCGAGTTTCGCGGCATTCTGCAAAGCCCCGACATGCAGCAGTTGCGGCAACGCGTGGTGGCTTCGTATCACCTGGGGCCACTCGACGCGGACGAGACGCGCGGTTATATCGAACATCGCCTGCGTACCGTTGGCTGGCAGGGTACGCCGGGGTTTGATGCCGAAGCGTTTGCCGCGCTACACCGTTTTACCGGTGGCATTCCGCGCCGCCTCAACACCACCTGCGACCGCCTGCTGCTGTTCGGTTTTCTCGAAGAGAAAAGCCATTTTGGCGAGGCCGAGGTCAACGAGGTGATCGCCGATCTGAAAAACGAGGTGGCGCACCAGGATTACCATGGCGCCACCGGCATCAACCATCACGCACCGGCGGGTGGCGTGTTGCATAACGAAGACAGCGTGCGGCTGGCGCAGCGGGTCGAGCAGATCGAGCGCTCGGTCAATCGCATCCTGCCCATCGTGCGCAAGATTCTTTACACCGTGAGTGAACACAGCGCCGCCGCAGAGGAAGATGCGTTGCCCGACAACCACGGCATTTACCCAATCAAACGCCACCAAGATTCACCATGACCCAGGTTTTATGCATCGCCGGTGCGCGCCCCAATTTCATGAAAATTGCCCCGGTGATGGCGGCTCTGGCGGAAACCGGCATTGCTGCGCAACTGCTGCACACCGGCCAGCATTACGACGCGGCGATGAGCGACGGATTTTTTGCCGACCTCGGCATTCCGCATCCCGACCACCATCTTGAGGTCGGCTCCGGCAGCCATGCGGTGCAGACCGCAGAGGTGATGAAGCGTTTCGAGCCGGTGCTCGAAAGTGTGCGGCCGCAGGCCGTGCTGGTGGTGGGCGACGTCAACTCCACCATCGCCTGCGCGCTGGTGGCGGCCAAACGCGGTGTCCGCGTGATCCACGTCGAAGCGGGGCTGCGCAGCTACGACCGCAGCATGCCGGAAGAAATCAACCGCGTGCTGACCGACCAGATTTCCGACCTGCTGTTTACCACCGAGAAAAGCGCGCTCGCCAACCTGACCCGCGAAGGCATCGATCCGGCACGCGTCGAGTTCGTCGGCAACGTGATGATCGACACTCTGCACCGCAATCTCGAACGCGCGGTGCCGGGCAGTCAGACCCTAGGCACCACGCTGCCGCGCTACGCGGTGCTGACGCTGCACCGGCCGTCCAACGTCGATGACCCGGATACGCTGGCCGCGTTGCTCGATGTGATCGGCGAAATCAACCGCACTTTGCCGGTGGTGATGCCGCTGCATCCGCGCACGCGCGGCAACATCGAAAAATTTGGCTTCACTGCCAAGCTCGATGGCCTGCATATCCTGCCGCCAGTGGGCTATCTGGAGATGCTCGGCCTGATGCGCGATGCCAAACTGGTGCTGACCGATTCCGGCGGCATCCAGGAGGAAACCACCGCGCTCGGTGTGCCTTGCCTCACCCTGCGCGAGAACACCGAACGTCCGATCACGCTGGTCGAAGGCACCAACACCCTGGTCGGCCCCGACCCCGCTGCGATCCGGACTGCGTTCAATGACGTCATGGCGAACGGCGGCAAGGCCGGACGCATACCCGAATACTGGGATGGCCGCGCGGCGATGCGGATTGCGCACACGCTGCAAAGCTGGCTGCCGCAGCAAAAGGGTACGAGGGCTGCATAAATGGCGGGGATCAAGAACGCCATGTCGATCGACGTCGAGGACTATTTCCAGGTCTCCGCCTTTGCCCCGCATATCCGCCGCGAGGACTGGGACAGCCTGCCGTGCCGGGTCGAGCGCAACGTCGAGGTGATCCTGGGCCTGCTCGACGAGGCCGACGCCAAGGCCACGTTCTTCACCCTCGGCTGGATCGCCGAACGCTACCCGCAAGTGGTGCGCCGCATCGTCGACAACGGCCACGAGCTCGCCAGCCACGGCTACGGCCATCAGCGCGCGTCCGACCTTAGCCCCGAACAATTTCGCGAAGACATCACCCGCGCCAAGCACCTCCTCGAAGACCTTGGTGGGGTCGCCGTGCTCGGCTACCGTGCGCCGAGTTTTTCCATCAACCAGCACAACTGGTGGGCGGTCGAAGAACTGGAAAAAGCGGGCTATGTGTACAGCTCAAGCATTTATCCGGTCAAACATGACCATTACGGCATGCCCGACGCGCCGCGTTTCCCGCATCGCCCCCATGGCGAGCACGGCATACTCGAACTGCCGCCGACCACGCTGCCGCTGCTGGGGCGTAATCTGCCTGCGGCGGGCGGCGGCTGGTTTCGCCTGCTGCCGTATGAACTGTCGCGCTGGATGCTGCGGCGCGTCAATGCCCAGGATCAGGCGCCGTGCATGTTCTATTTCCATCCCTGGGAAATCGATGCCGGGCAGCCGCGTCAGACCGGCATTTCCGCCAAGACGCGCTTTCGCCATTACGTCAATTTGCAACGGATGCCGGGCAGACTGCGGCGCTTGCTGACCGACTTTGAATGGGATCGCGTCGACCGCGTTTATCTCAACACGTAATGAACAGCGCAGCTGAACTTCTCGCGGCGCCCGCCACAGCGTCAACCCCAGTCACCGTTCGCCTGCAACAGGCAAATGACGTGTCGCGCTGGGACGCCTACGTGCTGACGCATCCGGAGGCGACGTTTTTCCACCGCGCCGGCTGGCAGCGCGTGATCGAGCAGGCCTTTGGCCATCGTACCCATTTTCTGCTGGCCGAGCGCGACGGCGCCATCGTCGGCGTGCTGCCGTTGGCTGAAATCAACAGCCGTTTGTTTGGCCACAGCCTGGGCTCGCTGCCGTTTTGCGCCTATGGCGGCATCGTCGCCGATGACCTGATGGCGCAAGGTGCGCTCGATCAGGCGGCGCAGGCACTGGCGCAGCAACTCAAGGTCGGTGCACTCGAATACCGCAACCAGACCGCACAGCACGCCGACTGGCCGGCCAAGGATTTGTACGTCACCTTCAAGAAAGCCATCGCACCCGAAACCGAAGCCAACATGAACGCCATTCCGCGCAAGCAGCGCGCGATGGTGCGCAAAGGCATCAAGGCTGGCCTCACCGGCGAGATCGATGCAAACACCACGCGATTTTTTCAGGCCTACTCGGCGAGCGTGCATCGCCTGGGCACGCCGGTATTTTCGCGCACCTTTTTCCGCCTGCTGAAAGACGAATTCGGCGACGATTGCGAAGTGTTGACCATCGTGCTGAACGGCGAGGTGATCGCCAGCGTGATGTCGTTCTACTTCCGCGACGAAGTGCTGCCGTATTACGGTGGCGGCGTCGATGCTGCGCGCGCCGTGGCGGGCAACGATTTCATGTACTGGGAACTGATGCGGCGCGCCTGCGAGCGCGGACTCAAGGTATTCGATTTCGGCCGCAGCAAGCGCGGCACCGGTTCATTCGACTTCAAGAAGAACTGGGGCTTCGAGGCGACGCCGCTGCATTACGAATATTTCCTGGTGAGCGACACGGATGTCCCCGAGATCAATCCGCTCAATCCCAAATACCGCTTGTTCATCCAGGCCTGGAAAAAAATGCCGCTGGCGCTCGCCAATGCGATCGGGCCACACATCGTCAAGAATTTAGGCTGATCATGGACGGGCTGCTGTTTCTTGCGCACCGCATCCCGTTTCCGCCCAACAAGGGCGACAAGATCCGCTCGTTTCATTTGCTGCGTCATCTCGGCACGCGCTATGACATTCACCTCGGCGCGTTCGTCGACGACCCCGACGACTGGCAATACCAGGATGCGTTGCAGCCTTATTGCGCGTCGATCAAACTGATCCCGCTGAATCCGCACCGCGCCAGGCTGGCAAGTTTGACCGGCCTGTTCAGCAACGAAGCACTGTCACTACCGTATTACCGCAGCGGCGAACTCAAGCACTGGGCGGCGGGGCTGGCGGCCAGTGGCACGGTCACGCGCGGGCTGGCATTCTCGTCGGCGATGGCGCAGTTCATGCCGGAAGGCCTGGTACGGCGCGTGACTGACATGGTCGATGTCGATTCCGACAAATGGACGCAATACGCATCGACGCAGCGCTGGCCGCTGTCGTGGGTGTATGCGCGCGAAGGCCGCAAACTGGCCGAGTGGGAAGCGCGGGTGGCGCAGGATTTCGATGCCACCCTGCTGGTGTCGCATGACGAGGCGGCGCTGCTGCAACAGCGGGTGCCGTCGGCGCGCGGCAAAATCGGCGCGTTCGAGAATGGTGTCGATGCCGAGTATTTTTCGCCCGCGCGCGATTATC
>Ga0315271_10000992_pt1 | contig 16812 bp, 19 predicted proteins | sample C3_top_MG_FD_204664 | JGI IMG/M metagenome (GOLD analysis project Ga0315271, IMG submission 204664) | Sediment microbial communities from Yellowstone Lake, YNP, Wyoming, USA - C3_top | ecosystem: Environmental > Aquatic > Freshwater > Lake > Sediment | place: USA: Wyoming | collected 2017-08-01
AACCGATTCAGTTCAGCCAGAAGGTTATGTAAAAGATTTACGACGTCGAGACAAAGAGTTGGCCAAAGGGTGGGGGCAAATTGCCACCCCCCTTAGGATTGAAACAGAAGGTGGTGTGCAGCGGGTTAATTGCAGTAACACCGAGGGCTTGTTCCGCATCATCCAGTCTATCCCTTCGCCCAAGGCTGAACCCTTTAAACGCTGGCTGGCTCAAGTTGGTTATGAGCGTGTGAAAGAAATTGAAAACCCAGAGCTGGCTGCAGCGCGGATGCGCGAGCTTTATAAGGCCAAAGGGTATAGCGACGATTGGATCGAGAAGCGGGTACGCGGTATTGCTATCCGTGACGAATTAACGAACGAATGGAACAAGCGCGGCGTTAGGGAGAAGCGAGAATTTTCTATCCTCACCGCTGAAATCAGCCGGGCTACTTTCGGTATGACACCTGCCGAATACAAGGCATTTAAAAAGCTGGAGAAGCCCTCGGATAATCTGCGCGACCACATGAATGATTTGGAGCTGATTTTCAGCATGTTGGGCGAAGCCTCCACCACTGAGATTGCACGCAATAAGGACGCGCAGGGCTTTAATGAAAATCGCAGTGCAGCTTTAGATGGCGGAGCAGTAGCTGGAAGTGCACGGCGCGATTTGGAAAAAAAATCTGGGAAGCGAATATCCAGCAAAGAAAATTACAAGCAACTACCAGAAGCTGTTGTGCGCGAGAAGCTGAATAAAAAATAAAAGTAATATGTTCGTGTGCACAAATCGATGGAGTCTGCTCCCATCGATTCGTGCACAAGGTAATCAGGGATGCGAAGGACGTCAGATTTGCTCATACCGTTGCGGCTTCGGTCATTACTTGTGCGCGGAATTTATCGGGCAGTGCATTGGGTGTTAAGACATCCACTTTTACATTTAGCAGGCGTGCAACTTCAACTTGAATTCTTGCGATGTCCATCAGTGTCGTTTCAGCTGTCGGCTCAACCAGCAGATCAAGGTCGCTGTCTTCTGTATCTTTGCCGTGCAACGCAGAGCCAAACACACTCACGTTGGTTACGCGGTGGCTGAGTGCGATGCGACGTATTTCAGCGCGGTGTTGTTGCAGGGCTATGGAAGGGCGCATGGCTTTGTTCCTATAAGGTTCGCGGTCATTATAGCCAAGTATAGGTGCACAGCCATACGGCCGTAACTAAACAAGCACCGGCTTTGGCTGATGGTTGTTTAGTGTTGCCGCTAGCAAGTAAACTGATCTACCGAAATAAACAGCTTTTATACGGGTGAAAAATGAAACTGGGAATTGATCTTGGCGGTACCAAGATAGAAATTATTGCGCTCAACAATCAGGGCGTTGAGTGCTTGCGTCGGCGCATGTTCACACCTCAAGGCGATTACGCCGCCACCTTGTACGCCATAGCAAATTTAGTTCACGCAGCGGAAGCTGAATTAGGGCAACGTGGCTCAGTGGGTATTGGTACGCCAGGTACTATTTCCAAAGCGACTGGCTTACTCAAAAATTCCAATTCGGACCACCTGAACGGTAAACCTGTGCTTCAGGATCTGGAATCCTTGTTGCAGCGAGAGGTAAAAATTTCCAACGATGCGAATTGCTTTGCGCTTTCAGAAGCAACCGATGGCGCGGCGGCGGGTGCCTCGGTGGTGTTTGGTGTAATCCTGGGTACAGGGGTTGGGGCGGGTATTGTGGTGAATGGCAAGGTGTTGACGGGCCCCAATGGTATCGCGGGTGAGTGGGGGCATAACCCCTTACCTTGGCCTGCGGCAGATGAGCTGCCCGGCCTTGACTGCTATTGCGGCCAGAAGGGGTGTATTGAAACCTTTCTCTCCGGCCCGGGCATGGCGAAGCAGCATCAGCACGAGCATGGCGATATTAACACCGTTGGTAATGGTTTTCGCCATGACCGTTTCCCCCTCCCTAACCCTCCCCCAGAGGGAGAGGGGACAAACGAAGCGCTACGCGAATTTCAGGTTAACGACACGGGTGTAGCCCTGAGCACAAAAGACATTGTGGCGCGGGCAGAGGCGGGTGATGAGGCTTGTGTGCTCAGCATGCAGCGTTACGAAAACCGTTTGGCGCGCGGCTTGGCGCATGTGATTAATATTCTCGACCCGGAGGTGATTGTGCTGGGTGGCGGGATGTCTAATATTGAGCGCTTGTATACCCATGTGCCTCAGCTGTGGACACGCTGGGTGTTCTCCGACCGGGTGGAGACACGCCTGGTTAAAAATAAATTTGGCGACTCTAGTGGTGTGCGGGGGGCGGCTTGGTTGTAACGACCGGTGATTTCACAAATGAGAGGAGTCGGTTACAAAATATAACCGACTGCAACTGGTAACAAGCTGTTACCAATTGATAAATGCAGATAGAGCGTCATGTCTTTAAAAAGGTCATTTTTTGAACATATGCCGAACGACGTGATAAGAAAATGTAAATTTTTATACATGTTATGAGTAACATGATAAGATATTGGCGGTTTATTATCACGTACCAGCAGGGGGTTACATGACCGAATTGGATATACCGAGCGTAGCTAGCCTTGAGGTGAAGGCTGTTTGGCAAAGCCTGGCCGAGGCGCACCGTTATTTGGCGGAGCTGAAAGGCTTGTGCGAAGCGTTGCCCAATCGTGCGATTTTGCTGGATACGCTTGCCATACAGGAGGCGAAAGACAGCTCAGAAATAGAGAACATCATCACCACGCATGACGAGCTGTATGCCTACGATCAAAGCGGCTCGGCTTCGCCTGCGGCCAAGGAGGTGCAAAATTACATCGCGGCGCTGAAGGTGGGATTTACCGATGTAGTAAATTCCGGCTTGATCCGTATGAGCACGATTTTGCGGGTGCAGGAGGAGGTTGAGCAGAACAACGCGGGTTTGAGGAAGGTGCCGGGGACGGTGCTGAAGAACCAATCAACGGGTGCGGTTGTCTATGAGCCGCCACAAGACGCGGTGCTGATAGAGAAATTGATGACGCAGCTGGTGGACTTTATTCATGCGGATGATGAGCTCGATCCCTTGTTGCGTATGGCGATTGCACACCATCAGTTCGAGAGTATCCACCCTTTTTACGACGGCAATGGCCGCACCGGACGCATTTTGAATCTGCTTATGTTGCAACGCGAAGGCTTGCTGGATTTGCCGGTGTTGTATCTGAGCCGCTATATCACTTCGACCAAATCGCAGTATTACCAGTTGCTGCAATCCACGCGCGAAGCGCATGGTTGGGTGGATTGGTGTGTGTACATTGTGAAAGGTGTGGCGATCACCGCCAAGAGCGAAATCCGGCTGATCAAGAATCTGCGTGAGCTGATGCAAGCAACCAAACACCGGCTACGCAAAGAATTGCCAAAAATTTACAGCCAGGAGTTGCTGAATAATTTGTTTCGCTATCCGTATACAAAAATTGAGTTCGTGGAAAAGGACTTGAGCGTTTCGCGTATTACTGCAGCCAAGCATTTGGAGGCGCTGGTAACTAAAGGCTTTGTAGAAAAGAAGAAAATCGGGCGCACGAATTTTTATATCAACCGCCCCTTGTTTAATCTTTTGACGCAGATCAGCCTGAGCGATAAGTGAAGTTTAATTCCGATGACGACAAAAACAATCGATAGGGTCAGGTTCCTTTGAATTCAGCCGCTGCAGAGTTTATACAAAAAAAATCAAGATGCCAGCTGCGAAATAGACTCACTCAGTTCTCTAAGGTCTTCAGGGTGTCTTGTTGAAGTCTGCCCCCCGCCAGTAAGTTCTCGATGGCACTGCAACCCGCGTGTCACTTAGTGAACGGGCTTACAGTGCCCAGGGATTAAATACTTGAGGGTATGCCGCAAAATCCTGCACGTTGCGGGTGACCACAGTTAGGCCGTTACATTGGGCGGTGGCCATGAGTAAGCCGTCCATCAGCGGGAGGGGATGCCCAGCCTGCTCGGCGTGAGCGGCAATTTGAGCCCAGACGTGGAGCGCTGCAGCATCAAGTGGCAGGATGCGACCTGCAAAGCGTTGCTCTACTTTGCCCAGCCAGGCGGTGAGTTTCTGGCTGCGGCGCGGATCACTGGCGCGCAACTTGAGAATTCTTTTTTCGATTTCACCCAAGGTGAGGACGCTGATAAAAAGGCTGGCTTCGTCTTGATCATCCAACCAGGTTATTACCTCAGTCGCAGGGGCTTTTTTTGCGTATTCTGAAATCGCGCAGGTGTCTAGCAGCCAGCTCATAGTTCGACGTTGCGACCCGTGTCACGGCTGCGTGAAATATCCAGGTCTTCGGCGCCCAGGTCGGTGCGCAGTAGTGCGGCAGAAAGCTTGCCCCGGCGTTGTGTGAGGCGTGTATATTCAGCCGCTGAAACCACCACCGCTGTCGGTTTGCCATGCACGGTTACCACTTGCGCGTCTCCACTTGCCGCTAATTTGATAAGCTGGCTCAAATTTCCTTTTGCTTCTTGCAATTGCCATTCACTATGCATGATGTGCTCCTTTATATTCTGACTAGTCTGACCAGAATATATCATGAAGCTTGTGGATTGGCTATGTCTAATATCGGTGTCAGACCCCATCGTCGCTCCCCAGCAACTGCACACGCACCGGTACCCCTGCACGGGTGCAACCGCCATTCGCCAGCTCCGGCACGGTGTAGAGGAAGGTGCGTTTGGTGAGTAAATGACCGATGAACAGCACAAACTCCGCCACGCACAGGTCGATGCCGCCCAGCCGCGTCAAGATGTCGCGCAGGCTGTGATCGGCAATACCTTCCATTGGGGCGAGTATCAGACGCATGCTTTTTGTGAGCGGTGGTGGGGTGCGCATGCTAGAGTAAATGGCCGATGAAGTGCTCTCATTGCTACGTTTGTTGACAGTAGAGCGTTCGTTCTACAGGATATAACCCGTATGATTGATATGCCTGCACACCTGAAGACCAGCCTGCTGGGCTCTAGCCTGAATATCCCCGTTTGCAATGGCAAGCTGCGCCTGGGTACCTGGCAGGGTATTTATCCGTGCGAGCACCGTGATCATGGCGGTAGCCGCAGTGTGGCGGTAACGCTGCAGGGTGAGTGAGTTGTTTCCTTAGGCGGGGCCAGGTTTTTGACTTTGTCAACACCGCTGTTGTATTTTTACCATCTTGTGTTGGTATGAAGCAAACCTCTTGTAAGATGCCGTTGCTGCATACATTATTGATTCCTGCTCTGGCTTTAGTTGCCCATCCTGGCAACGTGTCTCAACTACGCTACACCGATCTGTCGTCTATACCCCGGCGTGCTTCCCGAGATGGGTAAGTATTAACAGGATTAACACTAACCGCGTTGTAAAGGATTTGTATGTTATCGAGAAAGATTGCAAATATATTGTTGCTCGGCACCCTTGCGTTTTTAATTGCCTGTAGCAAAGGCGGGAGTGATGGTTCTCCGCAAGCCAATTCGCCTGCTAAAGGTCTTAACTTCGTCAATTTTGAAACGGGTCAGGTCAGGCCTCTCGTCATGTCGACCGATGGCAGCAGGCTGTTTGCACTAAACACCCCCAACGGCACGCTGGAAATTTATACGATCGCTAATGGCGGGCTGACACACACGGGCTCGGTGCAAGTAGGTATGGAACCCACCGCTGTTGCTGCGTTGAGCAACAACGAGGTGTGGGTGGTAAACCATTTGTCCGATAGTGTCAGCATTGTGGATGTGAACTCTAACCCGCCCAGGGTAACCCGCACGTTATTGGTGGGTGATGAGCCGCGCGATATTGTGTTTGCCGGCAGCAATAAAAAATTCGCGTTTATCACTACTGCGCACCGCGGCCAGAATGGTCCGAGTAATCCTCAACTCACCACCGCAGGCGTAGGTCGTGCGGATGTGTGGGTGTTTAATACAACAGCGCTCACCGGCAATCCTACGGTGCTTACTCTGTTTGGCGACACGCCGCGTGCTCTGACGGTGAGCCCGGATGGCAACACGGTTTACGCGGCGGTGTTTTTCTCGGGTAACCGCACTACCACCCTGGGGCAAGATAGTCTCAATCTAAAGAAGAACGCTCCTACTAAAAATACTGCAAATGTCACCGCACCGGACACGGGTCTGATTGTGCAGTATAACGGTAGCAACTGGGTGGATGCCACGGGCGGCAGTGCGGTTCCGGGGACGGCAACACTCTATGACAGCAAAGTGCCATTTTCCTTGCCCGACTACGATGTGTTTGAGATCGATGCAACTCAGCAGACGCCGTCATTGACAGGGCAACGCTGGTCTGGGGTAGGCACTACCCTGTTTAACATGGTGAGCAATCCAGCCAGCGGTAAACTGTATGTGAGCAATACCAACGCGCTGAATCTGACGCGCTTCGAGGGCGAACGCAGTGGAGGTTCCACCACGAGCACGGTACGCGGTCATTTTGTGGAAAGCCGCATCACGGTGATCAATGGCAGCACGGTTACGCCGCGTCATTTAAATAAACATATCAACTATAACCAGGCTAACGGTACACAGGCCGAGCGTGATGCGGCTCTCTCACAGCCGCAGGATATGGCGATCTCCAGGAATGGCAATGTGTTGTACGTGACAGGCTTTGGTTCGCAAAAGGTTGCGATCTACGACACTGCTACGCTGGAAGATAATACCTTCACACAGTCGACTGCGAATCAAATTGCGTTAAGTGCGGGCGGCCCATCCGGGGTGGTGCTGGATGAGGTGAACAAGCGACTGTATGTGTTGACGCGTTTCGATAATGGCATCTCGATCATCAATACCGATACCAAAAGTGAAACCTCACATGTGACGATGTATGACCCGGAACCGGCAAAGGTCGTGGCGGGGCGTCCATTTTTGTATAACGCCAGCGCCACTTCCAGCCACGGCGATTCTTCCTGCGGTCTGTGCCATGTGTTTGGCGATTTCGACGGGCTGGCCTGGGATCTGGGTAATCCGGATGGCGCGGTGGCCAACAATCCCAATACTTTCGTCAATCAGTTCCTGAAGCCGTCCGCCCCGGTTGTGTTCCACCCGATGAAAGGGCCGATGACGACACAAAGCCTGCGCGGGTTGAAAGGTAACGGCCCGATGCATTGGCGCGGTGATCGTGTCGGGGCCAGTCAGTTGGCAGGCGAAAGTCTGGAGCTGGGTGCGTTCAAGGACTTTAACGTGGCCTTCCCCGGACTGGTGGGTAGTGCTGCGCCGCTGGCGGATGGCGACATGCAGAAATTTGCCGAATTTGCGCTGGGCATTACTTACCCGCCCAATCCGATACGTGCACTGGATAACACCTTGACGGTAAATCAGACAGAAGGCAGACGAATTTATCTGAATGATGTGACAACCGGCGGTGCATTTCAATGCAATACCTGCCATGTGCTGGACCCGCTCAATAACCATTTTGGTACAGCCGGTTTAAGCACGGTGGAAGGACCGGATATTTCCCAGCAATTCAAGGTGCCGCAATTGCGCAATGTGTACCAGAAGGTGGGCAAGTTTGGTAACTCGGGTCAATTTTCTACCGATGCGACTCAATATGGTGCTCAAATCCGCGGCTTTGGTTTTATGAATGACGGCGGGATGGACACGCTCGATAAATTCTTTCAGGGTGTTGTGTTTAAGTTTGATAATAACGCAACGATCAACAATACCAAACGCGGCCAGGTTGTAGATTTTGTCATGGCGATGGACAGCGAGATGGCGCCTGTGGTGGGGCAGCAGGTTACGCTCAGCGCTGCCAGCCTGGCCGATGTCACGACCCGCATTGATTTGCTGCGCGCGCGGGCGATGGTGACCACGCCGCGCAAGGAATGCGATTTGATTGTTAAAGGTGTGATCAACAACGAAGCGCGGGGCTTCCTGATGCTGGCAAACGGCAGCTATCAGAGCGACCGCAAATCGTCCGTGGTGACGGATACCGTGCTGCGCAACTATGTGAACAGCAACAACCAGACGCTCACCTTTACCTGCGTTCCCCCGGGCTCGGGAACCTGGATGGGAATCGATCGTAACGAGGATGGGCGTTATGACCGTGACGAAATCGATGCCGGCATTAGTCCATTGTGATTCAGGATTGTTGCCTGGAGAATGATGGGGCCAGGCAATTAGCCGTGTCGTATCTTAGTTGCTTGCATCTACAATTGCCGCAGGGGGCATGCTGCTTTTGCCCATCCTGCGCAAAGCTCACTTTAACATTCCTTCCTGGTTTTGGCGCTTGGCAAATTGTCAACTTTGCCGGTGACTCACCACGGCTATAATGGGCAGGGTCGTATATTTTTTCACCTCAATCGTGAACAGGGAGAATTTTCAATGAAGTATGCAAAAGTGGTGTTTGGCTGTGTTGCGCTTTACAGTTAGCTGGCTTTGACTTTGGATTTTTCGTTTGATAACGGGGGAAGCAATCATCGTGTGCGCATTGAAAATGGGAGCGTTGATGTAGATAGTTCTGATGAACAAGATAAAGACAACGACAAACCCTCCGCACCAAAGACAACGATGACAGTCAGCCGGCAAAATCCGGATCGCTCAGCTTTGAAAAAATACGCCTGAATGTGAATGCAGATCTGCATATACACCTGGGAGATAAGGTTGATGTGGACTTGGGCAACAACCATGCGGCGGTATCGGTGCAGACAAATATGGGCACGCTGACGTTATCGTCGGGCTCCGGCTCTCCCGACAGGGATAGTAAAGTGGACGTGTGGGCGCATAAGCTGGAGGCGATTGAGAACGATAGTTCCAGTGACATTAATTTGGAAAATGTGCAACAACGGGATATGGAAATCATATTGAACGGCTCGGGTGCGATACATATCACGGGGCATGTCGAGAACTTGATCGTGACCAACAATGGCAGCGGTGATGTTGAGCTGGAAGACCTGGTTGCAGAAAATGTCACAGTAAAAGTAAACAGTGCGGGCAGTGCCAGTGTAAATGTACGGCGCTCGTTAATTGCGACGAACACCGGTACCGGTGATATCAAGTATCGCGGCAATCCCGGTCGGGTGATCCCCAAGGTTTATGGCGCGGGATCGGTGGAGAAGCTTTAGTTTTTGCGCGGCCCTGGCGCTGGGGTAAATTTGGCCGTACGCGGTTTAACTATCCAATTTCAAAATGTCTACCCGTATCTGCTTTATCCGCCACGGTGAAACCGAGTGGAATGTGGAAAAACGCATCCAGGGACAATCCGATATTCATCTGAATGATACCGGGCGCAGCCAGGCGCTGGCGCTGGCGATTCACGCGGGGCATCATGACTTCAGTGCGGTTTACAGCAGCGACCTGGCGCGCGCGCGGGAGACTGCCAGGATGATTGCGGTAAGCCGCGGGCTTGAAGTCAACACAATGCCCTTGTTGCGCGAACGGCATTTCGGCAACTTTCAGGGGCTGACTGCGGTAGAAGGTTTGCAGCACTACCCGGCTGCGCATTGCTGGTTCACAGGGCGCGACGTGAACTACGATTTTGACACGGGTGAAAGTCTGCTGAACTTTGCCAAGCGGGTGCAGGAGGCAGTTGCAACGCTTACCAGCGACCACCCCAATCAGACTATCGCCGCGGTGAGCCATGCCGGTGTGCTGGAGATAGTCTACCGCAAGGCCACTGGCCGCCCGCTGCACACAACGCGTGATTTTCTGATCCCCAATTGCGCGCTGAACTGGTTTAATTTCGATGAACATGGCTGGCATCTTGAAATGTGGGATGACCACCATCACTTGAGCAGGGTGTTGATGGATTCTGCGGAATAGTTACCCACGCCGTTATTTCCCCAAACATTCAATAAAAAACCCGCAATGCCAATAGCAGTGCGGGTTTTCGTGTGCTGGCGGAGAAGGGGGGATTCGAACCCCCGTTGGGATATTATCCCAAACACGCTTTCCAGGCGTGCGACTTAAACCACTCATCCACCTCTCCGAAGGGCGCGCAGAATAAACCAGAACGCCTGTTACTGCAACTTAATCCTCGGTCTTAGAACAGGTCACGCCATTTGCGTAAGGCAGTAAATGCGGCCTGTTCGTCGTTCGACGGGAGCTTGTTGCCAAATTTTTGTTCAATATGGTGAATAATTTCGGGTTTTGTGCAGCGCAGGAATGGGTTGGTGGCTTTTTCCAGTTGCATGGTTGAGGGTACGGTGGGTATATTTTGACCGCGCAGAACTTCGGCATCAATGATACGTTGCTTGAGTGCTGCATTACTGGGCTCGCAGATCAGCGCAAAAGGGGTGTTGTATTCAGTGTATTCATGGCTGCAGTACACCAGGGTGTTGTCCGGCTGACTGGCAAGGCGTTGCAAAGATTTGTGCAGTTGTTCGGGTGTGCCTTCAAATATTTTTCCACAGCCGCAGGTAAACAAGGTATCACCGCAAAACATGCCACCATCCCAAAGATAGGCGATATGCCCATGGGTGTGGCCGGGAATGTCGATGACTTTGGCGTGGAAATTTAATTGGTTAAATTCAACCACATCACCTTCGCCCAGAGGATATGTCATGTGTGGTATTTTTTCTCGTCGTGGTCCATACACCGGGGTGTTATATAATTCGACCAGATCGCTGATGCCGCCGATGTGATCGCGGTGGTGGTGGGTAACCAGTATGGCGAGCAGTTTGAGGTTATTTTTTTCCAGATACTGGATAACCGGAACCGCATCGCCGGGATCAACCACAATGGCGTATTGATCGTTGTAAATTGTCCAGATGTAGTTATCTGCAAAGGCGGGGATGGGAAATATTTTCATGATGGTGTTTGTCTATCCCGATTATTTTGGGCTAATTTGAGTGAAACTTCACAGTATGTCAACAGCCAGCACTTTAAGCGTATGGTTTTCAACGCCACAGGGACAGTATGTCTTGAAGCGAGAACAGGCGTTTTTTGATAGCAAGGTGAGAGATATTTTTGGCTTTAATGCCGTGCAATTGGGCTTGCCACAACATAATCTGCTGCGCGACAGTCGTATTCCTCTACAAATCAAGGCCGGCAAGGATGCAGGAGTACATGTGTGGATGGAGGCGGAGGAGTTGCCTTTTGAGACGAATAGTATTGATCTGATGATACTGCCGCATATGCTGGAATTTAGCACGCATCCGCATCAAATATTACGCGAGGTTGAGCGTGTGCTGCGGCCTGAAGGTAGCGTGATCATTAGCGGATTTAACCCGCTCAGTCTGTGGGGAATGCGGCGTGCCCTGGGACAGCAAAAAGAGTATCCCTGGTGTGGCAAATTTATTTCTGTACCGCGCATGAAGGACTGGCTGGCATTGCTTGGATTTGAGGTTTGTGCCGGGCGCTTTTGTTGTTATGTACCGCCTTTTGCGGGCTCTTCGTTACTGAAGCCCACGCAGTTTTTTGAACCTGAAAGTGACCACTGGTGGTCAGTGGTTGGCGGTGTGTATTTTTTACAAGCAAAAAAACGCGTACCCGGAATGCGGCTGATAAAACCGAACTGGAATGGAAGACTGGTTAGAAAATTATTGCCCGCATCCGCCAAGTTACATAAGACTAAATTTAATAAGGAAGCGGGAGAACAGTGATCGCGCGCAACACATGAAACGGACGCAAGTAAATAATGAATAAAGAAATTGTTGAGATTTTTACCGACGGTGCTTGCAAGGGTAACCCTGGCGTAGGTGGCTGGGGGGCGTTGTTGCGCACCAATGGCAAGGAGCGTGAATTATGCGGTGGAGAAGCGCATACCACCAATAACCGGATGGAACTGATGGGGGCGATTGCGGCTCTGGAGGTGTTGAAACGTCCGTGTCAGGTTCGTTTGCACACCGATTCGAAATATGTCCAACAGGGTATTAGCGAATGGATACATGGCTGGAAACAACGCGGCTGGAAAACAGCTGCCAAACAGCCGGTCAAGAATGAAGACTTGTGGCGCAGGCTGGATGCAGCAACCGGCGTGCATCAAATAGAATGGCTGTGGGTTAAGGGGCATGCGGGCCATATCGAGAATGAACGTGCGGATGAATTGGCAAATCGCGGCATTGAAGAATTTATGCACAGGCAAGCAGTCATTTAAAAGGTATTGTTATGAGACAAATCGTACTGGACACAGAAACCACCGGCCTTAATCCTAACCTGGGTCATCGTCTGGTTGAAGTTGCTGCAATTGAATTGAGTGATCGTAAAGTGTCAGACCGCAGCTTTCATCGCTACCTTAATCCTGAGCGAGAAATTGATGAAGGTGCAGCTTCCGTGCACGGTTTGACGCTGGATCGCTTGCAGGATGAGCCGAAGTTTGCCGAGATTGCACCTGCGTTTTTAGAGTTCATTAGTGGTGCGGAACTGATCATCCATAACGCGCCATTTGATATGGGATTTTTGAACGCTGAACTGGCCAGAGCCGGATTGCCGTTATTGAATAATCCTGTCATCGATACGTTAAAGTTCGCAAAAGATCTGCATCCGGGCAAGAAAAATAATTTAAATGCGCTGTGTGACCGCTACATGGTAGACAATTCGCACCGGACCCTGCATGGCGCTTTACTGGATACCGAATTATTGGCTGAGGTGTATCTGGCAATGACGCGCGGGCAGGAAAGTTTGCTGGGTGACGAAGCCGCTGCACATGATGAAAATAGCGAATTTTCAACCGGGGACAGACCACGTTTAAGCGTGCGTGTGGTGCAGGCGAGCGAAGAAGAAATAGCCCTGCATGCGCAACAGCTTATCGATATAGATAAAGCCAGTAAGGGTACGTGCCTATGGAAGCAACTGGAATTAGGCGCGTGATAGGCACAAACCTGATCGCGAGTCCGCAGCCTGACAATGGTAATGGTTAACAAAACTGACGTTTTAATTGTCGGTACAGGTGCTGCGGGCATGATGTGCGCTATCCAGGCAGCACAAAGAGGCCGCTCGGTTTGTCTGGTAGATCACTCTGCCAAATTGGCCGAAAAGATACGCATCTCGGGCGGAGGGCGTTGTAACTTCACTAATCTGAATACCAAGCCGGACAATTATATTTCCACCAATCCGCATTTTTGCCGCTCGGCTTTGGCGCGCTATACGCCACAGCACTTTATCAGCTGGCTCAATGAAAATGGCATTGGCTATCATGAAAAAAAACTCGGTCAGTTATTTTGTGATGATGGGTCGGAAGCGATCATTGCTCTGCTCAAAGAGGCGTGCGATGAAGCCGGAGTGAAATTTCTGATGCCGTGCAGCGTTGAAGAAGTCACTCACGACAAATATTTTGAAGTTATTACCAGTCGCGGGAAGTTCCAGGCTCAGTCCCTGGTGATCGCCACGGGCGGATTATCTATCCCGAAAATAGGCGCTACCCCGTTCGGCTACAAAATTGCGCAACAGTTTGGTATCCCCGTCACCAAGCTAAAGCCCGGGCTGGTACCGCTGAGCTTCCATCCGGATGATTGGAAAGATTACGCAGAATTGGCGGGTGTCTCGGTGGATGCAGTCGTGAGCTTTGGCAAGCAGGCGTTCCGCGAAAACTTGCTGATCACCCATCGTGGCTTAAGCGGCCCCGTTATTCTGCAAATATCCTCCTATTGGGAGCATGGCCAGGCCCTGCATATCAATTTGCTGCCGGATCGCGATTTGCAAAAGGAATTCGCAGAGCAGCGCGGCAATCACATGTTGCTTAATAATTTTTTGGCACAATATCTGCCCAAACGATTTATTGAAGTATGGTTTAAACAGCTGTGTGCTAAACAAATAGTCTCAGCCCATTTTGCAGAGAATAAGCCGCTCAATCAATATTCCGAAAAAGAACTGAAATTGCTAGCCGATAAACTCCATGACTGGCAGGTTATACCCACCGGAACGCTGGGCTATGCAAAAGCGGAAGTTACCTGTGGCGGCGTGGATACGCACGCCCTGTCATCCAAAACCATGCAGTCAATTGACATCCCCGGCTTGTACTTCATCGGTGAGGTGGTGGATGTAACGGGGCACCTTGGCGGTTTTAATTTTCAGTGGGCCTGGGCTTCAGCTTACGTCGCAGGACAAAGTTGTTGAACTCGCTCAGTGATATAGCTTCGATTGTTAGGCGGGAATCTTTGACAAATAGGGGCAAAATATATATGATGCGCGGCTTATGTTTCCACGGCCCTTCATCGATAGCTTAGATTTTGCCCGCCGCGGTGGGGAATTGAGCGGTGAAGTACCGGTGGCAGAATTGCCGAGAATGACTGACTTGCTGGCTGATTCTGAAGGTAAAATCTGTTACGTGCTGCGCGGTTTGGCAGGCAAGGACGGCAATCCACTGTTGGAGTTAAAGGTGGATGGCGTGTGTAACTTGCGTTGTCAACGCTGTTTGAATGCTTTGACCTACCCGATAAAACTGGTTTCGAGATTGAGACTGGTTAATGACGGTGACGTGGATAACACCGATATTGAAGACGATGAGGCTGACAGTATTCCAGCCGAAAAGCGTCTTGATATACTGGCCCTGCTTGAGGAAGAGTTGCTGCTGAGTCTGCCGATTGCACCTAAACACGGTTTGGGTGAATGCCAGATTGCGGCGGAAGGTTTGAATCGGTCAAATAACCCATTTGCGGTGCTGGCCGGATTGAAGAAGTAATTTTATTATTAGTTTTAAGGAGTTATCATCATGGCAGTTCAACAAAATAAAAAATCTCCATCCAAACGCGGTATGCACCGTGCGCACGATTTCCTGACAGCACCATCTCTGGCTGTTGAGCCTTCTACTGGCGAAATGCATTTGCGTCACCACATCAGCCCGAGCGGTTACTATCGCGGCAAAAAAGTTGTCAAGACAAAAGCAGATTAATTTTTTCTGACTCGCAATGATTGCGCCCTAATCTTCTTGCTGTAGATAGGGCGCTTTTCTGTTGTCATTTATTTATGATTTCCGGTGTATTTTTCCGGTTTAAAAGGATCTCCTGTTGGATATCACAATAGCCATTGATGCAATGGGAGGTGACCATGGACCGAAAGTTACCGTCCCCGCTGCTATAGCTTACCTGCGCAAGAATCCCAATGACACAATTGTGTTGGTTGGCCTTGCAGATGCCATTGAAGCGGCATTAGGTTCTTCCAAGCTGCCAGGCTCCCAATTGCGCATACATACTGCCAGTGAAGTGGTCGGGATGGATGAATCCCCCCAATTGGCACTGCGCGGAAAAAAAGATTCTTCCATGCGCGTGGCGATTAATCTGGTAAAAAATGGCGAGGCTGGCGCTTGTGTCAGCGCCGGCAATACCGGCGCTTTAATGGCTACGGCACGTTACGTTCTGAAAACACTGCCTGGTATTGACCGCCCGGCCATTGCCTCCTATCTTCCCACCATTAAGGGTCAGGTTTGCATGCTCGACCTGGGGGCAAACGTGGACTGCTCCGCTGAGCATCTGCTGCAGTTTGCGTTGATGGGCAGTGCCTTGGTTACCGTGCTGGAGCATAAAGAGAAACCTACAATCGGACTGCTGAATATCGGCAGTGAAGATATCAAGGGTAATGAAGTCGTCAAGCAGGCGGCCGCATTACTGCGCAAAAGCGATCTTAATTTTTACGGTAACGTCGAAGGTAACGATATTTTCAAGGGCGTGACAGATGTGGTGGTGTGCGATGGTTTTGTGGGCAATGTTTCCCTCAAGACCACTGAAGGGTTGGCGCATTTGATACGCAGCTTCCTGACTGAAGAATTTAAGCGAAATATCGTTACCAAAATTGCAGGTTTGATTGCGATGCCAGTTCTAAATGCTTTCAAGCACCGGGTGGACAGCAGGCGTTATAATGGCGCAAGCTTCCTTGGACTTAAAGGTATCGTGCTGAAGAGCCATGGTTCCGCTGACCAGTTTGCCTTCCTGTGTGCGATAGAACGTGCCGCTGAAGAAGCGCGCGGTGGAATGCTGCACCACATTACCGAGCATATTGAAAAGGCCCATTTGGCTGGCCAGCAAATAGCAGAGGATACCCTTTGATACATTCCAAAATTATAGGTACGGGCAGCTATCTGCCAGCCAAGGTTGTAACCAATTACGATCTGGAAAAGATGGTAGATACCAATCACGACTGGATCTTCAGCCGTAGCGGTATCGTAGAACGCCATGTTGCCGCTGAGGGCGAAATGTCCAGTGATCTGGCTTTGCAGGCAAGCAGCCGTGCCATTGAAGCCGCTGGTATCAGCGCGAACGATATTGACCTTATTATCGTCGCCACCACAACTCCCGATCATATTTTTCCCAGCACTGCCTGTGTGTTGCAGGACAAACTGGGCATCAAGAGTGCGATCGCTTTCGATATTCAGGCTGTGTGCAGTGGATTTATCTACGCGTTGAACACGGCTGACCTATATATACGCGGTGGACAGGCGAAAAATGTGCTGGTTGTCGGCACTGAAGTCTTGTCGCGTATTTTGAATTGGGAAGACCGCACGACCTGCGTATTGTTTGGTGACGGTGCCGGTGCGGTCATTTTGCAGCGCAGCGATAAGCCAGGAATTCTGGGGGCAAAACTCCATGCTGACGGTAGCCAGCGCTGTATGTTGAGTGCAACCGGACAAATGAGCAACGGCAAAATTGTGGGTGAACCCTTTATCAAAATGGACGGTCAGGGTGTATTCAAGTTCGCAGTCAAATCCTTGAGCGAGGTTGCTGAGGAAGTATTGGCTGAGAATAAGATGCAAGGCTCTGATATAGACTGGATGATTCCACATCAGGCCAATATTCGTATTATCGAAGCGACTGCCAAAAAATTGGGCCTGGGTATGGACAAGGTTGTGCTGACTGTTGCCACCCATGGCAATACTTCTGCAGCATCTATTCCGCTGGCACTCGATACCGCAGTACGCGATGGTCGCATAAAGCCAGGGCAGCATTTGTTGATGGAGGCTGTAGGGGGTGGTTTCACCTGGGGCGCAGCGCTGATACGCTGGTAAC